>Ga0315289_10006705_pt1 | contig 16894 bp, 14 predicted proteins | sample YL17G11_40_MG_FD_203452 | JGI IMG/M metagenome (GOLD analysis project Ga0315289, IMG submission 203452) | Sediment microbial communities from Yellowstone Lake, YNP, Wyoming, USA - YL17G11_40 | ecosystem: Environmental > Aquatic > Freshwater > Lake > Sediment | place: USA: Wyoming | collected... | reverse complement strand
GGGTTGGTTTTTTGTCGGGGGGGGTTTTAGCCCCCCCGCGGCCGTGCGCGGGGGATAAACCCCCGCGCTACAGTCGGCAAGAGCGGTCGCCACAACCGTAGCTGACGCCGTACATTTTCTTGCCAAAGTTGTTTGACAGGGCGGGGGGTCACCTGTAGTATTCCACGACCTTGACCGGCCCGATTTTTTGGGCGGTTCTTGTGAAAAGTTTCACGAATTCCGCTGGCGGGCGGTCGGGGCAAGCGGTGAGTCGTATCTGCATCTGCAAGCCGTGATTGGCGGGCAGGAACTGACCCGCCGCGGCAGCGCGGCGGGCCGCAGACGCGGGGACGGTTACGCGGCCGGGCTGCCCGCGATGTCCGCCGCAAAGGGCAGGGGCTCAGGTAGGAGCGGATCATGGCGAACAAGAAAACGGTCATTGTCATCGACGACGACCCGGACGTCCTGGAGGCCACGAAGGTCACCCTCGAGGGGTCGGGCTATGCCGCCGTCACGGCCATGAGCGGCCCGGAAGGCCTCTCGCGCATCCGCCAGGGCGGCATCGACTGCATCATCCTCGACGTGATGATGGCCAAGGAAACCGAGGGCTTCCACATCGCCCAGGACCTGAAGGCCGACAGCAAGACCGCCAGGATACCGATCATCATGATGACGAGCGTGTCGAAGAAGACGGGGTTCGAGTTTTCCCCGGCCACCGACAAGGATTTCATGCCGGTCGAGGTTTTCCTCGAGAAGCCGGTGGATCCGAAGAAACTGGTCCAGACGGTGGCGAGCGTGATCAAGGGCTGACGCCGGGCCGGGGGCGAGGCTCGGGCCGCGGCCGCGAGGTTGCGGGCCGTCCCCTCGGCGAGGGATGTTTTCGCTGCGTGTCAACGTACCCGCGACCCCGGGGCCGCGGCTCGACGGCAGAAACAAGGCACGAAGGGTCATCGCACATGCTGCCACAAGTCCTGAAGAAGGGCGACCTCGGCGCGTGGCTCGAGGCGCTCGCCCGGTCGCGGAAAGTCGCCGCGCCGGTCCTGAAGGAAACCAGCGTCTCCGACCGGACCGACCTGAAGTTCGCCTGGGACTACGTCGTGGACCCGGCTCGCCAGCCGTCAGGCCACGGCACGGTCGCCGCGGCGACGGGCGTTGCCGTGGCAAGCCCGGCCGAGGTGCGCCTGGACTACACGACGACGGTCCTGGGCCCGAAGAAGTTCCTGTGGCCGTCGCGCCAGACGGTCCTGACGTACTCGTTGGGGGGCGCGGCGGACCCGCAGCCGGTCATCGAGCACGAGCCGCAGGTCCTCTTCGGCGTGCACCCGTGCGACATCACGGCCCTGGCGACGCTGGATGCGGCGTTCGGCAAGGATGTCCCGGACCCGCACTACCTGTCGCGGCGGGCGGACACGGCCATCATCGGCCTGGACTGCGCCGCCCCGTGCGATGAGTCGTGCTTCTGCCTCGACATGGGGGCGCTGTACCCCGAGTCGGGCTACGACGTCATGCTTACGCCGCAGCGCGACCACTACTTCGTCGAGGTCAAGACCGACCTGGGGCGGCAACTCCTGAAGAGCGCGAAACTCCAGCCCACCACCAAGGTGGACATGCAGGCCCGGCAGGCGTTCACGGAGGAGAAGCGCGGCAACTTCCACTTCCAGTTGCCGTGCGAGGTGAAGTACCTGCCGGAGGTCCTCGACGCCTCGTACGACAGCCTCGTGTGGGAGGCGATTGCGCGGCGGTGCTTCGCGTGCGGGTCGTGCAACACCGTGTGCCCCACGTGCTACTGCTGGGACGTGTGGGACGACCTGTCGATGGACCTGACGAAGGGCTGCCGCATCCGCCGGTACGACTCGTGCCAGTTGGACCCGTTTGCCGAGGTGGCGGGCGGCGAGAACTTCCGCAAGGACCGCTCCAGCCGCCTGCGGCACCGGATGTTCCGCAAGGGCAAGTTCATCCTGGAGCAGACCGGCCGAACGGGCTGCGTGGGGTGCGGGCGGTGCGAGCGGGCGTGCGTGGCCGGCATCAGCATCAAGGAAACGTTCGTCCAGATCGCCGGCAGCCGGTAGCACGTGAAAATGACCAATGACCAAACCACAATGACCAATCAAACGGCAATGCCTAATGACGAATGTGGCTGCGGCGATTGGACATTGCTGTTTCGTTGTCGTTTCATTGGTCATTGAGGCTTGGTCATTGGGTATTTGGCGGCCCAGTTCGATAGCGGCAAAGCCTGTTGCTAAGCCCCGCGTGAGCGCGGGCGGGAGTCGAGAACGTGACACAAGTCGATATCGACATTGCCAAGGGCGCCGCGGCGCCCAGCCCGTACGTGCCGCGAATGGCGCGGATCACCGCGGCCGAGCAGATGACCGAGACCGAGCGGTTCTTCCGCGTCGAGGTGGACGGGGAGCCCCTGCGGTACGAACCGGGCCAGTTCGTCGAGGTCATGGTCTTCGGCATCGGCGAGGCGCCCATCAGCATCTGTTCCAGCCCCACGCAGGGCGACGCGTTCGAACTGACGGTCCGCAGCGTCGGCCTGGTCACCAACGCCCTGAAGACCTTCAAGGCGGGCGACCGCGTGGGCATCCGCGGCGCGTTCGGCAACCACTTCGATTACGACGTCATGAAGGGCCGGGACGTCCTGTTCGTCGCCGGCGGCCTGGGCCTGGCGCCCACGCGCAGCCTCATCCGCTACGTCCTCGACAAGCGCAAGGACTACGGCAAGGTGACGATCCTCTTTGGCGCCCGCGAGCCCAAGTGGCTCCTCTTCCGCAACGAGGTCGAGGCGTGGGCGAAGCGCGGCGACGTGGACGTCCACGTCACCGTCGACCGCGGCGATGCGTCGTGGAAGGGTAACGTGGGCGTCATCACGCGCCTCTTCTCCAGGGTGGACATCGACCCGGCGAAGACCTGGGCGGTCATCGTCGGCCCGCCCATCATGTTCAAGTTCGCCGTCCTGGAGGCGCTGGCCGAGGGCGTCCCGGAGCACCGCATCATCTGCTCGCTGGAGCGGCACATGAAGTGCGGCGTCGGGAAGTGCGGCCACTGCCAGATCCGCGGCATCTACGTCTGCCGCGAGGGGCCGGTCTTCACCTACGAGCAGGTCAAGCGCCTGCGCGAAGGCATTTGACGACAGTGCGGAGTGCGGAACGCGGAGTAAAAAAAGAAAGAACCACGTTTAGCCGCCCACCTTGGTGGGCGCGTTTGAGTCGCCAAGCGGCAAGGAAACACTCATGGCCAAGCCGGTCCTGTGCATCGATTCGCTCTCCTGCTGCGAGGGGTGCGGCCTCCAGATCCTGAACTGCGAGACCGACCTGCTGCCGATCCTCGCGAAGGCCGACATCGGCCGCTTCCGCGAGGCGTCCGACGGCGACGTGGACCACTACAACGTCGCCTTCGTCGAGGGCTCCATCGTCACGCCGCACGACCTCTCACGCATCCAGGAGATCCGCGCCAAGACCGACATCCTGGTGGCCCTGGGCGCGTGCGCCACGCACGGCGGCGTCAACATGCTCAAGAACTTCCAGGACCCGGATGACGTGGCCAAATATGTGTATGGCGACAAGCGCACCTGGTTCCCGCACGTGGCCGCGCGGCCGCTGAAGGCCGAGGTCAAGATCGACGCCGAGATCCCGGGCTGCCCCATCAACCCGCGCGAGTTCCTCGATGCCGCCAAGTGCATCCTCATGGGCAAGCCCTTCAAGTTGCCCAACTACCCCGTGTGCGTGCCGTGCAAACTGGCCGACAATGTCTGCATGTGGCACAAGGGCATTCCGTGCCTGGGCATCGTGACGCGGGCCGGCTGCGACCCGTACCTGTGCCCGAGCGCGGGGCATAAGTGCATCGGCTGCCGCGGCCTCGTGGACAAGCCCAACACGCAGGCGGCCAAGGACGTGATGACCGAGTTCGGCCTCTCGGTGGACGATGTGCTGCGCGAGTTCCGCCTGTTCCAGGGCATTTACAAGGAAGTGTCGCAGGAGGCGTAAGGCCATTGCGGATTGCGGATTGAGGATTGCGGATTGAAAAGCAACGGCAAAGCGGCGGGCCTGTTTAGCCGCCCACCTTGGTGGGCGCGTTCAACGGAGAAAACGGCAGGTTGCCCACGGGCTGCAACCCGTGGCACGTGATTGGAGCAATTCACACATGGCGAAGGCATCGAAAACGTTGGATGTCCGCGTCGACTACGTCACGCGCGTCGAGGGCCACGGCAACATCGTCGCCAAGGTCGAAGACGGCGAACTCGTCGAGTGCAAGATGGAGATCACCGAGTCGCCCCGCTTCTTCGAGGCCATGCTCCGCGGCCGGTCGTGGAAGGACACGATGTTCCTGACGACCCGCATCTGCGGCATCTGCGCCTGCGGCCACGGCACCGCCAGCCTCAAGGCCACCGAGGACGCGATGGGCATCGAACTCTCGGAGCAGACGCTCAAACTCCGCAAGATCGTCCTCTACGCCGAGCAACTCCAGAGCCACTGGCTGCACGTGTACTTCCTGGTGGCCCCCGACTTTTTCGGCGCCCCGAGCGTCATTCCGATGGCCGCCACGCACACCGACGTGGTCCTCAGGGCGATGCGCCTGAAGCGCCTGGCCAACTATATCTGCGAGGTCCTCGTCGGCCGCCACGTCCACCCCATCGGCATGGTCCCCGGCGGGTACATGAAACTGCCCGGCGTGCGGACGCTGAAGGAACTGCGGGCGCACATCGCCTCGCACGAGGCCGACGCCTGGGCCACCGTGGACCTCTTCGCCACGCTGAAGGTGCCCGCGTTTTCGCGCCAGACCGAGTACGAGAGCCTCCGCGACCCCACGGAGTACGCCTTCTACGGCGGCGACCTGGTCACGAGCGACGGCGACAAGGCCAAGCCACGCGACTATAAGAACATCATCCACGAATCCATCGTCAAGCACTCCAGCGCCAAGCACGTCAAGAACAAGCGCTCCAGCCTCATGGTGGGCTCGCTGGCCCGCTTCAACAACAACCACGCACAGTTGCACCCGAAGGCCCAAGAGGCCGCCGCCAGACTCGGCCTCAAGGCCCCCTGCTACAACACGTTCCACAACAACACCGCCCAGGTGGTCGAGAGCATCCACTGCTTCTACGAGACCCTGCGCCTCATGGACGAACTCATCGCCGCCGGCATCCAGGATGAAAAGCCCCCCCTTGAGTGGCCCAAGGGCAAGAAAGGCTGGGGCACCGGCCTGACGGAAGTGCCTCGCGGCCTGCTGGTCCATTCCTACGAGTACGATGAGAACGGCATCTGCACCGGCGCGAACCTCGTCATCCCCACCAACCAGAACCTGGCCAACGTGGAGGACGATTTCCGGGCGTATATCCCGCAACTCATGCAGGAAGGCAAGTCGCAGAAGGAAATCGCCCACGCCCTGGAAATGCTCGTCCGCGCGTACGACCCGTGCATCTCCTGCGCGGTGCACCTGGTGATGGTGAAGTAGGCCGCGAGCCTCGCTCCTTCGAGCCACACGTGCCACAGCCTGCCCGCCTTGGCGGGGGTCGCTCGTACGTGTTTAGCGTTGTTCCCTCTCCCCTTGCGGGAGAGGGTGGCCGAAGGCCGGGTGAGGGGTCCAGCGGCGCGTCCCCCCTCACCCCCACCCCCTCTCCCACGGCGGGGAGAGGGGAGAAAAGCCTGCCTGCAGGTGCCGCCGCAGGCGCACAGCGCGAGCGCGGCCGCGAGGCCCGCCACCAGGATGGGCAGGAGCCAACGCAGATTCTTGTCATGGGATTCCCCCTGCGCCGCCAGACCTCTTCATTCTACGGGTGCCCAGGGCACAGCCTACTCCGCCGAAGCAGCCGCTTCGGCTGCGAAGGCTGGAAGGCATGACCCCAAGTCCGCCGCCGGTGCCGGTACCTGGATTGCGGCCAGGTACGGATCGACAAGGAATAAACATAGCGTCAGGCCAACTACATAGCCGGTCCGAGGCCAAGTGCGGGTGCGAACCACCCAGCAACAATTACCACTGCGCCCGGACTTGACTCGCATTTTCATCGCGCTTATAATCCTAAGAATGGCAAGTGGCTGCAATAATGAAAGGAGCAGGGGCAAACACAGAGACGGCGATCCCTCAGGCAGGAGATTCGAGCGCCCAGACATCGAGTGCCTTATGCAACACCTCCGGCGCCAGTTGGGAGATGAGTCTATCCACGCGAGCCGCGGAGAAGACCCGCCAGACTTCTGGCTTACCGTTGCCGACACGAGATACGCCGTAGAGGTTACAAGTGTCGCGGACGTAGTGAAGGACGTAGACGGGGACGTCCGCAGGTACTATCCAGAATGTCAGAAACTCGCCCAGAGAATAGAAAAAGAGGCCGGGGACAATTTAGCCGGATTCTATGCGCTGCAGATCTACGGGAATCCCATAATTCCGAACGGAAGGCAAGCCAGGGGGCTAATAGAACAGGCTATCTGTTACATTCGGCGTACCCGAGATGACGAAGAGGCGCAAGGTGAACGGCTCTTTGCCGATCGGGCCGATACTATCGAAATCCAGAAGGTCGGGCCTTGCCTTCGCGTGCTCTACCCCGAGATGCCCGGCGGCGTACGTTTATGGCCATCGCCGGGTTTTTGTTTTTGCAGCGCCTCAGACGGCCTACCTGAACTTTGTCGCGCCATCAGAGATAAACTCAAGTTGGCGCGCAAGTTGCCGCCACATAGGACTATACTGCTCATACACTCCTGCTGCAACCGCAACTTTTGGCCGGAGTTCAAGCAAGCCGCGTCTTACTTGAAAAAAGAGATTGGTTTATTCCATTCCGTTTTCCTCATACAAGAGACCCTTTCGCCAGACATGGATCAACGGGAGATTGTCCCGCATTGCTTGCACACACAGAGTCCCTTCTGGAAAACGCCGGAATAGTAGACTTGTGTCACCGGGTATCATGGTGATGCCGAACGGCGACGGTGAAGCAGGGCCAGGCCGCCAAAGGCAAGAAGTGAGAGGGTGGCGGGTTCGGGAACGCCCTCAAACAGGTACGCTGCACCACCATTGATGTCCCATTGCGCTCCCACGAGTACGTTGCTGCCTAGAGCACTCACAGAGCACCCGAAACCCCCTCCGTTTGGGCTGTCAAGTGTGGCCAAGAGGGCTCCGGTGGTACCATCAAACAAATAGGCCTGTCCTGCCCCTCCCCGAGCGGTAACGGCGCCTACGATCACGTCACCCTCGGCACCTGCCACAGAGTGGCCGAACTGGCCTCCATGACCTTGAAAAGACATCAGTAAGGAACCGGTGGCACCATCGAAGAGATATGCGGCGCCAGCGCCATCTGATTTGGGGGCGCCAACTAGGATATCGTCACCCACCGAGGCCACCGACCATCCGAAACTTTCATTCTCCACCGGATTAGGGTTGAAGAGTGTTCTAACAAGGGCGCCGTCGCTGCTGTAAATAGGAACCGGGCCGTAGCCAGAACCTACAACGAAGTTATCGCCAACGGTTGCCAAAGAGTGTACATAGCCACCGTAGCGGTACACGAGCGATCCGGTATCACGATCAAAGAAGTACACGCCCGCGTCCTCGCTGCCAACCACGACTCGCCCAGAATTCATTGCTACCGAAGAGCCAAATCCCCCTACGCCCGTCGTTGGATTGTTATATGTCTTGATGAGATTGCCGCTCGCGCCGAACAAGTACACTGCCCCCCCGCCTTGCTTGTGCGGAGCACCGACCAGCACACTTCCAGCGAATGTTGCCAAACTGTAGCCGAATTCATCCCAATTCCTTGGTTCTGGTGCGTGGAACGTGGCCAAGAGAGCCCCAGTGGTACCGTCGAAACGATACGCGGCACCAGCGCAAATCCCGTTCTCGTTGAAGTCGTGATATGCTCCGATCAGTACACTACTGCCTGTACCCAAAACCACACAGCCGAACTTGTCCCCCCCGCTGTGGGGCGGCGACGTAGGATTGCTCAGTGTTCGCAGAAGGTCGCCTGTAGCGGCGGAGGCCAATGTGACAACCAACGCCAAAACAAAGGTGATCGCCGCCGTCTGGGTTGAAACGCGTCTTACACACATGGAATGACTCCTTTCCTTAGCATTATGCCGCAAAATAGAAAGGGCGACCTCCGGAACTCCCCCGGAAATCGCCCTGTCGATACTCACTCAGATTAACGTGACATACGGTCTGCCGTTCCGCCCGACTCCCGGCGGGCATGCCTGGCCATCGTCGTCGCAACTAGAATTATAACCCAGAATTGCAGCGGAGTCAAACGCAAAGGAAGGATTATTCACACGGACGGCGCGGGCCCAAGCGAGGCTTGGTCCTTTGTCCTTGGTCCTTTGTCCTTGGTCATTGGTCCTTGGTCATTTGTCATTTGCCGGGCAACGGCAGTTCCAGAGCCTGCCCGCTCGCCCAGTCGAGTCTTCGACCTGGGCGGGTTCCAAGTGCCGTGGGATTTTGCCTGTCCCCCGCCTGTTTGTTTGCCGCTGCGAGTGACCAATGACAAATGACGAATGACGGTCGTTCCGACGTTGCTTTTTCGCAACAAGTTATCCACAACGGCGTATGCCCATTAGTCCATGTCAAACTCCATCAAATTCGGGTCAAAATCGATCAAAAGGGCGACAGAATCCGATCAAAAGCGATCAAACCAGAGCGCAATTCGTCATGCCCATCTTAACATTTTGGGGGGTCACCCCCTCTGGCGCTAGCGCCAAGGCCGATTTCGCCCTCCGGAAGGGCAAAAAAGCGCGTTTCGGAGGTCCAAAATGGCGTCCGGAAAAGTTATCCACAATCCGGAAAAGTTATCCACAATTTCCAGCGCCCAGGCGGCCGGGGGTCAGAGATTGTCGCCGAAGAGGAACGCCCAGCCGAAGCGGTCGGCGTCCAGGGCCCGCAGGATGCACCCGGCCGCGATTGCGCCAAGAAACTGTTTCACAACCCGGCTGTCTGTGGCACAGCCGCCCTCGGCTGTGCTGGTTATCGGCCATCCGCACGCCCGGGGGCGGGCGTGCCACAGGTTCTGAAACAGTTTCTACTAATAGGCCGCGGCGGCCTTGGCGGCGGCTGCGGCGGGGCGCTCTTCCGGCGACAGCCTGGCCTCGAAGTCCGCCATCACGTCCTTTGAGGCCCTCTCGGCAGGCACGCCTTTGCCGGCGACCTGCTGCGCCAGTTTCCGCAGCGCCTCGGCCCACTGAAAGAGGTACCGGGCGGCCCGTTTGGCATCGACGCCCGGCGGCACGAGGCCCGAGGCGTGAATCCGCCAGGCCCCGCCGACCTGCGACAGGTGAAGCGGCACCCGTCCCCGTGGCGTGTAGGCCACCGCCGCGCCGCCCATCCGCACCAGCGTTATCCGGGCCGGCCACGATGGGTCGCGCGGGAAGATGTCCACGCGCGAGGCGTCGTTGGTCTCGAAGACCTTCCACGCATCCTGCCCGTACGCCGCCACGACGGCCTTCTGGAACTCGTACGCCGCCTGGATGGACTCGAAGATCGCCAGGGCCAGCACCTGCTCATCCTGCGACCCGACAAAGCACGCCACGTACTGCGTCTTGTCTCCGTCGGCCAGGGCGTGGTGCCAGCGGACGAGGGCGGCCTGCGGCCCGGCGGTGTCGGCCTCCGGCGGCGTGCGTGCGGCCGGCGAGTTCGGCGCGGCGGCACACCCGATGATTGTGAGCGGGAGAAGCAAGACAAGCGCGGCACAGCCGAAGCGGGTACGCATGGCGGGTCCCCCTTATCGCTTGTTCAATGGCATCTGATTTTACGACCCGGCGGGGGCATTGGCCAAGAGAAAGCGCGGCGGGCCATCTGACCCGCCGCGCTCGGCGCGCCACATCGAGCCCCGACCGTCGTACGTGTTTAGCGTGCCCCCAGCGGCCGTCATTCTGAGCGAGCACAGCGAGCGAAGAATCTCGACTGCCCGAACGGCGAGATTCTTCGGCCCCGTAAACGGGGCCTCAGAATGACAGCGCTAAACACGTACCGACCGCCGGGTCGGGGGGCATGCGCCTGCGCCGCACGGCGTCCGGGTGGTGTTACTTCTCCTTCGGCGGCGGCGGCGCGGTCGGCGCCGGCGGCGCGGTCGGCGTGGGCGGTAAGGGGAAGGATCCGCCCGCTACGGGCGGCATGACGATGGCCCGCTGCTCGGCCGTCAGGATCTGGTCGCGGATGGTTGAGACCACCTTGGTCAGGATGGTTCCCTGGGCCTGGAGGGCTTCGGGGCCTTCGGCCTTGATGTCGTTGATTTCCTTGGCGGCCTCGTTGCACAACGCGCGGATCTTGGTTTCCTGCTCGGGCGTCAGATTGGCCCGGGCCAGCGGGGCCGTCAACTGCCGGTAGGCCACGAAGCCCATCCAGACTTGCTTCTGGTCGGGCGTGAGGATGTCCAGGATCGCCTTCTGGCTTTTCATGATGAGGGCGGCGCGCTCCTGGATGAGAGGCTGGGCGTCGGTCAGGACTTTCCTGAAGGCGGGTTCGTCTTGGGTCTGGCGGGCGGCATCGGCGGCCTTCTGGAACGATCCCAGTTTCTCGGCGTTGGCCTGCTGCCACTGCGTCATCTCGGCCATGGCGGCGGCGGCGGCGGTGTTCAACTTGGCCACCTGCTCGTCGGTGAGTTTGCATTCCTTGATCATCAGGGCAAGGTCGCCGTCGGCGGAGGGGAGCGCGGCCGTGGCGGGGGCCTTCGGGGCGTCGGTCTTGGCGGGGGCGGGCGCCGCCGGGTCCGCCTTCTCGGTCTCCGGCGCTTGCTTGGCAGGAGCACCCGCCTCGCTGGAGGGCGGGCTTGGCGCCCAGGCGGCCGTTGCGGCCGCCAGCACCACGCACAACAGCCACGTCAACAGTTTCATCTTCGAGTCTCCTCGCAGGGGCGCCTGAGTGTTGGCTGTCGCCTGCGCCGGGAGCGCCCGCGGGCGAGGAGACCGCGCGGCCCGTACGAGCCGCACGCCGTTGGTACCGCATGCGCAGCGGGCCCCCGCCCAGGCGGGTAAACTCCGACCCGCTGCGCTCATGCCCTTCTTTGTGTCCCGGCATGCCGCCGGGTTGTGCCTGCGCGCCCTGGCCTACTTGGCGCCGTCGCCGGCCGGTTTCTTCTTTTCGGCCGCCGGTTTCTCATCGGCCGGTTTTGCCGCGGCCTTCAGGCTTTCTTTCTGCTCGGCGGTCAGGAGCGCCTCGATGTCCTTTGCCAGTTTGGCCTGGATTTCGGTCTTGGCCTTTTCGTCGTCGGCCTTGGCGCCCGCAAGTTCCTTGGCGGCGGCGCCGGCCCGTTCGCGTATCTTCTTCTGCTGGTCCTCCGTCAGGTTGGCCTTCCTGAACCTGGCCATGGCCGGGCGGGCCCGCGCCGTGCCCTGGCCAACGAGTTAAATAGGGCGAATATTATCGTGTTTAAGGTTGGGCCCTTCAACGGAAATCCCCCGCATCCGCCGTTTTGCGCTGGACGCGGCCGGGCTTCGCTCTTACAAACGTAGCCGTTGCGGCAGCCCGCCAAGCCGGAGGGCGGGTGTCGTCAACTGCGACGGCTGAACGAGTGTGGATCGCCCGCCAAGCCGGAGGGCGGGCTAGCGCAAGGCCTGCCCTGAGCGAAGCCGAAGGGAGCGATGTCATGGCTCGAAAACGTCTCGCCTGCCGAGTCGGCGTCCTGACGGGCGGCGGCGACTGCCCCGGCCTCAACGCCGTCATTCGCGCGGTCTGCAAGACCCTGATGCACGAGGAACGGGCCGAGATCGTCGGCTTCCTGGACGGCTACGAGGGCCTGGTCGAGGACCGCACCGTGCCGCTGGGCTGGGCCTCGGTCTCCAACATCCTGACGCTCGGCGGCACGATCCTGGGTACGTCGAACACCGCCGACCCGTTCCGCTGGGCCGAGAAGCGCGGCGGCAAGGTCGTCATCACCGACCGCAGCCGCGACGCCTTGCGGACCTTCAAGAAGCATCGCCTGGACGGCCTCGTGGTCATCGGCGGCGACGGATCGATGTTCATCGCGGGGCAACTGCTGGATCGCGGCGTTCCCATTGTCGGCGTCCCCAAGACGATCGATAACGACGTGCGGGGGACCGAACTGACGTTCGGCTTCCAGAGCGCCGTGAACGTGGCGACCGATGCGCTGGACCGCCTGCACACGACCGCCAGTTCGCACCACCGCGTCATGATTGCCGAAGTCATGGGCCGCTACGCCGGGTGGCTGGCGCTTCATTCGGGCATCGCGGGCGGGGCCGACGTCATCCTCATTCCTGAAATACCGTTCCGCTGGGAGCCCATCTTCCGCGTCTTCGAGCAGCGGGCCGCCAAGGGCAAGCGGTTCAGCATCATCTGCGTGGCCGAGGGCGCCCGCCCGGCCGGCGGCCAGATGGTCGTCCAGCGCACCGTGGAGGGGAGCCCCGACCCCATCCGCCTCGGCGGCATCGGCCGCTTTGTCGCCGACACCGTCGAAAAGAGGACCGGCCTGGAGGCCCGCGCCACCACGCTCGGGTACGTCCAGCGCGGCGGGACGCCGTGCCCGTTCGACCGCGTCTTCGCCACCAGCCTCGGCTACGCGGCGGCGCGCCTGGCGGCCGAGGGACGCTGGGGACGCATGGCCTCCTGGCAGAAAGGGCGGCTGACCGACGTGGCCATCAAGGACGTGGCCGGCGGCTGCCGCAAGGTCGCCCCGGATGAACCCCTGCTGGCCGTGGCCCGCGCCGTGGGGACGAGTTTCGGCGAGTAGCGCCCGTACGGGCGCCTTCCTGCGCGGGGCACAAGGCCCCGCGCTACTTGGCCCCCGGTGAATACACCGGGGGCTGAAGGGCGGGGGCGCCACTTCGCGCCTGCGGCCGGGCGATGTAAGGCAGTTCCAAGTTCCAAGTGAAAGGCCCGTTTGCGTTGCCGTTTTCAACTTGGAACTTGGAACCTGGAACTTGGAACTCTTACGCGCGCGCGACCGGCCGATACAGCGTATCGCGCTGGACGGGCTCGCAGCCGGCGGCCCGGATGAGATGTTCCAGGTCCGCCGCCGTCAGGCCTTGCGGCGTCTTGGCGCCGGCCGCGTGCGTGATCTCCTCCCGCACGACCGTGCCATCCATGTCATCGGCGCCGAACCGCAGGGCGACTTGGGCCACGTCGGGCGTCAGCATGATCCAGAAGGCCTTGATGTGCGGCACGTTGTCCAGCAGGAGGCGCGCCACGGCCATCGTCCGCAGGTCCTCGCAGGCGGTCGGCCCGGGCAGGTCCGGGAACTTCGTCCCGTGCGGGTGGAACGGCAGCGGGATGAAGGCCGCCAGGCCCCCGGTCTCGTCCTGGAGCGCCCGCAGGGCCAGCATGTGATCCACGCGGTGGGCGCTCTTCTCTACGTGGCCGTAGAGCATGGTGGCGTTGGTTGTCAGGCCCAGGCGGTGGGCCTGGCGGTGCACGTCGAGCCACTCGGCGCCGGAGATTTTGCGCGGGCAGATGCGGCGGCGGACCAGAGGGTCGAAGATCTCGGCTCCGCCCCCGGGCAGGCCCGTCAGGCCCGCCGCCTTCAGGCGCACCAGGGCGTCGCGGACCGACACGCCCGCCTTCCTGGCCACGTGGTCAATCTCGACCGCCGTGAACGCCTGGAGGCAGGCCGCCGGAAACGCCTCGTGCAGCAGGCTGACCATGCGGACGCAGGAGTCGAGCGTCAGGGCCGGGTGCAGCCCGCCCACGATGTGGACCTCGGTGGCCCCGGCCTGGAGGTCGGGCCGGGCCCGCTCCAGGACTTCCTCGGGCGACAGGAGGTACGCCCGCTTGTCGGCCGCCGCGGCGACCCAGAACGCGCACAGGGGGCACTGGTTGATGCAGGCGTTGGAGTAGTTGACGTGCGTGTTGACGCAGTAGTAGCCGCGCAGGCCGTGCCGGGCCTGCCGGGCGCGGTCCGCCAGGGCCGCCAGGGCCAGGAGGTCGGCCGACTCAAACAGCGCCAGGCCGTCCTCGCGCGACAGCCGCTCGCCGGCGGCGACCTTGGCTTCGATTCCACGCAGCGGCGTCAATTGAAGTGAACCCGCATCTGGAGCCCCACGACCACGTCAAGAAACACGCCCACCAGCCACATGATACTCACAAAGGCGTTCAGCGGAAAGAAGGCGCCCGCGATCTCTATGTCCGACTGCCGCCGGGCACGCAGGTGTTCCAGGGCCAGCGTTACGGCGATGAATGCCAGGGCCAGGAGGCTTCCCGGGCCCAGGCGCGAAAACGGTGTGCCCGACGGGTCCATGATTGCCACAGGCGCAAGCAGCGCCAGCGTGCCCGCGTGCGAGGCGGCCGCCCATCGCCGCGCTGCGTCGCGCCCGGCCCGCGCGGGCACGCTGTGCAGCCCCTCGCGGCGGTCCACCTCGATGTCCTGGAACGAGTAGAAGATGTCGAACCCGGCCGTCCAGCACATCACGGCCGCGCCGATGAGGATGGGCGCAAGTTCAATCGCCCCGCGCAGCGCAATCCATACGCCTACCGGCGCAAGGCCCAGGCAGAATCCCAGCACCCAGTGCGCCAGGACCGTGAACCGCTTGGTCCACGAGTAGCCGAGGAGGACCGCCAGGAACGGCGCGGCCAGGAGGCCCGGCCACCCGTTGCCGCGCAGCGGCAGGAACAGCCACGCCAGCGCGATGAAGGCCGCGCCGCCGGCGAGCGTCATCGCGAGCGCCGCCCGGCGCGACAGCCGCCCCGCCGGGATGGCGCGGCCGGCCGTCCGCGGGTTCCGCGCATCCAGCGCTGCATCAGCCACGCGGTTCATCCCCATCGCGGCCGTTCGCGCGGTCACCATGCACGCCAGAAGCAGCGCCAGCGACCACCCGTCCGGGTACGGCGGCTCGGCCAGCAGGGCCGTCCCGAGCGCAAAGGGCAGGGCGAACAGCGTGTGGCTGAGGCGGATCGTCCGGGCGAATTCGATGAATTGACGCATGACCTTGGGCGCCTACACCTTGTCGCACCCGGGCCAGCGCACGGCCAGGTCGTGTGCGATGCCCAGCCGGTCGAGCACCTTGGCAACCACGAAGTCCACCAGGTCGGCCACCGATTTCGGGTGATGGTAGAACCCCGGCATGGCGGGCATGACCACGGCCCCCGCGGCCGCCAGCCGGGCCATGTTCTCCAGGTCGATGGGCGTCACGGGCATTTCGCGCGGCACGACGACCAGGGGCCGGCCTTCCTTCAGGGCCACCTGCCCGGCGCGCTGCACCAGGTTCCCCGCCAGGCCGTGGGCCAGGGCGGCCAGCGTGTTCATCGAGCACGGAATGATGACGGCGGCCTCGGCGTCGAGCGAGCCGCTGGCCGGCGGCGCGGCCAGGTCCTCGGCGGGCGTGTACGAGACGTGCGCTCGAACGTCGGCCGGCCACAGGCTCGCCACATCCACGGCCGTGCCGGCGACCCGCGCGCGGGTCTCGTCGGCCAGGACCAGCCGGCCCGCCGCCGTTACCACCAGGTGCACGCGTCGCCCGGCCTGCACCGCGCACTGGACCAGGCGCACGGCGTACGGCATGCCGGATGCGCCGGTGATGCCGACCACGAGGGAAAAAGGCGTCAGGAAGCCTTTTCTACCGGCCTTTTTCGGGCGCGCGGAGTTGCAGCCGGGCATACCCCAGTTCCTTCTTGACCGTGTCGGACAATGCCGCCACGTACGGGTCGAGCGGGTTGGTGGCCTCGCGGCGGGCGAGTTCACCCTGCGCTTCTTCCAGGTAGCGGCGGGCCTCGCGGGGCGCCCCGGGGTCGGAAGCGGCCCGCGGGATGAGGCTCCTGGCGGCGGCCACGCGGGCCAGCAGGGCCCCGTCGGTCTTCGGGCACGACTCGATGACCTTCTGCAACTGCTCCACGCGGCGCAGGTCTTTGGGGTTGTCGACCTCGGCCATCGCCAGGTCGTAGGCCACGTTATCGGCCAGCGGGCCGCCCGGGTCCGCCTCCAGGACCGCCTGGAGGCGCTGCCGGTACGAGTTGGTGCCCGCCGCCGCCTTGGCAACGAAGTAGAGAGCCAGCGCGCGGCTGTTGTCCTGGGTGTCCTTGCGGTTTTCCAGGATGAGCGCCAGGTGCATCAGGGCGTCACCGCGGACCGCGCGGAGGTGCTCGGCGTCCGCGCGGGCCTTGAGGGCCTTGCCGATGGAGAGAAGGTCCAGCGGGTTGAACACGGCCAGCGGGTCCCCGGCCGGGGCGGCGATGAGGGTGGCCTGGGCGATGGCCCGCCGGTACGCCTCCTCGGCCTGGACGAAGAGGCCCTGGCGTGCCGCCGCGTCGCCCAGGTGCACGCGGGCATCGGCCGCCCAGACGCTGTCGGGGTTGCGGCTGAGAAGTTCCTGCCAGATCTCCTCGGACCGGCGGGGGGCGGCGGTCGCCGCGGCGACCGCCGTCGATAGGCGCTCGATGTCCATGGCCAGGCGGGCCCGGACCTCGGTCGCATGCGGGCTTGACGAGTGCCGCGCCAGAAACGCCTGGAGCCGATCCATCTGGGGCAGGGGCGCCGCGCTGTTCCCGGACGACGGCGGGTCGGGGTCTTGAAGCAGGCCGTACCGGATTTCATCCATGCCGACGAAGGCGGGCACCGCCAGCACCGGCGCGGTCACGAGGATCGCCAGCGCCGCCGCGGGCCACCGCACGTGCCACCGGTCCACGCGGCCGACGGCCACCAGCAGGGCCGCCGCGCCCGCCGCAATGACCACGGCCGTGATCGGCGGCACATAGGCCAATGACCGCAGGGCAGGCGCCAGCGCTCCCGTGGCGGTCGCCCAGGCGACCGGTTCCGCGCGGTCGCCGTAGGCGACCAGCGCTACGGCCGCAAACCAGTATGCGGCCGGGGGCAGCAGGCCCAGCAGGGCGCTCGCCAGTTTACTCTGGAGCCGTAGCGTCCAGCCGGCGGCGATCCAGACGCCCAGCGCCGCGGCGGCCGCCAGGCCCGTGTCGGGCCCCAGCAGGGCGATGACGATGGCCGTCAGCCACCCGCCGCGCTTCCCGTACAGGATGCCCGTCAGGATCGGCGCCACCGCCAGCATGGCCA
>Ga0315289_10006704_pt1 | contig 16894 bp, 15 predicted proteins | sample YL17G11_40_MG_FD_203452 | JGI IMG/M metagenome (GOLD analysis project Ga0315289, IMG submission 203452) | Sediment microbial communities from Yellowstone Lake, YNP, Wyoming, USA - YL17G11_40 | ecosystem: Environmental > Aquatic > Freshwater > Lake > Sediment | place: USA: Wyoming | collected... | reverse complement strand
CATCCGAGATCGAACGCACCTCCACCGAGCGCGAGAAGACGGGCGTATTTATAGGTTCATATGCAACGAACAAGCTCAACAGCGAGCGCGTGCCGATATGGATCGCGGACTACGTGCTGACAAGCTACGGCACCGGAGCCGTGATGGCGGTGCCGGCCCACGACCAGCGCGACTTCGAGTTCGCCAGGAAGTTCAACCTGCCGATAAAAACCGTCATCGCCCCGCCGGACTGGAGCGGCGGCGAGTTGACGCAGGCATACACCGAGAGTGGAAAGATGGTCAACTCCGCTCAATTCGACGGCATGCCCAGCGACAAAGGACTGGAAGCCATCGCCGATCATATTGATAAAAAAGGCTTCGGCAAGAGGAAGATAACATATCGATTGCGCGACTGGCTCATCTCGCGCCAGCGTTACTGGGGCGCGCCCATACCGATGGTCTACTGCAAGAAGTGCGGCATCGTGCCAGTGAAGAAAAGCGACCTGCCCGTGCTGCTGCCGGAGGACGCCGAGTTCAAGCCCACCGGAGAATCGCCGCTCAAATATTGTAAATCCTTCGTCGAGACCACATGTCCCAGATGCAAGGCCCCCGCCGAGCGCGAGACGGACACCATGGACACCTTCATGTGCTCGTCGTGGTATTTCATGCGCTACACCAGCCCCGGCTTCGCCAAAGGACCGGCGGATGCAAAAAAGATGCGCTACTGGCTCCCCGTCGATCAGTACACCGGCGGAGCCGAGCACGCCGTGATGCACCTGCTCTACGCGCGCTTCTTCGTAAAGGCGGCGCGCGACCTTGGCGTGGTGGAGTTCGACGAGCCCTTCACGCGCCTATTCAACCAGGGCACCGTCATCAGCGGCGGGCAGAAGATGAGCAAGTCCCGCGGCAATGTCATCGCCCCGGACGATTATGTATCGACGCTGGGCGCCGATACAGTGCGGACGTATCTCATGTTCATCGGGCCGTGGGATCAGGGCGGAGACTGGGACGACCATGGCATCAAGGGCATGTCCCGCTGGTTCAACCGCATATGGCCTATCGTCATCGATAAGTACCAGCCGAAGGCGGAGAACGCCGAGAAAACCAAGGAGCTGCGCCACATCACGCACAAGACCATCAAGCGCGTGCACGACGACTACGAGCGGTTCCATTTCAACACCATGCTGGCAGCGTTGATGGAGTTCACCAACTACCTCGGCAAAGCCCGCGAGGATGGAGCGGTTTCGCGCGAGGCCTTCTCCGAGGCGACGAGGACGCTGATGCTGCTCTTGGCGCCGACCGCGCCGCACATCGCCGAGGAGCTGTGGGAGCGCACCGGCAACCCGTACAGCATCCACAATCAGCCCTTCCCAAAGTGGGACGAGAAGCTGACGGCCGAGGAGGAATTCACCCTGGTAATACAGGTTAACGGAAAGCTGCGCGACAAGATCAACGTATCAGTAAATATAGATGAAAATGAAGCCCGGGAACTAGTTTTGAATCGCGATAAAGTAAAAGAACACCTTAAAGGCGCACAACTGTCAAAGGTGATCTACGTGCCGGGGAAGCTTATCAATATCGTTATTAAATGAATTTAGAGTCGTGTATCATTTTGGAACTAGGGAATATTCAGGACCTGCTTCTATACAGAAGGTCATTAAGAAGAGGTGTCCTTCCGCGGAAGGACCGGGGTGATAGGGGTGTCCCCTATCTCTTGTTTTAAACAAACGTCATTTAGATATGGGAAGTCCAGAGGGACCACCCTCTGGCGGGGGCACTGGGGGTGTCCCCCAGATTTTTTAAAGTCCCCCAACGTATGGGGGACTCACAGGGGGTTCGGATGCTGTTTCCCCCTTTCAAGGGGGATTACAGGGGGTTGAATGCTGAATTGATACGCTACTGAATTTCAAACAGCACTTGAGCATGATTAATAATTAGTGTATACTACTGCTACTTAATCGGGAGGGGATAGCTATGAAATTATCATGTCTGCAGGAAAATCTCAGCAAAGGCCTCAGCATTGTCGGCAGAGCGGTGGCCACGCGAAGCACGCTGCCCATCACTCAAAATGTCCTGATCAGCGCAGAAAAATCGCGCATCAAACTTGCGGCCACCAATCTGGAAATCGCTATTACGTACTGGATCGGAGCCAAGGTCACAGAGCAGGGAGAGATAACCGTTCCGGCCAGACTGTTCACAGATTTCATCAACTCACTGCCCAACGATAAAATTGAAATGTCCCTCTCCGCGAAGACCAAAACCATTGAGATGAAGTGCGCCCGCTTCGCCGGACGCATAAACGGGATGGCGGCGGACGAATTTCCGCCCATACCGGCCGTCGGGGACGGCCCCACCACCACCATCGAGCCGGACGACCTGCGCTCAGCTATCGCTAAGGTAGTGTTCGCCGCGGCGACGGAGGAGACACGCCCCGTGCTTACCGGCGTTTACTGCGAGTTCCACGGCGACACGCTGACCATGGCCGCCGCCGACGGCTTCCGCCTGGCGGTACACAAGGCGCCACTTGCCGGAAAGGTTAAAGAAAGAAGTGAAATCATCATACCGGCCCGCACCCTGAATGAGCTACAGCGCCTGCTCACCGATGAGAAAGAGCCGATAAAAATAACCATCAACTCAAACAAGAGCCAGGTCATGTTCCGCCTGAAAGAAGCAGAAGTGGTGTCTCAGCTTATCCAGGGAAGTTTCCCCAACTACAAACAGCTTATCCCCCAGAACTGCACCACCAGCGCGGAGATGAGCCTTGCAGAGTTTATCAAAGCCACAAAAACCGCCTCCATATTTGCCCGCGAGGGCAGCGCCATAGTCCGCCTGCAGCTGACCCCCGGCCAGAAGAATGCCCTGGGCCAGGTGGTCCTCTCCGCACGCGCGGAGGAGGTCGGTGATGATACGGGCGAGGTAGATGCGGTTGTCACGGGAGAAGAAGCCAAGATCGCCTTCAACAGCAAGTACCTGGCTGAGGCGCTGGCCGTGCTTCATACAGAGCGTGTGTTGCTGGAGGTCACGAGCCCGTCAAGCCCGGGCGTGCTCAAACCCGTAGGCGATGAAAACTACATACACGTCGTCATGCCTATGTTCGTTCAATGGTGATTAGTAAATGAGCACATGGAGCGCCCCGAAAATGGGGCGCTCTTTTTATTGCTAAGCATGGTAGGTTGTGGCAGAATACGTAAATTCTGGTTACAGTGCATAACAATCAAACATCCCTATTAAGACGTGGAATCGCATTTTTAAAAATCTTGAAGGTCTTTCAATTCCCCTTGGGGGCACCAAAGTGTATTTTCACGAATGAATCTGCCTTGAATCCACGAATTCTCTAGAAACACATCATGGAGCACCTAAAATTGGCGAAGTAGCATATGGTTCATAGACTACCTTTAGTGTGTCAAGGTCATCATTATAATCATAAATAAATTGGTCAATAACTGCTTCATCCGTGGTTCCCCACCAGTTGTTAGTAGCATCCACAACCACGGGTATAAGTGAGAACGCGCCCCAAGTTGACAGCGGACATCCAGCCATGCTAGCCTAACAGGTGCCCAAGATTATGGATTATTAATCTATAATATCACCAACCAAGAAAGGAGGGAAATGACAAAGCGCATCTTGATTTGCATCGGAACAGCAGTGCTTCTTCTGGCCGTTGCCCTAGCTTCCCCCTTGACTACGGCTGCCTCCTCCGCGCCCGTCCCAGCGACACCAATACCTCAAGGCCCTCTCTATTGCCTCGTGCCGCAGTGTCAGAAGTTCATCCGCTACCATCCTGTCGATTATTCGAAACCGGTGAACCATGTGGCAGCGCCTCAGCACCCATACATGGCCCCTAACGGGAAGAGCAACATGCATTGCGACCCCTACATGACCGACACTTATGAGGTCAGCGGCCCTCTGGGATTGAATTCCAAGGTCAGCTCAACCTACTATGGCCTCGCCGAATGCGTCACGCTCACCTTTGACAGCCAAGGGAGAATTGTGACAGTTCTCGGGGGATTGGGGGCACCCGTTTTGCTTCTTCTGGATCCCCAGAACCTGGCAGAGCTGGCGCGGTATGAACTTCCACCGCGTCCATGGTACTGGATCTTCGACGACCTGAGTCCTCTGGAGGACCCCTCCGGCGGAGCCTATTTCTACCTTGATAATGAGGACAACGTCGTGGTCACCACCCATGACTACAGAATCCTGGTGATCAAGGTTCCCGCTGATCCCTCCACAGGCTTCCAGATAGTGAGCCAGTATGACCTTTCAGCCCACGTCCTCCCTCAGCAGTGGCCCAACAGGGACAAGGTGGGACCCGCCATAATGGACTGGAACGGCCGCTACTTCTGGTATACAACTCGCTACGGCCTGGTGGGGTTGGTGGACAGAAGCACAGGAGTGATAAACAGCATTGTTCTTCCTGGTGAACAGATCCAGAACTCCCCCGCGGTTGCGGCAGATGGATTCTACGTCATCACCGATCACGCCATGTATCGTTTTGTGGCCAACGAGTCCACTGGAGCGCCGGAGATGCTGTGGCGCATTGAATACGACCGAGGCACTAGACAGAAGCCCGGCATGCTCACTCAGGGCTCGGGCACAACGCCTACCCTAATGGGAGACTTAGTAGCCATCGCCGACAACGCCGATCCCAAGATGAACGTCATCTTTCTCAGCCGCGGCACCGGTCAGGTGGTGTGCAGTATACCCGTTTTCAAAGATAACGAGAGCTGCACCGAGAATTCTCTCATTGGTGTCCAGCACACCGATGGAACGTACTCGGTCATTGTCGAAAACAACTACGGCGTTCAGAGCATGCTCACCACCACATTTGGAAATACGACGGTAGGAGGAGTCACGCGGATTCACGTCGTTCCCAATGGCTCCGGCGGCTACTCATGCTATGAGGAGTGGACGAGCAACGAGATCTCATGCACCCCCGTCCCCAAGATGTCCCTCAACAATGGACTCATCTACCTGTACACGAAGCCCAAGACCACACTAATCGACATGTGGTACTTCACGGCAGTGGACTTCGCCACCGGACAGACGGTATACAGGGTTCTCACCGGCACCGGTCTGAACTACAACAACAATTGGGCTCCCATCACTCTCGGCCCCAACGGCGGAACAGCCTACATTGGCAGTCTCGCCGGTCTGATGATGATTCGAGATAACTGAAGTTGCCCGTGATAAGGGAAAGTGGGGGCATCCGCCCGAGGGCGGACGCCCCCCAGTGGTGCCGAGGTCGAATTAGCAGGCTCGAGGGTTAACCTGTTATTATCCCCCGTTGAAACCGATACCCGGAATCACGCCGTTGTTGTTACGACTATGCTCTTGACAAAGCATATCCTTTTTCCTCAATATAGCTATACCTACAGCGAAACAGTGATGCCAATGTTCGTGCAGTGGTAATTTGGAGAAAGATATCATTTGAGCGCCCCGATCATGGGGCGCTCTTTTTATTCCGCGGGTTATCTTTAATGGATCAACTAATTTTATCCAACCCCCTGTATCTCTAATCCCCCTCAGTCCTTCCGCGGAAGGACACCTCGAACTCCCCCTAACCCCCTCTTTTTCAAAGAGGGGGAAGTAATAAAGACGCAGAAAGTAGGGTTGGCTGTGCCCGAACCCCCCCTGCATGAACCATTGAAGACTAGAACATTCTATACATCTTATCCGATACGATACTACACATATTGGGAAACGGGATAAATACGTTGCATTATGTTATAGTAATTAAAGGTGAATTCAATATGATCATCAACAAGATTACAAAGTTTTTACTGACCGTCACAACCATATTGGTAACCCCTTTCAAATGGTTAATGATCGTCCCCACGTATATCCTTTTAAACACGCCCCTGATTAAAGTAGTTTATGAATTCATCATCACGCTGGTCTGGCTGCCGTTCGGCGTTGTCATCACGGGGATAAGCATAGTGTACAAAAGCGTGCCGGTCGTCGGTTTTATCCTGGCACTTATAGGGATACCGGTAGTGCTGATAGGCTATGCGGTAAGCTACCTTTTGTCCCCGCGGGGCGATGAAGAGCGGGCTTTCATCGAGGCTTCCCAGTCATACCCGTCCGTCGGCGACGTAATATAGTTACATTGCAAAGAGCATGCCACCGAAACCGCCCGGCACCAATTTTCATTAAAAGATTTCGATTCTGTTGACAAAGCTTTCTCATAGCTGTATACTTCCCCCTGTTGGCAAACAGTTTCCTACTGCCGCATTAAATATAATGAAGTGTGCTTATGGGATTTGAAACACAGGCTGTCGAGCGGAAAGTAATATCCATCCTCAAGATCCTCAGCGGGTGCCAAGAACCCCTGGGGGCCAGGATTATTGCGCATCGCCTTAAGGACTACGGCATAGACCTTGGGGAAAGGGCCGTAAGATATCACCTGAAATTGACCGATGAAAGAGGCCTTACACGCCTTATCGGACGTGATGGCCGTGTGCTCACAAAACAGGGCGCAGAGGAACTGAACACCGCCCTGGTGAAGGACAAGGTCGGGCTGGCGATATCCAAAATAGAACTGCTCGCATTCCGCACCAACTTCGATACGGAGAAACGCCGCGGCCCGGTGCCTGTTAACATATCGTTCTTCCCGGAAAGGAAGTTCACTAAAGCCCTTGCGGCAATGAAGCCTATATTCGATGAGGGCTTATGCGTGAGCAACCTTGTAGTTGTGGCGCGCGGCGGGGAAAAGCTAGGAGAATTCACCGTCCCCAAAGGCAGGGTCGGGTTTGCCACTGTGTGCAGCATCGTCATCAACGGCGTCATGCTGAAAGCCGGCATCCCCATGGACTCGCGTTTCGGCGGCATACTTCAGGTGCGGAACCGCAAGCCCGTTCGTTTCGTCGAGCTTGTACATTATGCCGGGTCATCCCTTGATCCGTCGGAAGTATTTATCAGGGCCAAGATGACATCGGTAAGAAGCATCGTAAAAACAGGGAACGGCAAGATACTGGCCAACTTCAGGGAGATACCGGCGATGTGCCGCGAGACGGCGGAATCGGTCGTATCAAAGCTGAAAGATGCCGGGCTGGGCGGGCTGCTGGTAATGGGCAATACGAGCGAGCCGGTCTGTGAAGTCCCGGTAGAGCTCAACCGCATCGGCATGATACTCATAGGCGGCATGAACCCGGTAGCCGCCGCCGAGGAGGCCGGCATCGAGGCGGACAACCGCGCCATGAGCACGGTAGTAGAATATCAGAGCTTAATCAAATTCCAGGATGTGTAGAATGAAAGAAATCAAAGTAATCCCTTGCCTGGACATCAAAGAGGGCAGAGTTGTTAAGGGAATAAAGTTCGTAAACCTGCGCGACGCGCGCGACCCGGTTGAAGCTGCAAAGGCATATTGTAAGGAAGGCGCCGACGAACTTGTATTCCTTGATATCTTCGCCACCGTGGAGAACAGGAAAACGCGGCGGGATTGGGTCAAGAGGGTCTGCGATGTAGTGACCGTGCCCTTTGCCGTTGGCGGAGGCATCAACAGCATCGAGGACATGCAGGAGATGTTCGACCTGGGCGTGGACAAGGTCTCGATCAACACTGCAGCGGTGGAAAACCCCAAACTGATTACGGAGGCCGCCAAGAAATTCGGCAAGAAGAGGCTCGTCGTCGCCATCGATGGCAAGAAGAACAAGGCTGGCGGCAAGAAACCTCGCCTCGAAGTAACTATCAAGAGCGGCACCGAGGGGACGGGGCTCGATATCGTCGAGTGGGCCAAGAAGGTGGAGAAGCTGGGGGCCGGAGAGATACTGCTCACCAGCAAGGACGCCGATGGAACGAAAGACGGATACGACTTGGAGATGACGAAGGCTGTAGCGGAAGCAGTAAAGATACCCGTTACCGCTTCCGGCGGCGCGGGCACACTGGAGCACCTGTATGAAGCGGTGGTCATAGGCAAAGCGTCGGCGGTGCTGGCGGCCACTATATTCCACTTCGGGGAGATAAATATTAATGAAGCAAAGGAATACCTTCGGGGTAAAGGAATCCCGGTAAGTATAATTAAAGGTAAGGAGAAGAAATAAATGGCAAAAATAAACCCGTTTGAAGTAGCAAGACAGCAGATAAATGCGTGTGCGGATATCCTGAAGCTGGAGCCTCACGTACGCGCCATGCTAAGCACCCCCATGCGCGAGCTGCATTTCACAATGCCGGTGCGCATGGACGACGGCTCGATAAAGATATTCCAGGGCTTCAGGGTGCAATACAACGATGCCAGAGGCCCGGCCAAGGGAGGCATCCGCTTCCATCCTGAGGAGACCATAGACACGGTGCGCGCGCTCGCCTCGTGGATGACATGGAAGTGCTCCCTCCTGGATCTGCCCCTGGGCGGAGGCAAGGGCGGTATAATCTGCAATGTTAAAGAGATGTCCCCGACGGAGCTTGAGCGCCTGAGCAGGGCTTACGCGCAGTCTGTCTGGAAGTTCATCGGACCGGAACAGGACGTTCCCGCGCCTGATGTTTACACCACCCCGCAGATCATGGCCTGGATGATGGACGAGTATTCAAAGATCGTCGGCAAGAACCAGTTCGGCGTCATCACCGGCAAGCCGTTATCACTCAGCGGCTCGGCGGGACGCGGCGACGCAACAGCCAGGGGCGCAATGCACACCCTGAAGGAAGCGGCAAAGGTTTGCAAGATGGATCTGGGCAAAGCGACTGTGGCCATACAGGGATATGGAAATGCCGGCTCGTATGCCCACAGCCTGTGCGAAGAGATGTTCGGATGCAAGGTTATTGCCGTAAGCGACAGCAAGGGCGGTATCTTTAACAAGGCGGGACTTTCCCCGCAGGCCGTCAGCAAGCATAAGGAAAAGACAGGCTCAGTTATCAATTTCCCCGGCGCAAAGAATATCTCCAACGCAGAGCTCCTTGAGCTTGAGGTGGACGTGCTGCTGCCCAGCGCTCTGGAAAACGTCATCACGGAGAAGAACGCCGCGAATATCAAGGCCAAGATTATCGGAGAGCTGGCCAACGGGCCGACGACGCCCGAGGCCGATGCCATAATATACAAGAAAGGCATCCATGTGATACCCGACTTCCTCTGCAATGCCGGCGGCGTGACCGTCTCCTATTTCGAGATGGTGCAGAACTTCTATATGTTCAGCTGGGATGAGAACGAAGTGCACGAGAAGCTTGAAAAGAGAATGGTCAGGGCTTATAACTCTGTACTGGCAACCTCCAAGAAATACAAGGTAAACATGCGCCAGGCGGCCTATGTAGTTGCCGTCGAGCGTGTGGTTGAAGCTATGAAGCTTCGCGGCTGGGTTTAAGCCATAAGACACCTTCTGATATGAAAGAGCGTACGCCTGCCGATAGTATTGTCGGCAGGCGTATTTGTTTCTCTCGACTAGTGCGCCGAACTGACTGTGTTATAATACCACCTGCTATACGACTGGCTCCGAGATGAATGTAAAAATAAAGTTCCCCAAAGAGAACCCGCATATCGAGACCGAACGCCTGGTGCTGAGGCCTTTCACGCTGGACGACGCGCCGGTTGTGCAGCGGCTGGCGGGCGAGTACGACATCGCGGCGAATGTGAGGATGATACCGCACCCCTACCCTGACCACATGGCGGAGGACTGGATAGATTCACACCAGGACAAGCTCGAGCACGGAGAGATACATCTGGCGATTACGTTGCGGGACGTCGGCACGCTAGTCGGATCCATCGGCCTCATCATCAACCGGGATGACGAGAACGCGGAGCTGGGATACTGGATCGGTAAGCCCTACTGGAACAATGGCTACTGCACCGAGGCTGCGCAGGCTCTGGTTAAATACGGGTTCGATAAGGTGAAGCTACACCGCATCCATTCTTTCTACATGAAAAAGAATCCGGCCTCGGGACGCGTTATGCAGAAGCTGGGGATGAAGTACGAGGGAACGCTGCGCAAGTGCATCAAAAAGTGGGATGTCTTTGAGGATGTAAACGTTTACTCTATCTTGAGAAGCGAGTACTCGGGTTCCAGATGAATATTATGTCAACCCCCTGATATCCCCCACTAGCACCCGTCATTGCCCGACTTGATCGGGCAATCCAGCCTTCTGGATCATCCGGTCAAGCCGTATGATGACATTTTATCCAAACCCCCTGTCAGTCCCCCATACTTTGGGGGACTTTAATAAAATTGGGGGATACCCCCAAACCCCCAGCAGGAGAGAAATCTCCTGCACCTCTTTCCGACCCTCAATGTAGGGGCAATCCTTGTGATTGCCCGCCAGAGGGCGATCCCTCTGGATTTCCCTATTCGATAAAAGGTCGATTATAAAGAGTGCAACACCCCTTAATACCCCGGCCCTTCCGCGGAAGGACACCTCTTTTTGAAATTCCTCTCCCTCCGCAGGGAGAGGCTTAAGGTGAGGGTGAAAGCCCTACACCTCTCCTACTCGCTCCTCTATTCCAGCACCATATGCGCAACTTTGTAAGCGGAATCCACCGCCTGATGAGTGCCTACGCCAACGCCGCCCGCATCTGCTCCAACATAGAACAAACCTTTTATTGGGGCCTTAGGTGATGGTTTATTTCGCCCGCACTGGCCGACTACCTGCCCCAAGCCAACACATTCACCACCCTGTCCCGGTAAAACACTGTCTCTCGTCAACCGACTGACGTCCGCAGTCGTATAGTCTTCACGGCGGATGGTATGTTCGCGAATCGTGGGCCGGAAGGCTGCCACCCTGCGGTCAAGTGCCTCTAGCCACGCCTTCATATTCTTTATCTTGGGATCCGCTGGGCATATGGTAGCAGTCTGAATCATCTGCTGGCCCTTTGGCGCAAGGCTGGGATCGAAGTTAGCGGGCACAGTAATCACAACAAAGATGTCGTCTGGAATATTCCCTGCCTTTGCCCTCAGATAACGTTCGTTATTCCACCAGCTGCTGTCAGAATAAATAGCATATAAACTATCTTCAAATACAATATCATTCAAGAAATATCGGCTGCCTATCAATGCAAGAGAAGGTAAGAGACCCCTGATTCGATTCTTGTACTCTTTGTCGAAGTATTTCTCGCCAACTAGCTTTAACACTGTAGGCTGGATACCGGCGTTACTGATTACAATCGGCGCATGGAAAGTACCTCTATCAGTTCGGACGCCTTTTACCTGATTACCTTCAACGATTATTTTTTCAGCACGGGTTTTCAGCTTTAAGTCACCACCGTGGGCTTGCAACGCCCCAACAAGAGCCTCGCTCAGTTTGGCATAGCCGCCAAGAAAATATCCAGAACCGAGCCCCACCGTAAACTGCCGCAGTGTCTTGATCATCTCCGAAGCAGAACACAGATCCACCGGTACTACAAAAAAGGCATTGCACAATATTGCCAGGTTGCTGTATGCGCTCTGTGGTATATCGTAGGACACAATGAAATCATGGAAAGTCACATTATCTAATGAATCGAGCTTCTCCTCAGACATTGAATTCATATCGTTGAAAAGCTTATTAACCTTCTCTAGATTATCAGGGTCTTGAACCAGCATTTGGGGGATCATTAGCGGAGGGACAAGTATATAGCTCACGTAATCCGTTGCGCCCTTAGGTTTATAGAGGAATCCACCATCCTTCGGGGTGAAGTTGCCCGACATTAAGTTCACCATACTTCCCGTTGTCGGGAACACATCCGACATCGGTGCCTCTGCCCCAACTTCCTTGAGCACCACCTCGAACTGGGTATTGTACCTGGGAACAGATGTCACCGGCCAAAGTTCGTACGTGAATCCGTCACGATGCATGTTCAACGCTTTCCCGCCCACTCGGTCGTTTTTCTCCAGCAAAAGGACCTTCAAACCCCGCTTCTGCAGTAAAGCTGCGCAGGCACAGCCTCCCGGTCCCGCCCCTACTACAATGACATCATACTTTTGATCCCCCATAATAAACCTCCTTCCCGTCATCTTAAACGACAAATAGATATTATGTCAACCCCCTGATACCCCCCACTCTTGGGGGATTTAGGGGGTTGGACAATAAGTCGCCCCACACATTTAAAAAGAGGTATTGCGCCTTCTTAATATTCAGGGTAGAGTTAATAGCAGCCAAACCGATACTCGATGGAGGTGTACCATCCATATCTCCCATATCGGCCTGACCAACTTCCGCAACTACCAGCGCCTGGAGCTGGACCTCCCGGCCAATTTAATCGTATTTCAGGGCGATAATGCTCAGGGCAAGACCAACCTCCTTGAGGCCATGTACATGCTGGCCACCGCCAAATCACACCGCGCCGCAACGGATCGCGAGCTGGTCAACTGGGCCAGCCTCCACGATGAACTTACGGCGACACGCATCACAGCACAGGTACAGACAAAATCCGGCGACCTCAAGGTCGAGATAACCTTTGCAATTACGCAGGCGAACAACGAGCCTCAGATACAGAAGAAGCTGAAAATCAACGGCATCCCGCGCCGCTCCATCGATATTGTGGGACAGATGGCCGCGGTGCTCTTCACCTCACACGACATCGAGCTTATATACGGAGCGCCTTCACGGCGCAGACGCTATCTCGATATGGCCAATTCACAGGTAGATTCAAAATACCTTCACGCTCTGCAGCGTTATAACAAGGTGCTGCTCCAGCGCAATCACCTGCTCAAGCTCTTCGCTGAGCGCCGTGCCGATGAAGGCCAGCTTGAGTTCTGGAACAGCGAAATGATAAGGCACGGCTCAACTATCATCGAGCAGCGGCTACAGCTGATTGATGAGCTGAACAAGCTGGCCCCACCCATACACAGCCAGATCAGCTCAGGAGAGAACTTGCAGATAAACTACCTCCCCAGCGTAGATGTGGATAGCTTCCGCAAGCGGCTGCAGGAAGTGCGGAAACGGGAGATCGCGCAGCGCATGAGCGTCGTCGGCCCTCACCGCGACGACATGTCATTCCTGATAAACGGCAATGATGTGAACATATACGGCTCCAGGGGGCAGCAGCGCACCGCCGCCCTCTCGCTGAAGCTGGCCGAGGCCAGCTACCTGCGCTCCAAGATAAATGACGAACCGGTCATACTGCTGGACGATGTGCTCTCCGAGCTGGATTCTGCAAGACGACACCTGTTGATGGAATCAGTCTCCTCCTACAAACAGGTCGTTATCACTACGACGGATATCGACTACTTCGAGCCGGAATTTTTAAGCAACGCGGCTCGGTTCAAGATAAGCGACGGGACGGTTGTGCCAATGCGATAGAAAGTAGAGTGGGTTTGGAACCCACTCTCTGGATTGCCCGATCAAGTCGGGCAATGACGGGTACGAACTCCCCCTGTCCCCCTCTTTATTAAAGAGGGGGAAGAGGCGAAGCCGAAGGGGGCGTTCGAGGAGAGGTGTCCTTCCGTCACCGGAAGGACCGGGGTCTTAGGGGTATCCCCTATCTTTTAAGAAATCCCCCAAGACTGGGGGACAGGGGGTTGAATCCAATGCCATTCCAAACGAGAGCAATGACAACTGAATCCCTGCTTGCAAATCATATACAAGAGAGTTATAATAGTATTACGAAAGTCGCATCGATAGGAGAAACGTATGGCAGCAGTCACCATTTCGCCCAAATATCAGGTCGTCATCCCCCGAGCCGTTCGAGAAGCTATGGGCCTCAAACCAGGCCAGAAAGTCCAGGTTATCCAATATGGAGAGCGCGTCGAGCTGATCCTCCTCAAGACGGCAAAGCACACAAGGGGTTTTATCAAGGGCATCGACACTAGGGTTAAGCGGGAAGCGGATCGGCTATGAACGTAGTAGACTCATCCGGCTGGCTTGAGTATTTCGCCGATGGCTCCAACGCCGATTTCTTCGCACCGGCAATTGAAAATACCGACGAACTTGTAGTGCCCACCATCAGCATCTACGAGGTATTTAAGCGCATCCTACAGCAGCGCGACGAGACCGCCGCGCTTCAAGCCATCGCCATCATGCAGCAAGGCATAATCGCCGACCTGGACGCGCCGACAGCACTTTCCGCCGCCAAGACATCGATAGAAACGAACCTGCCTATGGCCGACAGCATCATGCTGGCCACAGCGCGCGCACATGGCGCTACGTTCTGGACGCAAGACGCCGACTTTGCGGAAATAGACGGCGTGAAATATGTTGTGAAGACATAGATCGCGATGCGATACAAGGTCAGCGTTGGCACAGTAGAGCCGATATAGGGGCGTATCGCGATACGCCCTTTCTGGATTGCATCCCCGTGAAAACGGGGATCAAGTCGGGCAATGACAGTAGAAAATTGTAGGGGCGAGGTCGCCTCGCCCGCTATGGATTCCGGCCTCCGCCGGAATGACGGTCCGGGGGAACTGGGGGGCTATCTCCATTGACTTTGTAGCCCGTCTGTGCTACATTATTGAGCGCGACGGAGGCAATATTATGAGCAAAACATCAACGGTCAGAGCAAGAGTAGAGCCTAACCTGAAGGAGCACGCGGAATCTATATTCCAGCGGCTGGGACTGAACGCCACGCAGGCCATCACCATGTTCTACAAACAGGTTGAATTGCGCGACGGCCTGCCCTTTGACGTCGCCATCCCGTGCGCCTGCACCAAAAGAACGTTCGAGTCCACCGACGCCGGACATGACCTCATCGTCTGCGAAGACGCGGGTGACATGTGCGATAAACTGGGGATTTGATGTACACCCCGGTATACACTAAGCAGTTCGAGAAAGACGTCAAGCGCTCCAAGCGCCGCGACAAGGACTTTGAAAAGTTCAAGATTATCGCACGGGACTTGATTGGCGGGAAAGCACTTGACCCTATTCACCGCGATCACCGGCTGCTCGGCAGCTACATAGGACGTCGCGAGTGCCATATTGAAGCGGACTGGCTGCTAATATATAAGATCGACGAACCAAGAATCATCTTTGAGCGGATGGGCACACACGCGGATTTGTTTAAGGAGTAAAGCCAGTGTGTCGCAGTTCAAGATAAGCGATGGAGCGGTTGTCCCGATATAATAGAAATCAGTAAAAAGAAGTATGGCGAATGAATAAAATAGGCCTAGCTCTGGGTGGCGGCGGCGTACGGGGTCTTGCGCATATCTCCGTTTTAGAGGTCCTTGATGATTTGGATTGTAAGCCAAGCGTCATAGCAGGAACCAGTATGGGAGCTATCATAGGCGCCCTTTACGCCTCGGGAATGTCAGGCAAAGACATAAAGAAGCTCGTCAGACACCACATCATTTCGAAAGATGACCACTTGCGAGATGTAATCGATAAAAGAGCGGATATACTTAAGTGGGCTAGTGCCTTCGCCCCTGAACACGCGCGCGGCGGGCTCATAAAGGCAGATAAATTCTATAATCGTTTATTCGGAGAGATCAACAAGGCCACCTTTGAAGAGCTCGAAATTCCCTTAATACTCATAGCAACTGACTACTGGACAGCCGAGGAAGTAATTTATGAAACAGGCGAACTGCTCCCTGCAATCAAGGCCAGCGCCGCAATTCCCGGTGTATTCGCTCCGGTTTCAATCGGAGGAAGGATACTTGTGGATGGAGGTGTTGTAAACGTAGTGCCCTATGAACAGGTTATGAAGTTATGCGACGTGACGATAGCAGTGGATGTTACCGGGACGCATACTCCTCACAAGTATGAAGTACCCAGTGTTATGGAGTCGGTTCTTGGCACTTTCCGTATCATGCAAACAGCATCCCTTGCTGCAAAGATGAAAGTACTGCAGCCGGACATCTTCGTCCACCCGGAAATTCACAATGTGAGGCTGCTCGATTTCACCAAGGTGGAAGATGTCTTTCGACAAGCCGAGCCTGCTATGGAAGAACTGAGAATTAAAATCGCAAAGATGAAGTCCGGCTAGTCGATAGGGTTGACTCAGCCCACCACTATCCCTCTATAATTAAACTGACAAGCGACAACCAAGCGAGGTTAACCATGTCGGACCTAACCAAGATGATAGATAAAGCGGCGCAAACGATACTGGATTCTCACTATGTCATCGCCCTAGTCGGCGCGGGTATGAGCGTGGAGAGCGGCATACCGCCCTTCCGCGGGCCGGGCGGGCTCTGGACCAAGTACGGCGAGCCGGACGGGAGCAGCTTTGAACGCTTCCTTGATGATCCCAAGGGCTGGTGGACAAGCTATTCCAAGCCCCAGGGCTACATGAAGGAGCTGGTAGAGACCATAGAATCGGCAAAGCCGAACCCGGCGCACTACGCCCTGACCGAGCTGGAGAAGATGGGCGTGCTGAAGCATACCATATCGCAGAATGTCGACAACCTGCACGTGCGCGCCGGAAGCAAAGAGCTATCGGAGATACACGGCAACATGTTCAAGCTGCGCTGCATCGCATGCCACAGCCGCTATGAGATGGACGAGATCAGCAAGGATGTGCTCCCACCCCACTGCCCCTGCGGCGGGCTGGTAAAGACCGATGGCGTAATGTTCGGCGAGCCCATACCGCCCAGAGTCCTCGACCGCTGCCAGGCGGAAGCTGAAAAGTGCGACTGCATGATACTCATCGGCACATCTGGCACGATATATCCGGCGGCGGGTTTCCCATCGACGGCCAAGTATCGCGGCGCAAAGTTGATCGAAGTAAATCCGTACGAGACGCCCTTCACCGACATGTGCGAAGTGATTTTGAGAGCGCCGGCAGCGGAAAGCATGCCCGCAGTCGTCGAGGGAATTAAGAAACTGAAGGCTCGGTAGCAGCCTTACGCGGCGGCTTGACGAAGAACAGGCACACGGCTGATGCGAGGCACATTATCGCCGTTATCAAGAAGGCTACGTTGTAAGAGCCGCTCGTATCGCGTATAAACCCGAAGAGCAGCGGGCCGATAGCGCCGAATACGCCGGGGCCGCACAAGTACATAACGCCCCAGAGCATGGGCACATTCATCACGCCGAACAGGTCGCCGAAGTAAGTGGGGAATATCGAAAGGCCGATGCCATAGCCCAGGCCGAC
>Ga0315289_10006702_pt1 | contig 16895 bp, 10 predicted proteins | sample YL17G11_40_MG_FD_203452 | JGI IMG/M metagenome (GOLD analysis project Ga0315289, IMG submission 203452) | Sediment microbial communities from Yellowstone Lake, YNP, Wyoming, USA - YL17G11_40 | ecosystem: Environmental > Aquatic > Freshwater > Lake > Sediment | place: USA: Wyoming | collected... | reverse complement strand
GGCCGCCCCCCGGGCGGCCGCGGGAACGCCGGTGGCCCCGTTCCTCCCCCCCTCCTCTTGCTCCCCTCCCCCGCCGCTCCTCCTCGGCAGGGGCTTCGACGCCGAAGCCCCTCGAAAAAGGGCCTCGTCTTCTTCCGCTCCTTGTGACTTCGTGCTGCACCTGAGGCGCGACGGGACGCCCGTGCTGCTGCGGTGATCGTTTTGTTGTTGCTGTTGTAAAAAGAGAGGAAGAGGAACCCGCCGACGGCACTTTTTCCTTTCGGCGCCGCCGCCGCTCCGAAATTCGGCAATCATCAAAGGGAAAGAAAAAAAAACTCTCTCTCTCCCTTCTTGAACTTCTTCCTCCTCCTCCCTGCCCCTCCCTCTCTGTCTCTCGTAGGCAATCGCCACCATGCGACGCATGGGAGGAGGCCCCGCGCAGGCCTCGGCCAGCGGCAGCTACAGGAACCTGCAGGCGCTGGCAGCCTCGGGCATCCTCGACGGCGACGGGCTCGAGGCCGGCGGGCCCCTGCGCGCCCCCGTCGGCGGCGGCCGGGGCGGCGGTTTCCCCGGCGGGATGGGCGCGAGAGGATCGAGGGGATCCATGGACTCGCTCGAGGCGTCGAGGAAGAGCTCGCGGTGAGTTGAATTGGGGGAAGGAGAAGGGGAGAGGAGAGCGAGAGAGCGAGATCGAAATACGCCGCCGCTGTCCGTGGAGGACGATTCTCCTCTCGCTCGTCGCCTACGATTTCCGTTTCGTTTCTTTCTTCGGCATGCACAGGGAAGATGGGAAATGCTACGCTCTGGAAGGAGTGTGGCTTTTCTGCACGAGGAACGGAGGGACGGACGAGAGGCGCGCGAAAAAAAAAAAAGTCGTCAGCGTAGTCATCGATGCTGACTCCGATTTCCTCGTTCGACTTCTCGCCATCGCTCTCACCTCTCTCTTTCCCTCTTGCCCTTTCTCTACGCACACCACCTCCCCAACAGCTTCATCCTCGTCTCCAACCACCTGCCCATCAAGATGGAGCGCTCCCCGGCCTCGGGCGAGTGGCAATTCGAGTGGGACGAGGACGCGCTGATCGCGCAGGCTGCGGTGAGTTTTTTTTTTTTCAGTGCCTCTCTCGCTCGTTCTTTACTTTTCTTCGAGACCTCGACCTCGACCTTTCCCCCTCTCTCTCTCTTTTCGCTCACCCTCTCCTCCTTCCCGGAAGCCAAAAAAAAAAACCCAACGACTCGCGCAGGAGGGCGTCGGCGACGACGTCGACGTGTTCTACGTCGGCTGCCTCCCCTCGGACGACGTCACCGCCTCCGAGCAGGAGACGGTGGCCCTCGAGCTCCTCACGGCGTTCCGCTGCTGCCCCGTCTTCCTGGGAGCGGAGCTGCGCGAGAGGCACTACCGCCGCTTCTGCAAGCAGCAGCTCTGGCCGCTGCTGCACTACCTGATGCCCCTCTCGCCGACGAGCGCCGGGAGGTTCGACGCCGACCTCTGGGGCAGCTACGTGAAGGCGAACAAGGCCTTCGCCGACGTCGTCGTCGCGGCCGTCGGCGACGTCGCGCGCGACCTCGTCTGGGTCAACGACTACCACCTGCTCGTGCTGCCCTCGCTGCTGCGCAAGCGCCTGCACCGCATCCGCCTCGGCCTGTCGCTGCACTCGCCGTTCCCCTCCTCCGAGGTCTTCCGCACGTTCCCGCGCCGCGAAGAGGTCCTGCGGTCGATGCTCAACGCGGACCTCGTCGGCTTCCACACCTTCGACTACGCGCGCCACTTTCTCTCGTGCTGCTCGCGCATGCTGGGCCTGGAGCACGTCAACAGCCGCGGGAGCATCATGCTCGAGTACTACGGCCGGTCCGTCGGGCTCAAGATCATGCCGACCGGCGTCAAGCCCGAGCGGTTCCTCTCGGCGGTCTCCTGGCCAGACACGGCGTGGCGCCGCGGCGAGCTCGCGCCCGCGCTCGAGGGGCAGACGGTGCTGCTGGGCGTCGACGACCTCGACCCGTTCAAGGGCGTCGAGCTCAAGATGCTGGCCGTGGAGCGCGTGCTCGACGCGCACCCGGAGTGGCGCGGGCGCCTGACGCTGGTCCAGGTCTCGCACGCGCCGCGGGGCGTGCTCGGCAGGGACGTCGCCGAGCTGCTCGAGTACGTCTCCTCCGTCGTCGAGAGGGTCAACCGGAAGCACGGGGCGCCGGGCGTCGGGGGAGGGGGCGGCGGGGGAGGGAGCGGGAGCGACGGCGAGGCGGCCGGGGGCGGGGCCTCGCCGCCGCACGCCTCGACCTCGGCGCCCGAGCTGCTCCCGTCGTCGATGGCCGCGGGCCCCTCGCCCGACGCCTCGGCCCCGCCGCAGCAGCCCCCGCCGGCCTACACACCGATCATCTGGCTCCAGCGCACGGCTCCCTTGTACGAGCGCGTCGCTCTGTACTGCGCCGCCGACGTCGTGGTCGTGACCGCGACGAGGGACGGGATGAACCTGGTGCCCTACGAGTGAGTTGGAGCTTTTTTTCGGTTTTTCCCCCCATTTTTTTCGTGCTCCTTCTTCCTCCCTCTTCTTCTTCCTCTTCTTTCTCTTCTTCTTCTCCCTCTTCTTCTTCCTCTTCTCTCTCTTCTTCTTCTCCCGCTTCTCCTTGAACTGACCTTCCGCTCATAATAAAAAACGCTCCCTCATTCAAACAGGTACGTCGTCTGCCGCCAGGGCGCGGCCGCGGCCTCGGCCGCGGCGCTCGCGGCCGGCTCCGACCCGGCCGCGGCCGCGAGGGCTGGCGCCGAGGCGGCGCTCGCGGCGATCTCGGCGCTCCCGCGCCCGCTCTCCTCCAGCTCGCAGCAGCTCCAGCAGAGTCAACAACAGCAGAACCAGCAGAACCAGCAGCAGCAGCAGCAGGGCGGCGGCCCGGCAGGGAGACCCTCGGGCCCCTGCTTCGGCTCGGCGCTCGCGCCGGGCGCCCCGACGTCGACGCTCGTCGTCTCGGAGTTCGTCGGCTGCTCCCCGTCTCTGTCGGGGGCCATCCGGGTCAACCCTTGGTCGGTCGACGCCGTGGCGGACGGGATCTACTCGGCGATCACGCTGCCGAGGGCCGAGGCGGCGCTGAGGCACGACAAGCACTGGAGGTAAGCAGGAAGAATAAGTTTTTCTTCTTTTCTTTCCCTCGCTGCCTTCTTCGTTCTCGCTAATTTCTTCGTTCCTTCATCTTCCCCCCCGTCCCCCGTCCCCTCCGCTCTTCTCACGCTCCGTCTCTTCTCACTCGCTCTTTTTCGATCTCTTCTCCCCCCTCCCCCCCCCAAAAAAAATATTAAACTATGTCAGGTACGTCTCCTCCCACACGGCGCGCTTCTGGGCGCAGTCCTTCGCGGCCGACCTGCGCAGGCTGACCGAGGGCCACGCCTCGCTGCGGTGCTACGGGCTGGGCCTTGGCCTCGACTCGTTCCGCTGCGTCGCGCTGACCTCGGCGTTCCGCAGGCTCGAGCCCGCGAACCTCGCCGCGGCCTACGCGCGCGCCGAGCGCAGGCTGTTCCTGCTCGACTACGACGGGACGCTCAATGCCGCGAACTCGGTCTCGGCCGCCCCGACGGAGGCCACGCTGCGCACGCTGCGCGCGCTGTGCGCCGACGCGCAGAGGAACAAGGTCTACGTGGTCTCGGGGCGCGCGAGGGCCGAGCTGGGCGCGTGGTTCGCGACCGTCCCGGCCCTGGGGATCGCCGCGGAGCACGGGTTCTTCTTCAGGCCCGCGGGCGGCGAGGGCGCGGGGGCGGGGGGGCGCGCCGCGGCGGCGGCGGCGACCCGCGCCGCCGACGACGGGTGGATAACGCGCGGCGGCGCCAAGGGGGGCAGCGCGGAGGGCGCCCCGCCCTCCGCCGCCGCCGCCGCCGCGGGGACAGCAGCGGCGGCTGCCTCGGACGACGCCCCCGGCGACCTGAAAGGCGGCGAGGCGCAGGTCCCGGGCTGGCGCGGCATCGTCGTCCCGATCCTGCGCCTCTACTCCGAGTCGACCGACGGCAGCTGGGTCGAGGAGAAGGAGTCGGCCGTCGTCTGGCACTACGCGAACGCGGACCCGGACTTCGGCTCCTGGCAGGCGAAGGAGCTGTTGGACCACCTCGAGGGCGTGCTGTCGACCGAGGACGCGGAGGCGACCAGCGGCGCGGGCATCGTCGAGGTCAAGCCGCGCGGCGTCTCCAAGGGCGGCGTCGCCGAGCGCGTGCTGCTCGACCTCGCCGCGACGGGCGACGCGCCCGGGTTCGTGCTCTGCGTGGGCGACGACCGCAGCGACGAGGACATGTTCGCCGCGATGGAGGGGCACGTCGCCTTCTCGCCCCACGTGCAGGCCGAGGTCTTCGCGTGCACCGTGGGCCAGAAGCCGTCGAGGGCGCCCTTCTACGTCAACGAGCCGGCCGACGTCGCCGCGGCGCTGGAGCTGCTGGCCGAGACGCGGCCCGCGGCGCCGGGGGGCGGGGGGGCGCTGAGCCCGAGGCCGAGCCGAGGAGGAGGAGCCGGGGGTGTGGGGGCTGCCCTGCTGGGGCTGGCGTTGGACGTGTTTGGTGCGGGAAGTGGGGAAACCCTCTCTCGCCCCCCCCCCCCCCCTCTTCTTTCTTGACCCTCTCGGCGTTTTTTTCCCCCTCCCTCTCTCTTGTTGTGTTTTTTCCCTTCTAAATTCTCTTTTTTCCTTTTTTCAGCAGGCTGTTTTTTTATTTCGGGGCGGCAGAGAGACAGAGAGAGAGGCAGAGAGAGAGAGAGAGAGAGAAGGAGAGGGAGGGAGAGAGAGAAGGAGAGGGAGGGAGAGGGAGTGTGCGTGTGTGCGTGTGTGTAGAGAGATCACGTGTGCGGGAAGCAACGAAGAAAATCGGACAGAGGGGCTGGGTTTTGAGGTGGCGAGCCGACGTCGGACCTCGACCGCTGGTCGAAAAAAAAACGCTCGTCGCGGAGACGCTCGCAGTCGCGGAGCCGCCTACAGGCGCGACACACCTCTCTCGATGCACGTCTCTCGACTTTTGGAAAAACCCCGCTCTCCCGCTTCAAAGCTCCGCGCTTTCACCCTTCAAGAGCAGCCGCTCGTGTGTCTTTCCAACGCTCTCTCTCCCAACAATGCGTTCCGCCATCGTAGCCCGCGCTGCCGTTGCCCCGGCTGCGGCTTCCGCCGTGCGATCTCGCCGAGCCGCTTCCATCGCGGCGAGCCGTTCCGTCGCCGCGCCCCGATCCGTCGTCGCTTTGGCCGCGAAAAAGGGCTCGAAGAAATCCTCCGCCGCGAGCAGCAGCGGAAGCAGCAGCAACAGCTCTGATGGTGAGCCTCACTTTCGAGGGCTCTCGAAAGAGGGCGAAACGAGGCTTTCAAAAAAACGCTAAGCAGAAAGAGAAACAACAAGACGACTTTCCATGGAAGCTCTCTTTCGCGTCTCCCTCTTCTCATTCGCTTCCCCTCCTCCTCTCTCTCCCCCCTCACTCGAAAACCAAAAACAGACACGACGCCGACCCCTCCCTCCGACCTCGACGAGCAGCCGAGCGTCACGATGTCGGGCTTCTGGGGCGACGGGGACGCCGCCGCGACCATCGCCGACGCCGCCGACGCCGCGGCCGCCGCCGTCGCCGAGGCCGCCGACGACGCCGATGCCGCGGCCGACGCCGTCGCCGAGGCCGCCGACGACGCCGCTGGGGTCGTCGACGCCGCCGCCGAGGCGATGGCCGAGGGCGCCGAGGAGCTCACCGCCGGCGTCGAGACCGTCGCGGACCGCGTCGAGGCCGCCGCGAGCGACGCCACGAGCTCGCTCGAGGCCGCCGCGAGCGACGCCACGAGCTCGCTCGAGGCCGCCGCCGCCGACGCGGCGCGGGCCGCCGAGGGCGCCGCCGGGGAGCTCGCGTCCGGCGTCCGCGCGGCGGCGGCTGACGCCGAGGCGCGGCTCGACCGCGGCGCCGAGGGGCTCGCGGCCGCCATCGAGGGCGCGCCGGGGGCCGCCGCCGAGGCCGCCGACGCCCTGCAGGGCGCCGCCGCCGACGCCGCGGCGACGCTCGAGGAGGCCGCGGCCGACGCGCGCGGGGCCGTCGCCGCCGCCGCCGACGCCCTGGCCGCGCCGCCGTCGGTGTCCCGCTTCCAGGCGCTGCCCTTGGTCAGGGCGCCCGTCGAGGTCCCCGAGTCCGCCGGGGGAGACGGCGCGCACGCTGTCCGCTACCTCAAGACGAGGCTGCTGGCGGCCGTCGCAGGGCTCGACCGCGGGTCGGCGGCCAGCAGCGCCGCCGCGGCCGAGGTCGAGGCCACGGCCGCGGCGCTCGTCGAGACCGCCGCCGCGTCGTTCGCGCCGGTCGACCTCCGGTGGAAGTCGGGCGACGGGGAAACCGGCGAGGCCTCCTCCTCCTCGGCCCGCTCCCCCTCTCCGCTGCCGGCGCTGCCGGGCTCCTCGGGCTCCAGCGTCGACGACCTCGCCGGGACGTGGCGCCTGCTCTACTCGTCGGCGTTTGCCCGCGCGGCCCGCAAGGGCCGCCGCGGAGGCCCCGCGGTCGGGCCCTTCAGGCTGGGCCAGGTGTTCCAGGCAGTGAGCCCCTACGGGGGCACGCTCGACAACGTCGTCGAGCTGGTGGCCCCACCGCCGCCGCTACCCTCGGCCGTCGCAGGGTTCCTCAGGGGCGCCGTCGCCCGCGTGACCGGCAACAAAGCTTCTTCCTCCTCCTCCTCCTCTTCCTCCTCCTCTCCCGCCCCCGTCGTTGTCACCGCGACCCTGCGCCACAGCCTCGAGCTCGGCGCGGGGGGTCCCACCGCCACTATCACCTTCGAGGGCGCGGACGTCCGCGCCGACGGGGGGCTCTCGGGCCTGCTCGGGTCCCTGCCCGCGCTGTCGCTGCCCGCGGGCCTGCCGGCGCCGCTGCGGCCCTCGGCGTCGCAGAGGACGAGCGCGTTCGACGTGCTGTACCTGGACGGGGATCTCAGGGTCGCGAGGGGCGAGCGCGGGGAGCTGCGGGTCTTTTGCAAGGTCGCGGCGTGAGAGAGAGGAGGTGGATGGGCGGTGGCGAGTTTTTTTTTTCGTTCGGGGTTTTTTGAGAGGGCGAGGTGAGGGAGAGAAACCAGAAAAAGAGAGAGACGGGGCATAGAGAAGGAGAAAGAGTTCCGAATCTTTTTTCTTCCTCTTCTCTGTCAGTAGGTAAAAAAAGCTACATTTTTATTTCCTTTTTTATTTCTACGTCCAGGTAGAAATAAAGAAAAGGAAAAAAGAGAGAGGAGAGCGCTGCGGCGGGAGAGAAAAAAGAGAAGAGAGCGAGAGAGAAAAAATCTCAAACCTCGACGGCGACGAGCGCCACAACTGCTGTTTCGTTTGTTTTTCTAATCCTGGGGAATACTGTTTCAAAGAAGGAAACGCTCTCTCTCGTTCTCTCTCGTGTCTGTTCTGAGCTGTGAGGTGGTGTAGTGTGTTGCGTATTTGTTTTTCTTCTCATCGGACGTCGTCGTTTTTTTTCGAACAACGAAGACAAAAAAACAGAACTCTGCTCTCTATCGCTTCCTCCTCAAGCGAAGCGGTCGATCCGCACGGTCACGGCCCTGCCCCCGATGTCGGCCCCGCCCATCGCCTCCACGGCCCCCTTGGCGGCCTCGGCGGTCAGGAACCTGACGGTGCCGAACCCCCTCGACCGGCCCGCGCCGTCGACGATGACGTCGGCGCGCTCCATGCCCTCGCACGCGCTGAACGCGTCGCGCAGCGTCTGCCAGGTGCAGGACCAGGGCAGGTTGTGCACGACGACCTGCACTCCTGAGGAGACGCCCGGGGTGCCCGGGGGGGGCCTGCGGTTAAGGGGGTGCGCGTGCTGCTGGTGCTGGTGCTGTTGAAGCTGCGGGAGCTGCTGGAGGTGCTGAAACTGCTGCTGCGGCTGCGGACCGGCGGCAAAGTAGTGCTGCTGCTGGTTCTGGAGCATTGCCTGCTGCATCTGCTGGTAAGGCTGCTGCTGCTGCTGCTGCTGGTGGTGGTGGAACTGCATCTGCTGCTGCATCTGCTGTTGCTGGAGCAGATGGTAGGGGATCGTCGGGGGAGGAGGCGGCACGGAGCCGCCTCGGGGCGGCGGGATCGAGAGCGGGTGGTAGCCGGCCTGTCTCTGGCTCTGGCTCCCGCCGCCGCTGCTGCTGGTGCTCGGCCTCTGGTTGCTGCCGCTGCTGCCGTTGCTCCCGTCCCCGTTCCCTCCTCCAGAGGCGGCACCCGTGCCTGCGGGGCCCAAGGGAAGGCCGACGGCGACGGGAACGCCGACGACGGCGGGGGTGCTTCCACCTCCTTCGCCGCCGCCGCCGCCGTCCCTTGCTCCCGCTGCCCCTGCTCCGTCGCCGCTGGTCCCGGAAGCGGACGCCGCCGCGGCGGCCGCGCCGGAAGAAGGAGGGGACGGCGAAGCGGGAGCCGGGGCCTCTCCTCCGTGGGTCACCGGGGTCCCCGCCGCGACGACAGAGCCCGAAGAGCTCGCGACGCTCCCTCGTGCGGCGCTGGCCGCGGCCGCGGCAGCTGCGACGGCGGCGGGATGCAGGTTGTACCCTCCGGCGGCGGCCGCGGCCAGCGCCGCCGCGGCAGCCGCGGGGTCTCCCGCAAACTGAGACGAAGGGAGAGGAGGGCCCCCCCCGGGGCCGCCGCGGCCGGGCCCGACGCCGGCGAGGCTCAGGCCCGCGAGCTGCCCCTGAATCCCTCCCGCCGCGCCCACATTGCCGGGATTCTGCTGCATGAGGTGCATCATCGCCAGCTGCTGCTGCTGCGGCGGCGGCGGCCCGTGGACGCCGTGGAGGGACAGCGGCATCGGCACCTGATGCTGCATCTGCGGCGGCATCTGCTGCATCTGCATCTGCTGCAGCATCTGGTGCGGCGGCGGCGGCGGCGGCGGCGGCGGCAGCGCTGGCCGCGCAGCGCCCTGCGGCGGCAGCCCGCCCGGGCCCGTGACGTCGACCGCCTTCATCCGCCCGTCCGCGGTCTTCCCCAGGCCGAACTCGACGGGGCAGCCCTCCCTCAGGGAACGGAAGCCGTCGAGGACGACGCACGACTGGTTTTTTGTTTTTTGTTTCGAGTTTTCAGAGGAAAGAAGTGAGAGAGAGAGAGAGAGAGAGAGAGAGAGAGAGAGAGAGAAAGGCCGGAGAAGGCCGGAGAAAAAGAACGTGAAGAACCACATGTGTTTCTTCTTCTCTGCCTCCCTCCCCCACCTCGCAGCCGGCGTTCCTCCGGTGGGTTTCAACGGAGATCTGCGGGAGGGGGGCCTGCGGAGCCGAAAGATACTACCTTTGGCGGTTCCGAGAAGCTCCACGCCGTTTTCATCTTCCATAAGCCCCGGGCTTGAGGGAGGTCGAAGGGAAAAAAGGAAGAAGAAAAAAGGGGGGGGGAGTGGTTTCTCACCTGATGGACAAAGACGTCCTCGGAGCCGTCGGCGGGCGTGATGAAGCCGAAGCCTGTTTTCGTTTTACGTAGGAAAGACTTTTAAAGTCGTTAGATCAAAGATCGAGTCGATCCCGCGGTGTTCGAGGCCAGCGCGCGGGGAGAGAGAAGCGCGAAAAAAAAGGGAGGTGTTCCATCTTCTTTTGCTGGTGGACGACCCCCGCCCGCGAGCAGAGGGAGCGGGGGGAGCGGGGGGAGCGGGGGATGCCGCCGTCGAAAACTTTCGCTCGACCCTTTCCTAGAGCTCACGGTAAAATCTCTCTTCAGGGAGCATCAATGCGTCCGTCCCCCTCCCCGCGCTCGTTCCGCCAGGCCAGGTCGACACCCCTCTATGTACCTTTCTGGGAGTTGAACCACTTGGTGACCCCCTTGAATCTCGGGGGGGGGTCTCCGTCCTGCGCTTGGGGGTCGGCGTGCCCGTCTCTGTCGGCCTCGGTCGTCGTCTGCTTTTCTGCTTCGTCGACTTCCTTTTCCTCGTTTCCTTCACCGTTGTCGGCGTCGTCGGGAGCGGCCGAAGAAGGACGAGCATCATCGTCCTCTTCCTCCGCGCCGCCCCTTTCTTCGCCGTCGAGCCGGCGCTCCTCCTCCAGATTCGGGCCTCCCATCTGAGCTCCTTTCTCCTCGGGGGGAAGAGGGGGCCCAGGCCGGCTGCAAGGCACGGGCGCGGGGGGGGAAAGTGCCCCTCGTGAAATGGGTAAGAAAAAAAAACCAAAAAGAAGAGAAAGCTCTCTTTCTGAGCCGAGGGTCACCTTTTTTCCCTTTCAAAGCCTGATTTTCTTTCTCTCTTTCCAGCTCCTCTATCTTCTCGAGGGGGAAAGAGCGTCAAAAAGAAACTACGCTCTCTCAACTCGCCTCTCGAGAGAGAGAGGTTTACTAGGCCTGGGGGCCTCTGTTCTCTCTCTATCTCTCTTTTGAGTTCATGCGACCGCCGTTTCGACCCCCGCGCGATTTCCCCCAGAAAATGTGTTGCGCATTTGCTCTGTGTGAATCTCTTAGCTCTCGAGTGAAGACAATAATGAGTCAGAAGGAGACCGGAATTGGACAAAACGAGGGGAAAAACGAAAGGAACGCTGCTCGCGGTCGAGGTTTTTTTTCTCTCTTTCACACACCTGCTCTTTTTTCCTCTTTTTTTCCTTCTCAATTCCTCTCTCCGCTTCTCCTTGCATGGGGCGGTCTCTCCTCAAGTCTCAGCTCGAGCGCCTCTCAGCGCTCGAGCCCAAGCCCTCGAAGACATCAGCAGTCTCCAAGAAGACAGACAGGAGCAGCAAGAGCAACAAAAACAAATCAAAGGCGAAGAAGAAGAAGATCCCACCGCCGCCACCGACGACGACGACAAACGCCGCCGACGACGCCGAGAAGGCTGCCCTCGGCTACTTCCGCGCGACGCTCACGAGCAAGGCTTCCGAGAAAGCCCGCGAGGTTATGAGCAGGGCGCTCGGGCTCTGAAGTCGATAGATAGCTAGTTGAGAGACAGGGCAACGTCAAATGAGGGCGTCAGCGACGCCGGCACGGTCGGCGGCAGCGGCGGCCAGCAGCTCCCCCCTTAGAGTTTCTTCTTCGACGACGGCACCTCCTCGGCGCCAGCGGCTGCTGCGGCCCTCCCTTCCCCCTCCTCCTCGTCTCTGCCGCTGCTCGGCAGGCAGCAGCAGCAGCGGAGGAGGAGGAGGCCGCGGCGGAGGCGAAGAAGCGAGCGGCGACGACACTCCGGCCCTCCGCGCCCTCTTCCAGGCCGTCCAACAGGGCCTCCAAGCGGCGGTGGCGGCGGCGGCGACGGCCGAGGCCGAGGAGAAGGAGCGGCAGAGGAGGGCGACCTCCGGCGGCGCGTCGCTCCGCGTCCGAGGGCTCAGCTACCGTCCCCCGGGGGCCCCCGCGGCCCTGGTCGACGGCGCGAGCTTGGATTTGGAGGCGGGCAAGCTGGGCGTCATTTTCGGGAGGTCGGGCTCCGGGAAGACGACGCTGCTGCAGCTCGTCGCCGGGCTGCTGACCCCTTCGTCGGGGAGCGTGAGCTGGGTCGAAGGAGGAGGGAGCCGAGGAAAGGGCGGAGGAGGAGGAGGAGGAGGAGGAGGAGGGAGCGGAGGGGGCGGAAACGGAGCCGCGAGTCTTCGAGCCGCGTCTGCTTCCACTTCTTCTTCGACCCTTCCCTCTCCTTCCTCCTCCTCCTCCTCCTCCTCCTCTTCCTCTTCCTCTTCCTCTCCTTCGAAGCCGGCCCGCGTCGGGCTCGTCTTCCAGTTCCCGGAGAGGCACTTCCTGGGCGAGACGCTCGTCGAGGAGCTGACGTTCGGGTGGCCGCCGGCCGAGGCCCCGGCGCTCCGCGCCGCTCGGGGCGCCCAGGCGCAGGCGGTCCTCAGGGCCCTGGCCCTCGACGACCTCCCGCTCTCGGCGCCGCTCCGCGATCTCTCCGACGGCTACAAGCGCCGCGTCGCTCTCGCGGTCCAGCTGGCCCGTTCGCCCGACGCGCTGCTGTTGGACGAGCCCCTCGCGGGCCTCGACTGGCGCGCCCGCAGGGAGACGGCCGCGGCGCTCGCGGCGGCCAAGGCCCGGTGCTGCGTGCTGTGCGTCTCGCACGATCTCGCGGAACTGAGTCCTTTGGTCGACGGAGGCGCTTGGTCTATGGCCCCAGGAGGGAAGCTGCGCAGGGCCAAGTGGCCGCCGTCGAAGGAGAGGAAGGCGGCGATGGGGGCGGTCGTTGGGGCTTGAGAAAAGTTCAGAAGAAGGGGAAAAAATGCCACCGAGAGAAAAAAAAACGATTTTTCAAATTTTTAAACAAAATTTCCGCTCTTGCTTCTTCCCAACTGGAGCTCTCTGAACTCGCTCTCTCTTTCGGCGACAGACACAAACGTATACATCTCTCAAAAAAAGCCTGCTCTTGGCTCTCCATCTCTCTCAATCAAGCCAAAAGCTCGATCTCTCCGCCAGAGAGGTGCACCGTCACCTTCATCGGCTTCTTCCCCCCGGCCTCCAGCGCCGCTTTCGCCTCGTCGTCGTCGTCGAGGACGACCCGATAGGGCATCGTCGCGGAGAGCTCGGCGCCGTCCTGGAAGCGCACGACCTCGGAGACGACGCCCGTGCGGCCGAGGAGGTCGAGCTCGGGCTTCTTGGGGACGTGGTAGACCTGTATTGGTTTTTGGTTTTCGAGTGTCGATGGAGTTGAGATGAGAGGGGAGAGGACCTGAAAGAGGAAAAAAAACGCTGTCTTGGTTCTGATCGCTTTCGTGGAATCCCTCTCTCCTCTTCTATCTCTTTCCTATCCATTTCTTACCTTGATGGGCTTTGTAATTTTCACGCGGGCGCCGGCCTCGACGCCCTCCTGGATCTCGCTGCCGGGGCCAAATGCGCGGACGGTCAGGGAGCGTTCGCGAGAGGCCGGAGTGGCGGCAGTCGAGCGACGAGGAGCCGACAAAGACAACGACGCCGACCGGGCGACGCATCGCCGCGACGCTGCGGGGGCCGTCGCCTGCATTTCGTCGTTGGAGGTCTCTTTTTGTTTCGAGAGAAGAGAGAGAGAAGAGCGCGCTGGATGCTCACGAGCGCGGAGACAAGGAAGGGAAGGAGGAGGAACGCCGAATCGCTTGATGACAAGAGATAAAAAAGAGAAGAAGAAATGTTTTTTGTGTGTGGTTTTTTTTCCCTCTGAACGTCAGCTTTACAACTTTCTGTTGGTACAAATCAGTTTTCCCCCGCTCTCTCTCTCTCTCTCTCTCTCTCTCTCTCTCGCGCGCGCGCGCGCAAAGCCCCCTCTCACCGCAGCTTGAGCTTCTTCTTGAGCCTGTCCTTGACGGACTTGGACGCCAACTTGGGTGAGGACGGGAACTGCTTCCTGCTGAGGATCATCGTCGAGGCCGTCCCCCTCGCCGCCGCCGCCGCCGTCGGCGCGGCCGTCTCCCCGACGGCGGAGCGCGGCCTCTGCTGCTGCTGCGCCTGCTGCTGTTTCGACGGACGCTTGCGCTGCGGCCCCGATGAGCTCCTCTTCCTCCTCCGTTTCACACCATCAAAGCCGTCGAAAGAGTCGCCGGCCTCCTCCTCGAAATTCGTTCCAAAGGCGCGAAACTCGTCGTCGTCGCCGCCGTTCCGTTCTCCCTCCTCGTCTTCGCCCTCCTCGCCCCACCGGAAGGGCAGGATCGGGGCGGCCTCGTCGGCGTCGAAGGCCGCGGGGAGGACCACGGGAGGAGGCAGGGCGGCGAGGGCGACCGCCTCGGCGGCGGCGGCGGGAGACGAGAACAGGAGCGAGAGCGAGGAGGGGTCGGGACCCGCCGCCGCCGCCGCCGTCTCCGCCGCCGACGCGACGGGCTTGGCGGCGGCGCTTGCGGCGGCAGCAGAAGCGGCAGCGGAAGCGACGGCCCGGATCCCTTCCGCCAGGGCGTCCGCGGCGGCCAGGGGGTCCGCGTGCCCGGAAGAGGCCGCGGCGAGCACGTCGGGGGGAAGCAGGGACCACTCGCGGAGGAGCCGGGCGAGGTGGGGCACCGCGGAGACGATCGAGGGTCGGAGGGCAGCGAGCGGGCGAGCGGGCGAGGGAGCGACGGCGGAAAGGACGGGACGGGCGGCGGGAGGAGCGGCAGCAGCGGCAGCGGCAGCATCCGCGACGGCGTCGCTGCCGCCCCCGCTCGCTCCTCCGTTCTCCCCCGTTGCGGCGGCGGGAGCGGCGGCTGCGGCAGCGGGCTTGCTCGGGAGCTTGAGCCTGACAGAGACCTTGGGGCTCGAAGCTGCTCCAGCGGCGGCGGCGTTGCCACCGCCGCCGCTGTCGCTCTCGACGGCAGCAGCAGCAGCGGCGGCGACGACGGCAGCAGCTGCCGCTGCCCCCTCGGTGCCGCCGCCGCCCTTCGACAGCCCCCTGAGCTTCACCTTCAGGCCCGTCTTCGGCCTCTGCTGCTGTTGATTCCTTTCGTCCTCCTCTTCGGCCCAGGGGACGGCGCCGCCGCCGTCGCCAGCACCGTCGACCTCTCCTCCGAGCGAGCCGGCCAAGACGCGGGCGGCGGCCTCGGCCTCGGCCTCGGCCCTCGCGGCAGCGGCGGCGGCCTCCTCCTCCTGCCTCGCCTGCCGCCTCCTCGCGGTCAGGGCAGCCACGGCCAGCCCCAGCGCCGCCCGCTTCGCCGCAGAGGGCAGCGCGGCCCTCAGCGACCTGCCCCAGCACTTGGCCGAGACCCACGCGAGCCGCTCGAGCCCCGGCCGCCTGTCCCTGGGCTTCGCCCCCAGGGCGTCCTCGAGGCGCGAGGCCGCGGCGTGCTGCCGCCAGCCGGAGCAGAGGAGGGCCTGGCCCGCGAGGCAGGCGGAGCCGCCGAAGAGGGAGGACGAGGCCTCGTCGTCTCCTTCCCCGTCGTCCTCGTCTCCTTCGTCGTCTTCGTCGTCGTCTTCGTCGTCTCCTTCTTCTTTTTCGCCGTCGCCGTCGCCGTCGCCGTCATCGGGTTCGTCGCCGCCGTAGTCAGAGCTCCTCACGGCCGCCGCCCTCGACGGCGTCGCCTCGCTCACCAGCCACCCGGGAGGCAAGAAAACGGCGTCCCCGGCCCGCAGCTCCGCCCTCACGACGCCCTCGAGCGACTTGACGAGGGCCACGGCGCCCCGCGGCGCGCCGCGGGCCCAGGCCGCGAAGGTGGCGGCGTTGGCGGCAGAGAGCGGCGCGGCAAAGACGACCCGGGGGACGTTTTTGGCTCTCTCGCCTCCTCCTCCTTCTCCTCCTCCTCCTCCTCCTCCGAGGGCAAAGCGCCAGCCCGCCGCCCCCGCGGCGGGAAGCTTCCAGTCGCTGAAGCCTCCGGCGGGGTGCACGGACAGCCTCGAGCGCGCGGGGGAAATCCCCTGGATCAGGGCCGCGGCCTCCGAGGCGGGCTCGAGCCGGAGGAGCTCGGCGACGAGATCGGCCGCGGCGACGGCCGCGGGCGCACGGGACGCCGGCGAGAGAGCGGAGGACGAGCCTCCGCCGTCGCCGTCGCCGTCGCCGTCGCCGCAGAGCCTCACCTCAGCGACGAGAAGGCGGCGCTTGGACTCAAGGGAGATTCCCTTGGAGGAGAAGTGAGGAGGAGGAGGTGGGGCGGCGGGCTTCTTCGAGAGCGGAAGCGCCGCCGCCACCGCCTTGGCCGCCCCGGCGAGCGCCGGCCGGACGATCCTCGTCGAGTCCGCCTCGTCGGCCTCCTCGTCTTCCTCCTCCTCCGCTCGCTCGTGGCCGCCGCCGCCAGCGCCGTTCTGTGCTGCGGGCGCGGCCACGGCGGCGGCGGCCGCCAGCGCTGCCGTGGCTGCGGGGGTGGCGGCGCCGGCGAGGGCCGCGGTCGTCTCCGGGGTGCTCCCTCCGCGACGGGGCGCTCCGACGCCGCCGCCGTCACCTCGGGCGCCGTTTCCGGCAGAAGCGACGGCTCCCCCTCGCGCCATCGAGTAGCTCACCCATTGCTCCCCGAGGCACCACTTGGTCTGACACTCGTTGCCCTGCGGGTCGAGCGCGCGGAAGCGCGGGAAGGAGGAGTTGGACGGGTCGCCCAGGAGCGACGCGAGGTTTTTCGGGAGGAACCAGTTCCTGCGCCGCCGCCGCTGCCGGCGGGAGAGCGGAAAATCCCCGTCGTTGTCGTCGTCAAACTTTGGAAGCGCCAGCCCTATCAACGCGGCGGCGGCCTCGACACTTTCTCCCCCTTTCCGTCGCACGACGGCGGGGCTGTCGAGTCCCTCGATCCAGTCCCGGGTGACTGCGGACGCGGGCACTTCCTGTGGTTTTTTGTTTTGAGAGAGGGAAAAAGAGAGAGAGAAAAGGTTTGAGAGAGGGGGGGGACGACGAAGACGAAGAAAGAAGAAGAAGGAGAATAAGGAAGAAGCCATCCCTTGCCCCTCGGCTTCCTTCTCTCGCTCCCGTTTCGTCTCTTCTCTCTTGTCTCTTTCTGTACCTTTGCAGAGGCGCACTCGGTCTCCAGAGTCGCGTTCCGGAGCAGCACCGGGTCCTCCTTCTTGAACAGAGACTCCTCGCCGGCCGAGATGTCTCCGCCGCCGCCGGCCTCGACGCCGCCATCATCGTCGAAATCGCTGTCGTCGCCGCCCCCTTCGTTCAACGCCGCATAGTCTATGTTGTACGCGGCGCGCCTCCGCTGCAGCCTCATTGATGAGCCGCCGCTGCTGCAGACTCGGAGAGCAGCAGCCTCTCGCTGGCCGCGGACGAGAGGCAACGACGCGAGAGGAACGAGATGAGATAGAAACGAAATGTGAAGTGAGAGAGAACAAAAATCTTCGGCAAACAACGTCGACTGGCGCTCCCCTTCTCTTTTCTGTTTCTCGGCTCCTTCTTTGCTCCATGCTGCTTTTTTACACGCGAATAGGAATGTGATGTCTTGACGTTGGGTTGGGGGACAACGACTAAGAATCTTTGAAAAAAGGCAAGGTAAAGGTGGGGAGCAAAGGTTGAGGGGGGAGGGAGGGAAGTTGAGGGAGGGAAGTTGCGGGAGGGGAGTGGAAAGAAAACGGCTCTACTTCATATTCTTTTTCTGGATTTCGGGGACGGACCTGTTTCCCCCGTTTCGAGAGGGGGGGGGGGGGGGGGGCGACGAAATAAAAGAGTTTTTTGTGTTTTTGGGGGGAATGGGGAAAAAAT
>Ga0315289_10006701_pt1 | contig 16896 bp, 11 predicted proteins | sample YL17G11_40_MG_FD_203452 | JGI IMG/M metagenome (GOLD analysis project Ga0315289, IMG submission 203452) | Sediment microbial communities from Yellowstone Lake, YNP, Wyoming, USA - YL17G11_40 | ecosystem: Environmental > Aquatic > Freshwater > Lake > Sediment | place: USA: Wyoming | collected... | reverse complement strand
CTTACAATTACTATCTGAGTGCTATACGACTCATTAGGAATTGCCGTGGTGGATAACCGGATTTGGGGGTGTGAGCGTGGGTACGCACGCTCACACCCCCAAATCCGGTCCCTTACCACGGAAAATTCGAAAGACCCAGCTTTACCTAGACCGGTAATAAACCGGTTACAATTGGGTTTGGTTGTTAATCTTTAATTGTTCTAATCTACTGGTCAGTGGACTTACTGACTAGAAATCCCCCTGATAGATTCACAGGAGCCAATCATGGATAAGTTTATCATCCAAGGAGGAGTTCCCTTAAGCGGTGAAGTCACACCCTCAGGTAATAAAAACGCGGCACTACCCTTACTATCAGCGTGTTTGCTCACCGATGAACCGGTAATATTTCATAATATACCCGAGATACTCGATGTACAGATCATGCGCGCTCTACTCGAGAGCCTGGGTGTGCAAATAGACACCATCAGCAATCATACCTGGAGGGTACAGGCAAAGGAGGTTTGTCCGGCGGATCTCGATCCCGATATTTGCCGAAGGATTCGAGCATCTATATTATTGGCTGGTCCAATGGTCGCTCGAACTGGAGAATTGCATTTACCTCCGCCGGGTGGAGACGTGATCGGGCGCCGGCGTGTTGACACTCACATTCTGGCCCTGAAAGCATTGGGAGCTGAGGCAGAATATAACCGTGCCGGACGGGTTTTTGACTTTAAAGCCCGTCAGCTTGTCGGCACAAATATCTTACTAGACGAAGCTAGCGTTACCGCCACTGAGAATGCCATTATGGCTGCGGTCACCTCGCAGGGAACGACGGTACTTAAAAATGCCGCTTCAGAGCCTCATGTTCAGGAGCTGTGCCAATTTCTGAACTTGCTTGGCGGTCAGGTAGAGAACATCGGTTCCAACACACTTCACATCCATGGGGTATCGAAACTCCATGGCGGTGAATATTTTATCGGTCCGGATTATTTAGAAGTCGTCAGCTTCATCGGTGCTGCCATTGTTACGCACGGTGCTATCCGCATCCGAAAGGCAGGTATCCAGTACCTGGATATGATCCGCCTGGTTTTACGCAGGTTAGGCGTGGAATGGGAGGTCGAGGGTGAGGATCTGGTTATACCATCTGACCAATATTTAGACATTGAACCTGACCTGGGAGATGCGATCCCTGTCATCAGTGTGATGCCCTGGCCCGCCTTCCCAACCGACTTGATGAGCATTGCGATTGTCATAGCAACACAATCACAGGGCAGCATCCTCTTCCATGATTGGATGTATCCGAGCCGGATGTTCTTCATTGACAAGCTGGTCGGGATGGGCGCACAGATCGTACTCTGCGACCCTCATCGCTGTATCGTTATTGGACCGACTCAGCTGTTTGGCGAAAAAATGGAAAGTCCTGACATCCGAGCCGGTATGGCCCTGGTATTAGCAGCCTTGACTGCCGAAGGGCAATCGATCATCCGTAATGTTGGCCAAATAGATCGGGGATACGAGAGGATAGACGAAAAACTCCGCGCCCTGGGAGCGCGGATTGACCGAGTAAAAGAAGCATAAAGTAAAAATACATACGAACCTAATATTAACCCAAAATCGAAAATATATTTCGTTTTATATTACAGGTTGTTTGGCAATATCAAAAAATTGTGTCACAATCATTCGTAACATTGGCTCGGGCAGAGCTCCAACCTGACGATGAGCAATCTTACCCGCGAATACAAATAACATCGTTGGTATCCCCTGGACCCCGTATTTCATAGCCCATTCAGGATTTTCATCGGTATTTACTTTAGCAACTAATAATTTACCGGCATATTCCTTGGCCAGTTTCTCAAGGACAGGTGCGACCATCCGGCATGGACTACACCAGGGAGCCCAAAAGTCTACTACCACGGGAATGTTAGATTGTAATACAACCTTCTCGAAAGATGCATCAGTTACATGGATCGGTTCACTTATCATCATTAATCTCCTGGGATTAGGTCATCATTCTTTCATACAATTAGATGCGCTTTTGGTTAATTTAGTGACATTCAATGTTTTATGTACTTGATCCTGGTTCTGTCTCCCAGGGTTCAAGTATATAGTCAGGTATAATTTAGACAATGGCTCTCGGCATTACCTCACATCAAATGAATACTTACACAGTCAACACGCCCGTATACGAAGGCCCGTTGGATTTGTTACTCCAGTTAATCGAGCGCGCAGAACTTGATATAACGAAACTAGCCCTGGCGCAGGTGACAGACCAATACCTGGAACACCTGCATAACATGCAGGAACACACACCGGAAGAAGTGTCAGCCTTTTTAGTGATCGCGACAAAATTGATCCAGATAAAATCGGAAGCTCTTTTGCCCCGACCACCCGTCCGTGAGCCAGGTGAGGAAGATATTGGCGAAGCCCTCGCCCTGCAATTAGTAAAATATAAACGCTACCGTGAGATCGCTGATCTATTAGCCAGACGCGAAGCTGCCGAACTACACACATACCTGCGTTTAGCTCCCATACCTAAGATAGAAGGGGTAGTAGATTTAAGCGGATTGGGGTTAACAGACCTGGTCGCTTCCGCACAATCAGTCCTCGGACAGGATGGTAAACCCTCTCTGAGCAATGTCGTCCCTCCTTTGCGTATAACAATACGGGAAAAAATTACCCTGATCACTGATTTTTTACGCAGTGAAAAGAGGATCACATTTCGTGAGCTGCTCGTGAGTCGTCGCTCACGGTTGGATATCGTCGTCACATTCCTGGCCTTACTTGAACTAGTCAAGAGGCATTTCATCCATGTAAATCAGAACGAGCTTTTCGGTGAAATCGCTTTGGAAGCAACCGAATCATGGACTGATAACAACGAATTCGAGCTTGAATTTGAGGAGTAATGGGAAATATTTGATAAAATATATCCAAATAATGCTGAATTACGAATGATTAATGTTATAAAGATGGATGATATGCCTACCAACCGAGGAAAGAATAATAAGACGAAAGTAGTTATTTTCGTGGGCACACGTAAGGGCGGATTTATCTTCACCAGCGATCCTGATCGTAAGGCATGGGAAGTAAGCAATCTGATTTTTAAGGGGTGGAGGGTTATGCATATAATCCTGGATCCGCGCGATCGGCGGTTGCATGCAGCCCTTGCTCATGATGTCTATGGTCCAAGTACGCATTATTCGGATGACCTCGGGAAAAGTTGGACACAGGCCGAAGTTGTTCCCGCTTTCACGCTGTCTTCTAGATCAGGTCGGCCTCTCGGCACACCGGATGAAGCGCAGACTGAGATGACCCATTCTAAACCCGAAAATGTCATCAAGGTTTGGAATATCACACCGGGGAGGGTCTCTGAATCGAACATCCTTTATGCCGGCGTAGAACCGGCCGCATTATTTAAATCAGAAGATCGCGGGCAAACCTGGATGATCAACGAGAGCCTGTTCGACCACCCCCACCGCGCTGAATGGTTCCCGGGTGCAGGCGGCCTCTGCCTTCACACTATACTCCTCGATCCGCTGGATCCTAATCGACCTTATGTCGCTATATCAACGGGAGGCTGTTACCGTACCGATGACGGGGGAAAGACATGGCAGCCGCGAAATAAAAATGTGCGCGCTGATTTTCTACCCAATAAGCTCCCTGAATATGGCCAGTGCATCCATAAGATAGCAATGCATCCAAACCAACCAGACGTGCTCTTTCAACAAAACCACTGTGGGGTGTACCGAAGTGACAATCGGGGTGACGATTGGGTTGACATTGGTGAAGGGAAGCTGCCGAGTCGGTTTGGTTTCCCAATCGCAGTACATCCCCATGATCCGGCAACTATTTATGTTGTCCTGGAAGAGAGCGACGAATACCGCTTGAGTGTTGATGGTAAATTTGCCTTATGGCGTAGCCATAATAAAGGCGAATCCTGGGATCGACTGGCAAATGGCTTACCGGGAAACGCTCACCTGGTAGTCCTGCGCGAAGCACTGACCACGGATTCGTTGGATAAAGCCGGGGTTTATGTCGGGACGAACACAGGTCAGATTTTTTACAGCCGCGATGAAGGAGAACAATGGGAGGTATTAGCTGATTACTTGCCATCCATCCTATCGGTTGAGGCTGCATTAATAGATTAAGGGACATTTATGCCCAACCATCTGGCGCATGAAAATTCACCCTATCTCCTCCAACATGCAGATAATCCTGTGGACTGGTATCCTTGGGGTGAAGAAGCTCTCGAGAAATCACGTCGCGAAGATAAACCTATATTTCTAAGCATCGGCTACGCTGCCTGCCATTGGTGCCATGTAATGGCTCACGAATCCTTTGAAGAGCCGCAGACCGCAGCGATCATGAACCAATACTTTGTCAACATCAAGGTCGACCGCGAGGAACGACCCGACCTCGATAGCATCTACATGAACGCTGTTGTTGCCATGACCGGGCAAGGGGGTTGGCCGATGAGTTTATTCTTAACCCCCGATGGTGTCCCTTTTTTCGGTGGTACTTACTTCCCTCCTATTCGTCGCTATAATATGCCATCATTTTATGAGGTCCTGTTGAGCATCGCCGATGCCTGGAGGAAAGATCGAAAACAGCTTATAGAAACTGGCAATACAATCTTACAGCACATACGAAGTAACAATAAAGAGGCTGGAGAACCCCTAAAAAAGGAATTAATAAACCAAGCTGTTTTAAACCTAGCACAAACCTACGATTGGAAGCAAGGTGGCTGGGGAAAAGCACCCAAATTTCCACAGCCGATGGCGATTGAATTCCTGCTGCGTCGGGCCTCGCGTGGGGATAAATTGGCCCACGATATATCCGTTCACGTTTTACACGCCATGGCAAGGGGTGGAATGTATGATGTGGTGGGGGGAGGCTTTGCAAGATATAGTATGATCAGGCTAGTGCGATGTTAGAGACTCAACAGCAAACTGCTGTTCGTTGTCCAACCGCATTTGCCTATTGGCTATCCGCAATGGATTTTGCTATTGGGCCATTATATGAAGTGGCGGTTCTGGGGGATAATGGTGACCCACATACGCAGGCTTTAATAGAGACTCTTTGGTCGACCTATCGACCACGGGCAGTGACAGCAATCTCTTCATATCCTCCACCTCCTGAAGTCCCGCCACTCCTGATCGACAGACCGCTTCTTAATGGTCAGCCAACCGCATATGTTTGCCAAAACTTCACCTGCCTGCAACCGGTTAACGACCGAGTGAATCTCCGGTCGCAATTGCTGGATAACCTATGAATTCTGCGCGTACTCAGGCGATCCAAATCGCTAAGGAAAAGATCCTCCAATATCCGCTATATCTCGATACGGAGACCACAGGGACCGAGCGTACCAGTGAAATTATAGAAATAGGCATCGTAGACGATGAAGGGGGTGTGGTTTTTAAATCGCTGGTAAAGCCTGCAGGTAAGATCCCATTCGATGTGGTCCGCATCCATGGTATTACCAACGAAATGGTAATAGATTCGCCCAGATGGATGGAAGTATGGCCGGATGTGGAACGGCTCCTTGCCGGCAAGCAAGTGGGGATTTACAACGCGGAATTCGACTTGAGATTGATCGAGCAATCTGCTATAAAATACCGGATACCCAGCAGTCTGCACCCGGATACACGGATCTTCTGTATCATGAAACTCTATGCCCAGTTCTATGGCGAATGGAACAGTACTTATCGATCCTACCGCTACCAATCCCTGGAATCGGCGTGCAAACAATGCAGGATTCCCCTATATAATAATCATCGTTCCATAGAGGACGCCTTGTTAGCACGAGCTGTTCTACATTATATTGCGAAGAGTTAGGTATTAATCCAAAATCAAGCTCACCGGACAGTGGTCTGATCCTAAGACCGAATCGTGGATGATGATGTCCCTCACACGTGGCATCAATCCTTCTGAGACCATAAAATAATCCAAGCGCCAACCGACGTTTCGGCTACGAGCATTGGTAATGTATGTCCACCAGGTATACTGCACACGGTCAGGGTATAGAGCTCGGTAGGCATCTTTAAAACCGTGGGCCAGATAATGGTCTATCCAGACCCGCTCCTCGGGTAAAAAGCCGGACGTTTTTTCATTTTCCTTGGGGTTACGTAAATCGATTTCGCGGTGAGCGGTGTTGAAATCACCACAAATAACAATCTGCTCTCCTGAAACATGCAGCTGGTCACAAATATCTAGTAGGTGAGCGTAAAAATCCAGCTTGAAATCGACCCGATCCTGACCGCGTTGGCCATTTGGAAAGTAAATGTTATAAAGTAAGAAACCAGGATAGCGGGAGCATATGACACGTCCCTCATGATCAAATTCAGGTATGCCCAGACCATACTGAACGTCTATAGGCGCTTGACGGGTAAAGGTCGCTACTCCGCTGTAACCTGGACGAACAGCCGGATTCCAATAAACCTGATAACCCTCATATTTCTGGTGATGGTCATCTGTCAGTTGTTCAGGACGGGCTTTTATCTCCTGGAGACAGAGCACGTCAGGAGATTCTTTGATAACCCATTCCCATATCCCCTTGCCCATAGCTGCACGTAGCCCATTGACATTCCAGGTGGTGATTTCCATCATTATGCTCCTATAACAACACTTGCATTTTACCTGACCCAATGATATTTAGGGTCTCCGCGATTCTACATAAAAATCTGAGAATCAACACACTCATTCCTTAAGAGCCGATATTTATGCTAAAATGCGGGAATAATTTCGATATGAAGTACACCGATCGTTGTCCAATGATGGAGCTACATTGATGAAAAAAATCATCCAACCTCTCAAAGGTACACGTGATTTTTATCCAGAGGTGATGGCTATCCGCAACTGGCTGTATGGCACACTGCGCCAGATCTCAGAGGCTTTCGGTTACCAGGAGTACGATGGCCCATTCCTGGAATCCCTCCAGCTTTATGAAGCGAAATCTGGTGAAGAGCTGGTGAAAGAACAATCTTATGTCTTCCCAGATCGGAGCGGTGACCTGATAACCCTTCGCCCAGAGTTGACTCCATCTTTAGCGCGAATGATTGCCCAGCGACAGGGCCAACTGGTATTCCCCCTGCGTTGGTGGTCATTCGGTCCATTCTGGCGATATGAGCGCCCCCAGAAAGGACGCACACGTGAATTCTACCAATGGAATATTGATCTGATCGGTGTTAATTCTCCCGAAGCCGATGCTGAACTTGTCGCCATCCTCGCCATGTTTTTCCGCGAGGTAGGCCTGTCCCCAAAACAGGTCGACATATTAGTCAGCAACCGACGATTATTAAACGATGAGCTAATTAAGCTAAGGATACCTCCGGAGCTCCGTGGGCCAGTTTCCAATTGCATTGATCGACGGAATAAGATGGCTCTAGAAGAATGGGATGCTTACGTTCTTGACACAGGGTTAAATCCTGAGCTCCTCGATCGCCTGAAAGAATGGCTACAAAATAAAGAGTCGTGGCTAAAATTCCCTGATATGGTCAGGTTCTTCGATGCGATCGATGCGTTGGGTATTCGAGACTATGTCCATTTTGATCCTCACATCGTGCGTGGCCTGCCCTACTACACCGGCACCGTCTTCGAGGCATTCGAAATTGCTGGTGACATACGACGGTCAATTTGTGGTGGTGGGCGTTACGACGACCTGATGGCAGATGTGGGTGGTGATCCGCTACCGGCAGTGGGCTTTGCCTTGGGTGATGTGGTAATCACATTGCTCCTTGAAAAATATGGCTGTATCCCACAAGGGATCGGGCGTTCATCAGCGGACGTATTGGTGACCGTGTTTGACGATGAAAGGATGCTGACTTCGACTTTACTGGCCTCTGAATTGCGTCAGGCTGGCTTAAAGGTAGCTACTTTTCCTGAGCCAGCCAAACTGCCCAAACAGTTTAGATATGCCGACCGTATGGGCATAAAAGTGGCAGTTGTTTTAGGACCGGATGAGGTTGTAAACAATCAAGTGACCATCAAAGACCTACAAACGGGTATACAGCAGACCGTCCCTCAAAGTGGAGCTTCCCAAGCCATTAAGCAACTGCTTGAAAGCGACTTACCTTCATGATAAAATATTTACTTAACACGGTGCCTGTAGCTCAATGGCAGAGCGCTTGACTGTGGATCAAGATGTTGTGGGTTCGAGACCCATCAGGCACCCCAGGATATAAAAAGAGTCCCCTTTGAAGCAGGGGACTCCTTGTTTATAATAAACCCATACAGTAACATGAAGATAAACTACAAGTTATTATTAATCTTATCTGTGATGGCGCTAATTACAATCGGCGGGGTTATCAGCTACCGCTGGTTATTTGGCGATCTACCAGACCCTAGCAGCATCTCTACCCATCTCAACACCCCCAGTATCCGTATCACCGACCGCTATGGGCAGTTGTTATATGAAATATTACCTAGAACTGGCGGGCGCCATACGGTAGTAGCGCTTGACTCAATTCCTATTTTACTTCAGCAGGCTACTATTGCCACTGAAGATAAAGGGTTTTACAAGAATCCAGGTGTTGACTGGCACGGCATCCTCAGGGCCGTATGGACCAACGTGAGGGGAGGTGAAACCCTCTCAGGTGGAAGCACCATCACCCAGCAGGTAGCTCGAAACTTACTTCTCAGCCAGGACGAACGTAACGAGCGGAGTGTGCGTCGAAAACTGCGTGAGAGTCTGTTGGCATGGCAATTAACAAATCGTTTCACAAAAAACGAAATCCTGGCGCTTTATCTCAACCAGATATACTACGGTGGGATGGCTTATGGCATTGAAGCTGCCTCCCAAACCTTTTTTGGTAAACCAACCATAGAATTAGACCTGGCAGAATGTGCCCTTTTAGCTGGTCTACCGCAAGCGCCGTCGCTCTATAACCCCTATACACATCCAGAAGCGGCCAAACAGCGACAGGTCGTGGTGTTGAAATTAATGGAAAAAGAGGGCTACATCACGCCTGAACAACGCACATTGGCTGAAACAGAACCATTGATCTACACAATCACCCCCTACCCCATCGAGGCCCCTCATTTCGATATGATGGTGCGCGCACAGCTAGACCAACTCATTTCACCTGACGATATCATTAGTCATGGAGGGGTAGTGGTTAAGACCACACTCGATCTAGACTGGCAGCGTATTGCCGAAAATGCTGTTATCAAACAAGTTGAAGCACTAAAAAAAGAGAACGAAGGCCTGGGTCACAACGTCAACAGCGCAGCTCTGGTCGCTCTTAATCCTGAAACCGGCGAAATCCTGTCCATGGTAGGTAGTCCGGACTTCTTTGATGCTGATAATGGTGGTGCCATCAATATGGCTCTGACTCCCAGGCAGCCAGGCTCATCGATAAAGCCCATCTTATATGCAGCGGCTATGGATCCTACCCATCCTCTACCCTGGACCCCAGCTACAATGATCCTGGATGTCCGCACCTCTTTCGTGACCCATGATGGACAGTCATATACACCTGTTAATTACGACCGGCAAGAACATGGTCCGGTGTTGTTAAGGCAGGCTCTAGCCTCATCGCTTAACATCCCAGCCGTGATTACCCTCAACCACATCGGTCTGCCGGACCTATTCACGCTGGCTTCCGACCTTGGCATAACCACTTTGGGCGACCCGAACAACCACGATCTCTCTCTGGCCTTGGGTGGTGGTGATGTGAGCTTGCTCGAACTCACTGCAGCCTATGCTACCTTTGCCAATGGAGGGTTCCGCCTCAATCCATATACAATCCTGGAGATAGATGATCCTCAAGGAAATATACTCTACAAGGCTGAGGCAGCCCCCAAAGCCCGTATACTTGATGAACGCGTAGTCTGGCTGATCAGCGATATTCTCAGCGATAACGATGCCCGTATGTTGGGTTTTGGCCCAAACAGTATATTAAAGCTGGACCGCCCCGCTGCGGTTAAGACCGGAACCACAACAAATTTCCACGACAACTGGACTGTCGGATATACCCCGGACCTGGTAGTAAGTGTCTGGGTCGGAAACACCAACCATGAACCGATGTGGGAGATAACTGGCCTGACAGGGGCTGCTCCAATCTGGCACCAGTTCCTACGCACCGTCCTGACCGGGATATCCGAGAAACCCTTTAAACGCCCCCCAGGCATGGTGCAGGTCGATATTTGTGCCTTATCGGGTCTTCTCCCAACTGAAGCATGTCCATATCGCCGTTGGGAGTGGTTTATCGAGGGTACACAACCGACGAAACCGGATACTATCTATAAGGTAGTCACCATTGATTCAATAACAGGTCGTCTGGCAGATTCCACCACCCCTGACGATCGGCGTATAACACAGACTGTACTAGACCTGCCTCCTCAGATAGAACCATGGGCACGAATACAGGGTTTCTTACTGTACAGTGATATTCTAGCAAGAACTACTGAGCACTTACCCTTATCTGGATCCCCCTCCTCTTTACCCCTGCAAATTGTATCACCTGCTCCTAATACTATTTTCCGGCGTACATCGAACCTCGATCCATCCACTCAAAAACTTCATCTGGAGGCTGTCGGTAAGGCTGACCTTCACGATGTAACCTTATATATAGATGGAATTGCCTTAGCGTCGTTTAAGTACAGGCCTTACGAAACCTGGTGGCCGCTCACCGTGGGAATGCACCAGGTTTGGGCCGAAGCAATCACAAGTAATGGGGACAAAGTTATGAGTGAGAAGATTAGTTTCGAGGTAAAAGGGGAGTAAAGAATAAGAGAGTAACTAACATGCCAGGCTGCTCTTGGCATGTTAGCTACTCTCTATTCACCTTATGGATTCACAATAAATAGACTCCCATCACCACGACCATAGACTTCGGGGAAATAAAATTCTAACGCGGTGGGTGGAATGGTCCGGAAGGTACCCGGCGTGCTGACGCGCACAAGATAAGTGTAGACGTAGGTCCCTGCTGGCAGGTAACTGGCAGATAAGATCACCTTCTCATCTCGCAGCTCAATGTGATCAAAGTACCACCATCCCCAACCATGGTAGACCAGGTCATCCCACTTGATCTCTTGTGGTGAGATACTTTGTAAACTGGTCTCTAATGCCTGATTGACGGCCTCCAGACCGGCGGGAAGTGGGTCATCGACCATGACATAATGCAAAGAGTTGGGTGCAACCACGGTCAGGCGCGCCAGCAGGAGTTCTCCTTGATTAGCTTGCGTAACCGGGGTATTTAGATCGTCCAACCGGTAATAGCTACGCGAAACGATGATGCCCTGGTTGAGAGCCTTGACCTGTTCGACAGGAAGAGAGACATTCAAGTGAGCAGTGTAATACAGGGTACCAGACCCATCCGTCCGTGCGAATGCAAGACGATTTGCACCATCGGTGAGCATTTTAGAAATATCAACGCGCAGCAGATTCGTCTGACGCAACGTTTCTCGGTTAGCTGTACCTCCTCCAATGCGCTCTCCATTGATAGCAACAGCATAATCATAATTAGCCCCCAGCTCACCACTGGCAACCATCCAGTTGGTCAAAGCCATTAAGGTCCAGGCTGTCTCCTGTGTACCTAGCCAGTGTCCATCCGTCCTGTTGCTCATCAGCCAGCGTACTGCGTTTGCATTCAGAGGGTTTGTAGGATCGATGACACTGACCGCGGATAGGATAATTGCCGTAGTGCGGGTATCTGTATTCCAGTTCATGTAATCCGTCTCTTTTTCTTCCCAATGAGTGCCTGTCGCTGATAGGATGGCGGCGCTATTAAAGTCTGATAATAAGGTCTGGATGCGTTGATCCTTGGTATTAATGATATATAGCGTCTGGGCCAGGTATGCCCGAGCATACAGCGCCATTGCCTGGCGTTGGTCATAGATCTGTACAGTTCGACTGACGTCCGGTTGGCTGGCTCTTGCCAGGACATACAGGATGAAAGACTGACGGTTAAGCTCAGAAGGATCGCTCAAGGTTCGGATCGGTTTAAGGTTTGCCTCCAGGTAATTTATACTCTTAGATAGAACATCTTCATTGACAGTATAGCCAGCTTCTTTTGCTTCCACCAATCCCAGGACGACGTACGCAGTGGTCTGAGCGTCACTTTTCTGGTTCGCCCACCATCCCCAGCCGCCATCCGGGTTCTGCCAGTTGTACAAACCCTGCAGGGCCATATTCACCTGGGTGTCCAGGTTAACCTCTAGATCAGGAGCACTCAGCCCAGCAGATCTCAAGGCTTTCGTGGTCAACACATTGGGCAAGAAGCGTGAGATCGTTTGCTCGATACACCCATAAGGATATTCTTTCAGGTACGTTAATCCATCCGTCATTCCTGATGCGAGTGAGGGCGCGATCTGGATATTCAGTTCGCCTTTTGTCACTTGCATATCTGGCGGGATATTGATGGCTTCGACCTGTGTTCCTCCTGAACGCATCTGCCCGGATGTCCCCACGATCTCAGGCACCTCATAACGATAGACTGGGATGCCCTGACCTTCCAATGTCCCCATTGTAGGACGACTTGCATCAGAATAACCTCCACCTGAAGCACTGAATACAAGGTCAACCCGATTGGTATCCATATTGATGGTGGTATTCCAGGTAACAAAGACCTGCCGTTTAGCTGGGATATCGACCTGCTGAGTCTTGTCTGACTGCAGGACAGCACCCACTGCATCCAAGCTGACTTCGACGGTTATCGTCCGGTCTGTGTTATTCTGCACAGCCGTCCCCAGGCGTGCTTCATCACCTGCGATGAAGAAGCGCGGGGTTTGCGGTCTGACTAATAACGGTTTGCTGGCCTGGATGTCGATAGTGGTCTGTCCCACACGGGTATCCAGCGTGGCAGCACGGGCATCCATCCGCCATGTCGTCAGGTTATCGGGCAAGGTTATCGTGACTGACCCATTACCGTTATCATCAGTGACTAATCGAGCTGTCCAGTAAGCCGTATCAGGGAAATTTCCACGCACCTCGATCACACCCAAATTCCCATCACCCTTCCCTCCACCACTGCCCATCCCCCCTCCTTCGTTCAGGTGTTCCTGGATGAAGGCATTGTAATCTTCTATATCGAAAACAATGGGCATTGAGGTCCACACGCTGAGACCGCGCCTGTTGTAAAAATAATCCAGGATTGGAGGTGAATTAGGCTCACTCAGTGATAGTGTCGCCAGGTCGCTGAGTGCTAGAGAGACTTCAGCGGTGACGGGTCGACCCTGTCGATCAGTGATATGGACATTGTAAGTTACCTGTTCTCCCGGACCGACCTGTTTCCGATCAGGAGTTACCTCAACGGCGAGGGCTTGTTCACGGTTGTCCACCTTCAATTCAATGATACTCATCTTAAAATCAGGACGGGGATTAGTGTCATCAACCCCTTTGATGATGATCAAAGATAGGTACACATTGGGAGCCATTTCGGCTGTGATGGGCAGTTTATAGATCGTGCTGTTGCTCTCTAATTTCACGACCTCGTAATGCCGGATATGACCGCGTTCAACCGTCACCAGGGCATAAGCTTCACCCTGGAATGGGGAGGCGATTAATATCTCAGCAGTATCGCCGGGAACGTATGAACTACGATCAGCGACTAATCTGAAGCTGCGATCGTTAGTCTGCTGCCAGGGTATGTAATCTTTTCCAGCAATCCATAAATAAGTAGATGCCCGTGCTTCGTTACCCTGAGAATCATGAGCGGTAACGATCGCCCGGAAGATCCCACCCTTAGATGGTGTGAAGCTGATAGTAGCTAAACCCTTATCATCTACAATAACATCATTAAAGCTGGTAACAGGGATATCTTCGACGGAAGACGACCATTGTATTCGACCTTGAGCATCCTGCTGCTGGACACTGTACCAACGTCGCTCGACGATATCCACATTCACTTTCTGACCCGGAAGTGGTGTGCTGTTCCAATCGACTGCGACAACCTCGATATCTAGCGGTTCTCCTTCCATACCGACGTAAGTCGTAGACCTGACACCAACGTATACACCGCTGCGATGGACAATTACGCTGGCTCGGCCACTTACTGCGTTACCTGTCAAATCCGTAACCATCGCTTCGAATGTTAATTTCCGACCATGCTTCGATTCGCCCAAATTTGCTGGTAAGTTCAAAATCAATTGTCCACTCGGATCGGTCTGCCCCTTGCCCTCAGCGATCACCTCACTTGGCGGTGGACCATATTGATAAAAATAACCGGCATCGCTATCGTAATCAGTAAAACTAAACCGGGTGAGGTCACCGGAAGGTTGGAATGTATATGAGTCCGCTGTGAGCGTCCAGTCCACATTCGAGTCACCCACCCCACCACCAGAATAGTATTCAGCACCGAGATTGACCTGGAAGGTCTCACCAGCGAGTAGGTTTGTCGGAGCCGCCGAAACATTGACCATGAATTCGGGTTTACGGTATTCAGCGACGGTGAAACTGACCTGACCGATGACATCTTCTTTTCCGGGTAAACGAACGCTGATATTATAGTAACCCAGTGCTGCTTCTTTATCCAGGAGTAATTCTGCATCGAAACTACCAAAGTTAGAGAGGGACAGCTTCTCCTCATATACTTTTTCTTTGTAACTCTCGATCGTGACCACAACCGGATCTTGTGGAGGCAGACTATAACTCAGGTCATCATCCATACGGACGATGCCTTTGAAATAAACGGGTTGACCAGGTCGGTAGATAGGCCGATCGGTATAGACGTAGGCAACCGGTTGGTTAGGCCGCGTATAATAATCCTGTTGTAGACCAAATTCGTAAGGAGAGACCCCACTACCCCAATCACTTGCAGCAAAGGCAAACTGCTGAGGATCATCCGTGATAGCATAACGGACACTATACTGCTCGGGTATGGGTAAGTTATTCAGATAAAGTACACCATCAGCACCCGTTAGCCCTTGACCGATTGCCTGAAAATTCTGGCTATAAACCGTGACTGATACACCTTGCATTGGTTTTCCGCTTTCAAGGCCGGTTAACCACAGCATGGCTTCCGTTTGGGTGGTCTTGAACGCAAGATTTGCATTAGAAACAACCAGTAATCGGGTATCCAGGAACGGCTCAGTATGAGATATCTGTTTACAATCCAGAATCAGGAAGTAAAAGCCTGCCGGGAGTGGATCACCATTAACGGCTTTCGGCGTAAAATCACGTAAAACTCTCTCATTGAGTTTACCGGTATTTTCCTGTTGATGCTCCCAAACCAGGTCTTGAGACGCAGGGACATACTGGTATTGGGATTTTATTCCATTGAGAAGGGAAATATATGTATCTGGGGAAAGCTTGTAAAGTTTAAAAATTACACTCCCTACATTCATGTAGGCAGCGTAAAATTGCTGAGGACCCCCGATCCTGAATATCGATGGGCCATATGGCATCTGCAAACGTGCCCAGGGTTCTTGAGCCGCAGTTGTAAAATGGACTGTCGTCTCTGAGTCGATTTGGTTCCCGTAGATATCCTGCATCCCGGGAAAGAGTTTGACCTCATACCTGGTCGAGGGCTGCAACCCGAAATAATTCATGCTCCAATCCCAGTCGTTATAAGTCCATTGAGCCTCACCTTCGGGTTTGGGGGTAATAACCACCTTGTCCTTAAGTGTATCAAACCTCATCGGAGAGACAAATTCAATCCGTAACATGCCATCAAAACGATCTTGCGCTGTACCGTTAGCCGGCGAGACTGCCAGGATAGCGGGAGGAAGCACAGTATAAAAATTCCAATTCAGCCCAGCACTAAGGGATCCACCCTCTGCAGCCTGCGTATTTTGGTTAAGTACAAGGTTGTATTTTGTATTGAGCGCTAACCGCTGGGTCGGTGTAATGATGACTTGAGTGGAATCCTGGTTCCAGGTATGGATCAATGGAGCGAATTCGCCATTTTTACTAGTCAGAGACAGGTTGGTTTCGACACTGCCACGGTCCATTGGTTGGTTGAAATTTATAAAGAAGAATTCAAAAAGAGGGACATTGCTGAAGCCGTTCTCCGGGTTAGTATAACCATCCGATAACACGAAAGTATTAATGCTGGGCGCAATTGTATTAAATTTCCACTCGAAATCTTTAGCGAGGCGTGTTTCTCCTACGGCATCGACCAGACCAGCCTCAGCAATAATAGTATAAGCCGTCCCACCTCTCAGAGGTTTATCGGGACGGAAGGCGTACACCGAAGTGTTAATCCAGTCACCATGCCCAGAAATGGGTGGGGAGATAGAGATTGGACTCGGAAGTGCTATCTTTTGCTCAGCGATCACCAGAGGTGCTACCGGACGGTTGAAAATAATCGTAATTATAGCGTTGTTGGCAACCTCGGTAGCGCCATCAGCTGGAAAAACCTGGCTTACCTCTAATTCACCAACTGTATTGAATTGAAATGTTATCGGATCGAGAAGACTCACCCCACCCGCATTTGTAGCCTGAGTGTTTAAAACCGCTCGATAGGTTGTACCAGGGCGCAATAGTTTAGAGGGGGAAAACTGCAAGGTCTTTGATGTAAGCCAAGTGACCTGACCTTGGATGCTTTCACCTTTCGGGTCCAATACCTGCCAGGCTGCTGCAGTTTTATTCTCATCCATGGGTTGGTCGAAGGTGATCAGAAGCTTCCCATCCAAGGGTATCTCTTGACCATTACCAGGACGATGCTCGATAATCTGAGGTGCGAGAGGTAAACCACTGTCATTAATTGGTACTGAAGCCCCGGGCATACTGGTTGCCATGGGAAGTGGTGTTACCGTCGGAGTGGGAGGAAGAGGGGTTTGTTTCTTACAGCCTGCTAAAGTAAAAATAAGAGCAACGAGGAACGCAAGGCTGCTTAAGACACGCCTATTATTCGGATACCTGGCCTGGATTCTCACCCTGCCAGGATCAGTCGAGTCAGTTATATTCTGTTTCATTCTATTTCTCTATCTCTCTCTCTAATACAATGATATTCCGAATGGTCAGTTATATTGTTGATGTTT
>Ga0315289_10006699_pt1 | contig 16901 bp, 16 predicted proteins | sample YL17G11_40_MG_FD_203452 | JGI IMG/M metagenome (GOLD analysis project Ga0315289, IMG submission 203452) | Sediment microbial communities from Yellowstone Lake, YNP, Wyoming, USA - YL17G11_40 | ecosystem: Environmental > Aquatic > Freshwater > Lake > Sediment | place: USA: Wyoming | collected... | reverse complement strand
GAACGCCTTCTCGAAGGCCTTCATATCGAACGTGTTGTCCGGATTGGATGTCAATATCTTGTGCTTGATCCCCTTCTCCTTTGCCAGCATCTGCCACGGTATCAGATTGGAATTGTGTTCCTTGTCCGTTGTCAGTACGGTGTCGCCAGCCTTCAGGCCGAGCGACCGTGCAACCAGATTTATGCCCTCGGTGGTGTTTTTTGTAAAAACTACCTCTTTGTAGTTCTTTGCGTTGAAGAACTTGCCGACAATCATCCGCGCCTTCTCCATCTCCTCGGTGACCATCCTGCCCATGCGGTGCAGCGACCGCCCGCCACATGCTGGGAACTCGTTGTAGTAGCGGTTGATGGCAGCTATGACCTGCTTCGGCTTCATGGTGACGCAGGCGTTGTCAAAATATATCGGCGGCTTTGGTCCGACCAGAACAGGGAAGTCCTGCCTTATCTTTTCGACGTTCAATGCCATGCCATCACTTGTACTTGTCGAGGAAGGATTGCAACACGTCCATCTCATGGTAGCCGTTCATGCGACTGCCATCCGGTCCGATGAAGGTCGGTGTCAGTTTGATGTCGTACTGCACCCAGTATTCGGGATGGATATCAAGATGCATCGGCTTTACCTTGTAGCCGTCCGGCGCAAGCGCTGCCAGCACGTTCATCTCCTTCGCGCACCACGGGCAGCCGTCGCGGTAGAAGAACATCACGGAAGCGTTGTTGTCAAAATAGATGGGCGCGGCGGCGGGGATATCGCCGTAGGCGCATGTGGTAACGTTCGTGTCCGGACTTGAAACGAATACACAGCTGCCTCCAGGCCCTTCGCAGTTCTGATAAACAATCAGGTTGTAAGCAGAATAGCCCGTGTATGCAATTGATACGAAGAATATTATCACGAATGCCCAGGATATTATGGTGAACTGTCTATGCACGACACCAGCAAACCTCGGCCATCTCATGAGTTTGCCGACAATGGCCGCGCGCATCTTCTTGTCGAACTCCGTATCGCACTTGCGCAGCGTTGCCATGCGGAATACGCAGCGGAAGGCCTCGTGAGCATAGCCGCGATAGCGTGCGCTGAAGATGGACAAGAAGCCCAACACTACGGCCGCTATAATGCAAATGACCATGACAGAATAACTCGACTGGAGAGCTTTTATTTCTATCGAATTGGTTCGTTAACTGCCGCAGCCGCCGCTTGCTGACGCGGCCGTGGAGCTCAAAGCACTGTTGCATTCTGACGGAGCTTCGGTGAAGCCTGTGCAGATTCCTTCCTTGTAAGCATCAGCCGACCTTGCGCCAGAATATTCTGCACCATTTATGATTATTGTCGGTGAGCCTTGAACGCCGTATTCATCCGACAAAGCCATTTCAGCTTCCATGAGCTTGACGCCTTCAGTCGCCGCGCAGCTTTCTATCGCCGTGGCGTTTATGTCAGCTGCCTTGGCAGCGTCCTTCCAGCAAGTTGCTATGTTGCTCTTCGAACAGTTGGCGTTGATATAAGAAATATAATTCCACCATTTCGCAGGCGCATAGTTCTTCAAGATGCACGCCTGTCGCATGTCTTCCTGTGCTTCATAATCGCCGTGCAAGGACTGGACTGTACCGTTATTTACTGCGACTATGAAGTGCGGTTCAATCGTTACTTTGTCGCCAATAAGCTCGAACACCGGCTTCATTGCAGCTTCGGCCTGCTGACCGTACGGGCAGAACGCCATCACGAACATCTCAACCTTTGGCTTTGCAACATTAGGAGCATCGAAAGCCGAAGGCAGAATAGGTTCGGGCGCGGTTGTCATATCGATTGCCTGCGGGAAAAGCATCTTGCCGTCCTTTGTAAGATAAGAAGTATAGGTCTGGTTACCTACGTTGAATGCCATCAGGTAAAGCCCGCCCTTTTCTGTTATGTTGATCAGCTGTGCTGTTGCCTGACCGGTCAGAATGTTATCATTGATGAAAGTTATCGCGCTGGAGGCTGCCTTGTTTGGATTGTTATTTGCAAGGAAGTTCCCTGTTATACCGCTGCCGGCTACGCTCGCCACAAGGGCGATGGCCAGTATGACGGTCGTGATTATCCAAAGTGTCGGCTTTGCCGCATCGACAATCTTCTCTTTCTTTACCTCTTCTGTCATATAGTAAAATCTACCTCCAGAAAGCTTATAAACCTATGTCAGGCGTCAACGAATACATTCTTCTCGTCAATCTTTACGTTGAAGACCCTCACTGGTAGCTGCGCAGGGCCGCCGAGCAGTTTACCGTCCCTCGCATCGAACCTGGAAGCATGGCATGGGCACGTTATGACCGCTCCCTCGAGCTCGCCGCGCGATAGCCCGCAACCCTTGTGCGTGCACGTGTCGCTGACGGCGTGCAGCTTTCCTCCTATGTTTGCTATTAGCACGGCCTTTCCCTTCGCCTTTACGCCTATCATTTTTCCTGGACCAATTTCTGCCACGGTAGCGACCTTTACATAAGCCATCATATCACCTCATTTTATTTTCAGCGCCTTCTTCAACGCCTCTTTATCAAAACCGATTATTATCTTGCCGTCTATGTCTATAACTGGAACGCCCATCTGGCCAGTCTTCTCGACCATCTCTTTGGCCGCTTCAGCATCAGCCTCGACATCGATATCCTCGAACTTCACCTTGTTGGCCTTTAGGAAATCCTTGGCCATCACGCAATACGGACACGATGAAGTAGAATATACTTTGACATTGACCACCGAATCACATCCCTTTGATGTATTTGTATGCGCTGAAAGTTGCTGCAGAGCCTTCAGCAGCCGCTGTTATGGCCTGCTTGTACTGCCTGTCCGTCACGTCTCCTGCAGCGAAGATGTCCGGAGCGTTCGTGCAGCCGTTCTTGTCTATGATTATTTCACCGCGCTCGTTCACGTCAACTCCGAGCGCCTTGGCAATCGCCGATGTCGGCACGCCTCCGATCTCTATGAACACGCCCTCCAGCCTCAGGTCCTCGCCCGTGTCTAGGAGCACGGACTCGACCATCTTTCCTCCCTTAATCTCAACCACGTTCGCGTTCGAGATTATCTCTATCTTGGAATTTTTTGAGACCGTCTCAATCGTTGCCGGCTCTGCACGCAGGTTCTCCTTTCTGTAAATTATATAGACCTTTGATGCCCACTGGCTCATCAGCAACGCTTCCTTCGCTGCCGCATCCGAGCCGCCTATGACGGCAACGGTCTTTCCGCGGAAGAACGGGCCGTCGCATACGGCGCAATAGCTGACGCCCCTGCCAGCGAACTGCGCCTCGCCAGGTACGCCCAGCTTCCTGCGTTCGGTGCCTGTTGCGAACAGCACGGTCCTGCCAGCATATACATTCTCTTTTGTTCGAACGTCAAAACCGTTCTTCGTTCTCTTTATGTCAATGACCTCTTCTTCTACCATTGGAACATTGAATTTTTTGACGTGCTGCTTCATGTGTTCTGCCAATTCGGCACCGGAGATGCTTGCGAATCCCGGATAGTTCTCTATGAGATGAGCGGTGACTATCAGACCGCCCGGCATCTTCGTCAGAACGACGGCGTTCAGCTTGAACCGCGCGGCATAAATTGCAGCTGCCATGCCGGCTGGCCCGCCGCCGATGATTATTATGTCGTATAACTTGTCAGGCATGCTATTGCTATCGAAGAGGTTTGATTTATAGTTATTTCTCGACCTGTTCAAGAAAATCAAGGATGCTGGCCTTGTCCAAATCCGTCAGCCGCAGCATCTTAGACATGCCGTCCTTGATTATGTCGTCTATGCCGAGCCTCTGCCACTGTTCCGCGAGAATATCGGCCTTCGCCTTTGTCTTCGGTTTTTCCGGCGTGGCCGTGCAGCACCCGACGTGCTCAGTTGTCCACAGTCCGAATTTCTTGGATAGGTCTTCTATCTCCTGCTTGTCCATGCCGAGCAGAGGTTTGAATAGCGGCACGTCCGTCGCCATGCCCGTCACTACCATGTTCGCAAGCGTCTGGCTCGCCTTCTGCGCCAACGCCTCTCCGCTCGCTATCGCAATTGCGCCTTCCTTCTTCGCTATCTCTCCAGCCGCCCTGAACATAGCCGACCTGCAGATGACGCACATGTAGTCCCTGTAGCCCTTCTCGAGCACGGCCTTGAGCACGGGCGCCCACGGGAATATCAGCAGTTGTTTGAACCCGGTCTTCTGCTTGAGCACCTTCATTATCTTGATCATTCGCTCGAACGAGCCCTTGCAGTAGAAGGGATAGTGGCAGAAATGCAACGGGATTATTTCGTATTTGCGTGCGAGCAACATCGCAGCCACAGGACTGTCGATGCCGCCACTGACGAGCACTACGACCTTTTGTTTCGGCATAAGTCGGATAGAGCCTTCAGAGTATTTAAAACTCTAGCGCTTGCGCTTGGCGACCGCATTCATCTCTTTCAGCATCTTTGCAACCTGCGCCTTGTTGAGGCCATGCGCGGCCGCGCCCTGGCTGATGCTTTCCATTGCAGCCACCTGGCAGCCTATGCAGTGCATGCCGTAGCGCATCATCACTTCGGCTGTCTTCGGATATTTGCATACTGCTTCCGCAATGCTCATCCTCGGTGTTACCAACGCGCGCGTTTTTGACTTTCTCACCGACGTTTTCTTTGCCATTAATTCACCTCAATGTATATGTTCGGCCAAGTGTTCGCTCGCGTGCTCGGCCACCTCTGTTGCTTTCGAAATCCTCTCGTGTGCATGCGCAAGCGAAGTCGGCACATGCATCTTATTTTTCGTGAGATAGTTGTATATCGCCTCGTGCAACGCGTCCGTTGCGAGCAGCGAGCAGTGCATCTTTATCGGCGGCAGACCGCCCAGACCCTTGACGATCCTGTCCTTCGTTATCGTCAGTGCATATTCAAGCGTCTTTCCCTTGACCAGGTCTGTTATCATGCTGGACGTTGCGATTGCGGCAACGCAGCCGAACGTCTCGAACTTTACATCCTTCAGTATCTCCTTGCCCTGCCTGTTCTTCCCCGTCTTGATGTACAGATACATAACATCCCCGCACCTGGGGTTGCCTACGCGTCCGACGCCGTCGGCATTCTTGATGCTGCCCATATTGTGCGGTTTCTTGAAATGTGCCATTACCTTTTTCGTGTAGAGATGCGTCATCTGACCTTCCTCTTGAACGGCGATATCTCTCTCAGCCTCTCGACTGTTTTCGGCAGGGCCTTCAACAGCGCATCTATGTCAGAGCGCTTATTGAACTTGCCGAGCGAAACGCGCAGCGAGCCGTGCGCTTCCTCATGCTTCAGGCCGAGCGCGAGCAGCACGTGCGACGGTTCCAACGATTTGCTGCTGCATGCGGAGCCCGTGCTTACTGCAATGCCATTTATGTCCAGCTGGAGTATGAGCGCCTCGCCCTCGATGTAGCGGAAGCCGAAGTTGGCGTTGCCCGGCAACCGCTGCTTCGGATGGCCGTTGAGCCAGCTGTCTGGAATCTTTAACGCTTCTTTTATGAGCTTGTCGCGCAGCGCGGTGAGCCTTTTCGCATCGGTCTTCATTTCTTTTTTGGCAATCGCTGCTGCCTCGCCGAAGCCCACTATGCCTGTCACGTTCTCCGTGCCCGAGCGCAGGCCGCATTCATGGCCGCCGCCGTGCAGCAAAGGAACGAGCGGCACGCCCTTGCGAACGTACAAGCATCCAACGCCTTTCGGCCCGTTTATCTTGTGGCTGGATGCTGATAGCAGGTCAGCGTACAACGCATCCACATCTACCGGAAGCTTACCGAACGTCTGAACCGCGTCCGTGTGAAAATAAACGTCCTTGGCTTTGCATATGGCGCCTATCTTTTCTATGGGCTGTATCGTGCCGATCTCGTTGTTTGCATGCATTATGGAAACGAGCAACGTATCGTGTCTTATGGCGCGCTCGACTGCCTTCGGATCTACGAGGCCATGCTTGTCAACGGGCAGAACTGTAATTTCGTAGCCCTGCTTGCGCAGCCATTCGCACGGCCTCAGAACTGCATCATGCTCGATCGCGGACGTTATGATATGTTTCTTGTTCGGACGGGCCCACGCCAGTCCCTTGATGGCAAGATTGTTGCTCTCCGTGCCGCCGGATGTAAAAATTATTTCTTCAGGCTCTGCATTGATGAGCATAGCGATCTTTTTTCTGCTGTCTCCTATTGCTGCTCTTGCCCGCTGACCGAAACCGTGCAGGCTCGACGCGTTGCCGTAGTGCTTGGAGAAATATGGCTGCATCGTCTTCAGTACGCGCGGGTCGACCGCTGTCGTGGCCGCGTTGTCCAGATAAATCGCCATCAGCGGCACCTCTCGCAAACGTACTGCTTGAATATGCCCTCGAAGGTGCGGCAGAACTCGGTGCACGAACGGGTCATCACGTTTCGGCCGGCCGGTGTCATATGATAAACCTTCTTGCGACCGACTGTGCGCGCACTTATCAGCTTCATCTCCTCAAGCCTCGCGAGCACAGGATAGAGAACGCCGGCAGTGACCTTAGTCGATTTTATGTCGTTCAGCTGTTTTATCAGCTCGTAGCCGTGTCCCGGCTTCCTGCCCAAGAGCCACAGCACCTGCATCTGCAGCATGCCCAGATCGATGTCGCTATATCTGTGTACAGACATATATGTAAACATACTCATTGGCAGTATTTAAAGTTAACTTCAAAGAATCTTGACTATTTCTGGAACAACGCTCGCTTTGCTAACGTCCGAATTTATTGTGTCCGTGGCCACTATGTCGTTTATTTTTCCGTCATTCTTCAACCCGATGAGCCTGTCATAACCGGTCTGCGGCAAGACGGGATGTATGCATGCCACGGTGATGCTGCCGACATTATGCAGGTTGTCGATGGCTTTGTTTAGAGTTCCTGCCGTGGATATTATGTCGTCAACAACAATCAGGTCAGCCCCGTTTGCGTCGTAAACTTCCTTCGCCTCAACGCAACTTTCGCTTATTCTCTTTTTTGTCAGGCTTGCCGACTTCAGACCGAGCGCACCGGCAAGCCTGTCCGATAAATCGCTGGAACCCATATCAGGACTTATAACGACCGTGTTTCCACTAATTTTATTTTCAAAATATCTTGCCAAGGCATGGACTCCTGACAGGCACAAAATTTCCATATCATAGGCCGTAAAGGAGCCGTCTTGCCGGTAAAAATGAGGGTCGAATGTTATAATTCGTCTTGCCCCGAGGCCTCCAAAAGTTCTCATGACTGTTTTGTATCCCATGTCCTTTCCCCTATCTCTTTTCCTTACTTCCTCAGCGCTCTCTGTTTTAGGGTTGTGGTCTTGCCTGCCCAGCCAGAAATACGGAAACACGAGGTCCACGGCATTGGCGTTGTATAACTCCTCGCATGTCAGCGCCCCGAGCACCCTTTCGGAATTATGCAGATACAAGGCGACCTTTTCCTTGGTCGGTTTTTGTGTCATCCTGGGAGCAAGGATTAAGTTTCTTCCCTTGATTTCTTCATAGTCGGCCATGATTCTGGGACAGGGTTCGCCGTCAGGGTAATATTCTTCCCTGAACTCTCGGTATTCACAACCGATTGCTACTGCTAGTGTTTTTCCAAAGTCGTCATTGCCTATTACGAAATCAGGCATGGAATTTATGTTATTTTAATCTTTAAATATAACACCGTTATATTTCTGACATGGTCAAGCCTTACTGTGAAATAGTCGTCCGTGAGATTCTGCCGGGCGTGCGCGCTTTGCTTGCCGCCGAGCTGGTAAAGTCCGGCCTTACACAGACGAAGACTGCAGCTAAGCTCGGAGTGAGCCAGGCCGCAGTTTCCCAGTACAGCCGCGAACTGCGCGGCTGGCGAGTGCAGAAGATATCGAAGGATCCTGCTGTAACGGCCGAGATACAGAAGTTCTCGCGCAAGCTCATCGAAAGCGACTCTGATGCGGTCACCATACACGGCCTTCTGTGCAATGTCTGCCGCGTCGTGCGCTCACGGGGCCTCATCTGCGAAGGTCACAGAGAAGTGCTGTCCGGGCTGGATAACTGCAAGTTGTGCGAGAAGTCGCCCTGCTAGACGCCTGGGTAGCTTGTCGTGCTTTTCCTTCTGAAGATGTTCTTGAGCCGTTCAACCAGCCGTCTCATCTTGTCGCCAGCAGAACTGCCGCCGGATGATGTGGCCCTATAGCCAAGCTCGGGATAGTAGCCGGGCTTTCGCAAGCGCAGCATGTAGAACACGGCAACTATGACTACGGCTGCCGCCCCGATACCGCCTACCCATTCCCACGGCACATTTATATTGAAGTTCCATATCGGTCCGGCCTTTGACGCGTCCAGTGCTGTCTGAGCGTCCGTGAGCGCCCCGTCTATCTGACCGAGAAGGGCGTCAACGCCGGCCCAGTCTTCCTCTGCCTTTGCGGCATTTGCCCTGTCGAGCAAATCTTTTGCTTCCGCAAGCTTTGAGGCCGCGATTGTTACGTTAAGGCCCGATGTGTTGCTCTGGTTGATCAGCGCAGAGAGATTGTTGTAGCGCTCGGTATAATTATTAAGCGTTTCGTTGATAGTCGATCGTGATTCGATGCCTGGCTGCATTACGAGTTTTGCAATCCTTGAATCGCTGGCACCCGCAGCCCACGCCGTGTAGCTTATGGTATAATTGCCTATCGTTGCCTCGTCTGGCGCTGTGAACTTGACGGTCCATGTGCCTTCATTGTTCTTGTTCAGAAGCGTGTTGGTGGACGGAGTGATGTTCATCCAACTGCTGTCCACGCCAGTGACGTTCAGCTTCACGTCAGCGAGCGAAACTGCTCCGACGTTCTTTATCTTTATCGTCGCCGTAACCTTTTCGCCCTGGTGCAGCGTCGTTTCGGACGGATAGCTGGTGACCTGAAGCGCCTTTGATGTGTTGGTCGTATTGTATTGCTGGCTGTTCATGCTATTTGCAGTAGTTGTGCTGGCAGCCGTTACATTGAACGAAATGCTGAAGCTCTGCGTGTCCCATTTCGAGGCATTGCCACTCACATTAGACGCGGTTCCGCTCACAGTGATTGCGCAGGTGCCGACAGAGGCATTGAATATCCACATCTTCGTACTGTTGCCGTTGACTGGCGCGAGCGTCCCCAGTTTAATCGTGCTCGTGTTCTCAAAGCCGGTCATGTTGAGTAGGCTCAAGCAGGACGGGCTGGCAGGAGAAAAGCTGACATTGACATTCTCCGCAGGCACCGAGCCATAGTTGATGACGGCAATGGTGCAAATTGGGTTTGCGGGTACGGCCATGATGGTCGGGACGCAACTGACAGCCAGTTTGAGGGCAGTCTGGCTGACATTTAATGTTCGTGTGCCAGTGCCACTGTTCTTGTCCGATGTGGTTTTGTCCTGCACATAGACATTAACGTCGTAGAGACCGCCCAGCAGTGTAGACGGTATCGTAGCATTGACTATATTGTAGGATGATGTCGTATTTGTCAGGTTGAAGTTAGTTATATTGGCGTTTGCGAGGGACGCGCTGAGGTACGATGCGTTCTGATGTGTGATCCAAACAGTGAAATTCGAGACATTAAGACCAGGCACGAAGCTGTCATTTTGATACATAGGCACGACTGTTATGTTTGTCGTGTTTCCTGGCACTGACCATGAAGCACCGGTCGTCTGATCGGTCACGTTCGTCACGTTAATCTTGAGCTGGTTGGTAAGGTTCACGAACAGCGCGAGTTTGAAGGCGCGGTATGGATAGCCGTTGGTAGTGTGAATGAGCGCCCAACCGCTGTAAATGCCCGAAACATTGTTAGTGCTCGTGTTGAGCGTAATTGTGATGTTGGCAGTGTTTTGCGTATTAGTGTTTACTGTAAGGTTTGTCGCATTTATTGTGTAGTTAATCGAGTAACTGCCGTTCATGAGATTCGAAGAATTTGTGACAGGCGCGCCGAAGACGACAGCTGCTGCACCGGGGCTTGTCTGCACGTACGTGACCCAACCTGTATCACCTTCATTGGTCGTGAAACTCGTGCCTTCAGTCACGGTGTATGGTGTAACATTACCTGTTGAATTCGTTATGTTCAGTGTTGCGTTTCGGCTGTTCGCATCAATTCCTACCAACGAAACATTATACCAGCCTGTGCCAGACGAGTTTGTAAGGATTGCCCAGCTGCCGTTCGCTATTATCTTGCTGCGCGGCGACTCGAGCGTGATGTTGGTAACATTCAGATCGTAGCCAGCGCTGTTGTTTATGATAAATGTTGCAGCCGTGCGGCTGTAGTTTAAGCCGATGTTGTCATTGATGGTGACATTCTGCAGGTTGTCCAATATGTTATTATCAAACGTACCATTGAGATAACCTGTTGCATTGACACGCAGGCTTGCCTGAAGCAGTTCGATGCTTGAACTGAAGCTTATCGGTATCGCATCCAACGTATCGTTGGAAATAGCTGTGACATACCAGTAACCTGCCAGTGGAAAGAGCGTCGGCAACTTGAGCTCTGCGCTGTTTGTCGTGTTGTTCAGGACAGCAGACCCGCGGGCCGTGCTGTTGTTGTCATATATATTAAAATTGACAAAATTGGCGGCTGGTGTGCTCGTTGTAAGGTTGAGCCGCAGACCGCTGACATTTCCTATCGATGACGCATTGAAGTACCATATCTCCGTAGCGTTGTTTATCGGGTTTGTGGTATTTATGACGTTGCCTGAGAAGATACCGATTCCTGTCGTCGTATTGATTGCAATCGGCACATCCAGTTTCACAACAACACCAACGTTATCGCTGGAATTCGTCGAGTTGGTGATTGCAACGGTCCCGTTATACCTGCCAGGCGCCAGCCCAGTTGTATCAAATAATAAGGTCGTACCGATAATCTGGCCAGCACTGACATTTGTCTGGTTTGTATTATCATATCCTGTACCATTCCATGCATAGACGAAGAAGTTGGCCGCGCTGCCAGTCGAATTTTTGATATTGCTGGTAGCATTCAAAATATCCAGATATATGTTGCCTGTTAAACTGTTTCCCAATAGTATTGTTCCATTAAACACGTTGCCGACATTCGTAGTCCAGTTAATCGTGATAGGAGATGTCGCATTAAACTGCCCGCTGGGTGCCCAAAGCACCGAAAGGCCTGGCGATACGAGCACCAGACATAGGACAATAAATGTCGTAGCCAGCGGAAAGATATGCCTCAATCTCATGGTATCACTGCTAATTCCTTATAATGCGAATATAAAAGCTTTACGACTTGCGCATTTTCCACATGGCAAAAGCCACTATTCCTGCCGCAAGGATGACGGCCATAATTGTCGTCCATGGCATTTGCTCTGAAGTCGTACCGCATTCCTGGCTTTCCGTATAAGCCTCGCAGGTGTAGTTCGTGGCAACGGAGCAGCGGTAGTTCGTTCTGCTCTGCGTGCTGTTCATGCAGGCAGACCAGTCGGTCGGCAATGCGCATGTCGGGCAAGCGATAGCTGACGGTGCGATCCCTGCGACCTTGCCGGTTATGGCGAAGTAGCTCAGGCCCGGGCTATCGGCGCTGAAGAGCGCCTCGTCGGTTGTTTCCCCTGCCGACGTTGTCGTTAGCTCTGCCCAGCTTCCGTCCCACCTGTACAGCCGGACGCCGGACCTGCTTATGTTGTTCTGGGTCAGCCACGTCTTGTCTATGCCGAACTTTATTACCGTTTTGTTGACGTCTGCATCGGTGATGTTCTCGTGGCTGATGTCAAGATAATGATATACCATTGAACCAGCTATAGTGCCGGTGCCAGTAGGCTGCTGGTCGGCTCTTGTTATAACAACCAGTACGTTATTGACGGCGTTTTTCACATAGATGTTCAGCTCGCGCACGCCAGTTGTCTCGTTTACGGTTTTTGTTATCGTAACGTTTGACATGCGTCCTGCGGCAATCGAAGGTATGCTGATGTTTGCCTTTCCGCGCTCGACCGTGACGCGCGTTGAAGGCGATGAATAGCTTGATGGGGAGCCGCCGCTGGGCCCTGCGGATGGCACCGTGCATGCGCTGGACTGGCACTTGCTCGAGCAGCAGTAGCCGCCGCTGCACTGGCTGGCAGCGCTGCATGTCTGGCCGTTTGCGATTGTGCCGCCTATGCCGAAGTCGCTGAGCAGGCTGGAATTGCCCCAGACGTACCTTGGTTCGGAAACGTTGACGCCACCCGGCAGCTGTTCCCAAGCCGTCCCGTTGTAGCGGTACAGCCTCAGGCTGGATTCGTCAACATCCGAAGGCAAATCTGAACTGTTGTAGAAGAACTTTATAATTACCCAGCTGAGCACCGTCCCGTTCAGCGTGTTGTTCGTGTCTATGGTGACGTAGTGCGGCAGAACGATCGGCGCGCTGATGTTGGTCGATGTCGGGTTGGCCGATAACATGGTCACCGATATCGTTGCGTTCAAGGTCGTGTTGGTCACTATGGTCAGATTGGTAATCAAAGTTGCTGTGCCGTTGATGGTCGTGTTGAACGTGAAATTGGTGACGTTTGAGATATTGATCTGTGTTTGAACGGTGTTGGCTGTCATGAACCAAATTATGTCGGCCACGCGGGCGTTACCTGCCGCATCCGTGCTGTTGGGCTGGAATGCGTATGCGGTCGCTGGCGTGAGGTTGGCCAGGTTGACTGCGTGATAGGTTATATTGGAGCTGTTGAACGTGCTGTTCGTGAAGCTGCTCGCATTGGTGCCGTACACCAGCCCGGTATTCGAATTCTCATCAGTAGACCAAGCAATTATCGCGGTTGAGTTGGTGGTGTTCACTGAAATGTTCGATATGACCGGTATCGTGTTGTCGAATGAAAAGTAAAGAGTGTCGCTCGAATTCATGTTGCCGGCGCTGTCATTTGCGAAAAGCGTGATGTTGTGGCCGCCGTTTGTCACATCGAGTGTCGTGTTTGTGCAGCCAGGAAGCGTCGTGTTGGACGAACGGTCCAGGCTGTAGCCGCACCATGAGATTGATGTGTCATTTGCTACAAAGTTCAGCGGAATGCTGACATTGTATGTCGTGTTGACGGGCGATACGATTAGGACGGACGGAAGCGTGTTATCGAACGTATAGAACATTGGCGCAGAAACGCCCGTGTTGTTGGCCGTGTCATTTGCCGATGCATTTACGACATATGCGCCGTCGGTGTAGTTGGTCGTGTTCACTGGAAACTGGCAGGTAGCGTTTATTGTTCCGACACATGATGGCGCGGCCGACAGCGATGGGTCTGAGCCGTTGATAAAGAGTGTGCTGCTGTTCAGGTTGGCATCACTCACAAAAATGGTTATGTTTTGTGTCCCGTGGACTGCGCTGTTGTTGAGAGGCGATGTAACGTTGACCGATGGTGGTACGGTGTCTACGGTGAAGAAAACGGGCGATGTTACGTTCATGTTGCCTGCCGTATCATTACAGAAGAACTGCACCCAGTTAGCGCCTTCTGCCGGTACTGTCGGGTTGAGATTCCAGTTTCCAGTACTGTTACTAAGGCTCTGGTTGGCCGTGCCGTTCAAGCTCACGCCGCACCAGCTACCTAACGTGTCTAGTGTTACGTTGGCCCAAATCCATTTCGCTCCGTAGGTCTTGTTAATCGGGTGGCTTATGGACAGTGTTGGCAGCAGGGTGTCTCTGGTCCAGTAGACGATCGTCGAGTTGGAGTTTCCTGCCGAATCGTTGGCCCACACTGTGATATTATGCGAACCGTCAGAAAGGCCGGACATGATTTCCCACCATCCTGTGATGTAAGAAGCGTTATCGCTCATCGAGTTGTCAATAATATAATACGTCCAGTCCGTGGGCTCACTGTAACTGAAATTGAACCAATCGCTGTTTGTGGTTGTGTTCTTCGGTTCGATCACATTAATGTTCGGAAGCGTAAAGTCGGCGGCAATTATTCTTATATCTGAAACATTAGGCACGCCCATCTCGTAGCAGTTCACATACAAATGGTTAATTCCTTCAGATAATGTGCCATAAAGAATGGTGGGTGTAGCATTATTTGCTGTAGTTGAATTTAGAATTGTTTTGTTTGAAATCAATTTACATGTAGAGTTGCTAGCATTACTGGTATATACGGTAAAATTCGATTGAATTAATGAGTTGTTTGTTATATAATCTGATGCTGGTGTGTACAGACTAACCTTTGGTTTATAGTTAGGCGGAACTGGGTTGAGTGCAAACGCCACGTCATCGGTGATGTTGCATTCACCGTAGCGGACTTTGAAATATCCGTTGTCTTCATATCCCTCCCCCCAGCTATTTTTTAGAATCCAATAGTTTCCCGTATTATTGTAACCAACAAGAACGATCGCGTGGTCGAGCTGATCGTATCCAGCACAATAGCCGATGCCGTCTGTGGCGTTTATGTTCATGGATGATACGTCCATGCCGACAGCAAGCGGACCATAATCAAGTAGATATTGCTTTACCGTTGATGCAGATATGGAACCGAGATAACCGTATCCGGTAAGTTTCCACAATCTGCTGCTCCAGTCCGAGCATCTGTCGGAACATGTAGTCTTGCTACAGTTGGAACCGGTGCGATACGTGCAACCTGCACTGCAACCGCTGAAACAATTGCAACCGCTTCCGTCTATATAAGGAAAGCAACTTTCATCGCTGATGCCACTATTATTGATGTAGTCGAGCGCGATATCCTGCCAGCCTCCGCAGCATGTCTGATAACCAGATACGCTGTGGCAATCTGAGACCAGATATTCCTCCGCTATATCGGGGTCGAGCCTGGAGTTGTTCTGACCTATGTTGTATTTCGCCTCGACCGTACCGACCGCTGAGAACGCCCAGCAGCTACCGCAGTAGCCCTGATCTTTCACCGGCGTCATCCAGTTCTCGCTACTGTAGTTCCTCCAGTCAAACTCGGCCGGCGCGGCTTTTGCTCCTAACATCGTCGGCATTAAAGTGATGCTCCTTTGCGGCTCGGCTGGTTTAGAGTCGCATGCCATTAATTTTTTTATGTTCATCGCATCTGCCACAGGCACTTCTTTGCCTCCTGGAAGAACACAAACTGCATATTCGGAGGAGAACGGACCGTTGCCTTTAATCGTCTTTATCCCGTAGCCTTGCTGGGCGCACCAGGACTTTTCCTTTCCACATTTTCCCTCAAAGAATTCCCATTCTTCGCAGGTTTCCCCTCCAGGAAGTACGCAGAAGCCTTTCTGGCCGTCGCCAAGCGTTGTTACATCGTATTCATAGCCGAGTGATTTGCAGTATGCGGAAGCTGGATTTCCTAATGCGAAAGCAGAAACAGCAAAGAAAGCTGTAGCTATTATGCATACCAGAACTATCAGTTTCAGACCATTCATCTGGACACCGTTTGGTGCATTCCAGGACTGCATTCTCCCCTGAAGAACTCCCACTCCTCGCATTCCGTGCCGTCAGGGAACATGCAAACACCGTACTGCCCACCGTCCGCCGATGTCCTTATCTCCAGCTGGTAACCGAGGTCGACACAATGAACAGAAGCGGGATTTGCAATGCCAGTTGTTTCTGAATTATTGGTGCCGCTTAGCGTCATTGCATAATTGGAAGCTAGCAGGACCACCATTGCTATGAAAGCCACGGCAACGAGAATCGTCTGGGGTTTCATCATATAAATCAGAATATTCCAGCATAAATATTTGTTCTATTTGCAGATGTCTTCTCCGACCTCTTTCAGCATCGTGGTGTTCACATAGATCGGTGCACCGGAACGCAAGGCTAGCGCTATCGCGTCGCTGGGCCGCATGTCCAGGCGCAGAACCTTCTCCTGGTCGGTCATTCCGCGCAAGAGCACGTCCGCATAATAATACTTGCCGTCGTAGCGCTGCATCTGAACCGCGTCGACGCTTATGTTGAAGCTCTTCAGGCTCGCCTCCCAGCTCGTCCACGTGTCCGGCCTGGGAATTGATACGTTCATGACCGCGTCTGCTATGCCTTGCGCACGCTCTTCCGTCGTGTCGGCAACTATGGCGGTACAGTTGCTGCCAACAATCAGCGTGTTCCCAACGACCTCAACCACGCCGCCGGGCCAGACCTTCGTGTAACCGTCAAGACTGTAGTACTGGTTGACGGCCGTGCCTAGGACCGTCAGTAGGACAATTATGGAAAATACGCCGAAAAGTTTTGGCAACATCTTGTTTTGCTTGCGCATAACAAACAATGCTGCGTGCGCCAATAAAAAGATGACTGGCGCCCCGGAAGGGATTCGAACCCTCGACCCCCTGCTTGCTCCTGACGACCTTCGGTCGTCCATGCCTTAGGAGGCAGGTGCTCTATCCAAACTGAGCTACCGGGGCAGAACAATTTTTGGTCGCGCAGCTTATAAATTCAGGTAAAGACCTTCACGTTCCGCCTGCTCGACACTGCTCGCAGCAGTGCCTTTCCTATGTCGCTGTCCTTGCTGACCTTTATGTCGCCCTTGCGTCCGACCGTAGCAGTGAACAGGTACTCGTCTTCTATGTAAACGTTGGCCGTCTTGCCCGAAAGTTTCTTGTTGAAGTACAGCACCATGTACCCGCCGGTCTCCTTCAGCTCGAACTGGAGCGTCTTGCCCGTTGTCGCCGCGAAAGGCTCGACCTCTATGCCGACGCCCAGCTTCGCTTCGAGCGCCTTTACTGTCTTGCCCTCCCTGCCTATGAGCTTGGGCACGATCTCGTTTTGCACGCGGACGATGACGCGCTCCTCGCTGAGCATCTCCACCTTCGCGTTGGGATCGAACTTCCTTATTTCCTGCAGCACTCGCTCGGCTGCCAGACGTTGCACTGCCGGCTTGCGCTCGGCCTGAACCGGAATGACAACGGTCTGCTCGCCGTACGTGTATATTTCGTATTCCATCTTGCCTGTCTCGAAGTCCCTCACTTCGACCAGAGGTCTTGCCAAATCCGCTTCCGACATGCCCGAAGGCACGCGGACCGTCATCGCAAGGTTCATCACCTTTTCCACCTTGCCGTACTTGATGAAGATAACTGTATCGACAACGTGCGGAATAACGCCGAGATCGACCCTGC
>Ga0315289_10006697_pt1 | contig 16902 bp, 21 predicted proteins | sample YL17G11_40_MG_FD_203452 | JGI IMG/M metagenome (GOLD analysis project Ga0315289, IMG submission 203452) | Sediment microbial communities from Yellowstone Lake, YNP, Wyoming, USA - YL17G11_40 | ecosystem: Environmental > Aquatic > Freshwater > Lake > Sediment | place: USA: Wyoming | collected... | reverse complement strand
TACAGATAAAGTAGTAGAGTTCTTAAAAAAGATTTCCAAGCCAGTAACTAGCAAGGATGAAATTGCTAAAGTAGCTACTATTGCTGCTGAAGATCATGAAATGGGAAATCTTATTGCTGAGATTATTGAAGAGATAGGAAAAGATGGAGTAATAACGATTGAAGAATCAAAATCTTTTGGATTCCAAAAAGAAATTGTCAAAGGATTGCAATTTGATAAAGGATATGCATCTCATTATCTGGTTACAGATCCTGAGCACATGAAAGCAGAATTAGAAGATCCATATATTCTAATAACAGATAAAAAGATTACATCTTTGCAAGATATTCTTCCTGCTTTAGAAAAAGTAGCTGCTACCGGTCAAAAGAATATGGTCATAATCGCGGACGAAATAGAAGGCGATGCATTGGCCACATTGGTAGTTAATAAGCTAAGAGGCATATTTAATGCTTTAGCTATTAAGGCTCCAGGATTTGGAGACAGAAAAAAGGAAATACTTGAGGACATTGCTTGTGTGACCGGAGGCAAGGTTATGTCAGAAGAAATAGGATTAAAACTGGAAAATATTGATTTATCAATGATGGGCAGAGCCAGAAAAGTTATCTCTACAAAAGATAATACTACTATTGTTGAAGGCAAAGGAGATAAAGATCAGATTAATGCCAGAATTAATCAGATAAAAGAACAATTAAAAACAATTGATTCTGAGTGGGACAGAGAAAAGCTGCAAGAAAGATTAGCTAAATTAAGCGGAGGAATAGCAGTATTAAAAGTTGGCGCTCCAACAGAAACAGAACAAAGATCCAAGCAGCACAAAGCAGAAGATGCTTTAGCTGCTACTAAAGCTGCTATTGAAGAAGGAATTGTTCCTGGAGGAGGAGTAGCATTATTAAGAGCTGCTCAAGCTTTAGACGAAGAGAATGCCAAGGTAGATGAAAGCGAGAATAAAAACAATGAATTAGGCAGAGAGATAAGAACAGGAATAGCTATTCTTAAAAAAGCCATAGAGGCTCCATTAAGACAGATTGTTCTTAATGCTGGAGTAGATGATGGCGTTGTGGTGGCACAGATTAAAGCTAATGAAAATGAGAATTATGGATATAATGCGCTGACTCTGCAATTTGTTGATTTGGTAAAGATAGGCATTATTGATCCTACTAAAGTAGTTAGATCAGCTTTGCAAAATGCTGCTTCTGCTGCTGCTACTTTGCTTACTACAGAAACTACTGTGACAGAGATTCCTGAAGAAAAGGATAAAAAAGATGCTCATCAACATTTTAATCCAGAAGATTACTAAATAGACAAAGAAAACAACCTTAAAAGAGGTTGTTTTCTTTTCCTATGTGTTTTATAATAATTAAAGGTTCGGAGAATATAATTAATAAACTAATCAAATCGATATGCCTTTCGTAAAAAGATTAAAAAAGAGCCAGCAACAACATATGCTGAGTCTTCTAGTTTGTATATTTTTGATAGTAGCGGCTTTAATAGTATTTAGTTTAGAAGTTACAAATAAGCAAACTAATCATTCTAATTTACAGGCCACTTTAAGCCAAGGGACAAGCGCTACTTTGTTTGTTAATAAATTAGGAGATGGCCAGGGCAACGTTTCAAGCAAGCCAATAGGTATTAATTGTGGAGATCACGGAGCACATTGCATTGAATATTATAAAAGCGGTACTTCTGTAACTCTGACAGCTACTTCTGATTCTGGATCCATATTCGGCCGTTGGTACGGAGATTGTCCCACCACCTCCACTAATAAATGTCTTTTGATAATGGACGGCGACAAATCAGCTACAGCCTACTTTGATAAAAAAATACCGACCCAGAAACCCAAACTAACAGTTGTTAAAGCTGGAACTGGCACAGGAACTGTTACTGGAACAGGCATTAATTGCGGTTCTGATTGTACTGAATCATATACTAGCGGTACTTCTGTAACTCTTACAGCTGCTCCTTTGTCTGGATCAACCTTTGCTAGCTGGTCAGGAGCTTGCACTGGAACAGGAACTTGTACTGTTAATATGACTAGTGATAAGTCTGTAACTGCTACCTTTGGTCCCGTTTCTACCTCTACTACGGCGACATGGTATCCTTGTGATACAAACACATGCACCTCCTCATCTAGTTGTGGATATATAAAAGGAAGTATTACTAAAACATGTCCTACGGGTAAGATCGCGCAAACAGGCAAATGCATTCCAATGCCCAATAATCATGTAGGGCAAAGTTATAAATCTGGTAATGGTTGGTATTGTAAATTTCATTGCAATTCTTCAATATGTTGGACTTCTGATGGCTGTGCGCTTGTTCAGTGTAAATAGTTTGACTAACAGTTTGTCATATAGTATTATTCTATGCAGTCTGTTAATGTATAATAATTAAATTAAAATTAAACCAAAAATATGAGTGCTTTAACAATTGTGTTAATAATCGTAGGAGTTGTAGTGGCTGCGGCGATTCTTATCTTCAATCGCTTGGTTCAGCTAAGAATGCGCAGCAAAGAAGCCTGGTCAGATATAGATGTTCAGTTAAAAAGGAGATATGACCTTATCCCTAATTTAATTGAAACAGTTAAGGGTTATGCTGCTCATGAAAAAGAAGTATTTCAGAAAGTAACTGATGCCAGAGCCAGGGCCTTGGGTGCTACAACAGTTGATGAAAAGGCAAAAGCAGAAAATGCTTTATCTCAGACCTTAAAATCCTTGTTTGCTGTTAGCGAAAACTATCCTGATTTAAAAGCTTCTGTTAATTTTTTAGAACTTCAAAAAGAGTTAGCTGATACTGAAGATAAGATTCAGGCTTCCAGAAGATTCTACAATGCTAATGTCAGAGATCTTAATATCGCTATTGAAAGCTTCCCATCAAACATTTTTGCCATGATGTTTGCTTTTAAGAAAATGGATTTATTTGAAATAGAAGATGCTGCTCAGAGACAGGCTCCTAAAGTTCAATTTTAATCTCGTACCAAAAAACAGGTTAGATTAATTCTATGCCTACTTTATATTCCCATGCCGCTTCTAATACCAGGAAAACATGGATTCTGATAACGTTTTTTCTGGTATTAATAATCGGTTTAGGCTGGTTGTTTGGCAGAATATATAACGAGCCAATGATTCTGGTTTTAGCTACCATATTTTCCCTTGTTACCAGTGTTGGTAGCTATTGGTTTTCAGACAAAATAGTTTTAGCTATGACCAGAGCTAAGCCAGCCAAACACGAGGAATATCCTGATTTATATCATGCAGTAGAAAATCTATCTATTACTGCTGGTTTACCAATGCCAAGAATATATATTGTTGAAGAAGACCAGCCTAATGCCTTTGCTACTGGCAGGAATGAAAAACATGCTGTAGTAGCAGTAACCAGGGGATTATTGAATCGCTTGGATAAACCAGAGCTTCAAGGAGTAATAGCTCATGAATTAGCTCATATCAAAAATAAAGATATGCTTTTAGGAACAGTAATAGTGGTTTTAGCAGGAATTGTTATCAACTTATCTGATCTGTTCTGGAGAATGGGCAGAAGATCCAGAAAAAAAGATTCAGGAAACATTATTGCTATTATTGGAATAGTTTCAATGATTTTAGCTCCTATTCTGGCTGTTTTAATCAAAATGGCAATTTCCAGAAAAAGAGAATTCTTAGCAGATGCTTCAGGATCTTTGATTACCAGATATCCTGAAGGATTGGCCAGAGCTTTGGAAAAGATATCTATCGATAGTACACCAATGCAGAGTGCTAAAAATGCTACTGCTCATTTATACATTTCTAATCCTTTTAAAGGAGAAGGTCATAAGTTTTCCACTTTGTTTATGACTCATCCACCGATAGAGCAGAGGATAAAGATTTTAAGAGATATGAGAGTTTAGGGTATTGACAACAATTCACAGGGGAGTTAGCATTGATTGTAATACAATTTATTACACAAAATAATGAGAAACATTATCAATATATCATTGCCTCAAGAATTGAATCGCGCAGTTGAAAAGGAAATAAAACAAGGCGGATATGCTACTAAAAGCGAGTTTTTTAGAGATATCTTAAGAATGTGGTTTGAAAGAAAAATATTAAAAGAGTTAAGGGAAGCTGAAAGAGAGATAGCCTCTGGAGGGGGAAAAGCTTTGAAATCTCTTAAAGATTTGCGTTAATATATTCTCGTATGAAGATTATATATGCTACCAAATTCCAGAGAGAATATAGAAAGTTGTCTGCAGACATTAGACTGGCTACCGAGGAAAAAGAAAAGATTTTTAAAGATAATCCTTTTGATCCACGCCTAAATTCCCATAAATTGAAAGGGAACTTGGAAGGATTCCTGTCTTTTTCGATAAATCAAAAGTATCGTGTCATTTTTTCTTTCAAAACAAACAATGAAGTACATTTCCTTTCCGTAGGAGATCATACAATTTATTCATTGTGGGATTGATGGAAGGGTCGCATAGCGGCTTATTGCGCGTGCTTGGAAAGCACGTATATCGAAAGGTATCGCGGGTTCAAATCCCGCCCCTTCCGCCATGTCAAGTCGCCTAACATACTAATTTTGTGTTAAAATAAAAATATGGAAATTTGTCTTACCCTTACCATCTATGACTAACGAAATAACACCCTCTGCTCCTCATAAAGATTTCGAGGGCATTAAAAAAATTGATGAGAATGGAATTGAATACTGGGAAGCCCGTGAATTGTTACCGCTTTTGGGCTATGAGAATTGGCAAAAAGCCGAAGAGGTCATTGTAAGAGCTGCTCGTGCCTGTATAAATAGTGGGCAGGATGTGGATAACCATTTTAACCGTTTGGTTAAAATGGTCAGAATCGGTTCAAATGCAGCAAGAGAGATAAGAGATTATAAATTAGATAGATATGCTTGTTATTTAATAGCTCAAAATGGAGACCCGAATAAACCAGAGATAGCATTGGCTCAAACTTATTTTGCCATACAGACAAGAAGACAAGAGGTCTTTGAACAACTACCAAACACGGCAAAACGATTATTTATTCGCAATGAGGTTATAGATCATAATAAGAGACTTTTTAAGACCGCCAAACAGGCGGGAGTAAACCATTTTGGATTATTTAATGATGCTGGATATAGAGGTCTCTATGGAATGTCTGTTACTGACGTAGAAAAGAAAAAAGGTATTCAAAAAAGAGAATTATTAGATAGAGCTGGTTCTACCGAATTAGCCGCTAATCTTTTCCGCATTACTCAGACAGATGAGAAGCTCAAAAAAGATAAAATTAGAGATGAGCGTGTTGCTACAAATACGCATTTTATGATTGGTGGCAAGGTTCGCCAAACAATAAAGGATATTGGCGGCGAATTGCCAGAAAATTTGCCTACTGAAAAACACATTAGGGAGTTGAAGAAGGAATTAAAGCATTTGGGAAAAGCAAAAACAGAGAAATTCAAAAGATCATGATAGTCTAATTACCAATAAGACATACTCGGCATACAAATATCTTTACAACAAGAAGCTCCCATCGCTGGAGTTTTTTCCCAAACAATAGTGAGTAGTACGGTAGGGTAAATAATTTAATTGATTTCAGCCTCTTCAAATGATAAGCTTGGTATAAAGAAAAGGTTAGTGGATGTTTAAAGATAGGTTCTAATATCGTCTACTACCCTTTGCCATTTACAATAAAATATATGTCTAAAGAAAAAGTAAGCGCAGAACAATATCAGAAAGAATGCTTGAAAACTGCCAAGCATTTTGAGGATAGAAAAGCAGAATTATCTAATTGGGGACTGGGGGTGGCAGGAGAGGCTGGAGATTTGGCAGGATGCATTAAAAAGGTTTTGTACCATGATGATAAGCAGGAGCAAGGCATTAGGGAGAATGTAGGAGATACAATGTGGTATATAGCTATGATTTGCAATCATTTTGATTGGAATTTAGAAGAAATCTTAGCAGAAAATGTTGCTAAACTAAAAACCAGATATCCTCAAGGATTTTCGGAGAAAGATGCAAAAAGAAAAAATACCAGAATAGATTGGATGGAGAAATAAATTAGGTTATTGGCATCTGGCCAAAAACTATCTTTTTGGGAAACAATTTAGATGCAATAAAAAGTATCTTTCCTGTAAGCTTAAAAGCTAAAAGCTGGAAAGATATTTTTAATTTCCTTGTGTTATCAGGAAACCTCTGGGTTTTATAATTAACAGCTCCAGCATTCTGTTTAAATAGCTGATATCCGGAATTATGTATTCCTGTTCCCATATGTAGGTTCAGATTATTATTGCAGGCATATGAGATAAGTCCATCATATAGCTTATTTGAGCTTTTCAAATTAAAGTATTCTGGATTTCCTCCTCCAAAAGAAAACTAAAGATTATCTTTGCATTGAAAGCAAAAAGCATATGCTATTACTGCTTTTTCATATTCAAGTATGAATAACAAAGCAGAAGGGCACTCCATATATCTTTCAAAAAAGGAGAAAGGCATGAATGTTGAATTTTTCCTTTTAATCTGCTCTCTATAAATTCTATATATCTCTTTTAATAAATCAGGACATGGATTCTTAATTATTTTTGTTTGATGAGAAAACTTTTTCCCTTCTCGCAAGCCATGGGAAAACGACGTTTTATAATTCTTAAAAGCCAAATCATAGCTGGTTTTATGGAAAATGGAATATTCTGTAAAGGAAGGATTATGATCTTGGTTTCTCTCTGGCAGGACAGAAAAATACGATATGGCTTCTTTCTGAAAAGCAGATCTTATTTTCTCATCATAATCGCTAATAGCTATGTTTTTGTTTTTCAAAACTAAAACACTCTGATTAAATATAGTTCTCTGAGTCAAAGGGATGCCCGCTACATCAGAGCAAAAATCTCCGAATTCTTGGGTTAGATAGAAATTATTTTCAAAAGCTTGCTCAAATTCACTCATACAGTCATAATAACATATAGATAATAATTATATGGATAATAAAAGAACAATTATTTTGTGGCACGTTATCGGAGCGCTATTTGCAACTTTTGCTGGTTCTGCCCTGCATTTTGTTTTTGAATGGGCTGGAAGATTAAAACCAGTTGCTTTAATAGCAGCAGTAAACGAAAGCACATGGGAACATTTAAAAATAGCCTTCTGGCCAATGCTAATCTTTGCCGTATTTGAATATTTTATGTATGGTAAAGAGAAATCTAACTTTTTACTTGCCAAAGCATTTTCTTTTTATCTAGTTCCTATTGCCATAATAGGGCTATTCTATGGGTATACGGCTATCATTCCAGACAATCTATTTTTTGATATAGGAATATTTGTGATAGCCATTATTCTAGGATATTATTTTAGCTATAAGATTATGAGCATAGAAAAGAAGATATTGCCAGAATGGATTCCTTTAATACTAATTTTGCTTATAATCCTAGCCTTTTCTTTATTTACCTATTTCCCTCCGAAAATGTTTCTTTTTCTGGATCCAGTCAGTGGGGGATTTGGGATATGATGTCCGTTTTTGACTATAAGCAATATATTAAAGGCATGAGAAAGCTTAATCTCAAAAATGTAATTTGGAAGGAAGGAAAATACTACATTGCTCAATGTCTAAACATCGACGTTTCTAGTTTTGGGAAGACAAGAAAGGAAGCGATCATTAATATAGAAGAAGCCCTAGAATTATATTACGATGATTTATAAGGAATCAGAAGATTTTAAAAATTAAAATTAAATCATATGAAAAAAACACTTCAAAACCTTTTAAAAGCTATTGCTGGAGAATCAATGGCTAGAAATAAGTATACGTATTTTGCAGAGATAGCCTTAAAAGAAGGTTTAGTCTGGATAGCTAAGGTATTTGAAGAAACAGCAGACAATGAAAGAGCTCATGCTCAGGAAGAACTGGAAAAACTGACAGAGAAAACAGAAATGACCAATACATATGATATTCATCCTTTAGGCAATACTTTAGAGAATCTGAAGAATGCTGCTGCAGGAGAAGAATATGAATTTGGAACAATGTATCCTGATTTTGAAAAACAAGCCAGAGAAAAAGGAGAAACAGAAATAGCAACATTATTCAAAGAAATATCTGAAGTAGAAGAAAAACATGCCCAAAGATATAATCTTTTAGCAGACAAATTAGAAAAAGGAACATTATTCAAAAGTGATACAGAAATTGAATGGAAATGTCTTAATTGCGGATATATTCACAAAGGGACAAGTGCCCCTCAGAAATGTCCTCTTTGTATGAAACCCCAAGGATATTATATGGGATTGAAGATAGTTAGATAATCTTTAATCAAAAGCGCAAACGACCATCTCCTCCTAGGATGGTCGTTTTTCGGACGGTTTCTTAGTCCAATCAATGTGCTGCGAAGGAAATTGAAACCATTTCCTGAACGCCTCCAGGATGTCCGGAGGCCGTATCAGCTTGGCAAGATATGCACAGCAAGAGTCTTCAGCCACGTTTTTTCCCTCTGCTCCACCATCTGTACCAACGATCGTACAGATCCGCTCTGTGGGCGTATTTAGCGGCCCGTTCAGCGTATTCTCGGCAAGCCGACAACGAACAGCATGGGATCTCGGCACTTCCAAGATGCGCTATTCGGATCGCTGGCTTGCTGCAGGAGACGCATCGTGCGCCTTCTAGATAGCTGGGGAGTTTACTGATCTGGGGTTTACGCAACATCTGGTCACCTCCTTCAAGAACTATATTAACCTCAATAACAAGCTTGTCAACCAAACTTTTGCATTTATAAAAAAGTGATAGAATAAGCTATTATGGATAAACTCATTCAAGACAAACAAAAAGTCGCGGAATTGATAAATGTATTCAAAAAAGACGGCAAGGATAATTTTTATATCATTTCCGATTTTGATAAGACTTTAACCAAGATGTTTGTGGGATATCAAAAGATGGTAACAGTGATAGGCCAGGTAAGAAATGGAGCATATCTATCTCCCGAATATGTTCGTCAGGCCCACGCATTATATGATAAATATTATCCATACGAGATAGACTCTAATCTTAGCCGTGCAGAAAAATCAATAAAAATGTCTGAATGGTGGATGTCCCATTTTAAACTTTTAATTGATAGCGGATTTAACAAAGGGATTATAAAAGATATCGTAAGCAAAAAAACCTTAAAATTCAGAGAAGGTGCGTCCGAATTTCTAGGATTGTTGAGTAAATATCAAATCCCCTTGATTATTCTTTCGGCGGCCCCTGGAGATATGATTCAAGAATGTTTAATCTCGGAAGGAATGGATTACAACAATATTCATATTATTGCGAATTTTCTTGAATATGATAAAAAAGGACAAGCAATAGCTGTAAAGGAACCAATTATTCATTCAGTTAACAAGGGCGAAATAGATATTTATAGATTTCCATTTGCGAAAACCATCGTCGATAGAACTAATGTAATCGTTATGGGCGATACAGTAGATGACTTGGATGTTCTAAAAAGTTTAAAACACAAACAATCAATAAAAATCGGCTTTTTAAATCCAAAATTAGAGGATCAGCTCGATATCTATAAAAAGAATTTCGATATATTAATTCTAAATGATGGAGGCATGGGAAGCATAAACAATATAATAAATCAAATACTATGAAAACAAAGAGATTTACCATATTGCATTCCAATGATATGCATGGAGATTTTTTCTCTGAAGTGCAAGGAGAAAAAGGAGATTTAATAGGAGGATTGGCTTTGTTGTCAGGATATATAAACAAAGTCAGAAAAGAAGAAGAAAATGTCTTGTATGTTATTTCCGGAGACATGGTCCAAGGCTCATTGATTGATTCTGAATACAAAGGAATCTCAACGATAGAGATCATGAATTATTTAGCTCCTGATGTAGTGTCTTTGGGCAACCATGAGTTTGATTATGGCTTGCCTCATCTTTTGTTCTTGGAAAAAATGGCTAATTTCCCAATAGTTAATGCCAATTTGTATATTAAGAAATATTACAAACGTTTAATGAAGCCATATCACATCATTAATAAAGCTGGTTTTGATATTATGTTTACTGGCATTATCACTGAAAAAGTAATGGATTCAATAAGTCAGGATAAGCTTATTGGAAGCTTTGTTACTCTTGAAGAGGCAAGCGCTGAAATAGGAAAAATTACTGATGCTTACAAAAATGATGATATAGATCTAACTATTCTTTTAACTCATATTGGTTTTGAATCAGATGTGGAGCTATCTAAAATGTTAAAGCCTGAATGGGGAGTAGATATGATTATTGGAGGCCACTCTCATACAATGTTAGATGAGCCAGCTAAAATCAATAATATTTTAATTGCCCAGGCAGGAGTAGGGACAAATCAGGTAGGCAGGTTTGATATAGTTGTTGATGATGATACTAATAGTATTGTTGAATACAAGTGGCAATTAATACCTATTAATGCCAAATTAGCAGAGCCAGATAAGGCTTTGATGGATTACATTAATTCCTACAAAGAAATAGTTGATAGAAAATATAATACTTTAATCTGTAAATTCAGCGAAAAGTTAACTCATCCTCAAAGAGAAATAGAAACATCTTTGGGTAACCTGATTTCTGATGCTTTTGCCTTTACTGCTGAGTGTGATGTTATGTTCACTGGAGCTGGTTCAATCAGGGTAAAAGAATTAGGCCCAATGGTTACCTTAGGAGATTTAATGGCTTGTTTTCCTTACAATGATAGTTTGAGCAGATTTACTATTACTGGTGCCCAGCTAAAGAAAATATTCAGCCATATTATGAGGCCAGAGAACAGAAATGGGGAAGGAGAATGCTATCAGGTTAACTCTAAGGTTCAGGCAATATATAATGATTCATTAAAAACATTGGAATCATTAAAGATTGATAACAATGAAGTTGATAACAAGCAGTTTTACAAAATATGCATACAAGGATATCATTTAAATAACTGCGATGTTTATCTTAATATTTCCCAAGATGAGCTTACATCATTAGAAGGTTCAAAAGTGATTTCCACATCTGCTCAAGGAGTTTTAGAAGAGTATTTAAGGAACAATCAAAATATTAAAAGCCGGGTAGAAGGAAGGCTGCAATATAAAATATGACAGCAAAAAAGATAATGTTGATTTTGGTAATAGGAGCTATTATTCTGGCAGCAATAATCTATTATGTTGCTTATCAGAAAAGAGCTAATTTAGAGCCTCAAAACCAATACTTAGAAGAGGATTGATTTATCCATACAAATCCTATATAATCCAAAGAGCCAAATAAAATATTCTGGTTCAATTTTTCTATGAAAATAGCGGCAATAATTCCTGCTTTTAATGAGGAAAAAACTATTGGAGCTACTATCCAGGCCGCAAAAGGTAGCTCAAAAATTGCGGAAATAATAGTCGTTGATGATGGTTCAACGGATAATACTTTTTTGGTTGCAAATAATCTTGGAGTGAAAGTTTTAAAGCTTGGCAAGAATTATGGTAAAGCCCAAGCCATGAAAAAAGGAGTGGAGCAAACAGATGCTCCAGTTTTGATTTTCATTGACGCTGATTTAATAGGATTAAGCAGCCAGCAATTGGATATCTTAATAGATCCAATATTAAAAGATGAGGCAGATATGATAATTGGTAAGATTGACCGTCGGAATAAAAAACAAGAGACGCCAAAGATTTATAAGAATCAGCACTATTTATCAGGCACAAGGGTATTAAAAAGCAGTTTCTGGAATTCAGTGCCAGAAAGATTTAAAAAGAGCTTTTACATTGAAAGCGCCATGACTTACATTGCCAAGAAGAAAGGCATGATTGTTAAGGATATGTTCCTGGAAAATGTAAAACATGTAGTTAAAGAACAAAAGTATGGTTGGTCAATGGGGTTCTTGCGCAGACTCAAAATGTTTATTCAGTTAGGTGTAATCTTTATCATGTTAAGAATTCAACGTTTTTAACTTATGGATTCAGTAATTGAAGAAATAAAGCAAAGAATAGATATAGTTGAGCTTATCTCAAGCTATTTGAAGCTGGAAAAAACAGGAGCTAACTATAGAGCAGTTTGTCCTTTTCATTCAGAAAAGAAACCATCTTTTTTTGTCAGTCCAGCCAGACAGATATGGAAATGTTTTGGTTGTTCTGCGCATGGCGACGTTTTTGGATTTGTGATGCAAATTGAAGGTCTGGAATTCGGAGATGCTTTGAAGATCTTGGCTCAAAAAGCAGGAGTGCAGTTGGTAAAACAAGACCCTCGCTTGAATACTGAAAGAAAGAAATTATACGACATCTGCGAGCTAACAACTAAATTCTTTGAAAAACAACTGCAATCCAGTCAAACAGGAGGAAAGATATTAGAATATCTAAAAAGCAGGGGAATAACCAAAGAATCAATAAAAGAATGGAGAATAGGATATTCTCCAGAATCCTGGCATGGTTTAATGGAGTTTTTGATTAAATCAGGTTTTACTAATCAGGAAATTGAGAAATCAGGGGTAACTGTCAGAAATGAGAATGGCAAAGTATATGACAGATTCAGAGGCAGAATAATGTTTCCCATTTTTGATTTAAATTCCCAGCCAGTAGGATTTGGAGCAAGGATATTTGGAACACAGGACAAAACCAGTGCTGCTAAATATATCAATATTACTAATACTCCAATATATGACAAAAGCAGGATTCTTTATGGTTTAGACAAGGCTAAAGTAGAAATCAGAAAAGCAGATTCTTTTATCTTAGTAGAAGGATATACTGATGCTATATTATCTCATCAGGCAGGAGTAAAGAATGTTGTAGCAGTTTCTGGTACAGCCTTAACTCCATTTCATTTAGGAATTTTAAAGCGTTACGCTCAGAACCTAATTAGCGGATTTGATATGGATGTTGCTGGAGATTCTGCTACTAAAAGAGGAATAGATTTAGCTCAAAAAGAAGGATTTAATATCAAGGTTTTGGCTTTGCCCCAAGATATGGATCCAGCTGATGCTATTGCCAAAAACCCTGATATATGGGAACAAGCTATAAAGAACTCTAAATCAATAATGGATTTTTACTTTGAGAGTGCTTTGAACAAATTTGACAAAACAAAACCTGATGGCAAAAGAGAGATTTCCAAAGCTTTAATTCCAGCCATCAAAAGAATATCTAACAAGATTGAGGCTGCTCATTGGACTCAGCAATTAGCCAAAGAACTCAATGTCCCCTTAAGAGCAGTAGAAGAGGAAATGGCCAAATACAAGGGAGACAAGATAGAAGAAAAACCAGAAGATTCTTGTATTGTTAAAATAGCGTCCAGGCAAGAGAAAATAGAAGAAAGAATAATGTGTCTTATCTTAAAATGGCCAGAGTTTTTAAAAGATTTAACAGAACAATCAATTAAATTCTTGTCAGAAATCAATCAGAAGATCATTAAGGTTTTAGCATCAGAAAAACCAGAACATTGGGAGAAAATGGATTTGCCAGAAGATTTAAACGAGTATTTCAATCTTTTGTTCTTGCAATCCAGGGCAGATGAGCATTTAATAGGTCAAGAATTAAAAGAAGCTAAAGAAGAATTTTTAGGGTCTGTAAAAGACTTTTACAATCTAGCTGTGAAATCTGAACTTGACCATATAGGCAAAAAGATAAAGCAAGCGGAAACAGACAGAAATGATCCAGAAATGAAAAAGCTGATGCAAGAATTTAATAAATTATCACAACAATTAATGGAAAACAATTAAAATATGAAAAAGAAAAAGCCTAAAAAGATTGTTAAAAGAAAGAAAATCTCTAAGCCAAAAAAGGTTGTAAAGAGAAAGATTAAGAGAACTAGAAAACCCAAAAGAAGAGTTCAGATTAGAACTGTTCATAAGGAGCTTAAAAAGGAAATGAGTGCCAGGCCTTTTCCTAATGACAAGATAGATACTTTGGTTAATAGGGCTAAGATGAGGGGGTTCGTGACTTTTTCTGAGATTCTTTACAACTTTCCATATCCTGAAAAAAGTATTGCTGGTTTGGAATCCTTAATAGATCGTTTGGAAAAAGAAAGCATAAGGGTTTTGCCTACTCAGGAATATTTACAGGAAAAAACAGTAGAGCAGGAAAGAAGAAAATCAGTAGAGCAGTTTGTAAAAAGACCTGATTCTGTTCAGATGTATTTAAAAGAAATTGGCAAGGTTCCCTTTTTAACTGCTAAAGATGAAAAGGAATTAGCTAAAAGAATTGAAGCTGGAGATCCGGCAGCCAAGCAAGCTTTAATCTCTGCTAATTTAAGGTTAGTAGTTTCTATTGCTAAGAAATATGTTGGCAGATCTGCTAATCTAACTCTTTTGGATTTAATCCAAGAAGGCAATCTTGGTTTATTCAGGGCAGCAGAAAAGTTTGACTGGAGAAAAGGATACAAGTTTTCTACTTATGCTACCTGGTGGATAAGGCAAGCTATTACCAGAGCTTTAGCTGATCAGGCCAGAACAATCAGGATTCCGGTTCATATGATTGAAACAATAACCAAGTATGAGAAATTCAGAAGAGAATTAATGAAAGAATTAAGAAGAGAACCATCAGCAGAAGAAATAGCTAAAGAAATGGGTCTAACTTCTGATAAAGTAAAGCATATTGCCAAGATTGCCCAGAAAACTGTTTCTCTGGAAACTCCAGTAGGAGATAGTGATGAAGAAAGCGTGTTAGCTGATTTTATCAAGGATGAAGAAGCTCCTTCTCCTTCCAAAGATGCAGCCAGAGCATTATTAAGAGAAAGATTTTCAGATATCTTAAGCGAATTAGCTCCAAGAGAACAAAAGATTCTGGCTATGAGATTTGGATTAGAAGATGGAGTTACTCATACTTTGCAGGAAGTAGGAGAAATGTTTAATGTTACCAGAGAGAGGATAAGGCAGATTGAATCAAAAGCCTTAGAAAAGATTAGGAAGAACAAGAGTGTGAAGAAATTAGAGGGATACTAATATCCTTGAAAAGAAACGATAATTGAGGTATAAATTATATGCGCTTTTAGCGCATAATTCCGGGGTAGCTCAACGGTAGAGCACTCGGCTGTTAACCGAATGGTTGGAGGTCCGAGTCCTCCCCCCGGAGCAAAGTCAGATCGCCTTAAGGGCGATTTTTTTGCTTGATAACAACTTAATATAATGATTTGACTAGAGTTTACGAATATGCTAAAAGTTATCCACAGAAAGAATATTTGTAGCTTGTGTTTAATAATCGGAGAAGATGATAAAATAAAAGAACGAGAAAAGGGTCGTGCGCAGGACAAACAATTTATCTCTCAAAAAACAATGAGAACCATGGAAAATACAAAAAATAAAGGATCCTTGCATTTTGTGGTTTTTAAGTGGAACGGTAGATATATTGGTATTTGTAAAGAAACAGGGACCGTGGAAGAAACTGATACGCGTGAAGAAGCTAGAAGGAAACTTATTAATGGGAATATGGCAATTTTGAATACAGTATTTTCCAGCAAGCAGAATTTACTAAATAGTATTAATACACGCCCGCCATTAAAATATTTGATATTTTTCTATTCAGCGCCTTTTCTAGATAAGATAGAAAGTACTCGAACTATGCTCAAAGAAAAGAAGAAGAGCCCATCTAATTTTTCTTCTTTTGAAAAATCCATACCATTATTAATGGCCAATGGGTGTAATTAATGCCTAGGTATTTTAAAGATAGGAAGGCGCGAGAAGTAAGATTGTTTTTAGAAGCTCACGATTTTTATATTCCACCGACAAACAGGACAGGGGATGATGATGTTTATGCGAGAAATGATAATTGTGGAATGACGGTAAAAATCCCCCATAGGGATAACGAAAGTATACCCCAGGGAACAATGGATTATATTTGTAAATGTATCAAAGCCCACGGTTTTTCAAAAAAGGATATACTAATATGGTGGAAAGAGAATGGACTTAAAGATTAAAACTATAAAAAAGGAAGATTATCGTATACAGATTATAAGCAAAATTTTAGGTCATAAACAGATCTGAACCTCGTCCATCTTCCGAAACAATCTATAGTGAGTAGCACGGTAGGGTAAGCTATAATTATGAGTAATTTCTTAAGTCAGGTATATAAACATACTCCTCTTGTCTCTGGATAATAGTTCTAACATCGTCCACTCTCCGGATCTCGCATAAAAGACACTCTGAAGAAGTGTCTTTTGAATGTTGCCAGGGTATTGAAGCATTACAATTGTTCTATGCACACACTTTTGGCGGATTAATTAATTGGTAATTCTTCAAGAATTGATTGGGCGATTTTCTGATAGAATGAAAATATGAAATTTAAGAATATTCAAACCTTATTTACTATTACTTTAATTATTTTTGGCATGATCCAATGCTCTAGCGCATTATCAGCTCCTATGCCCGATTGTCTTGTGATTAATCAGAGCAAAAAACAATGCGGTTATTTTTGGCCTGGAGATGAGTTTTCTTACTATACTCCTTCTGCCGGATGGAAAATTTATGAATCATATGGGGTTACCGATGAAGTAGGAAATGCCACGTGGCAAGTTTCTACACCATATGGCATTTGTTCAGTTAATGCTTTTACTGACGCCACGATCCAAGAGTGTTGCCGACAGTTAAAACTAACCTATGTAGGAGAAGTAACGGGCGATTATTCTAAAGGAATGGACAGATATCAGGAAATTAGTTTTTGGTCAACGCCGCTCGCAAAGGTTATTGTTGCAGTTTCTGGGATAGTGATACTATTGGGTTTGGTTATCTTGGCCAAGGGGATATTAAAGAGAAAGAAGTAAACAGGTCTGAACATCGTCCACTCTATGGAGCTGATAGAAAGTAAAGTAGTTCTAAGATAGGGTTTAGTTAAAAAGTAAAGTCGCCCGAGCTTTTGCGAGGTCCTGAGAGCCTCGAAGGACGGGCGAATAACCTATGTCAACATTTAGCAGCATAATCATATGCTGCTTTATGCTTTAACATTGCATATATGATATTAATTATCCTTCTTTTTAAGCAACACATTGCTTGCATCTTGCTTTTCCCT
>Ga0315289_10006696_pt1 | contig 16904 bp, 17 predicted proteins | sample YL17G11_40_MG_FD_203452 | JGI IMG/M metagenome (GOLD analysis project Ga0315289, IMG submission 203452) | Sediment microbial communities from Yellowstone Lake, YNP, Wyoming, USA - YL17G11_40 | ecosystem: Environmental > Aquatic > Freshwater > Lake > Sediment | place: USA: Wyoming | collected... | reverse complement strand
CTTTGTTTTTTCGTTTCCCCTCTTCCGTTCGCATTTGCGGCTTTCTTCTCTCCTTGGCCACGAGGGAAGTGGAGACGTCATGGTCGACCTCGCCGGATCGAACGATCGGAGGAAACCCTCGCTTTCCCCGAGAAAGGGCAACAATCATTCGTCCTCGGCCTCGGCGGCGTTTCGGCAGAGCGACGGCGACGACCTCCTCCGACCCGAGTCGGCGTCGCTGCTCTCGCAACAGGGCCGCCGCCCCCCGACCTTCGACGGCGTCTCGGTCGTCGCCGTCGAGCATGACGCGACGCCCTCCAAGAGAATCCGAAGCAACCGCGAAGGAGAGGCAAGCGGCGAGAGCAGAAGCAATTTTCTGCACGGCGCGCTCCACCTCACGACAGCGGTGATCGGTGTAGGCATCCTCGGCCTCCCTCGGGCGCTCGTGGACCTCGGCTGGCCCGCGGGGATCGCATTCATGGGCGTGGCGACGGCTGTGTCGCTGTACACTGCCCTGCTCCTCGTCGAGCTCTGCTCCGAAGGGGGGGAGGAGAGAGGAGGAAGCGGCTCCTCCTCTGTCGGCGCCCCCTGCCCTCGCTCGCCGCCGCCGCCGCCAGAGCCGCTGCCCCCGACGCTCGGCCCTCCTCCCGCCTCTTCTTCTTCCTCCTCCCTTTCGATCGGAGTCGGCAGGAGGGGGGCCTCGGTCCAGGACCTGCCGTCCCTGGCGGAGTCGTCGGGGGCGCCGAGGGGGGAGCCGAGGAGGAAGCGCGGCGCGCCGACAGCGGCGGCGACGGGATCCTCTTCCGCCTCTCCTGCTCGCTCCTCCGGCAGCAGCCGCTACGAGACGTACGGCGCGCTCGCGCGGGCCACCCTGGGACCGCGCGTGGGCGGGGCGGTGGCCTCGATGCAGCTGCTGGCCTGCGCTGGGTCCGTTTTCCGGAAGTTTTACGTTCTTCATTATTTTAGAGAGGCCGAAGGACGTCGAGCGAGCCCGGAGGGAAACATCGACTCACTCACGTGTCCCTCCCTCTCTCGCCCTTTTCCGCCCGACTCGCACGCAGGCTCGCAGTCACCTACTGCGTCACGGGAGGGAGCTCCCTCCACTCGATCACGGGCCTGCTCTCCCCGGCGGCGTGGTCCTTCCTCTTCGGCGCCGCCCAGTTCCCCATCGCCCTCGCGGCGCCCGACCTGGAGAGGCTGGCCGGGGTCTCCGCGGGCGGGGCGCTGGCGTCGCTGCTGTACGCCTCCGCGGCCGTCGCGGCCTCTGCGCGAGTGCTGCTGCTGCCGGCGACGAAGGGCGGAGGAGGGGGGCCGCTTTCGCCGCCGTCGGGGAGCGGCGAAGGAATCTCCTCCCCATGGCGCGCGCTCGACGCGGCGAGCACGATCCTGTTCGCCTTCGGCGGGCACTTTGTCCTGCCCGAGATCGCCGCGTCCCTGTCTCCTTCGACCTCCTCCTCCCGTTCTTCTTCTTCTTCTTCTTTTTCTTCTTCTTCTTCTTCTTCTTCTCATTCTTCGTCTTCGCCTTCGCCGATGGTTCCCGCGGTAAAGGCCTCGTACGTCGCGGTGGCCCTCTCCTACTTCTCCGTCGCCGCCTCTGGCGCCGCGGCCTTTGGCGGGGGCGTCGCGGACGACGTGCTGCTCAGCGCTGGCGCTGGCCCCGCGGCGCTCGTCGCCTGCGCCAACGCCGCGGTCTGCCTGCACGTCGCGGCCGGGTTCCACGTCTTCTCACAGCCGTGCTATTCGGGGTTCGAGGGCTGTTTCGAGAGGAGGAGGTGGTTCGGAGGAGGAGGGGGGGGGGTGGGAGCGGGAGGAGCGGGAGGAGCTGCTTTTTCTTCCTCTTCTTCTGGGGACCCGAAGGCGGCGACTTCGCTCCCGACGACGACCGCAGAAGCAGCAGCAGCAGCAACAGCAGCAGCTCCAGCAGCAGCAGCAGCCGTCTCGCCTCCTTCGAGCCTTTCAAACGCGGCGACGGCGACGACGAGGGCCTCCTCCGCCGCAGCGCGCCTCTGCTACGTCCTCCTCGTCGCGGCCGTCGCCGCCGCGCTTCCCTTTTTCAGCGTCTGCATGACCCTTGTCGGGGCGCTCGCCTTCGCCCCGGCCACGTTCGTGCTTCCGCCGGCCTTCGCCTTCTTCTCGAGGTCGCCGTCGATCCGCAGGGACGGGAGGAGGAGGGTGTGGCACGGGACCATGGCCCTGACGTTTGGTCTCCTGTCGCTCGCGTGCTCGGTCTCGGCGGCGAGGGGCCTGGTCGTCGCGCTCCGGGCGAGGCTGCGCGGGCTCGCTGTTTGAGCTTGGCCGGTGAGAATGTAAAATTATGATGTATAGGAAAGGCGCGATGAGTGTTCCTCTCGAGTGGGGGGGCGCTTGCGTGGTTTTAGTGCAAAGGCCGGGAAGAACGGAGGAAGAAGGAAGAGGAGGAGAAAGTAGGCAAGAAACCTTCACTTTTTTCTTCTTCGCTCGAGAGAGCGAAACGAAGATCGAATCTCCCCCTCTCTCTCTCTCGCTCTTCTCTTTTCTCTCTGCGCCCCAATGATGCGGCCACGCGGAGGCGCCGGAGGCGACGCGTCGCAGGCCCCCGGGCCCACCCTGTACTCGCTGATGATCGTCAACAAGTCCGGCGGGCTCATTTACAACAAGGTGAAGAATCGTTTTTTTCCCTCCCTCCCCGATGGCTTTGATCGCATCGACGCCATCTCGCTCAAACCTCTCGACCTCGACCTCGACCTTCGGGGGAAAAAAAAAAACAGGAGTTCGTCCCGACCGAGGCCTCGCTCGACCTCAACGATACCCTCCGCGCCGCCTCTATCTGGCACTCACTGCACGCCATCTCGGCGCAGGTGTCCCCGGTGGGGAGTGGCAGCAGCAGCGCGGCGGGCGGAGGCGGCAGCGAAAAGGGCTCCGCGGGCGCGGCGGCCTCGGCCCCCTCCGTCGCTCCCGCCGGCGGCGGCGCGGTCCTCCTCCGCGCCTCGACCTTTGACCTGCACTGCTTCCAGACCCTGACGGGGACCAAGTTCCTGGCGACCGTATCCCCCGGGGCGCCCGATGTCAGGGAGCTGCTGAGCAATACGTGAGAGCGCGGGTTTCTAGAGATTCGGTGTTGAGAATTTGGAAAAAGAAAAAAGGGAGAAAAAAGCTCACTCTAAAGGAAGGAAAAAAACAAACTAAAACTTGCGAAACAGGGTCTACAACCTCTATTGTGACTTCGTACTGAAAAACCCCTTCTATGAGGTCGAGATGCCGATCCGGTGCGAGCTATTCGACCAGGCGCTGCTGGCGGCCGCGGCCGCGGCGAACAAGAGGTCTCCCGTTGCTGCTGCTGCGGCCGCGGCCGCGGCGGCGGCTGCAGTGGCGGCAAGCACAAACGCGGCGGCCACGACAAACACGGCGGCGGCGGCATCTGCGAGCGTCGGAGCTGGTTGAGACAGATGTTAGAGGGAGAATTGTATTCAGAAAAAAGAAAACGTGTATCGCTATCAAGGAACGTGAATGGGAAGAAGAGGAAGTCTCGAGGGGGGCAGCGGGAGCGGAACAAGGGACCATTTTTTTCCATTTGTCGGGCTGATTGAACGACGGAGAAAGAAAAATAAAAGCTCTGGCAAATCGCAGGGCGGGTATCCTGGGATCTTCGGGGGATCATGTCGCCTCTTCGGACCTTCGTGAGCCTGGGAGACCCCGTAAGTAGGCGCCTGATGTTGATCCGGAGTGAAAAGGAAGGAGCTGAGGGGAGAGAGAAAGACGAAACAACCGACGTTTCGAATCAATCGAGAGAGACGCAGCCATTTTCTTCTCGCTCGCTCACCCTTCAAAACAAAAAACAAAAAAACGTTTTTAACTCCCATAACAGGTCATGGACGTCATCGCGCACGTCGACTCCCTGCCCGCCTCGATACATGAGCCGGGAGGATGCCTCCCTATCGACGGCCCGGGGATGGAAGAGCTTCTCTCGTCGCTGCCGGCGCAGTCGACGCGGAGGTCGCCGGGGGGCTCCGCGAGCAACGTCGCCCGCGGCGTCGCGGAGCTGCTCTCTCGGCTCGCGAGCGGCCACGGTCCCTCCGCGGGCTCTCCTCCCTCCGAAGACATTCGTGTACAGTTTATCGGGATGGTGGGAGACGATGAGACGGCGGCGGAGTACGAGGCCGCGCTGGTCCGGAGGGGCGTGGCGCCGAGGCTGCTCCGAGCCGGCGGAGGAGCGGGGGCGGCGGCGAAAGGAGGCGGCGAGGACCGCGGAGACTGCGAGGAGGGCGGCGGCGGCGGCGAGGGGGGCGCGGGCGGCGGCGGCGCCTCCGCGCCCTCGCCCTCGCCGCCCCTGACGACGGCGACCTGCCTCTGTCTGGTCACGCCCGGAGGGCAGCGGACGATGCGCACGTGCCTGGGCGCCGCGTCGCTGCTCAAAACAGAGCGGCAGCTCCCCGCCGGCTGGAGCGAGGGCGCCGCGGCGGTCCACGTCGAGGGGTACGCGCTGTGGAGGGAGGGCCTCGCCGCGGGCGCGATGGAGGCGGCGGCGGCGGCGGCCGCCCCCGCCCCCTCCTCTGCCTCCTCCTCCTCCCCCGCCTCCCCGGCGCCCGCCGTCATCACCTCGATCGACTGCGCGTCGTTCGAGGTGGTCCGAGCGCGGCGCGGGGAGCTCGAGGCGCTGCTGGCGACGGGACGCGTCGACGTCCTCTTCTGCAACGAGGAGGAGGCCGCGGCGCTCGCCGAAGGAGGGGCAGAGGGGGGGAGCGCAGGCGGCGACGAGGAGGGCGACGGCGACGAGGGAAGCCCGGTCGTGTCCCGCGCCCTGCGGCGGGCCCTGGGGCTCGGCGCGCGCGTCGCGGTGGCCAGCCTGGGACCGGCCGGGGCGAGGGCGATGGCGAAGAGGAGGAGGAGACGCGACAGTGGCGGCGAAGAAAAAGGAGGGGCGGAAGAAAAAGGAGACGATCATTTTTCCTTCTGCAGCTATTGGTGCCCCGCGGAGGTCGTGGAGTCTGTCGAGGACACCGTCGGAGCAGGGGACGCGTTCGCCGCGGGGTTCCTGACCTCCCTCCTGCTGAGCGGCAACAGCAGCAGCAGCAAAAGCGGCGGCAGCAGAGGCAGCGGAGCAGAGGAAGGGGAACAACTGTCTCTTCTCGAGAGAGGGGAAGTGCTCGAGGCCGCTCTGCGGCTGGGGTGCGCTGCCGGTGCCGCGGCCGTTCGCGCCTCCGGGGCGGATCCGGGGAAACAGGCTTGGGACGCCGTGGCGGCGAAGGTCCACAAGGAGAGGGAGAGGGAGAGGGAGCTCGCGCTGGCGTGAAAAAAAAAAACGAAATTGAAAAATGAAAAAGATCGGGAAAAACTACAGAGCACTTTTGAAACGAAAAACTCGTCTTCTCTCCTTGTCTCTTTCTTCCTCTCGGAGCTCATACAATCTCCTCCTCCGGAATGGCCAGCGCCGCCTTCCTGTCCGGGTGGACCACAATGCGGCATCCCGCCGGCGTCTCGACCAGCGGCGGGGGCGGCAGCCTCGCCGAAGACGCCCCTGCCGCCGCCGCCACCGACCCGGCCGAGGCCGAAGCGGAAAACTCGGCCTCGCCCTCCGCGCGCTCCCCCGCGCCGGCCGCTCCGCGCGTGCTGGAGGAAACGACCAAGCTCGCCGCAGCGACCAAGAACATCAGCAGGACCGAGGCGGAGAGCGTGGCGACGACGACTGTGGTCAGTGCGGGCCAGAGGGGGAGCTGCGGGCCGGGGGCGAGCGCGGGAGGGGTCGCGGCCGGCGCGGGCGGCGAGCGAGGCGGGGCGCTCGCTGCTGCGCCTCCTCCTCCGAGGGCCGGCTCCATCCTCCTCCTTCCCGGAGGTTTTTTTTGTTTTTCGGCTTCCTGAGAGATCTCTGGAGGAGCTTCCGACGTCGCTTCTCGCCCTCGAGAGGGCGGAAAAGTCGAGGAAGTTTGGGGGAAGGGAGAGTGAGAGCGAGCGAGCGGGAGGAAAAGTCTCGACAACGCGTCGTCGCCGTCTCACTCGTTTATGAAAAAAAAAACTCGAAAGGAAGAGGAAAGAGTTTTCTTCTTTCACCTCCTTCTCTCTTGACCCGGAGGTCGCACTTTTTCAGAGACCGATCGTTTAAGAATTCATCACCTACAGAATGCCTCGGACACGGTGAGAAGACGATTCAGCGCGATTGGTTCCATCAAAATCGATGGAGAGGGGAGAGATGCATCCGATCTCCTTTCGACCCTCTCTGTCGACCTCGCTCCCACGCCCCCTCCCTCCGCACCGCGCGCGCACACAAACACAGCCCCGCCACCTCGATCGAGATCTCCAACGGCCTCACCATCGACTTTGTGCCGTGGGAGCTCGAGCCAAGCCACAGGAAGCTCGCGGAGGCGGCTTTCGACAAGAAGAACACGAAGGCGGCGAAGAAGAAGAAGAGCGACGAGGAGGAGAAGGAAGGGAGGGCGACTCTCCTCCGCTGTCGGGTGTACGAGGCGCGGCTGGAACGCGGAACGACGACACTGTGGCACTCGCACGATAGCGACACGGCCTATATCGTCTGCGGAGACGACGCTCCTAAGAGCGGCGACGGGGGAGAAGAAGGAGAGGAGCCGGAAGCCGTGCTGGGGAACGAGACGGTCGCCGACGGCGCGGCCTCGCTCCGGGACCTTCCGCTGGCGACGGGCCAGGCCTTTTGCTTCCTGGCCGGAGGGAGGCCCTTCGTGCACAGGTTGACGTTCCCGGGCGACTCGAAGAGGGCCCGGGCTCACATCGTGGGAGTGGAGGTCTCGGAGGGGGAGGAAGTTGAGGAGGAGGAGGGGGGGGAGGAGGAAGAAGAGGAAGGAGACCGAGGGAGAGAGGGAGCAGGCCGCGACGGCGCGGAAGGGGTCGTCGAAGGAGCAACGACTTCGACTTCTCCCTCTTCCTTTTCCTCATACTCTCCTCTTCCTCCGTGCTATGGCCTCGTTCAGAAATCGAAGCTGTTCGATTTCTACAAGCTGAAACTTCCTGCCCGCGGAGGGACGACAGGGGAGCACCGGTTCCCTCCCGGGGGGGCGACGGCCGCGGTCGCCGTCGCCGCGAGGCCTCGGGGCGAGGAGAGGCCGCTGAGCGTCGTCTCTTCTTCTTTTTCTGATTCTAATGCCTCCGCTTGGAGATCCCTGGCTTCCCACGGAGGGGCATTTGCGGTGTTCGAAGGGGAAAGCAGCGAGGATCTGGAGCTGCGGAACGACGCCGAGGTGGAGTTCGAGGCCGCGGTGGTGGTGATTTTGTAAACGAGCAGAGCGAGAGAACCAAACTTCATTTCTCATTTTTTCTCCGTTCCCTCCCTCTCTATCTTTCGTGAAAATTGTTCTCTTTCTCTCCCCTCTGCTTCTATCACAAATGCAGCCAGCGCGGCGCCAGGCTCTCGCCCTGGCCTCGGCGACGCTGCGTCGAGCGAGTGGGACCGGGACGTCGACGAGCAGCACCAGCGGAAGCAGAAGCAATGGCAGCGGCGGCGGCCTCTTCTTCTCCTTCGATCGCTCCGAGTTGAGCAATCCGTCTTTGTTCGCGCGGGGCTTTGCAAGCCGCAGGCCCAAAGTCTCCGTGCTTCTCAAAGAGGTAAGAGATACGAGATATAATATGCTGGCGGTGTTTGAATTGTCTCGATGGAGAGCAGGAATCTCTCAGTGCGCGCCACGATTTTGTTGTCGCCGCCGCCCGATCTGTCTCTTTTTCTTTTTTGCCGACCCCCCCCCTCGACCTCGACACCCTGCTCCGTTTCCTTTTTGCTCTTCCGCCCCCGTGCTCACTCTCTCTCTCCTCTCTCTCCCCCCTCGCTCCAAAACAACCAACCCCCCCAAAAAATCCAGGACGTCGAGGGCCTCGGTGAGGCCGGCACCGAGGCCTCGGTCCGCCCCGGGTACGCCCGCAACGCACTGCTCCCGCGCGGCGCCGCGGAGCTGGTGCCGCACCAGAGGGCGCGGCGCGGGGACCGGCCGCCGAGGAGCGTGCTGCAGGAGCGGCTGAGCAGCGAGGAGGAGGCGAGAAAAGGGTCCAGCATGGAAGCGGCGGCGGCGGCTGCGGCGGCGGCAGCAGCACCCGCGGAAGGGGGAGGCGCCGGGCGCGGGAGCGACCAGGGCGGGACCTCTCCCGCCCGGCTCGTCGCCGTCGCGCGGTCCCTCTCCAGGGGGGCCCTGGAGTTTGTGAGGCCGCTCGGGCCCGAGGGCAGCGGCGGCAGCGGCAAGGACGAGGCCGATTCCCCCTCGTCCTCGTCTTCTTCTTCTTCTTTTGCTCCCTCTTCTTCGGGAAGCAAGATCGCAGAGCCCATCGACGCCGGCGCGTTCGCGCTGGCGGTGGCCTCGCAGAAGAGGATCGCGCTCGACCCGCGTCTGGTGATCCTGGACAGGCCGATCGACGAGCAGGGGGAGCACTTCGTGCCGCTGAGGATGCGGCTGGGAGGGGAGAGGGTGGTGGTGAGGGCTCTGGTCGGTCTCGCGGCTGCTGCTGCGAGCGGCGGAGGGGGGGACGAGAAGAAGGGCGGGGGGGGCGGGAGGAAGAGGGGCGGGAAGCGGTGAAGAGGGTTGTAAATTTTCAGTGTCTGTTCATCATTTTTCTTCTTCTCCAAGTCGAAGCGAGAGAGCGATCGCTGTCTTCTCTTCCTTCTGCTTTCGCACATCGCGCCGTTGTCTTGGAATCAATCAAGCTGAATCACGTCAGCGTAGCTTGCGCATTGCTCTAGGCCCCCCTGCTGAAAAAAAGGAGGAAAATAAACTTTGAGCGCGAGGAAAGATAGAAAAAGAAGCGCTTGAGCAATCAGGGAAAAAAACTAGAGATGAGCAAGGAAGAAGCAGCAGCGGCCGCGACGACGCCACCGGCGGCGGCGACGGCTGAGGGAACACCAGCCGAAGAAACACCAGCCGAAGCCGAGGCAGAAAAGCCCGAGTGCGGCTTCTGCGTTTTTATGAAGGCCGGGGGCTGCTCGGAGGCCTTCGAGGCGTGGTCTCGGTGCGTGGATTCGGCGAGGGAGGCCGAGAAGAAAGAGGAAGAGGGGGCGACGAAGGGCGGCGACGACGGCGACGGCGCAGCTGCTGCTGCTGCTGCTGCTGCAGCTGCTTCCGTGCCTTCCGAAGGAGGAGAATCCGCTTCTGCAGCAGCTCCGGACTTTGCCACGCGGTGCCGTGACGCGACGATGGCGCTGCAGCGGTGTATGGAGGAGCACCGGGACTACTACAAGGACTTTTTGGCCGACGCCGAGGAGGCGGTGGCGGAGAAAATTGAGGGAGCAGGAGGAGAAGAGAAGAAGGAGGAGGGGAAAGACGAGTGACGCGAAATCGGAACCATTTTACCATCAGGAGTGTCATTTTTATTTTTTCCTTTGCCCGTATCACGAAGTCGAGGGGGAAAGGAAAGAGAGAGGGGGGGGGGGGCACGAGAGAGGGAGGAGAGACGAGAAGAGGCATCGAGGAGGGTTCGGGTTTTTTGAGCTATCTCGACTCCGACCACCGTCACAAAACTATAGTTGCGACGGCGAAACCATTATCGGCGCCCTTCTCCGCGCTCTCAATGAGCGAGCGATTCTTCTGTCCGCACGCAGGGTGCCGCCGGTCTTTCGCCGAGCTGTGGCGGCTGAAGGTGCACTGCCGCGCCCCGCCCGACGTCCGCGGGAGCGGCAGGGAGCGAGGCCACGGCGAGGAGTTGAAACATTGCCCCCGGTGCCAGGCGTCGCTGCAGGCGGGCAGGCACCACGTCGGGTGCTCCAAGGGCCCCGTGGCTCCCAGGCAGGCAATGAAGCGCATGCAGGTGATTCAATTGAAAGCGCGGCAGGGAGTGGGATGCACAGGGAAGAGGAGATCGGCGAGGCGCGCGGAGACGAGTTGTGTGTGGGTGAAAGTTCGTGCATGCCAATGCGAGCCCATCAATCGACGTGCAGCTGCTTCCAGTTACACGCTCGCCGCCGCCGCCATCCTCCGCCTCGCTCGTCGCGTTTTTTGCAGCCCAGAATACGCGGGACTCTCACTTGAATCGCTCCGAAGGGGGGTGGGAAGGGCTGCCCCGTTGGGCGCACCTGTTTGGCGCGTGCTGACTCATGGCATTTGAAGTCACCGACCTTTCCTTCTCTCCCCGCGGCCCTCCAACGAACTTCCTCTTACACTCCTTCTCTCATCCCTGCCTGTCCTCTCTCTCTCTCTCTCTCTCTCTCTCTCTCTCTCTCTCTCTCCCTCTGCTTCCTTCTCTCTCTCCCCCCGGTAGGTCGCCGCCGCCCAGTACTCCTCGGACCACAACAACAGCTCCGACAACAGCGATCCCTCCTCCCCCAGGAAGAAGAGGCCCTACCACAAGCGCTCTCCTTTCGACGAGACTCAGGGTCGAGGTCAGCCTCAGCTGCCGCCGGTGACGATGACCCCTTGTCTTCTCCCCGAAACGGCGGCCGCCGGCGCCTCGGCTGCTCCCGCCGCCGACCTCGAGCCGCATCAGAAGCTCGAGGCCATTGCCGCGCGCCTCGCGGCCTCCGTGGGAGACGCCTCGGAACTCGTTTCCGCAGCGCGCATGCTGCAGAACGACGGTGAGGGGGAGGAGGAGCTGAGGGAGAGAGAGAAAGAGAGAGAAAGCCCGCCTTTTTTCCCTCCCGGTTTTCGTTGACCTTTCACCTTTTTCCCCCCTTTCCTCTTCTCTTGTCCAACAACAAAAAACGAAACCACTCTCAGCAGGCGGCGTCCCGGCCTCGGTGCTCAGGCAGCTCTCCCTGGCCCTGAGGCAGATCGGGAGTCAGCAGGCGAACGCGCTCGAGGAGGTGAGGAGAGAAGAGAAGAGAGAAAGTTTTTTTTCGCGTTCCGATAGTCAACTTTTTCCGTTCTTTTTTAATCTCTGACCTTTTTCTCTCTCCTCTCTCCCTCTCTTTCCGTCAGGCCGCCTCCCTCCTCGACTCCGCCGCCGCGGCAAGGCTTCTCGTCGACGCCAGCAGCGGGAGCGCCGCCTTTCCCGCGACGGCAGCGGCCCTCGACCCCTCCCCGCGCCCGCTCGCCGTCGCCGAGCGCCGGGCGCTCAACCAGGTCGAAGGGACGCCCGAGGACGAGGCCGCCGCGGGAGCCGCCGACGCCGCGCGAGCCCTGGCCACCGTGCCGCTCCCCTCGGGCGGGTACACGGGCTTCAGGGTCGCCCCGGACCTGATCGCGGCGCTCCGAGGGCAGCAGCAGCAGCAGCGGCAGCAGCATGGGCGGGAGCAGCAGCGGCGGCGGGAGCCCCCTCGGGACCCTGCTCCGAAGCCGCCCGCCGCCGCGCCCGCAGTAGCGGGGGCCGGGAGCCGAGGAGGGGGAGGGGGCGCCGGAGGAGGGACAGCCGCGCCTGCGACGACGGCCAACGGGGAGAGCAGCGCGACCCGCACCTCCTCGGGCGCGGCCGGCGGCGCCCCCGCCGAGGTGGACGGCAGCGGCGCCACCAGCAGGAGCGGCGTCCTCCTCGGCGGGACGGACCCCCTGCGCCGCAGCCTCGACGGGAGCGCCGCCGCTGCTGCCGCCGCCGCCGCCGCGACACTCGCGCCTCCCCCTCCTCTCGTGAGCGCCATTGGATCCAAGGACGACCGAAACCAGCTTTCGGGAGGCTCCGCCATCGCTGCTGCCTTCCTCTCTGGCCGCTTGTAGTTTTTTTTGTTTTTTTTCCTCCTTTGAAAATATTTCCCCCCTTTTCAGACATCTCGTCGCTCAAGACCGGGGGAGCCATCGCCCTCTTGCTTCTTATGTCTCGCAACTCCCCCATCTCATTTAGGTAGGGGGGCGTGTTAAGTAGTCCCCTTTGTTTTTCCCTTTTCCCCTCTTTAAAAAAAGAATGTCCCTTCCTCTTTCCCGTAGTCCCCAACCTGCTCTTTTTAGACAGCTTCCTTTCACATAGAAAGACGAACTTTGGGCGTCCGTGGACAGAGAGAGAGGGAGAGAAGTAGAGAGAGAGAGCATGTAACAAAAAAATGAGAACGCTCGTCCCCTCCCCCCCCCCAACGACGGGGCTTGAAAAGAGGAAAACCAGAAGTCCCCCCCCCCCCGCGTCTCTCTCTCTCTTTCCCTCCTCCTCCGATCCTACCCGCCGACAAACAGCGCCCTCCCCGTCCTCGTCATCCTGAACCTCGCGTCCACCACCAGCCCCGCGGGGATGACCACGTCCCGGTAGAACGCGCTGGCTTGGTAGCCCACCCTCTGCGGGATCCAGCTCGAGAAGAGGCCCCAGCGGTCGCCGACGCCGTGCCGCCTCGCGGCCCGCAGGAAGAGGGCGAGCTCTCCCTCCGTCCACTCGCCGTGGGCCTGCTGCTGCCCGGGCTCGACGTGCCTGTAGAAGAACGAGTTGGGGTTGGCCCGCAGCTTGGTCGCGGCGAGGGCGCGGGCGTCGGACCACCCCCTCTGGCTCAGCTTGAGCTTTTCTCGCGCCAAAGCGGAGGAGGAAGCGCGGGAGGAAGAAGAAGAAGAGGAGGCTCCCCCGGCTTCTTCCCTGGCGCGGCGCTCCCAGGCGGCCTCGGCGGAGGGCTCGATGCCAAAGCGCGCGCAGACGTCGGGGGCGACCCAGCTGGTGAAGAAGTTTTTGAGTTTTTGAGTTTTTTGAGTTTTGAGGAGGTTGGAAAACGTTTTTTTTTTTCGAGGTCTGTTCGTCTTTCCCGGAACTTTTCGTCTCTTCTCTCTTCCCCGCCTTTCTCCCTCACCCTCTGTAGCTCCCGTCGGAGACCAAGGGATCGCTGCAGGGGTTGCCCCCCCTCTGCCGCCAGTACTCCTCTATCGTCAACAGGTCCGGCCTCCCCGGGAGGAGGAGGAGAGCTCCCCCGCCCAACGCGCCCGTTCGCGCTGCTGCGGCTGCTCCCGCGCCTCCTCTCGCGTAGCTGCTCCCCTCGCCCGGCACCGCTTCCGCAACAGAGGTCCCGGGCTCGAGCCCTCGCGCCCTCGCCGATGCCCTCGTGGGCTGGAAGCTGCCGCGAACGGCGCGCGGGCGCGCTGCTGCTGCGCGGGGGAAGAGGCGCGGCGGCCTCCCGGAAGTCGTCGACGCCCTTGCCGCCCTCGCGGCCGCCTCCGGGACCCGCAGCGCGTTCAGCATCTCCGTGTTCCTTCGGATGCGCTCGGCGCGCTGCCGCTCGTACTCGGTCTCGGCTTCTTCCCCGACGCCACCGTAGGCAAGCGCGGACGCGGGGGCACGGTCGAATTGAGTGGGAGGAGGAGGAAGAGGAGCGGCGGCAGGGCGGCGAGAGGAGGAGGAGGGGATTGGAGCAGCGGCGACAACGGGCGCCGGAGCAAAGGCAGAGGCGTCGAGCCCCCCCGGCACGAGCGTGCGGGCGGGGCGCTTGCGAGGCTTTTGTGTCTTCGTTCTCGTCGTCGTCGTCATCGCCTTCCTCCTCCTCGTCGTCGTCGTCGTGGGTTGGGCCAGCTGCGGAAGCGGGGGGAAAGCGAGAAAAAAGAGAAAAGGTGAGAGGAGGTCAAGGTCGAGTGTCGTTGCTTCTCTTTCTTCTTCTTCACCGTCTGCTCCTATTTTGCTTCTCGCCGCGACAATTTTCACGCTTTTTCTTACCTTTCTAATCGCCGAGCGCGAGCTTTGTGATATCTTCTCTCTCGCTGTCGAAGCAGCAGCATTGGCCGTGGATCCCAAGTTCTCCTTCCCGCCTTTATTTGCTTTCTTCTTTGTCGACGCGATGCTTCGTCGTCGATCGGAGTTCGACGACGATGCCGCTCCTCCTCTTTTCCCACCGATGTGAGCTTTTGGGTTGCTGGCTTTCACTGCCATTACGAGATCCTCAACAACGAGATCCTCAAAGAGACGGGGCAGCGCCTGGGTTGAGCAGATGTGATATTCGAGGAGGAGAGAACCGGGAGAGAGAGAGATGAATTCTCGAGTGAAAACTGTCTGTCGTCGGAGCCAAAACAAAAAACGAAGAAAAAAATCAAAGGGAAAAAAAGCCACACTCGATTATCGACGTCGTCGCTGTAGTACAAATCTCGCGATGCCGCCGTCCTCCCAGGCTCCGCCGGCGAGTCGTCACATGCCGACGTCTGGCCAGCGTCGTCTCCCGTTCGCGGAGCGTCGCTGCAGCTCGCGCGTGGCGCTGAATCCGCGGAGAACAGCGCCCGCCCCGACCAGAGCGAATCCGTCTCCGTCGCCGCCTCCGTCGTCGCCAACGGCCGCCGCCGCTGCCGCTCCTTCCCCCTCGCCCTCCGCTCCCGCCCCCGCTCGCTGGTCCTCGTCCTGGCCAGAGTGGCGCCCGGAACCCATCCCCTCCAGGAGGCCCACCGTCGCACTCCTCGACCTCAGGAGCCTGGGACCGATCCCCTACGAGGCGGCCTGGGACCTGCAGAAGAGGCTCGTCGTCGCGCTGCTCGCCGAGAGGCAGCGAGCTGCCGCCGCTGAGGAGCAAGTCTCTCCTCCCTGTTCTTCCTCTTGTTCTTCTCCTCCTTCTTCTTCTTCCTCCTCTCGCCGCCACCGCCGCCCCGCGGGGGCCCTCATCCTGCTCCAGCACGAGCCGGTGTACACGCTCGGAGCCGGGGCGACGACCGCCAACCTGCGCTTCGACCCCGGGAGGGCCTTCCTCGACCGGGAGGGAGAGGGTGGCGGGCGCGAGGCGGCCGCCGCGCGGGGGGGCGGCGGGGGCGCGGGCGCGAGCGCGAGCGGCGCGGGGGGGGCCTCCGCTCCTCCTCCTCCGCCGGCCCCGCTCCACAGGGTCGAGCGCGGGGGGGAGGTTACCTGGCACGGGCCCGGACAGCTCGTGCTGTACCCCGTCCTCGACCTCAGGGCCGGGGGCGACGGGGAGCCGGGGGACGCGGCGGGAGGGGGCGGGGGCGGCGGGGGCGGCGGGGGCGGCGGCGGGGGGGTGGGGCGCGGCCCGTTCCTCGCGGACCTGCACTGGTACCTCCGCGCGCTCGAGGAGGTCGCCGTCTCGGCCCTGGCGCGCCTGCCCTCGCACCCGCTGCTGCTCTCCCCTTCGAGCCGCGGGGCCGGGGGGCGGCCGGTCGAGAGCGCGGCGCCTCGTCCCCCTCCTCCCGCTCCCCCTCCCCCTGCCCCTCCCGCTCCTCCGCTGCTCGAGGGGAAGCGCGAGCCGGGCCTCACGGGCGTCTGGGTCGGCGGCGCCAAGGCCGCCGCGCTCGGTGTGCGCGCCTCGCGGTGGGCGACCTACCACGGCCTCGCCCTCAACGTCAACCCCGACCTGGGCTTCTTCGACCACATCGTGCCGTGCGGGATCGAGGGGAGGGAGGTGGCGAGCGTGGTCACCGCCTGGGAGAGGGAGACACGAGCGAGGGCCCGCGAGGCCGGGGGCGGCGGGAGCGGCGGCGGCGGCGGCGGCGGCGAGGCCTTTGCGCTCCCGGCCTCGTGGACGGAGCGCCCGGGCCATGGCCCGCTTGTCGCGGCCGCGGGAGACGCCCTGCTCGCCGCCTTCTGCGACGTCCTCGGCGTGAGGCTGGAGAGCGTCGGCGAGATCCCGCGGGGGCTGCTCTTGCCGCCGCCGCCGGGGTCCAACGCGAAGGCCGGCGGGGAGGAAGAGACGATGGTCTCCTTTGCAGAGCGCGTCGTTCGGGGTCGAGGCAAAGAGAAATGTAACGAACCGTAATAAAGAAACACTGCCGCCCCTCTTGCATCATTTTCAATCGGAATAAAACAAACGCACGGGCTTTCTCCGCCTCGCGTCGACGTCGAGAGACGGAAAAGGAGGATTGACAAAAGAGGGGCAAAAAAAGGAAAAGCGAAGAAAAGTTTGCTCTCCCCCTCCCTCGTCCCTGCTCTCATTCCGTCTCCTCCCCAGTCCCTCCGGCTCCCCGCTCGGCAAAAAAGACCCGGAGCGAAGAAAGAAAAAAACACAGAGTTTTCCGTCCGCTCTTCCTCTACTCCTTGTCCAGCACCTTGGCCGTCCCCTTGAGCCTCCCCGTCCGGCGGGCGGCGATGAGCCCGACCTTCTGCCCGGGGGGCGCGTCGCGCCGCACGGTCGACGCGTGGCCGATGTGCTGGTGGTTGCCGCCTCCGTGCGGGTGCTCCACGGGGTTCATCGCCACACCGCGCACCTTGGGCCACGAGTTGCGCTTGGCCTTGTACTTGTGGTAGGCGGCCCCCGCCTTGAGCAGCGGCTTCTCGGTGCGGCCCCCGCCGGCGACCTGCCCCACGGTGGCGCGGCACGAGGAGGGGATGACCTTCTTGGAGCCCGAGGGCAGCTTGATGCGCGTGATTCCGGCGTCGGGGTTGTGCGCTACGACGATCGCGTAGTCGCCCGAGGCGCGTGCAATGGCCCCGCGGTCGCCGGCCTTCTCCTCGACGTTGCAGATGATGGTCCCCTCGGGCATCTCGCCGACGGGCTTGGTGTTGCCGATCGTGAGCGTGGCCTTCTTGCCGGCGTAGATGAACTGTCCCGTGTAGAGGCCCTCGGGGGCGATGAAGAGCTCCTTGGCCTTGCGGTAGCGGATGGGGTCGTTGAAGACGACCTGCGTTGCGCGAGCGGGGGCGGGAGTCGCGGTGGTTGGGGGGCGAGGTGGGGGGGGGGCGAGAAGGTGGGAGTGGCGGAAAGCAGGAGGTGAGGGGCAAGGAAAGGAAAGGGAAAAAAAGAATGCCGCCGCTCCCCTTGCCGCTCTCCGATCGCGCGCGTTTTCGATCAACTCGCGTGTTTTGCCGCTCTTGATTCCGCGCATCGCGACCCTCTTGCTTCGATGTCTCTACCACAACAGCACAAGACCGTCCCACTCACCCTCGCGAGAGGCGCCCCACGCGCGGAGTCGTGCAGGATCTTCTCGACGACGCCCTTGATGTAGCCGTTGCGCTCGGCCGAGTCGAGCGTGCGGAGCGCGGCGGCGCCCTTGCGGTGGGTAACGTGGGCCTTGAAGATGGACCCGCGCCCCTTACGCTGTCCGCGGATGACGCGGCCCATGGTGGCTGTGATTGGACAGACGTGTTGGAAGTGGAGGGAGGAGAATGGGAAAGAGAGCGGGAGTGAGTTGAGATTCGGACCTTCTTTTTCTCTCTTCGATGGCGGCTGGGGGGGGGGGGGGGGGGCCGAGGCA
>Ga0315289_10006695_pt1 | contig 16905 bp, 17 predicted proteins | sample YL17G11_40_MG_FD_203452 | JGI IMG/M metagenome (GOLD analysis project Ga0315289, IMG submission 203452) | Sediment microbial communities from Yellowstone Lake, YNP, Wyoming, USA - YL17G11_40 | ecosystem: Environmental > Aquatic > Freshwater > Lake > Sediment | place: USA: Wyoming | collected... | reverse complement strand
GGATTGAAAGCAAAGTTATAGGTAAAATAACAAAAAAACCTGAAATCCAAATTAAGAATAAAGGGGCCGGTGCTGGGAAAAGAAAAGAAATTTTGTTCAATTATTGATAGGAATCAGCACGAATATATGAACTCCATCCCTTTCTTGTCGTCAAGCCTTACAAACCCGTACCTCACGAACTGGATAGTCTCCCCTTCCTTCAAATCAAGGCAAGCCCTTTCGCACAATCCCTCCTCAACGATCAGGCTGTCTGGGTTGTATGTCTCTTCATCCTCTCCGATGAACAATGGCCCTGGCTTCGTAACCTTTGCCTTGATTGCATCCTCTGAGACCCATTGCATCTTCTTCTCTGGGAACTCTTTGGTCTGCACTTCCTCAGCGATGATTCCCTTACCCTCTGTCTTCTTTATTATCTTCACATTAGCGAAATCCAGGAGCCTGATGGTTTCTCCCTCATTTATCTTGTCGGCATCAGCCTCTCCTATATAGACAGCACCCTCAACCTGGACCTTTTTCTTACCGAGGTCTTTCGTAGGATGCAGTGGGATCTCAATCTCCTTCTTCTGCATGCCCTTGATCTCCAGAGGCACGGGGTCCTTTATGAAGAAGAGCCTCTTTGTCACAGGATCCAGTATCTTCCTGTTCTCGACCAGGAGCTTTTCCATGTCAGGGTTGCTCTCCTGTTTCCCGATACCGAACGAGAGCACGAAATTCTTGATTGCCTCGGGAGTTATGCCTCTCCTCTCCAAGGATACGATTGTTACAAGCCTCGGGTCATCCCAACCCGAGACCTTTCCTTCTTCCACAAGTTTCCTTATCACTCTCTTTTGCGTTGTATTGCCCTTTATCTGCAGTCTTGAGATGTGTATCAAGATGGGCTTCCTGAGATCAAAGTCGTTGAGAATTGCTTCGTATAATTCGTCCCTCAGCTCGTATTCCTTGCTCCTGACAGCATGCGTTATCCCTTCGATGGAATCAAGTATCGGAGCCACGAAATCGTATATAGGCCAGACTAGGTATTTATCGCCTTGCCTGTAATGCGGTTTTTCCACTATCCTGAATAATGCCGGATCCCTCATGACTGTATTGAAGGAGGACATGTCACCAGTGTATCTTACGAACCTCTCTCCCCCCTTGTACTGCCCGTCGATCATCCTCTCGAATTCCCTCAGATTCTGGATCGGAGGCTTGTTCCTGCAAGGGCACCCTATCCTTTCCCTGCGGTTCTGCTTTATTGTCTCAGGAGAGCATTCGCAGACGTATGCCTTCCCTTTCTTGAGGATCTGCCTCCCATAATCATAAATCAATTCCATCTTGTCAGAGGTGTAGGATTCTGAATTCCACTTTATCCCTAGCCATTTCGAATAATGGATCATCTCATCCACAAACTCCTGTTTTGATTTCTCAGGGTTCGTGTCATCGAATCGCATGTGCATCTCGCCGCCATATTCGACTGCTGCGACATAACTGATGAACCCTGCCTTCGCATGCCCTATATGCATGTATCCGCTGGGCTCGGGAGCGAACCTCGTCCTCACAAGGCCCTTCGCATCCGGCAATGTAATTTTCCTCTCTTCCTGCACTTTTTCCACATACTCATACTTCTGCATGGTTGCCTGGATCTCTGCAGGTGACATCTTGTTTATCCTTTCCACTGCCTCTTTCACAAGCGGCACGATTTTTGAGATGCTCATCTTGAGGCTAGAGTCTTCTGCCATTACTTTTCCGACTACGGCTCCCACATTGGCAGTGCCGTAATCGGCTGCATTTTTCAATGCCCATTTCTCAATGAACTCATTGACCTTTTTTGTGTCCAGAAAAACACCTATATCTAACGATATCTAGAATTAGCTACTAAATATTAAAAAGGTAGCAATTTGACTGGAGGTCTGAGTTCAAAGGAGTTTGGCAGCTTCTAGGAAATCCCCAGTCCTGCCTATGATATATATTTCCTGTTTCTTGAGGCTGTAGATATCCTTTGATCCTGTGAGGAGCATTGTAGTCTTCAACTCGTCCTTCCATCTCTTGATCGTCTCATTTAGCTTGTTCTCCTTCCATGCTACGAGGAAAGGCGATGCGGCTGCAGCGCAACTCGCTCCCATTGCGAGCGCCTTGCCTATGTCGACTCCTCCCCTGACTCCCCCTGAGACTATGACTGGCTTTTTAGTCGCCTTCAACGTGCTTGCCAATGCGATAATTGTGGGCGTGCCGGAGTCGGAGAACCTACTAACAATGGGATTGGAGAGCCTGCTGAACAGGGAGTTTCCCTCCCTTACCGTCTCTACTCTAGGCCATGAAGTGCCACCCGCACCTGCCACATTTATCATGTCGACACCAGCCTTGTCGAGCTTCTTTGCGACCTTGCCCGATATCCCACATCCGACTTCCTTTGCGATCACTGGCACATCTACGACATCGCACGTCTCCGCGATAGCGTTGAGCGTGCCTCTGAAGTCCCTCTCGCCTTCCGGCTGGACCAATTCATGGATTGGATTCAAATGTATGGCTAAAGCATCTGCGCCGACTTCCTTGATTGCATCAGCGATCTTCTGGATCATACCTGGTTTTCTGAGGTTCGCAGCTCCGATATTCCCTATTATGGGTATATTGGGAGCAACGTCCCTGACCATATATGTCTTCGCGAGCTCGGGCTTCTCTATCATGGCCCTCTGCGAGCCCAATGCGAACCCTATCCCAGCCCTTTCCGCTGCCGTTGCGAGCGCCTTATTTATCTTGCCACCCTTCTCCGATCCTCCCGTCATTGCATCGATGTAGAAAGGGGCAGACATCCTCTTGCCGAGGAATATGCACGATATATTGACATCATTCAGGCTCATCTCAGGCAAAGCATCATACATGAGCTTCACGTCCTCGAATCCTGCCGTCTTCCTCATATTGACGGCCTTGCCGCTGAGGCATATCTCAAGATGGTCATCTTTCCTGCTTATGATTGACATAAATTCACCTCTGATTAAGGAATATGTTTACTCCAGGGTTATACTTGTCTTTTCCCCTTTTTAAATATATTGATGGGGCATTATTTCCAGAATAAGATGCTCGCGTATCCGACCACAGAATCATAATCACCAGTGGCGTCGCCCGAATTAGCATACTTCAACAGGGAGGCTTTGGCCTCGTTCCTCCTTGCGAACTCCATCGCCGCGGCGATGGATCCGTATCCACATATACTCATCTCTTCGTGCTTGACTTGATCGATGAATTCCCTAGCCTTCATTTCTTCTATATACTTTATAGCATTCTCGTCGTTCCTCTTAGCCGATTCGGCCGATTCGTAGTGCGTGAAATCGCTGGATGCTATTACAATGATCTGGCTGTTCGTCTCCTTGGCTGCCTGGAATATGGCATCACCGAGGTCTATGGCTGTGTTGTAATCCTGCAGTCCCATGCATATCTCCACTGCCTTGACTTCTTTGAACATAGTCTGCAGGAAAGGCAATTGCACCTCAGCCGAGTGCTCGAATGAGTGTGCTTCCTCATCGAAATTGGCAACATCGCTGTTCTTCTTGATAGCATCGCCCAGCTCCCTGTCGTTCTTCACTGTCCCCAGGGGAGTTATCCAGTCCTCTCTCGATATCGCCACGGGCTTGCCCCTGCCAGTATGGTTCGGAGATAGTATCACATATGTGACGAATTCTGGTAGTTCCTTGATCAATGAGTATGGATATGCGGCCACCTGTCCGCTGTAAATGTAGCCAGCATGCGGCGCAACAAATCCGAATATCTGCTTGAACGCCTTTCCCTGTGCCTTCAGGTCGTCTTCAGCTTTCTTGAGGTAACCCTGTAGCTGTTCCCTAAGGACCGCCTTGTCGCTCTCGTAGAAAGAGCCTGCCACTGCCGGATATCTCATGAAAAGGATATCAGCAAGAAGGTTTAAAACATTTCAATAGCCACTCCGAAATCCATATATATCCCGGATTATATATAGATTAATGGGCAGGATAAAATCGGTGGTATCGGACTGGAACGGCACCCTGATTAAGGACAAGGACGAGGCGCCTATCCTCAAGGGCCTTGGGACGTGGATACTGAAGGCTGCGGCCAATCCTTTCCATCCAATAAGAAAGTATCCGCAGTGCAGGGTCTTCCATCTCCTGAAGATGAAGCAGAAGCTCGAATTGCTCTACAACGAGAAGAGAAGGGACAAGGATTTTGATTTCGTCCCTGAGATGTACAGGATATTCAATGAGGATGTCATCAAAGGATTGCCTGTCAAGTACATAAGACGTTTTGTTGACAAATATGCGGGCGACTTTGATACGCAGAGCATGCTGGATCGCCGCATTTTCTATCCCTTAGCAATAAGGAGGAATGCTCTGGATAAGGTGGGCATTCTTTCCACAGGATACGACTTAGGCATAGCCAGGATTATTAGGGGATCTATATATTCGAAAAATGGGCTGCACCTTGACTTCATAATAGGCAATCCGCTAGAGCGGAAGAACGGGATTGCGATTGGATTCTCCCTGGCAAACTACAAGAAAAAGCATGAAATACTGGAAAGCCTTTTCAGAGAAGGAAAAATAGAACCCGACACATGCGCCTACATAGGAGACTCGCTAGAAGACGAGGGATGCATGTCCTTGGTCCCATATCCGATCGTTTCATTCTATGCTGCCGATGAATTCAAGCAGCATGCGGCATCGAAGCTGAAGGCATTCATCCTTGAGAAGGAGAGGGACCTCTTCGAACTTCTCGATAAGGAATGAAAGGCACACTATTTTATACTTGGACTGGCTCTTGGGAAATGGGAACATGCGAAACATGCAGGTTGGAATTATTGGTGCCGGGCGGGGTCAACAATTCTATACTGATATGCGAGGGAAAATACGGGATAGACGGCACATATAGGCTGAGCGGGCAGGGAGCCGGAGCTGGGCCTACTACTTCTTCGATGATAAAGGATGCAATCAGACTCTTACAAAAATAGATAGACTATCTAAAATGAAACACTTATTTTCATCTCATTCAGTTTCCATATTATAAGATATACAATAGCCAAGAAAAAGATTGAAACTCCGAATCCTATTAAAAATTCAAAAATTTGGAATTTAGACAGAATGGCTAAAGGATAAAAAACTAAAGGATATTGCAGAATCCACGCTAGCAAAGAATTTCTTCCAAAAAGAATTAAGGGCTCTTGCCCTCTTATTTTGATTTTCTTGATATCAAATAAGACTAGAAGGAAATAAAGAATTATCAGTGCAACAGCTGCAGAAATTAATGAATAAGTTGGAGTAACAAGTAATTTGTTAAATGGAATCATATGAGAGGAAAGTAAAGATAATACAAACAGAACAATCCCTAAACCTAAAATCTTCCAATTGTTCTTACTTCCAAGAAAACTTGCTGCGACCACACCTACAATACTAATTGTTCCATACAATATCGCTCCTACGGGCCCACCATGAGTTATACTTAGTAAATCTAAAAACGAGGGATTCTGAAGACAGAACGAATATATCACTAAAACAATGCCGACCACAATTAGTTTTATTGGATTTGATAGTTTTAAAATTAAAGTTGCAATAATCCCTGCAATACCTAAAGATTGCAGAACGCCCCATTTTAATGTGAAATCTGGGAAGAAATCAAGAACAAGCCCGATCAGGATAAGAAGACCATACCTCTTCAAATAATGTAAATAAACTAAACCTTTTTCTCCACCCCCCGCTCTCTTGAAATAAGACAATCCCAAGCTTACCCCCAATACGAATGCAAAAAATGCTGCAATGAAATCGAGTGGTAAAAGAATGTTTCCTTGGTTGTGCTTTAGAATGAAAGGAACTTCGTGGTCTCCAGTAAAGCTATATACAAAATTGAATAACAGAAAAAGAATGACTGATAATCCACGAAATATATCCACAGATTTGTATCTTTTCATTTTCTGCCCTTTTAGAGATTTAGAAAATTAGAGATATATAACCCTTTCCAACAAAGAAAAAGGCAATACTCAAAACCGCTAAAGCTAAAAGATGAACGACATCCACAATCTTCCTTTCAGAAATTATTTTTGTTGCCACTGAGAAGGAAACAGCAGTAATAATCAGATAAATTATTAAAAACAAAGTAATATCGGCCCCCATAGATGGATGGTTTATTGCTACCATAGAACTAATAATACCCAAAGGCATCCCCGTACCAAGCATTGAAATCATCTCGCTACTGATTGCATAATTCCATGAGATAATAATTAACAGAATTACAGGTATGGGGTATTGAAGGATGAGAGGGAATTTATCTTTCTCACCGGTTTTAATTTCCTTTTTAGTAATATGTGCAAAGCCATAAATAAAGATGAAATTGAAAATAAGTAAAACAAATCCTAAAATAGTAAGCTCATAGCTTGAAATATTTCCAACAGCAATTTCAAAAATTGATACCACGGCCCCTACAATCTGAGGAAAGAGCATATTAAAGAGTATAAAAATTATAAGCGCAACGATTAACACTACATTTACCATTGTTCTCCCCCTAAATTAGCTGACCTTAACATTCAGTATGCCTGCTGTCCTGTGGACAGAGCCAGTCTCTGTTATCTTGTACAGCATGGAGAATTTCATCCTCTGTAGAGACCCGGGTATCGGGGGATCATTCCCTCTCAATTCGAACCAGAATGTCATAGGCATCTCACCGCGACCGATTGCCGAGATAGGGACAGTAGCCATACATTCACTATTGCAATTCCTGTCCTTCCAAGAATATGTCTTCTCCCCCGCATCTATGAAATCCTTGACTGTGATGTTTACTTCCTGAGGCTCTATTGCGAACTCCATCCCATTCCTCAGGCTGAGATTGAGCACCATGTCGCTCCCAGACAGCGCGAGCATGAATGTCCCACAATCGATTCCTGGCGCCATGTCGCAGCTCTCAGCGACATAGAACTCAGGCTTGAATATGTAAGCGTAGAGGATGGCGATTATCCCGAAAATGAGTATGAGCGCCCAGCCGTATGTGACAAGGTACTCGAAAGCCGCTTGCCCTTTTCTGGTCTTTCCTGCACTATTCTTAGCCTTGGCCATAAAACATTAATCATACTCATTTTTATTAACCTTTCTATAGAAACTTCTTGAGAATAAAAAGGAGTATTGGATTGCTCTTTATCATGGAGGGAAAATATGTTCGCATTGTTGAGGCCAGCTACAGTAATATCGCCTGACGACAGGCTTGACAAGATACTTAAAATGATGAAGGAGACACAGACTTTCATCGTAGTGGACAAGGGCAAGTACGCCGGGATAGTGACAGACCGCAATCTCAGGAGCATGCAGAACGAGCCCAATGCCAAGATCTCCAAGGTGGTATGGAAGGCGCCAGTGCTGAGGTCTAACATGGATGTCGAGGAAGCCAGTGAGTGTTTCCTCCAGGGGTACAGGGAATTGCCAGTCTGTGAGGATGGGAAGGTGCTGGGCACGATGAAGAGCATTGACATACTGAAATTCATGCTTGCTGATGGGAGGATTCCCTCGATGAGGGCTTCCGAGGTCATGTCTTCTCCTGTAACAACTATAGGGAGCGACAGCTCAGTCGCACAGGCCGCTTCATTGATGAAGCAGCAGAATATCCATCATCTAATTGTAACAGACAAGGCAGGTACCATGACTGGAGTCATGAGCACTTCGGATCTCACTCCCTTGCTCGAGAGGAGCAAGGAAAAATTGCCTTTCATGAGGGAGAAGATGGGCCTTTCCGACCTACAGCTAGGATCGCTCATTGTTCCCGAGGTGCACACCACAAGGTCGGGCACAATCCTTTCAGAAGTGGCGAAGCAGATGATAGAGAATGACACATCCATACTCGTAATCTCTGACGACAGCCCGATCGGACTTGTTTCCATACTGGATATAATCAAGGCATCGTTGCCCACAGCGGAACTGAGGTTCGAGATAATAGGCCTCGACCCCGAGGACAAGGAATACAGAGATGACATAAGGCGAGAGGGCGTAAAGGCATTGCAGAAGATAGGCCAGATGTTCCCTGTCGAGGGAGGCAAGCTGGATGTCAAGAAATACAGCAAGAAAGGCAGCAAGGCCAAGTATTCGATGAAATTGCAGATATTCGGCAAGGAGAGGATATCAGTAGAATCTTCGGAGTGGGATATGTTCAAGGCCCTGCATCAAGTCCTAAAAGAAGCGGCAAGGCTCGCCAAGGAGATGAAAGGTAGGCTTAAGGGAAAGAAGGGCCACTTAGGGAAGCGCAGGGCATTCTCAATAAAAGTCAGGGATGGCGATATCTCCTACGGTGGCAAGCAAGCGAGATGAATCCAATAAAACCTCAGAATAGGGAATCGCAGAATAAACCAGACTAATTTCCAGAATACTTCTTTTCGGTGCATTCCAGGATAAGTACGCAGTTTTAGGCTGGTGAGACTCTTATGCCCCCTGTCTCGGGATACACTATCACCAGCTTGTGGCTTCCAGGGGTCCTTGGGATTGTCCCTGATTCTGTGACATTGAAATAGAGCAACCTTGGGATGTCGATCTCACCGAGCGTCGTGTAGACAACTATCACAACCTCTCGGTCGTTCGGACCTCCTATCGTCAGGCTCTTTATATTGGTCGGGAAAGACACATCCACCGTGGCAGTGCCATTCGGCCCTATCGCGCCCACAGTGGACACTGTATTGGCGATCGTATCAACGGTCCTTGTGGCCTCGAGAAGAAGCATCTCTTGCTGTATCTCAGTTATCCTTGTGTACAGCATGTACAGGAGAGGGGTCATCAGTGCCATGACGAATCCCACGACAATTATGGTCTCAAGGGCGATTTGCCCCTTCGACTTAGCGACTCTCTTGTTGAACATATGAATCAATATCAGAAAAGGTTTAAATCCTCTTTCTTTGCAGCAGGCGCCCGCTCCAGTCGACCCAGCCTGCCCTGAATCTCTTTCCTTTCCCGGCTATTATGCTGTTCACGTCCCTGAGCGTCCCCAGGATGCTCTTGTCGGTCCTCACCTCGTAGACAGGGCACTTCATATTCGCCTCGGCTTTCTGGGTGCAGTAGTCGAGCTCCTCGCACAGGATGTTGTCATCAGTTTTAATTTTGGGGTATTTCCTCTTCTCAAGCCTCTTCCTCAGTGTTTCTGGGTTCGTCCTCAGGACTATGCAGATGTCAGCGGGTATCCTGAATTCGCATGCGAGATGCCCTTCCACAATCATCTTGCTGTTCCCTTTCTTTCTCAATTTGCTTATCTCCTTCCTGATTTCTTTCTCCAGTCCCTTCATGTCAGCCACAAGGCATCCTTTCTCCTTCTTCGTCCAGAGCTTCCGCTGCTTGATGATGTTGTTCAGCGAAAGCCAGACGAACCCCATTTTCTCCAATCTTATGGCCACAGTATCCTTCCCTGTTCCCGGAACACCCGTGAGTATGATTATCATGGTATCAAACAGTTCTGGAAAAACACAATATTTAAATTAATGTCTATGACCACAATATACCTTATCAAAGAAGAAGGCATGCAAGAGGTGCGATGGTGTTAATACCATCAGGACTAGTGATATAGATGGAATTGAAACTCAATATCCCGATTATTCTTCCGATTCTCATCCTCGTGCTCTGCACGCACGTCTTATCCGCATATGAAATTCCTGTCAACATGACCAAAGGGGCTTTGGATGTGTCATTCCCCTCGTCGCAGAGGTTCGCATTCAATGAGAGCCCGACTATGATGGAGTTCGATGTGACAATAAAGAACCCCTCTTCAGATGAGATGAAGCTGTATTTCGCTGAGCGCGTGGACAGCATATGGATCATAATCTCAGAGCTCGGGAACGTGTCGCCCCACAGCTCGGTCAATTACAGCTTCAGGATAACCTTCGAGTATGCGGGTGTCACCACCCAGACTGGGGAATATGCGATAATCTCCGACAAGCTCACAACAAAGACATTCAAGGTATCAGAGGTCTGGTCAGATTATGAGGATAAGACCAGGTCCTTGCTGTTCATAATGGGGTTCGTTGTCGCACCAGTGATAGGGCTGCTCATGATATTCATCCATTTCGCTATCGGCAGGGAGTCGGCGAGAAGGATCGAGACAGCTAGGAAGTTCGGCAGAGGCGGGATATTCAATTGGTCGGAATGCAGCTCAGTGTATGAGAAGCTCATATTCATCCTGTCTAGCACCTTGGTATTGGTGATAGCAGTAGTTATAGTTTTCTTGCTCATGACTTATCTGTTGTTAGCAGCGCACTCAGCGATAGATCCAATTGTGCTGCTGCAGATATCCCTCATCTCATTCGTCGCGGCTTTCTTCGTGCCTATAATCCTAGCATTGCTTGTCTGGTACGGTGACGTGAAGGAAAGGGAGCCGGTCAGGTACATAGCTGCGATGTTCGCATGGGGCATTTTCGCTGCGCTGATCGCTTTCGTCATCAATCCGATTGTCATCTCTCTGTTCAACATCTCGACCCAGAATGTCCCTCTTGTGCTCATAGTCGTATTCGGCAGCATAATCATAAGCCCCATAACCGAAGAGTTCCTGAAGGCCATAGGGGTGTATGTGATGTCGTATCACAGGCAGATGAACAACACACTCGACGGGCTCGCGTACGGGTTCGCGGTAGGAGTGGGATTCGCGGCCGTTGAGAATTGGTTCTATTTCATATCAAAGATGGACCCCTTGGCGATAGGCATAGACGCATGGCTGCTATCAATACTCTATCGCTCGTTCTTCAACACGATAGCGCACGGATGCTTCACAGCCTTCGTTGGCGCTTTCCTCGGCATGATAAAGGCCAGGCCCAAGGTGGCGGGATACCATTACCTCGGGTTCCTCCCGGGGCTTTTCGTGGCAATAATACTGCACATGATATTCAATCTCAGCGCATTCTTTGACATAGTGGCGATAAAGACATTCAGGACAGTCATCCTTTTCTTCAATCCCCTGCTGGTCATCACTGTAGGGGTTGGTTTCATCCTCTTGTATCGTTTCGGCATGATGGAGTCTTCGAAGACACCCATCGGCTGAGAATAATCTACAGTCTCTCAATTGTTCCCTTTAGTCATCTTTTCCTTGAATCTTGAGAACAATCCTTTCAAGTCGTCTATGATCTTAATCCTCTTCATTTTCGTCTTGTCATCTGCCACTATAGTTCCCTTCATTTCCGTCTCCTCGAGCTCCTTGAGGTCCAGCATCATCTTGGCATCAGTTATGTCCCTTCCCGGGGGTGTGATCTCCTTCAATTTCTGTGCCAAGTCCTTCGCATGCCTGACTTTTGAGCTCAGCCTTTCCTTGGCAGAGTCTATCCTCCTGACTAGATCCTTCTCGTCCTCGAATGCGTCAGACATCTTGCTCTCGTAATCCTTCTCCGTCCTCTCCAGCTCCTTGGCCACTTTCCTCACGAAATTGGCTTGGATCGTCTCCCTCAATTTCTCCACAGCCTCGGCATTTTCTTTGCTGCTCTTCTTGATGTCGCTTATTGCATTTGAATATTCCTGCCTGCAAGCTTCAAGTTTTCCTTCTATCTGGGCTATGCTGCTTATCTTGTCCTCCATCTCCTTCATCCTGCCTGCGCTGAAAACCTCATAAATCTCATTCATCCTGCGCTTTATCGTCTCCCTCGTCTTTCTGGCTTCATTGAGCGATATCCTTATCGATTCAATGCCTCTCTCTTCCTCTGCGATGCGGGCCTTGGCTAATGTTATCTTCCGATCTATTTCTTTCTCATTGTCTGCTAGGGATTCGATCGATGAGTCTATTCCCTTAAGCTCGCCGGACTGCTCGAGCAGTATCCTCTTCGAAGTCCTTACTTCGTATCCCAGGCCTTTCCTTATCTCCCTCAATCTGTCGATCATCTTCTCGAGCGATGCCATCGCCTTCTCGAACTCGTTCCTCGCCTGTATCTCTGAATCATGGATCTTTATAGCGCCAACCTCGGCATCCCCGACTTTCTCGATCAAAGCTTTTGCTCTTTCTTTCTGCTGGTTGATTTCCCTTTCTTTCTCGATTATCATCTCTGTGATCGTGCCTATCTCAATATCCAGTCTCTTTGCCAGGGGCTCATATCTTTCTTCCAGGAACCTTTCCCTCTGCGTGTTCAGCTCCACAAGCTCCTGCCTTCCTGTCTGCACATCCCCCAATGTCATCTGCAATTCCGAAGATAACGCATCCGGAGATAGCGCATCAGCGTCCGCTCCCCTATCAATCATCATTTCCCCACGCGCTTCCGGTTCCATGCCATTCGCCGCAGGCGTTTCCTTAGGCGCTGCAAGAATAGATTTGGCCGGCTTTGCCTGGCTTGCTGCCGCGTTAGCAACTGGCTGTGGTTGAGTCTGTGGTTGGGGTTTTGGTTGGGCTGGGGGCACAGGGATTAGCTTCGCTGTGGGGATAGATTTCACAGTCGGAACGGTCTTGAAATGCTCAGGTATGAATACATTGAGCGGCTTTACGGGCTCATTACTATTCCTTTTCCCATTGCTATTGCCGTTCCCATTCTTCCCATTTCCATTCTTGCTCTCAAAATCAGTAAGCTTTATCGCGGGCTCTGAAACATAATATCTCTTATCCTTCTTTGCCTTGCCCTTCCCAGAGACCTCTATCATCGAGCTCTCTTCCGCTTCAGGAACAGGGCAGGTGTCTCCTAGCCATGTGATTTGCGTCTTTGTCAACTGGTATCCTACTTTCAGCATATCCTCCTTCTCGAAGAGGTCGATTATTTTCTTGACTTCCGAGGCGTCAGCGCCAGCACATCTAGCAAGCTCGCTGAGATCGATGCTTTTCCTTTCCTTGAGTATCTCTATGACCTTGTCAGCTAGAGAGAGTATATCTCCATTTCCCATGTTTTCCCACACATTGATATCCAAAATAGATCTGCACTGGAATAGCTGTCTCGTGTGGGATATTTATATTTTTCTTTTTGCCCTGTGACGTTTGTCTATAGGTTTTCCCTGATTCTCCCGATTATGCCCTCCCTTATATCTTTCAGAACTTCACGGTTTGTCCCTCTGCCATAATGGTGGGCGAATTCCTTGTCCTCGAAAAGCAGTCCTGCGAATTCGACCTTGTGGCTGTATCTCGGCCTCAGGTGCCAGTGGACATGGGGATCAGGGGGATTGTTCTGATACGCATCGTTCAGCAGGCATGTCCAGTTGAACATGGTGGCATCGAATGATTTTCTCAGGGCACCCTCCAGTTTCTTGACAAGTTCTGCGAAATCGAGCCATTCTTCTTTAGTGAGTTCTGCTAAGTCCCCACAGTGCCTTTTCAGCGAGACGTAACATCTTCCGAGATAGCTCTGGTCAGGATCAAGGATAACTTTCCAGTGTTTTGTCTCATACACAAGGTCATCTGGATTTGGCACTTGGTAGTTTATACACTCCATAAAATCAGCTACAACTTTACAGTTTTATCTCAGTCCATGTCTTCACGCCAAGGGTCGGGCTCAGGATCATAGTCTTCCCCTCCTCCAGCTTCAGCTCTATGACATGGTCTGTCAAATGCTTCAGAGTCACAACGACTTTCTCATCATGCATGTTCGCTTCGCAGTGCATGAGCGTTGTCGCTCCCGCGACCTTCAATCTCGATCCCATTATCTGGACGAACCTGAACACTATCTCCGGTGTGTTGTAGAGCAGAAGTGTGGAAATGCTGTGGAAAACGACATTCGCATTCTCTTGTTCCCTTAATGATTGGGTAATGCCTATCGATAAGTCATTGAGTGCGGAAGGACCTGGGACTGCGATATCGCTCCTCTCCTCTGTCTTCTTGCCTGGCATTGCCTCCCCCAATGTCCACGAGAAGCAATCAACGAATCTCAAGGACTTGTTCGTGAATTCAGAGACATCCGCTGACGCTGACTTCGATCTTTTCTCAATCTCAGAGGGCAATATGTCAGTTGTCACGTAAACTCCCTTCCTGCCGGCTCTCAATGAGGCGTTCAGCATCTTCAGGCTGATGATCATTTTCTCAGGCCCCGGTGGCCCTATCAAAAGCACGTTAGAATTTTCAGGAATTCCTCCAGCCTTGTCCAGAACATCTATTCCAGTTATCATTTTATCTCCTTTAATTTCAACTTCAATCTCAAGTTCATTAATCTATTAATCAAATAATCAAATTCACTGATCCTTTATCCCCTCGAGCTTCTTCCTCCCTATCTTCTCCTCTATCACGAGGTCTATCAGTCTCTTCACCGAGTCCAGGCATCCCTCTCCAGTGATCGCTGATGTGGATACTATGGGCACATCATCTGGAATTTGCATCATCTTCCTTATCTCATCCACAGGAATAGACCCTGGAACATCTTTCTTGTTCGCAGCGATGACATATGGTATCGCTTCCTTCCTTACATGCTGTAGCATCTCCTTTGCCCTGTCGAACGTGGAAGGATCCGTGGAATCAACCATTAGTATGACTCCGAAGGCATCCTTCTTCAGTATGTCAAGCATGAATTCGAATCTCTCCTGCCCCGGGGTTCCGAATAAGTCGGCTCCAAGGCCCGAATAATCGATATATCCGTGGTCAAGAGCAATTGTAGTACCTATCCTATCCACAGAGACTGCCTTTGTGCTAACCTTGTGGATGAATGATGACTTGCCGGAATGGAACGGACCCGTTATTACTATTTTAGGCACATAGACTCCTATGCCATCCATGCCCGTCCTGAATGGGACGATCCAATGCAAATATCTCTGGGGGCTCTTCTCTACGAAGAAATAGTTCCTCATAAGGAATTTCTCCTCTATGCTGCTAAGGCGGACCACATAGTCGAACATCTCCTTCACTTTGTCCACAAATCCTTCCGATTCGCCCCAGTCTGTCAATCCAACGACTAGTGTGGCCTGGTTTGACATGGATGAAAGTATCGCCGAATTCGCTATATCAACAGCCTGCTTCTCGCCGTATCCCAATGTGCTCTCGAAATTCTCGAAGAAAAGTATCTCATTGTCCCTGTTTTCCTTTATTGCGCTGTCAATCACAGCAGTCACATTCTTGGCATCCATCTTCTTGACAGCATACTTGTATTTCGAAGGCAGGCCCGTCCTTGCAGAGAATCCGTCCAAAAGCTCCATATTGTCAAGGATGTTCTTGTTCCAGAGCTTCATCTCATTGGTCTTTTCCATCACTGCTTTTGGGAACCGTGTCTCTGTGTAATACAGGCATTTGCCCTGCCTGGCAAGGTTGTGGTGGGCCATATGCAGAAGGAAAATAGAGGGATCCACTCCCGGAGTGCTGATGAATAGCACTGACGCTCCCTTTCGCACGCCACCGCCTAGCATCTCGTCCAGTTTCAGTATACCTGTTTCAACTATGCTGCCTGCCATCCTACGCCTCAAGCACACTTCTACCGTCGGATTTATAAATATTGGACACGTCATATACTCAGAGTGATGGGTCGCAGCTTACGGTGCAGCCAAGGAATTGGCGATCGCACTGAGGAAGGTCTGCCCGTCTGAATCCAAACGCCCTTCAAGGGGGCGGCAGGGGAACAGAAACGAACCTCCTGGGATTCTATGAAGATGAGGGACCATTAGGATCAATGGAACCGAGAGAACCCAGATAGGATGAAACGACCTCTGCAGGATAATGAGATGCAAGGCTTCGGGCCGCTTAGTCGGATGCTGCAAATACAAAAGGTGGACTATGGCCCGTCACTCTACTTTTATTCACTCTTTCTAGCGAATTCTAGCGAAGTTCGCAGTGTCCGCAATGTTTAAAATCAGTTCCATCAATCTCTCTGCATGAATATCATCCAGAAGACTGAGAATCTGATGGTTCTTAAGGATTCCAAGCAATTGATGTCGGTCATAGGTGGAGCGATCCTATTTGTGTTAGGGATATGGCTGTTGACAAATCCGAATATCTCAACTCCCCCAGTGCCGATATGGCTATCCTTGCTAATCCTCATAGGGGGCGTGCTTGTTGCTGTCTTGGCCAAGGACACCACTATAACCTTGGATAAGGGCCAAAGCAAGTTTGTGATTGACAGGCAAAGTATAATCGGCAAAGAAAGTAAGGAATGCTCATTTGATCAGGCCAAGGAGATCCAGCTGAGGCAATCGATCCATACTTCATTCTCAAGCAAAGGCGGGACTGATACACATTTCAATGTAGAATTATTCTTAATCCTTAAAGAGGGAAAAGATATCTTGATAACCTCTCAACGCAGATCTGGGCACAGTATCTGGAGCCTTGCCCGGTCCCAAATGACAACGAACGAAGAGAGGCTTGGCAGGGAGATATCCGATTTCACAAAAATCCCATTCCGAACCTATAAGCCCCCGTCCGTTACAGAGATGCTCTCATCGCTACAGGCGGGAGTCCCTCCAGGAATGGAGAAACTACCCTTGGAGAAAGTCGAGAAGCCGCCAGCCCCCTCTTGAAGTGAACCAGCTTAAGTCCTTGGCCGATTCCTTTGGCATTTCACACCCATATCTCTCTCCCTTTTTGCGGCAGAATGCCAGCGCCCATTCCAATCTCTCAGACAGCATACCGCCGAGAGAGGTGGCCCGTCACTCTACTTCTCTTTTGTTCAGCCATCTCCCCGCATAATGAGCGATTGCAGGCTTTAGTCTTTGTCCCTCTCATGCCCGCTGGGGGGATACCCTCCGTCGTAATAGCTATCAGTGTCATATATGTCAGTTGGTGGGCCGTTAATCCATCTATTGAGCACACCGAGCGCAATCACTGGAAGGAGAGGTATTGAAATTATAAAAAGGCCCGCAGCTACGAAGACCGCAACATCAATGAGTTCTATAATATCCTTAAGAGGACTCTTTTTAGGATCGGTGGTTGATTTTATAGAGCGAGCAGCACGATATTGAATTGCATTAATGATATCCTTCATCCCAATCGGACTGCTGATTACTGTTTCCTTAGGTTTGTCTACAGCCGCCACCTCTCCATTTTGTCTCGTAGCCAATGCAGCAGATACTGATTTCGCAATGCTTTCGG
>Ga0315289_10006694_pt1 | contig 16908 bp, 8 predicted proteins | sample YL17G11_40_MG_FD_203452 | JGI IMG/M metagenome (GOLD analysis project Ga0315289, IMG submission 203452) | Sediment microbial communities from Yellowstone Lake, YNP, Wyoming, USA - YL17G11_40 | ecosystem: Environmental > Aquatic > Freshwater > Lake > Sediment | place: USA: Wyoming | collected... | reverse complement strand
GCCTGGTTGGGGCAGTTCCGCCGCATTGCCACGCGCTACGACTACTTCGTCGAAAACTACATCGGCTTCCTGCACCTCGGATGTATGATCATTCTCCTCCGATGTTTTTAAGATATGCTCTAGTAGCCTGTCATGCTTGACACGAGTTATTTTTTGAGCCATATTTACGGCTGTCAATTTTTCAAAAGGACAGGTGTAGAACATGCGCAAGAAATATCACGTGACGCTGTCGCAAGCGGAGCGGAACCAATGGCTTGGGCTGATCCGCAAGGGGAGGTCGTCGGCGCTTCGGCAGACGCACGCCCGGATTCTGTTGCAAGCCGACCGCAGCCGGCAGGGTCTCGCCCGGAGCGATGCTCAGATCCACGAGGCCTTGGGAGTCGCGGTCTCGACCATCGAACGGGTGCGGCAGCGCTTTGCCGAAGGAGGGCTGGAAGCGGCGTTAAGCCGCCGTCCTTCCCAGCGGCGCTATGAACGGCTTTTGGACGGGGCGGCAGGCCCATCTGATCGCGCTGGCCTGCGGCGCACCCCCCCAAGGACAGGGGCGCTGGACGCTGCGGCTGTTAGCCGAACAGATGGTGGTGCTGGAGTATTGCGATCGCCTGTCCTATGAAACGGTGCGTCGCACGCTAAAAAAAACGAGCTGAAGCCATGGCTCAAAGAAATGTGGGTGATTCCGCCCGGTCAAAGTGCGGAGTTCGTGTACCGCATGGAAGATGTGCTGGATGTTTATCAACGGCCCTATGATCCTTCGTGTCCGTTAGTGTGCATGGACGAGACCAGCAAACAGCTCTTAGGCGAGGTCCGCACCCCCCGGGCGGCGGCGCCGGGAAAGCCCGCCCGCTATGATGCCGAATACGTGCGCAGAGGTGTGGCCAATGTCTTCCTGTTCAGCGAGCCGCTTTCGGGAAAGCGGCAGGTGCGTGTTACGGAGCGTCGCACCAAGCAGGACTGGGCGCACGCCATGCGCGAGTTGGTGGAAGAGACGTATGCGGATGCGAAGCGGATCGTTCTGGTGCTGGACAACCTGAATATCCACAGTCCGGCATCGCTGTATGCCACCTTCCCGCCGGATGTCGCTAAGCGCATCACCGAGCGGCTGGAGATCCACTACACGCCCAAGCACGGCAGTTGGCTGAACATGGCCGAGATCGAACTGGGTATTCTCGCGAGACAATGTCTCGATCGCCGCATCGCCGATGACGATCATTTGCGCCGGGAAGTCGCGGCTTGGCAAGATCGCCGCAACCGACACCAGGCGAAAATCCATTGGCAGTTTACCTCCAAGGACGCCCGTATCAAACTCCACAAACTCTATCCGTCACTGTAAACGTGACAGGGTACTAGCCCCCACCGTCCCCGGTGGGGGGCATGCTGGAACGCGGGAGCGTCCCGCTTAGTGATGAACACGGCCCAACGCGCAAACCTTTTTGAAAACGGCATTAGCAGGAGCGGGAGAGAGATGAAAGTTGTCAAACTAAGTCAAGGTGAAACCTATCAGCCCGAGCTCAACTGGAAGCGCGTCAGTTTGGCGGGAAGTAATGAGATTTCTGTCGAATATTTCGAGAAACCCGCAGGGCACAGTTCTCCGATGCACAGCCATCCGAACGAGCAGGTGAGCATTGTCATCAAAGGGAGAATGAAGGTGGTCAGCGGAGGTGGAGAGGAGGAAGTGCTCGGTTTTGGAGATTCAGCATGGTTTGCCCCGAATGAGCCTCATCGTATTGAAAATCCGGACATGGAATTGGCCATCGGTATTGACCTTTTTGTGCCGGCGCGAAGTTTCGATTTCTGGACGAAGAGAAAGCTGGGTCAGTAATGATGGTCGGGTCACGACGATTAATAGGCTGCAAGTCAAATCTCTCTGGTGCAAAAATAGTTGATTTTTGGCTCAAAGTGTCGTATCTTATTTAAACAGGTTTGCAGCGGAATTTTTGGCAACTATTCAGAGAGGAAGATGTCATGAAACGCGCGATGATATTTTTGTGTATTTGCTCTTGCGCCGGTGTGATGTGGGCGAAACCCGCTTTGGTTATTGTGGAGCGCGGCGACATCAAGGCGCTCGAGGGGAAAGTAACGATTCTAAGGGATTTGCGTGAGGAGGCGTTCGTGGCGGTTGAGCTCGCTGATTTGGATGCGGCGGGCATTTCGTATCAACTACTTGACCGCGAATATGAACCGAATCACTACCTGCTTGTGCAAGGGCCGAGGCAGGCCGCGAAGAAAGGATTTCCCATTCTATGGCAGGATGAAAAGGGTGCACTCTTGCGGCTCGACAGGCCTTTTGATGAGTTGAGCACTGAACGAGTGGGAGGCGAGGAACCACTCGAAGCAAAACCGCCGGTGCTTCGAGAATCAAATCCGATTCTGCATCTCGACGACCCGAATCTCGATGCGTGGCTCCAGACCCTCGCAAACCAGGTGAATGCCGATTCGCTTTTCGGTTTTGTGTCCACGCTCGCCTCGTATAACCGCTACACTCGGTGGGCTTCGAATGATGCGGCGGCCGCATGGATTTTGAACAAATTCATCAGCTATGGTGTGGATTCCGCCTATTATCACGAATTCACGGCTTCAGGAAGCGGGTGGAGCCGAACGGCCAAAAATGTCATCGGCGTGAAGACAGGTGTTGTGTATCCCGATTCGATCATTCTCATCGGCGGGCACATGGACGCGACTTCGCAGAATCCGTCGTTAGGAGCCCCTGGCGCGGATGACAATGCGACCGGCACAGCAGCGGGGATTGAGGCAGCCCGCTTGTTCCAACAGTATGAATTCTCCCACACGATTATGTATGTCGGATTCAATGGTGAGGAGCAGGGACTTCAAGGGAGCGAGGCATTGGCCGATGCCATGGCCGCAGGCGGACGCAAAATCGGCGCGGTTTTCAATCTGGATATGATTGGCTATTATGATCCCGCGGGGGAAGACCTTTTCATTGAGGGATTCTACACGGGTGTGAGTTCCGTCTGGCTCATGGATCTCTTGGAAGATAATTGCCTCCAATTCACGACGCTGACTCCCTATATCTATGGGAGCGATGGATGGGGCAGCGATCATCTATCCTTCCACAACGCAGGCTACCCTGCGGTGCTATCCATCGAAAACGAATATGATTCGTATGCGTGCTATCACAATACCTGCGACCTGCCGAATCAAATCACACCAAGTTTCTTGCGGCAGATGGCTTTGGTGAGCATCGTTTCCACGGCCGAGCTTGCAAAACCGCAAGGCGCGGCCAGCATCTCCGGCACTGTGACACTTGAGGGAATTTCGGATTATTCCGGTGTTACGGTCTCGGTGGTCGGAGGAACGGAGAACACGGTGAGCGCGGTGAACGGATTCTACCGAGCGGAACATTTGCTTGGAGGTACTTACGATCTCGCTTTCTCAAAAGCAAGCTGGATCTCTGATACGCTGACCGGTATCGTGGTCACCGCGGGTCAGGAAACACCTGGACAAAACATCTTTCTCTACGCGGCGACTCCCGGTTCCGTCTCGGGAACCGTCACGCTATCCGGTGGCAGCGGCACGCTTACGGATGCGATTGTTTATGTCAATGAAACCGTCTCGTCCGTAGGCAGCGATGGTGCGTTTCATGTAGCGCCTGTCTATGCAGGGCAATATGCACTGACGGCAGCTCTCGATGATTATGCCCTCGCGTCACAGGTGATTACGCTCGGCGACGGTGAGAATCTAACCGGCATCGCATTGACGCTCTATCCTTTCTGGGATTTTGAGGCATCAAACTACGGTTTGAACAATGACGGCACGAATTGGGGCTGGGGAACGGACGCGACAGCGGGTTACCATTCGGCGACTCGCGTTTGGGGAACCGCGCTCGGCGCCAACTACGCGAATTGCACGGACTACCGGCTCATCATGCCGCCGGTTTGCTTGGCGAACCTCGATTCGGCGCGCTTAGTCATTTGGCATTGGTATGATATTGAAGCGTCGGGGCCGACAGTGGACTATGATGGCGCCAATGTCAATCTCGCTCCGTTTGGCACGGAAAACTGGCAAGTAATAGATCCCGTCGGTGGTTATCCTCAGGGTGCAGGCTACACCTGCAATCCAATTCAGAATCAGCCCGCGTACAACGGCCAGACCGGAGCGTGGGTGCAGGCGATATTCAATTTGAATTCATTTCTCGGTCAGAACATCAAGATACGATTCCGTATGGGCACGGATGTCGGGGTAACAAAGCGCGGATGGTACTTGGATGATATCGCGCTTGTCGGCTGGCCGAGCGTCGTCGTGCCGCAGCAGGTTGAGGACCTTGTCATCTATCCTGTTGGAGAGAATGTGCAGCTTTCATGGAGTGCGGCGAGCGGCGCGACCAACTACAAGATTTATCGAGGCACGGAGCCTTTCCAGCCTATTGAATCAATGACACTGCTGAGTACACAGGTGGAAACGACTTACACTGATGAAGATGCACCCAGTTTCATGACGGCTTTTTATGTCGTTGTTGCAGCAAATTAGCGCCGCCTGTGTCGGCTCATACAATATCACGGCATCCAACGGCCCGGCTTATGCAAGTCGGGCTTTTTTTCTTCATGGCGTACGCTGCCCTCTCTCCAAGAGCCTTCAAAGGAATCAGCGTGGAAGACTCCACGAATCTACATGAGTCAGTCAAAATATGTCGCAACAAATCCTCATCATTGACGATGATCCCATCGTAGCCCGAACCCTTGCCGAACAACTCGAGGTCTTGGGATTCAAATCAACCATTGCATCCGACGCCCAAACGGGAGAAGGCAGCCTTCGGTCTGGAACCTTTGATTTGATCTTGTTGGACCTGAGTCTACCTGACCGCAGTGGACTTGACCCCCTGCGTCGCTGGCAAGAAGAGTCACTTCAAGTTCCGACGGTCATGATTTCAGGCACGGCCACCATTCCCGATGCCGTCGAGGCTCTCAAGCGGGGTGCTGTGGATTTCCTCGTGAAGCCAGTGGATATGCGTCTGCTCGAGGTTTCGGCGACGGATACCTCATGTATGAAAGGGCATTTCCCGCGGCGGATGGCCTGCTCTGTGTTGCTTTGCTCACCGGTGCCATTGGCCTTCTGCGAAGACGGTCCTATGGAGTGATTCTCTCTACAGCGGCGGGCGGGGCATTGGTCTTTCTTGGAGTCCTGGACGCTACATTCAATCTGACAAATGGAGTCTATTCTTTGGGGACTTGCGCGGGAGTTGTGAATGCTCTGATGAATTTCGTATGTATCGCTTCGGGAATGGCCTTACTTTGGCTACCAGTTCGATGGGGCCGCACGGTCAGTAGTTGATTGGATAAATAGGATTCAAATTTCGTATATTGACGAGAGGAATTGCATCGGAAGACAAATCAAAGCTGTTGTCGGCGCATTCAGTGACAGAGCAAGAACAGACGAGCTGCTTCTTCGTATCGGATCTGCACGGACGGTCACAACGATACCTGAAGCTCTTTGAGGCAATCACGAGCGAGCGCCCGAGCGTTGTTTTCTTGGGTGGAGATATTTTGCCTCATGGATTCGCTTCCTTATTGAGTGGCGATACAGGGCATCGCAGTTTCATCGAAGATTTTCTGGCAATCGAGTTCGGCAAGCTGCGTAACACTTTGGGTCAGGCCTATCCTCGGATTTTCATCATTCTTGGAAATGATGATGGCCGATTCGAGGAAACGGCCATCGTGAATGCGGAGCGACAAGGCTTGTGGGAATATGTTCACAAGGCAAAAACAACCATCGGGAAGTATTCAGTCTATGGATATGCTTGTGTGCCGCCCACGCCTTTCCGTCTGAAGGACTGGGAACGCTATGATGTCTCCCGTTATGTGGATCCCGGTTGCCTTTCACCTGAAGAGGGCTGGCGGACAGTGCCTGTACCGGAGAGCGAGCAAAAATATTCTACCATTCAGCAAGAGCTCGATGACCTCGTGGGTGATGGCAATCTGGAACACGCCATTTTTCTCTTTCACACTCCGCCTCATAAGACTCATCTTGATCGTGCCGCATTAGATCAGAGGCAAATTGACCATGTGCCGCTGGATGTGCATGTGGGAAGCGTCGCCGTGAGGCGTTTCATTGAATCGCGGCAGCCGCTGCTTACACTTCACGGGCATGTGCATGAATCGGCGCGGCTAACCGGCTCTTGGCGTGACCGTATTGGCAGAACCAATATGTTCACCGCGGCTCATGACGGGCCGGAGCTCGCTCTGGTTCGCTTCCCGCTGGAGAATCCTGAGGACGCTACTCGCGAATTGATGTAGGGATTTGCAGATTCGGTTATGAGGTACTGAACTCTTCCGGCAATGATTGCACGATTCGAACGGTCTCGATGCTCACGCGGATGACTTGTCCGACAAGGCGGACGATGTATTCGGGGTCATCGTCGCGATTCGGATCCGAGGTAATTCCGGAGCGTTTGTCCGTCTTAATCTGATATTGATCAACAATCCATTCGAGAGCGCTGCGATTGCCGAGGCGATATTGCAAAGCTTCTGGAGGAATGTCCATAACGGAGACCGAATCATTGACCTTGACTTCGCGCTTGTCCTTCGACAGCCGCATCTTTTCCACCCGCCAATCGAGCCGCTTCTTCTCATCGAAAACGAGACGACACCCCCCTTGCGTCCCCCCGTGAACGGAGGGAGACTTCTTTTTCCCCCCTGCTTGCGGGGGGGATAGGGGGGGTCGCAAATCCCAAATCGGCGGCAACTTCTCATAATTGAGATGCAGCTCGGCGAGCTTCTTGCCCGCTTCGGCAAAGGCCCAGAAGTCAGGAGCGAAGGGAATGCGCGGCAGTTCGCGTTTCAGATTATCGCCAAATCTCTCACGATAGCCCGGATGATGCAGCAAGCCATAGACATAGTAAAAGATGTCCCACTTAATAATCTGATGTGACCCCCCTTTTGTCCCCCCGTGAACGGGGGGAGACCCCCCTGCTCGCGGGGGGGTAACGGGGGGGTCAACTTGGGCATAATGATTCCGAAACTCTCCTAACGCCCAATCCGTGATATTCTCCCGCCTTCCGCTGCCGTCCTCATTGTACACATAGAAGGGGAAGCACTGGGTGTCGCCCGTAAGATGGAGATCGGGAATGATGTCGGTGATCAGGCAATGGAAGGGCTTGCTTGACCCAATTCCCGATACGCAGATGACGCGGTTTTCGGATTCAGAAGGGCGGGTGGGGAGAATCTCTGGATACCTGTAAACGCGCTCAACAAGGGCCCGGTCAAAGTATAACAGCATTCTCTCAAAGGGGCGATATAGGGAAGCGCGGACAACGCTGCGGTCGAATTTGAAAAGGCGACCGCGGGCGAGATTGGCCTTCAATCCCTCGCTCCAACTCACTTCGCTGTAGTCCACGAATTCATCCAAACGTATCTCCGGCTCAAGCGGCAGTTCCTTTCTACCCAGCTCCTGATTCCTTTCACGAATATCCGTGAGATAGTCGCCGTATCTATGCACCTCGCTGTTATAGTGTCGTATGAGTGTTGTAACCTTCTTCTCCAAATCGTCAGGAGCGAATGAAAAGACATGATCATCACGATTGGTTTTGACACCATTGCTATAGAGCAAAAACACAGCTCTGGATTGCCCCGTCCTCGATTTGGCCTCCTTCGTCCCCAGCGGAAGGAATTCCTCGAATTCGTCTCGGTGCTCGATGGGCAGCCAGTTGTGGAGCTTGTCGGGAGTAAGCGCTTTCCATCTCACTCCGGCAACACTGGCCGCGTCCTCAAGGAAACGATATTTCTCCTCCTTTCGAGCAAACTCAGGAAGACGGAAGTATCGGGGATTTTTCTTTCTCCGCCTCGATCTCTTTACCGCAATTGTGATTCCGACTCCGATCTTTATGCCGAAGACATTATGCGTGGTGCCGCTCAATTTCGGATTTCTATATACACTGCCGTGTAGGTCGAGGTGATGAATGAGACTAAAGTCCTGCCGCAGATGCTTGCGCATTCCGTCAAATGCAATCCCATCAACAAAGCTGTTGTCTGTCACAAAGCACACTATTCCATCTCGATTGCAGAGGCGGTCCGTGGCCCAACGGACGAACTTGACATACGGATTGGCCAATTTATTGCGATTCGTGGCCCGAGAGTCCCTTGCGTAAGTCTCAGAGATGTGCTTGTCAAGAGCGGGATACTTCCGATTCTTATTGTTATCGTTCTCGTTGACCTGATTCGCATTATACGGGGGGTTCCCAATCACCACCGTGATCGGAGACTTGCGCTGGCGTTCAACTCGCTCGATGTTCTTCTGACTGAAGAGACCCATATCATAGTGATGCCCCCTTTTTCCTTCGGCCAGATCGAGCGTGTCCACAAAGCACAGCCCCTCGAAGGGTTCGTAATTGCCCGTGCGTTCGTAATAGGCGTGCTCGATGTTAAGCGCAGAAATGTAGTAGGGCATCAGCATCACTTCGTTGGCAAAGAGCTGCTCGCGATAGACGCGCTCGAGATCCTTGGCGGGAATGCGATTGATGAGATTGACAATGAAGTTGCCCGTGCCTGTGCAGGGATCAATGATGAACACATCCTCCGACCCGAGAGTCTTGCCGAACTCCGACTTGAGCACCTCTTCCACCGATGCGCACATGAAATCCACAATCGGCTGTGGGGTGTACACAATCCCGTGCGTGTCCGCTACTTTGATCGAAAACCCCTGAAAAAATCGCTCGTAGATGTTGTTCAGGAAATGCTGCTTGTCTCTGAAGCTCTCGATGGTGCGAGCCGCTTCCTCAATGGCCTTGTAGAACCGGTCAAGCGAAGCCAGAAACTCCTCGCGATTGAAGTAGGGACTGACCAGCGCGTCAATCACCTTCTCCACTTCAGCCGCAATCACATTTCGACGCGTGAACTCGGGATTGTTGAAGATCGTGCGGATTAAGCGTTCAGTCAACAGATGCTGGACAAGCATCTCCTTGACCGCATCTTCGCGGATGTTCGGATTGAGAGAGCGCTGGCAGAGCTCAAAGAAACTCCCGAAGGCCGTCTGAAATTTCTTGTTTTTCTGCAAGCCCTCTTCGATCTTGCCGAGAAGCCCCTTGCCCAAGTCCGGCACATGCTCCTTGAACTGCACGACGGCCTGCTCAAAGCTCTCGATGTTCGGCTGCGTATATTCATAGAAGGCATTGAGCAGAGAGGCGAGCTGCGTCGCATTCGAGAGATCCGCTTCGCCCGCCTTGCGGCGATTCTGAAAGAGGATCGCGCGCTGGCTGTCCTCGAAAATCGTATTGTCAGTGGGATAGCCTTTGCCGATCTTGATCTGGATTTCCTTCTCCAGATCATCATGCTCATCTTTCGATTCCCACCAGCCGCGCGAGATGGAATACTGGTCCTTGAAGGTACCGTCGGGGTGAATGCGCTTGCCGGGAATTCTCTCTTCCGGAATCAGCGTCCAATTCACGGCGCGAGCTGTGTTTGAGAGGAGCGCTTGAAACGCGGAACGCAAGCCCATTTCATGCTTGACGCCATGTCCGCGCAAGCTCGCGCGAGCCTCGTGAAATTCCTTGATGGCTTTGTGAGTTGGTTTGATCATGTATATCGAATCACCCCCTTTTTGTCCTTCCCCAAACGGGGAGAGAGCGTTTTCGACAGCATCTGCTCCCTAAATCTCGGGCCCTTCGGTTACACCCACCCCCGATCCTTACAAGCCTGGGCCACGCGGCTGACGGCGATGACATAGGCCGCGTCCCGCATGAACAATTTCCGTTGGCGAGCAAGTTCGCTGACCGCCAAATAAGCCGCCGTCATCTTGACATCCAACTTGCCGAGGACCTCATCCTTTTCCCAGAAGTAGTTCATATTGCTTTGCACTTGCTCGAAGTAGCTGCAGGTGACGCCGCCTGCATTCGCCAGAAAATCGGGAATCATAAAAATTCCGCGTTCGACAATCACCTTATCCGCTTCCGGTGTCGTCGGCCCGTTGGCTCCTTCAGCGATGAGTCGCACTTGCTTGCTGATTTTCTGCACATTCTCGGCTGTTATTTGATTCTCGATAGCATTCGGCATGAGAATATCCACATCTTGTTCGAGCCAGGCATCCCCCGGCAACACTTCGTAGCCCAGCTCGCGAGCCTTACCCTTATCAATCCCGCCAAAACGGTCGGTGATCCGCAGCAAGGCGTCGAGATTGATTCCATCCTTCTTTCGGTAAGTATAGGATGATTGGTCTTTTTGATCCCAGCAGGAGACGCAAATAACCTTGCCGCCAATCTGATGATAGAGCTCGATGGCATACTGAGCCACATTGCCGAAACCCTGTACGCTCGCGGTAGTTCCATCAGGACGAATGCCCATCTCTTTCAAGGCCTCTCGAATGGTAAAGACCACCCCATAGCCGGTGGCTTCGGTGCGGCCCAGTGATCCTCCCATGCCCACGGGCTTGCCGGTGATGAAACCGGGATAATGACCTCCGTGAATCAACTCAAATTCGTCCAGCATCCATAGCATGTGCTGGCCGCTGGTCATTACATCGGGGGCAGGAACATCCACGACATGTCCCACGACTTTCGCCAACTGGCGCACCCAACCGCGACAGATTTGCTCTTGCTCGCGAGCGCTCAGATTATGCGGATCGCAAATGACTCCACCTTTCCCGCCACCCAGCGGAATATCCACAACAGAACATTTCCATGTCATCCACATAGCAAGGGCGCGCACGGTGTCAACGGTTTCTTGCGGGTGAAAGCGGATGCCGCCTTTGCATGGGCCGCGTGCGTCATTGTGCTGAACCCGAAATCCACGGAAGACTTTCATCGAACCATCGTCCATGTGAATCGGAATGCTGAAATGAAACTCTCGAAACGGGTGTCGTAACAACTCTCGTGTCGCCGTATCTAATTGGAGAATATCAGCGACTTTGTCGAATTGGGTCTGTGCCATTTCGAACGGGTTGAATGATTTGCGAGAAATCGTAGGTTCCATCGAAAACCTTTCCTCTTCTGTTTATTTTATACCAGCCTTATTCGTGAACGATGGTGGAAAAACCAATCCATTTCGAGTCGAAAATCAAGCAAACGGGCCCTCCCAAGACTGCCTGCCCTAATCCAAGATTCAGCAAAATTTACAGTATAGCGACACCAAAAGCAATTGGCAGGTGCAGTATGGGAAGAATTCATCAGAGATTGAGGCCCCGAGCGTGCTGTTTCCAGGCCAGCACGACTGTTCATGTGACACCAACTCAGCACCATAGATTGATTTGTTTTTCAAGAAGTAACAAATTCCCTGGCCGTCGCACACTCTGAAGGCTTTGGCAAATTGGCCTCCGGCTATCCCGAAGAAAGAGAGGCGTGGAGTCTTCTCAAGGGCCCCTGCCCAAAGTTCCTCGACATGGCCTCGGGACTTCCAACTGCTATCAGGTGATTTTATGTGAACTTACATGAAAGCAGTGGCGGCACTGGCGGAAGGGTGGGATGCGAGAATCTTTGGGAATGAGCCTTTTTGTCTTGACTTTGCCGAGATACACCGATATATTGTAGGATGCGGATTAGGCCCGGCGTAAAGGGCGAGATTCTGCGGGTAGATGGACTTGTCAAGCAATTTGGCTGTCACTGGTTATTTTTGCTGATTACTATGGCGAATTTCATTGGAAAGAGCTAATAGTTTTCCCAAAGAGGTGAAATCATGAGGTATTTTCGTTGGATTTTTGGATTCAACATGGCAGCTCTTGTTTTGTTTTCCACGACATGGGCTGTGCCGCTGAACGAGAGCTTCACATACCCGAACTTTCCTCCCATCGGATGGCAGAACATTCAAAACGGGGATGGTGCGAGGGTATGGGACAGGAGCACCTCGTACACGCTTACAACGCCAGGATGTGCGCGGTCGGAATATGAAGACTTGTCCGTGGGGCTGGTTTCGAAGCGATGGCTCATCACGCCGCAGCTCTCCGTGGATAATGCAACGGACAGCGTCACTTTCTGGGTCAGGACGCTCTATTCTTTCGTCGTGGGGGATGACTCTCTTTTTGTCTTGGTGAGCACAAGCGGAAGCAATCCAGCCGACTTCACCGATTTGCTCGGTGGCTATGACCCGGGTTCGGGCGGCAATTTCGACACGGCCTATGTGCGTTATGCACATAGCCTCGAGTCCTATGTGGGCGAGGATATTTACATCGCTTTCCTACATACGGACCCGGATGATGGCGATAACCGTGTCTATATGGACAATGTGACCGGACCTGAATTGCTTGAGGCACCGCAGCCCCCATCAAGCCCACAGCCGGCCGACGGGGCCGTGAGTATCGGTCCCGACACGGTTTTGCACTGGACGAACGGCGCCGGAACAGACTCGATTGACCTCTATCTGGCCACCACGGAAGATTCGGTGCTGAACAAAGATCCGGCCGCACGGAAAGTTTTCAATCAACTTGTCCAGTTGTATGACCCGCCGGGCAATTTGCAGTCAAACCAAATCTTCTACTGGCGTGTCGTGACCAAGAATCAGTTCGGCTCGACCGACGGCGATGTGTGGGACTTCACGGTCATCGGGGCGCCGCTTGCAGGCTCGTACGACATTGGGGGCGGGAACAACGACTACAACGACTTCAATGAAGCCGTATCGGCGCTTGAGAGCAACGGTATCTCGGCCAGTGTGACCTTCAATGTGTATGGCACGACCTATTATGAATACTTCGTTATCGGTCCTATCGTCGGCACGAGCGCAACCGATACAATCCTATTTCGGGATGCTTCCAGCACAGCGCTCATCACCTACAACCATTATCTTGGCGCCACAGAGGGGATTGTGATGCTCGATAATGCCGACTACATCACCTTTGACGGCATTGACATCACCGCCGTGGATTCCGCGTACAAGTGCGTAACTGTCAAGAATGGCTCAAGCCGCAACCGTTTCCAGAACGCAAAATTCATTCACAGTGGTACCTTGATGAGTACGAGTGTCCACTACTGCGTTTACCTATGGGGTTCCCAAACCAGCTATAACACATTCGACAATCTGACTTTGAAAGCTTCAAAAACTGGAATCTACATGAGCAGTTCGACTGGCGCCAATGTATGTGTTGGCAATGTCGTGCAGAACTGCGTTATAGACAGTGTTTGGCGTGGTGTCTATGTTGACAACGGTAACGATGTGCACATCCGCGATAATGACATTGAACTCGACCTCGCCGGGAATACCGGCAGTGCGTGGGGGCTCGAAGTCGGTTCCAGTTTGGCGGCGGGAAGCACGGTCAATTTCTACCGCAACAAAGTCCACAACATCGTGAGCTCCAGCTCTTCCGGCTCCGGGATGGTTCGGACTTACGGTGAAGCAGGCGCTTTGAACCGAATCTATAACAATTTCTGCTATGACTTCCAGACAACGGGCTCCGCTCAGGTTCGCGCAATATACGTGTCCGGTGACAGCGAGATATATTTCAACAGTATTCGCATTAATGACGTGACCTCGACGGGCACAGTGTACGCAGTCTATCTGAGCGCTTACAACCGTACGGAGAACATTCGGAACAACATTTTCTACAACGGTGAAGCGACGGCCACGGCTTACAATCTCTATGCGTCCAGCTCTTCCTATTTCCCCGATGTCTTGGATTACAATGCGTATTACGGTTCAGGCACGGGATACAACTTGGCAAGTCTGAGCTCGACCTATGCGAATTTGGCAGCTCTCCGCAGTGGTACGACCTACGAGGATCACGGTGTAGAAGGGGATCCCGGCTTTACCAGCGCCACGGATCTGCACATTCAGAACACGGCGGCGCTTGTGCACAACAACGGAGTGGCCGTTGCAGGAATCAGCGATGACTTTGATATGCAAACGCGGTTAGTCACTCCTGACATCGGCGCTGATGAATACACATACCTCGCGCCTGCGGCGGATTACGCGGCGCGGGAGTTCATCGGTGTTCAGTACTTGTATCCCGAACTGACGCCCGTGACAATTCAGGTTTATGTCCAGAATCGCGGCTCATCTGCGCAGGCGAATGTTCCGGTACGGCTTTTCTATGACAATGTCCAACAGGATGAAATCCTCGTCTCTTTGGACGCGTATGGAGTGGATACCCTCGGTTTTAATTGGACCACTCCCGCGGCGCGCGACACGGGCATTTTGAAAGCGCAATGCTTCCTTGGAGGCGACGCGGTTCCGTCTAACGATAGCGTCGTGACGCAGGTGGTCGTTATCGGACAACCGATGCACGGCACCTATGACATAGGGAGTGGCGCCAACCACTACGCGAACTTCACTTTGGCCGTGGATGACATCCGGCTGCGGGGCATGGATGGAGCGGTGACTTTCGATGTTTACGGCACGACCTATACGGAGGCCATCACCATCAATGAGATTCCCGGAGCCTCGGCGACCAATACAATTACCTTCCTTGAGCATACCGCCCTCGATGAACCCGTGGTCATCACCTATGGCTCAGGCTCGGGGACGGTGCAAATCAATGGTGGAGACTACATCACTTTTAATGGGATTGATATTGTCGCGACAGGCAGTAACACCCGTGCCCTGTCAATCCTCGGAGGGGCCGACCATAATACCGTCAAGAACTGCAACATTACCGGCGCGGCCGTCTCCGGCACTTCAAACTACGGTGCTTATGTCTCCGGAGGCGGAAACGATTACAATAGGCTGGAAAATGTCCTCGTCAGCGGAGGTTACTATGGCATCCGTATTTCCGGAAGCTCGTCCGCCGCAGATGTCGGGAATGAGGTGACGAACTGCGTTGTGACCGAAGGGAAATATGGTGCTTATACGGAGTATCAATACAACCTGCGAGTCCATGACTGCGACATTCAGGTGGGGTGGAGCGGCGCAGCGACCGAGATTTACGGCCTCTATGTGGGTTCGCATTCGGCAAGTTGCACGACCTACTTCTATGCCAATGAGATTCACAACCTTCGAACGAGCGGGTCTTCAGCTTCGAATGGCATCTACACGAGTGCCTCAAGCGGGCGTCTTGTGGCCTACAACAATTTCATCTACGATTTCCAGGTGTCAGGCACCGGTGCGCTGTATGGATTGCGTGTGCCGGGAGGCAACGCGGAATTCTACTTCAACAGCGTTTATATCGGCGATGTCGGCACCACGGGTGGTACGACTGGAATCAACGGCTTCTATGAGGCCGGCAGCACCACGATTGCTATCCTGAAAAACAACATCTTCCAGGTTACTGAGCCGACGAACGCCTGTTGGGGCGTCAACCGCTCCGCTGGAGCGCTCACCAGCGATTACAACTGCTTCTATGGCACCGGTGCTGCCTATAATATGGGGCGCGACGGTACGACGAACTACGCGACACGGGCTTTGTGGTATAATGGAACCGGCCGCGATGCCAATTCGGTTGAGGGAAATCCGGGATTTGTGAGTAACATCAATCTGCATATCCATCCCTCGTTCGATCTTGTGGACAGCGCAGGCGTCGCCATCACGGGCATAACGGATGACATTGATCACAATCTGCGAGCCGGAGTGCCTGACATTGGCGCGGATGAATACACCCATATATCCATTCCGCACGATTTGGGTGTCAACGGCTTTGCGGATTTCATCACCGTCTATAACGCCAATTTGCCCTATGTCATCAAGGCTGAGGTAGAAAACTACGGCGCGAATACGGAAACGGATGTGCCGGTGGTGCTTTTCTATGATGGCACGCCGCAAGACACGGTTCTTCTTTCCTTGCCCTTTAGCCAGAAAGACACCGTGGAACTCGATTGGTTGACACCGAATACAGAATTCCAGCAAGGAGAGCTGGAGGTGCAAGTCTTTTGCCCAGGGGACAATTATTTGTTGAATGACAGTGTCACCGCGGATGTGACGGTCATTGGAGGGCCGATGTCCGGCACCTATGACTTGGGCGGTGGCAGCATGGACTTCGCGAATTTCACCGATGCAGTGACTTCCCTGGCGCTGCGTGGGATTGACGGGCCGGTGACGATTGATTGTTATGCGGGAACCTATCAGGAAAACATTGGGGTTCCCGAGATTGTCGGGGCATCCTTTGCCGATCGAATTACCTTCCAGGCGCACGGAAGAGATGTCGTTACTTTGACTGCCGCCAGCGGTGATTCGGTGTTGAGCTTGAACGGAGCAGATTTCCTGATTTTTGATGGCATCAATGTCACGGCAACCAGCGCAGTCAATACCTCCATTTTGCTGAGGGATGACGCCGACTACAACACATTCAAGAAGCTGACCGTGAGAGGGCGCGACAGCTTGAGCTCCTCTGTGAAGGGAGTCAGGATCCGCTTCCTGAGTAACGACAACAACCTCTTCGATAGTTTGACGGTACTCGGGTGCTATTATGGATTTCGCAACGAGGGCGGCGGCAGCTATGACTCCAGTTTCGTTTTAGAAATCCGCCATTGCACGATTCTGAACGCTCGTTATGGAGTCTATCTTGACAATGTGCACAATGCGTTGGTGCATGATAACGACATTCAGCCCGGTTCCGATGCCGACAACAACGCCCACACCTATGGCATTTACATTTCTTCGCTCGAAGGATCGCATGTCGCCTACATCTACAACAACCGGATTCACAACCTGCGCAACGGCTATCACACGAGTTTTCCGACGGTGTCGGCTATTGAAACGCATCCGACCGGAAATGCTCATGCGTACATCGTCAACAATTTCATCTACGATTTCACCGTGCCGAATGCCGAGGTTCATGGGATTCACATCGGCTCGGGAACCAGCCACCTGTATCACAATAGCATTCGCGTGAATGATGTGGACGCTACTTATCAGATCGCGGGTATCTATTTCGGCACGGGAACAGGGGAACTTGTGAACAACATTGTCGTGGTTGAAGAAGCCACGGATACGTGCTACGGTATCTGGCGTGCGTCCGGTACCATTATGAATAGCGATTACAACTGCTTCTACGGGACGAGTCCGGAGTTCAGAGTTGGGCGCGATGGCACAACCGATTGCCCGACACTTC
>Ga0315289_10006693_pt1 | contig 16910 bp, 14 predicted proteins | sample YL17G11_40_MG_FD_203452 | JGI IMG/M metagenome (GOLD analysis project Ga0315289, IMG submission 203452) | Sediment microbial communities from Yellowstone Lake, YNP, Wyoming, USA - YL17G11_40 | ecosystem: Environmental > Aquatic > Freshwater > Lake > Sediment | place: USA: Wyoming | collected... | reverse complement strand
GTTCTGATGAAGGATGTCCAAGTTTAGAACGGACCCGGAGGATGCGGGGGGAAACTTACGGGTATGCCTGGCTTTATGAGACCGGTAAACAAATGCCCGGCGATGAATGGGGATACCGTTACTGGGATGCCCTGGAATACCTGAAGAGTCGTGGGGTCAAGCATATCGTTATCGGGTTCCCTCAGGTCGTAACTGACTCCGCCTTAAACCTAATAGAGATCTACAACCAGATCGGCAGGGAGATCGGTGTAAAGACCTGGCTGAAATACGGGGAAGGGGATTTTGTGACCTACCCCGGGGCAGGCAATCCCTTTGCGGATTACTGGGGTATCTGGGTGGAGACAGATTGTGGCGGTATACCCTGCTGCTTCGTCATGGGAGGATGCGATGACGGGAGACCCTACCCTCCGCCCCGGCAGAATTGTCCAAGGAACGATCTGGATCCCTCTCTTGCTTTCGACCTCAGCAGCTACGGCAACCTTGGATACGACCCTGCCCTGGGCGCACCTGATGAGAACAAGCCGGTGCAGAACCAATATACGGGAACCTGGGCACTGTGGGCTCCTCCAAACGACGACCCCCGCGTGGGCAGGTTGCTCGCGAAACATGTAATCGATGCATCTCTAAAACCCATGGTCTATATAACCAACGGCGAAGTGGAAGGTATCCAGGCGGGTCAGAGCGTGACCTGGGAGGCACACGTCACGGGTGGTAGGCCACGATATACCTATCAATGGTTTATCAAAAAAGAGAAGAACTGCTGGTCTTCTGCAGGAGAAAACAGCCCCACCTGGACGTGGACCCCAAGAAACAGGGAGGCAGGTACCTGTTCCATCCGATGCAAGGTCACAGATGTACGGAAACGGAGCGGACAGGTAACCTGGGAAGGGTTTGTGGTATCACCGAAATTGTAATAGCATGTAACCTGCATTAGCCGAAGAGGATTCAGTATGAAACTATTGGAACCTTGTCGTATCGGTAAGATGGAGCTTAAAAACCGTATCATTATGGCGGCGATGGGTGCCCACGGGCTGCATGACCCCGACGGGGACTGGGGTGAGCGTATGCGGGCCTATTATAAGGCCAGGGCCGCCGGCGGAACTGGCCTGATTACGACCGAGATGACTTTCGTTTCCCCGGCTTTGGAGCCTGTTGCAAAAGGACTGTTTAACGTGGCCTCTGACAAGCATCTAACTTCGATGCGCCGCCTTGCAGAGATACTTCATTCCTATGATTGCAGACTGAGCATTCAGCTGACCGCCGGGTTCGGCCGCGTTATCCCGTTCCCCGTAGTGCCCGAAGGTGTGAAACCGGTTTCAGCCTCAGAAAACAGGTATTTTTATTTTCCCGATGATCCTGCATGGATAACCAGGGCTATAACCACTGAAGAGGCAGCGGAGCTTGCCCGGGCCTTCGGCTACGCTGCGATGCGCTGCCGCGAAGCTGGAGCTGACTGTATTGAGTTTCACGGCCACGAGGGATACCTGCTGGACCAGTTCATGACCGGCCTCTGGAACAGGCGTGATGACTGCTACGGCGGTTCCCGGGAGAAACGGCTCACCTTTGCCCGTGAAGCGATTGAGGCAGTTCAGCGCGAGGCCGGCGCTGATTTCCCTATAATCTACCGCTACGGCATTACCCACTATCTTGAAGGTGGGAGAGAAGAGGAAGAAGGGCTCTGGATCGCCGGAGAGCTTGAAAAAATGGGGGTCAGCGCACTCCATGTTGACGCCGGCTGCTACGAGACGCCCTGGTGGCCGCATCCGCCTCAGTATTCACCGCCGGGCTGCCTGGCGGACTTGGCCGGGAAAGTCAAGCAGGTCAGCACGCTCCCGGTTATTGCAGTCGGACGTTTACACTACCCGAAAACAGCTGAAAAAGTATTGGCTGACGGCAAGGCCGACTTTATTGCCATCGGCAGAGGGCTGTTGGCTGAGCCGGAATGGGTAAATAAAATTCAAAGCGGCAGGACCGCTGAGATCCGTCCCTGCATAGGCTGTCATGAGGGCTGCCTGTGGCAGATGATCGCCAGAGAGCCCACCAGCTGCTCGCTGAACCCTTCCTGCGGGCACGAAATCGATCGGCCGCTGAATCGGCTAAAAGAGAAACGGTCTCTCCTGGTGATCGGCGGCGGGCCGGCTGGTATTGAAGCAGCCCGGGTTGGTGTAAAACGCGGTTTTGATGTTACCCTGTGGGAAGCCTCTGGCCGGCTGGGTGGAAATCTCTGGCCGGCTGCAAAACCGGATTTCAAGCATGATATTTTGGACTACATACATTATCTCAATGGACTTGTAAGGCGTTTACCCATCGATGTTGTGCTGAATAAAAAGGCCTTTGCCGGGGATATCCTCAGCTTCGGGGCAAATTATATCATCCTTGCTACCGGAGCAAACATGGAGCCACCCCCGTTTGACGGTAGAGCAGCAAACAATGTGCTGACAGTGATCCAGGTGCTGAACGGCATGGAGCCCCGGGGAGAAAGAATATTTGTCATGGGCGGCGGTGTTCAGGGATGTGAGACTGCGGTTTACCTGGCGCGCCAGGGCAAGCAGGTTACCATCAGCACCAGGCGGGATGCCGATGCACTGGCTGCAGAGCTCTTTGACCACAATAACCGCCTCATGCTTTTGCAGATGCTCAAGGCTGCCAATATCACTGTGCTGTCAGGCACGATACCAGTAAAGCTGGAAAGAGACGGCGTTGAGGTCAATCAACAAGGTGTGGAGAAGAAGATTGCAGCTGACAGTCTTGTTTTTGCAGGCCGCTTACTACCGGAAAACGATCTGAGCAAGGCCTTGGGCAATACAGACAATATTCTCAGCATTGGTGACTGTGTGGAACCCGGCCGAATTATGGATGCTGTGTGGGGAGGTTTTAATACCGTAAGAGAAATTGAAAAATAGCTTCAGAGGGAAATGGGTCACAGAGGGAAATGGAGTCATGTCTTGCAATGCAACAAATTAAGCCGTGTAGGATTCGGTACTTTCGGATGCACTGGCCTAATGTTTGGGTAGGATACTTTGAGACAGTGATCGGGATTGATAGTTAATTAACCTACTCAGTTACCTGAAGGGCGTTCTTTGTTTAGTAAAAAGATAAAAGGAGGAATGAAATTATGAAAGAATGGCGTTTTTTAAGTTTAATGTTAATTTTGGGGATTTGTTTCATTCCTGCGGCGGGTTTTCCCCAGGAGCGGATAGGCAGTGCCTCGACAACAGTAAATATCTCTCCTGACCTGGAATGGGTGAGTATCGGCACAGCAACTTTCGATCCTCCTGTGACAGCTGACCTGCACGGCGTGTGGGGCAGCTCTGAGGACAATGTGTTCGTGGTGGGCAAATCAGCTACGATCTTGCGCTACAACGGCGGCAGCTGGAGCCAGACAACCACTAACCCTGCCCGGGCCTGGAATCTGTACGATGTATGGGGCACCGATGCTGAACACATCTATGCTGTGGGTGACTACAGGGGCAGATTCAGCTACCATAACGGCTCATGGGACAAGGTCGCCAGCTGGATCACCAACTACCCGCTCTACAGCATATGCGGCACGCCGGACCTCGACCTGTATGCCGTGGGCGATCTTAAAACCATATGGGGATTGTTTGTTCCCCATTACTACAACTTTGAAACCGGGAAAGGCGATTCATGGAACCCCAGTCAGAATCAGCACAACTTCCCTCACATCCTCTACGGCTGCTGGGTCAGCCCAACCAAAGATATGTTTGCAGTGGGCAAAAAAGGTGCTGTGGCCAAGTTGACAGCCAGAAATTTACCGGGCCATTATCAATGGAACAAGATGTCTGTCCCCACAAGAAGGGATCTCTACGGCATCTGGGGGACCAGCAATTCGGATATGTTTGTCGTAGGTAAAGGCGGCGTAATACTGCACAACTCCCAGCCCGACGGGACCGGCTGGTCAGCAATGGCGAGCCCGACAAACGAAGACCTTCATGCAGTATGGGGTACTGCGTCAAATAACGTATACGCGGTCGGCAACAATAGTACGGTGCTACACTACGACGGCACTCAATGGACTGATATCAGCAATAAGATCCCGGGTTCGGAAGACCTGAATGATATATGGGGAAGCTCCGGCGATGATATCTACATTGTTGGAAACAGCGCTACGATCCTCCACAGCGTGTACTGTAAGGGGGGTGAGACACAGCCATGTTATTGTCCTGATGGCACGGTAAAAGAACAGACGTGCAAGCCGGATGGCAAAGGCTGGGAGCCGTGTGACTGTACCTATTACAAGGTCTGGAGCGATCCAACTACGAACTTGTGCTGGCAGGATCCGCAAAAAGATGCATATACCTCTGGTGACCCGGGACTAACGCAACCGGATGCGAAAAGGTACTGCGAAGAGGTGGTTTTCGGCGGCTATGACGACTGGCGGCTGCCGACCATCGACGAGCTGAGGACTCTGATCAGAGGTAATCCGCCCACCGAGACAGGCGGTGAGTGCCCGGTAAGTGAGGGCAGTCCTATGGCTGACGGGGCGAATGAAGCTTGCATGCCAAGTACGGAATTTGGAGGCCCTGGAGTCGAAGGATGTTACTGGCTACCTGAGCTCACCGGATCGTGTTCCAAGCCAGATCCTGGTGCGCAAGGCCATCCGCTCGAGTCTGTTTCATCTACAGTGGCCATAGACAACGAGCACTGGGTTGGGTGCGTTCTTTTTGATAATGGTGCCGTAGCTTTCAACCATATTAATAGCTACGCGGATGTACGTTGCGTTCGAACCGGGCCTACCAGCCCAGTCACTTGTGAAGAAGGCTCGCCGCCTTGTATACCAGGCGAAACCAGACAATGTACGACCTCAAACGGGAAAACGGGCGCCCAGGTCTGTGCGGATGACGGCAGCTGTTTTGGGCCGTGCGAAAGTACAGGTTTCACCCCATCGCCCCCTATTACGGACGTCTGTGATCAGTGTGACCAAGTGAAATTGACCATCAAAGTACCAGAGAAGCTCGAGACCCCGCCGGAAGAGTTGATGGCATTTCTCTATTCGGCTGTGGGCTGGACCTTCCCACCTGCCAGGCCACCGGACGGAGGCGTAGATTACGATCAGGTCATGAACCCTGTTATTGATGTCGACAACCCCTTGAATCTGACCGTTCCGGGATGCACGTATTACAGGGAGAGTTGTCTATCCGGTGATTATTATCTGTATGTCGCTCTCATGCAGTCGGCAAAAATGCCGCCAACTATGCAAGCAGGCGACTATTGGTGGGGAATGGATCAGACACCACTTACATTGGGGGGCGGTCCACAGAGGGTGATTGAAATGGAAATCATGCTCGTCCCTTATTAAGTAAGAGTAGTGATTCTGATTGAGATGGTATTGAAGGGAAAAGGGGAAGGGAAAAGAGGATCAGGTCTTGACAATTTGTCAATATAACAAAAAACAAGACCTGATCCCTCAATGACCTTCATTTGGTCATCATCAGAGCAAACGATTAGCGATTAGTATAAATTCTCTACTCTACATCAATCCCGAAATTGGATAAGAACTTCCCCTGATGGAAATCAGACTGGAGTCGTCGAATCGCACTCTTCAGTTTTGGGCTGGCCTTGGCGGCAAATGCTTCCAGTAAGTTCTCAATGTCCGCCACATTAGCCGCAGTTAGAATTGCCTGCTGGCCATTAACAGCTGCTTCAATCATGGGCAGGACATTCTCTAACACTTCATGGGTCTTTTCCCGCAGATCCGGATATCGCAAGAGGAGGTAGCTTCCTTCCAGCGCATTTTGGTAGAAGAGCCGAATGTACTCCTGACCCTCGAAGCTCGAAGCCATCACATTGTCACGGAAATTATGCAACACCTCCAGTTTTGTCTTACCTTCCGTATCTCCTTCCAACGTAAGGCTTACCGGACACTCAATTACAGTGACGTCCCCCTGCACAGTAAGGAAATTCACACCTTGACCATTGTATGCCCGCACGATCACGAGGGTGTTGCCCCCTGAGATACCCGTGAGAGTGAAAGGGACAGTCATATCGATATAACCGGTCGAGTTTAAGACAAATTGCACGTAGGTGGGTGTTACGGTAGCAACTGCTGAATTATTGGTTGACAGTGACAGATATCCACCAACGTTCGGTGTACCCTGGCCTCCCCCAACGAACTTAACACTTCCGTCTGCTGTCTGGCCTGCTACGACAATGTACGTTGGCTTGTTGAGGGCAAGAGAATCACTCCTGGCCTCTTGTCCCCACCCAAAGAGGAGAAAAGCTATGATAATGATTATTAATGCAAGAAATTTTTTTTTGTCCATTGTTGTTCCCTCCTTTTAAAACCTTGCTCGTTCTAAAACAGGAATAGCACACAGACATTATCCGTGCAATTGATTTATGTCAATTGTTCTCTTGAGAAAGAGCAAGTACCCTTATTCGGATGAGAATTTGGCCACCTTTGGCTTTACTAATCTTTCAAAATCTTTGTATGCCAATCTAATCAGTTCCGTATGCAAACCTGCGTTGAACGCAATCTCCTCGTCTTCATCCAGACTTTCCGCAACAAAAACTTCCATTCCATAAATATTTCCAAAGGGTGGCATAGCGCCGACTTCGCACTCCGCAAACAGGTCTTTAAACTCTTGCTCAGTAGCGAGTTCAACTTTGCTCGCTCCAGCGGCTTTCTTCAAGAGATGGAAATCTACCTTGTGGGAAGCAGGCAAAACAGCCATGGCCATTTTACCGTCAATCTTAACCATTACTGTTTTAGCTAACTCCTTTCCTGGAATGTGGGCTGAAGCTGCAATTTCTTGAGCGGTGTAAGTTGGCGAGTGGCTGATGGTCACATACTTAACCTTCTGGTTGTCCAAAAAATCCTTTAATTTTTTCACTGGCATGGGAATCTCCTTTAATCCTGAATATCACGACCTGAAAAGATGATAATAAATAAAACAATATATATCAAGTAGGGAAATTAGGTCACCCAAAATAGAAAAAGATACACCTCTCTATAATAAGTTTTACTTCAGATAAAATTTGTAAGAATATATAATTATGATGAGGGAGGAGATGGCTTGGCAATACTCGGAAAGAAAATTTTGCGTATGTTCTGGTCAGTTGTTCTTATCTCTATAGGTTTGTATATCGGTCTGGTGATCATTCTCATGGTTTTTCAGGCCCATTTTATCTACTTTCCTCAGCGTGAAATTACCGTGACTCCCGGTGAAATAGGGCTCTCATACGAAGCAGTGTATTTTGCAGCTGCGGATGGAGTAAAACTGTCTGGTTGGTTTGTCCCTGCTGAGAGGTCCCGAGCCGTGATTCTGTTTTGCCACGGTAATGCTGGCAACATTTCGCATCGTTTGGAGTCCATTCAGGTATTCCATCGTCTTGGGCTAAGCACTTTCATTTTTGATTACCGCGGTTATGGCCAGAGCGAGGGAAAACCTACCGAACAGGGTACATACCTCGATGCAGAGGCAGCATGGAGCTACCTTATTCAGAAAAAACAGGTGGATCCAACCAGAATCATTATTTTCGGGAGATCTCTTGGTGGTGTTATTGCTGCCTGGCTTGCACACGTCCACACACCGAAAGTGCTCATCATAGAGTCTACATTTACTTCTATCCGGGATATTGCTGCCGACTTGTATCCCTACCTTCCTGTGAGATTATTATCGCGTTTTGACTACAGTGCCATGGATTATCTTCGTCAGGTGAATTGTCCGGTTTTGATTGTGCATAGCCGCAATGACGAAATAATATCCTTCAGTCACGGGCGTCGGCTATTCGAAGCAGCACATGAACCAAAGGAATTTCTCGAAATTACAGGTACTCACAATGAGGGATTTATGACATCGGCAAGACACTATGAAGGTGGTTTAGACTTCTTCATTTCAAAACATGTTGGAAAGTGAAACTTTACAGAACAACATGTATATGGGTTGGGCTTGCGCACTTACCTCAAATCGCCTTCGGCGAGTTCAGATACATGCTCCTTGTCCTTTAACATCTCAAAATACAAGATAACAAGATATATGAAAACTATCTATTGACACTCATAGGGGATGGAAATATAATTCCCCCAATTGCTTGACTTTGTTAAGGAATCGAAGGATAAGACAGAAGGTAAACGCGGTTTAAAAGGAGGATGGAAGAATGAAAAAATGTTTGAGGATCGGGAAAGTGGTGTTCTTGTTTCTGGTGTTTCTTTTCTTGCTTACCGGCGTTGAAGCAAATGCTGGTTTGAAAGGGGTAATCATCTATGACAGCAAATATGGCTCAACCCCTGAGGTAGCTTACTGGATCAGGGCCATTGTTGGAGAGGATCAATATCTTGAGGTAAAACATCTTGACCAGATTGTTGATGTGAGCCCATATGACTATGTTATCATTGGAAGCTATACGAGGTGGGAGAAACCATCCCCACGGATCTACAAGTTTGTCGAGAAGTACCAGGATGTTTTAGCCACGAAAAAGGTTGGTTATTTCCTCCTGTGCGGTGACATTGATGAAACCATGATCCTTAAAACACCAGGGGGCACTCCTCACCTCATTGCAGGCAGGAACTATCTTTTTGATATCCAGCAAAAATTTCCCAAGGTAAAACCTGTGATCCTGGGTGGCTTTGGTGGTCGTCAGGTCAATCCTACCCTGAATACCTTTGATAAATATATCACGGCTCTCTTAGAAAAACTCGCCAGAGAGGGAGTCGGCTGGGCAGGAAGGGATGTTTGGGAATCGTTGGTTCCTGAACGGGTGGAGTATTTTGCCAATGAAATCAGGGTAAAGATCCTGAGCCTGCGCCCAGTGGCAGATCCGAAACCGTACCGAAAATACTGGGATTCTTTGCAGCCAGCAAAGAGAGGCGATCCCTCTGTGGCTAAACTCACCGTCAAACCTTACGTTGAGTTAAGAGACACGGATCGAGTCTATTTTGACCGTTTTCGGGTTAAGGACAGCTTTGAAAAGGTGGAAGCATCGCTCAAGACATGGGCTAAGGCTGCAAACGTCAATCTCTTAGAACAGCGGAGGACCTTCTTCAATGTGTACTACCATGGCAAAAAAAATTATGGAGGGAACGAAGCTGTTCTCCACATTGTCATAGCAGCCCTGCCGGAAGACCCAGGCTACATTCATATTTCCGTAAGGAACTATGACAAGAAGGGAAAGAGAGGAGCTATGGCTCCTGATGTAAATGCCCTGGAAAAACAGATCGGCTTCACTCGGGGAAAATGAAAGGGGTGAAGATATGATGGTGGAAGGTTTTATCAAGACATTTCTTTTGGTGCTCCTGTGTATTCTCATTCTCATTATCCTGATCGCAGTTCCCTTTATACTGAAAGCAAAGGGTGAAGGCGAACGGATGGTTGCATCGTACCAGAAGGGTACTGCTGAAGTCTTCAGTAAGGAGAACCTAAAACCCCAGCCAGTGATGGTGAAGCCAGAATTTCAACTCATCAATCCTGCCAAAGCCCTGAAGCTTATCAAGATGGTACCAAGCCGGGCCAAGGCTGAAAAGATCGGTAACATTACCTCTATGGATGCCACCATGTTTGGTTTCATGAAGATGTATACCCTGCTCCTGGCTCCCAAATCAGGCTTCAACTTCCCCATGCTTTCCGTGGATGTGGTCTCCGTGGGAGGAAAGAGGGTGTTTGTGCTCGAGGTTATTGATCCCGCTCATGTTCCCTCAGAGAATATCTCGAGGTCTTATGAAAAGATGAAGGTACTTAAAGAGAAGGTAAAAGATCTTCCTGATACACCACCTGACATGCCGTGGGCAAAAGAGATGACCATGGAATTCAGTATCCATACCAAGGCAGATCGCTCAAAAGATGACTTCTTCCTTGGTCTCTACAAGGAATACCTCACAACCTACCTTGAGATGGTAAGGAATGCCCCACAACTCACCAATGCAGAGCAAAGCAAAAAGGTGCAGGAAGGCATCAAGACCTATGTAAACACCCTCCTGGAAAAAGGAGGACCTGCAGTTAGTGTCTTTAAATTCCTGCTCGGTCCAGAAAAGCAAAAGGAGTTTGTGAAAGGGGTAATGTTCGGGATTGAAGAATAATGGGTATTATGTACTCAGAAAAGGTGATGGAGCATTTCAAGAATCCACGGAATGTAGGAGAAATACCCGATGCTGATGGGATTGGTGGATTGACCAGCGAGATCTGCGGAGACCACACCTATGTCTATATCAAGGTGAAAGAGGGAATCATCATTGACTGCAAATTCCGTACGTTTGGTTGTGCTGCAGCTATCGCCTCAAGCAGCATGCTTACGGAGATGGTCATCGGAAAGTCATTAGAAGAGGCCATGAAGGTCAACTCTATGGACATTGTCCATGCCTTGGATGATGGGATACCTGAACCCAAGATCCACTGTTCGGTGCTTGCTGCCGATTCCCTCCATGAGGCGATTAAGGACTACTATTTAAAAAAGGAGAAATAATAAGAACGAGGTAAAAATGGCAAGTGAGATGAAGTCACAAGAGATCAAGGTAAAAATCAGCGATGAAGTGTTAAAAGGTGTCTATTCCAACAATGTGATGATCAGTCATTCCCGGGAGGAGTTCCTTGTGGACTTCATGAACATCTTCCCTCCAGAGGGGATTGTGAATGCCCGGGTAATCATGAGCCCTGGCCATATCAAAAGGTTGATCAAGGCCCTGTTGGACAATGTAAATAAGTATGAGGCAAAATTCGGCACCATCCCCGAGGTACCGGAGCCTGAACCCCGCAAGGTAGGTTTTGTCCACTGAGAAAGGGTTGAAAGTTGAACGTTCAGAAAGTAAGCCTTTATAAAAAAATCTTTTGACAAGCCCTAAAAATAGTGTTATTAGGCTTTTGGGTTTGTCCTAAAAAATAACTTTTTAGCAGAAGGAGGGGAGATTTATGACAAAGAAAGAGCTTATTGACAAAGTTGCCAAAGAAGCCAAAATCACCAAAAGTGCAGCAGGTAAGGCCCTCGACGGTGTTATAGGTGGGATTACCGGTGCACTCAGGAAGGGCGACAAGGTGACACTGGTTGGCTTTGGAACCTTCACCACAGCCAGAAGAGCTGCCCGGAAGGTAAGAAATCCCCAGACTGGCGAAGCTATGAGGGTTGCGGCGAAGAAGGTACCTAAATTTAGACCAGGAGCAGAACTGAAGAAAGCAGTAAAATAATCCCCCATTATTCCCCACGCAACACGTTTTTCGAGGCCAACTTAGCAATAAGTTGGCCTCTCTCTTTATCCACCTTTTAAATACCATTGCTTTAAGTGCCGTATCGTCCTGATTGTGGTATAATTTAATTTATGGATTGTGAGAGGAGAACCTTCTTAGGTCTCATCATTTCTTTTATAATGAGCCTCCCCCTTCTTTCCTTTTTTAAGCCAAACGTGGAGGCAAAAGAGGCATCTCCAGTCACGGTTACCTCTCCTTCAGGGGATAGGGCACAGGTAGTGATACTGCAGCAACAGGGCATTTTAAAAGGGGATACAGTAGATGTCAATCTCATAAAAAAGTTACTCAATCAGGGTGTCTGTCATGTAACTGGCAATTCCCTTCCTTCAGGGGCATGGAAAGAGCTTTTCACTCCCAAAGATATTGTGGGGATTAAAGTAAACTGTCTGGGGGGAAAAGGAATCTCTACTCACCCTGAATTGGTTATGGCAGTTGTTGAGGGTTTGAGAATAGCTGGTGTTCCTGGCAGTAACATCATAATCTGGGACAGGCTGACCAATGAGCTTGAAGCGGTTGGGTATAAGGTCAATTGGCAGGGCGAAGGGGTCCGGTGTTTTGGTACCGATAGCAATTATGAGCAAGAGGTAGAAGAGGTAGGATCAGTTGGGAGTTGTTTCAGCAGTATCTTAAGCCGGCAGTGTACTGCTCTAATCAATATGCCTGTGCTCAAGGATCATGACCTGTCAGGGGTATCTTTGAGTCTGAAGAATTTCTACGGGGCAATACACAATCCCAATAAGTATCATGATAATAACTGTGACCCCTTTATTGCTGATCTCAATAGCCATCCCCTGATAAGGAAGAAACTCAGATTGATCATCTGTGATGGCCTTAAGGGGATGTATAATGGAGGCCCTGGCTTTAAACCTCATGGGAGTTGGGCATTTCAGGGGATCATCATAAGTCGTGATCCGGTATCATTGGACCGGATTGGATGTGAGATTATTGAGGAAAAGAGAAAGGAAAAAGGTCTGCCCAGCTTGAAAGAAGTGGGAAGAGAACCCAAGCATATAACTACCGCTTTTAAGAAGGGGTTAGGCATTGGGGATATGAAGAAGATTGAGGTGATACGATCATGAAAGATTTTTATTCCCGGAGAAAATTCTTAAGAGATGCGCCGCTGTGTCTCTGTGCCCTGACCTTTTCTTCAAAATTCACTCGGCTTGAGAACTGGTTTGAGGTCATCCCAGCAGCCTTTGCTGCAGAGCCTCCTTTAAAAGAAGTGAAGTTCTACAGAAAACTTGATGACCTGAGGATAGAGTGTGGGATCTGCCCCAAAGAGTGTAAAATCGCTGATTCCGAAAGGGGATACTGTGGGAACAAGGAAAATCGCAAAGGCACGTATTATACCTTAGTCTATTCTCAGGCCTGTGCCGTGCACAATGACCCCATAGAAAAGAAACCTCTCTTTCATTACCTTCCCGGAACTAATGCCCTCTCCATCGCAACAGCCGGTTGCAACTTTGAGTGTAAATTCTGTCAGAACTGGCAGATTGCCCAGTTTCGGCCAGAGCAGGTGGAGAGCACAACCGTCACCCCGGAACAGGTTGTGAAGATGGCTAAAGATCAAGGGTCTCCTACCATTGCCTATACCTATTCTGAACCAGTGGTCTTTTATGAATATATGTATGATACAGCCAGACTGGGCCGATATCAGGGCATTGGGAGTGTGATGATCTCCAATGGTTACATTAAAGAGGAGCCGTTAGTTGAACTCTGCAAGTACCTGACCGCAGTTAAGATTGATTTGAAGGCCTTTACCGAGAGGTTTTATCGGGAGACCTGTAGTGGGGAACTAAAACCGGTCTTGGATACTCTTGAGAAGCTGAAAAAGATTGGGATCTGGTATGAGATCGTGGTCTTGATTGTCCCCACCTTGAATGACAGTGAGAAAGAGATAAGGGAAATGAGCGAATGGATCAAAAAGCGATTAGGATGCGATGTACCGGTCCACTTCACCCGTTTCCACCCCATGTATAAAATTAAAAATCTTCCTCCCACACCGGTCAATACCTTGGAACGTGCACGGAAGATCGCTCAAGAACTCGGGCTTCATTATGTGTATATAGGGAATGTCCCAGGACATGAAGGGGAGAATACGTATTGCCCGAACTGCAAAAAGATGGTGATTAGGAGAACAGGTTTCTTAATTATTGAGAATCGTTTGAAGGCAGGTAAGTGCTCCTTCTGCAACTACCCCATTCCTGGCGTGTGGGAAATGCCACCTGCCTTGCAGGTTAAAAAGTTGTAACGCGCCTTTCCTGAAAATAGTTTATTAGAAGTAGAGTTACACTGGTAAGGTTTAAGAAACCAACAAAAAGGCAGGAAACCTTCAGTCCTAAGATGGGCACCAAGAGGGTTCCGGTGAGTAAAGCGCCGAGGCATGCACCGAAGTGGTCTGCACTGTCCACCATTCCTGCCACCTTACCAGAGCCTCCTTCCTTCATCAAATAGAGCTTACTTACCAAGGGGAATTCCAGTCCGGTTAATGCGCCGGCAGCAATGACGAGGAGCATAAAACAGGACTCAGAGATAACCATGGGCCCGGTAAAGAAACGTGAGATAAACATGAGGAGAGCAGGAAGGATTAGGGGGTAAAAAACTAAGGAGCATTCAATTGTAATGAGCGTCTTTAATCCCGTTTTGAATTTGAGAATCATCCGGTTCTCAAGATAGCTTCCTAAAGCCAGTCCCAGCATAAACAGGGCAACAATGAGTCCTATCTGCTGGTAGATATAACCATAGATGTTCTGGAAGGAGAAGATAAGGATTATCTCCAGGGCCATACCGGTAAACCCTGTTGTCCCAATTGCCCAGAGGCAGTTGAACTTAAGGGGTTCAACCCTCCTTCTTTGCGAGGAAAAGAGATAGACCAGTCGCAGGCATATAATGAAAATCAGAGGAAGGAAAAACCAGTACCACCCAATCTCTCTTAAGGGTTGAAAGATACTTCCTTTTCCCCTTTCCCCAGAGAATATCTCCCAGAGAATGAGGTTGTAGAAATAGGTGATGGGCTGCAAATCGGTATTCACAATTCCCGGTTTTCTTTCCTTCAACGATCTTTCTACAAATTCCACTTGATCCTGAGGGAGGAGTAACTGAAAGTAATACGGTGAGAAGTAAGGCGAAGTGATTCTTCTTTCCTGATACCTTTCTTTGAGGACTGCGGTATCAAAAGTTGCTACACCCTTATAATCTGAGGCAAAGAACCAGCTTCTCTCTCCAGGTGATATTATGATAGATGAGAAGATCTCATGTAAGCTGTCATAGACTGACCCCGCATAGTCCCTTACCGCTTTCCCAAGGTAATTGGAAGATGAGGTTACCCCAATTACCAATAGCCCATTTGGTTTCAAGATTTTTTTTGCCTCCCGAAAAAAGTCAACCGTGTAGAATCGATTGAGCATGGCAGTTGATGGATCAGGCAGGTTTATGATGATCTCATCGTATTTTTGTCTGATCCTTTTAACCAGATAGCGTCCGTCCGTATAAAAAATCGTAATCCTTCTTTCTTTCAAAGCTTCTTGATCTATACGAGGCAAATTGGGAAGAGCAGTCTCAATCAGCTTGGCATCAAGTTCAACATAATCAAGCTTTAAGACTGGGTGTTTTAAGATCTCCTTTATCATTCCTTCAAAGCCGCTTCCAATAAGTAGTACCTCATGGGGGTCTGGATGTTCAGTCAGGATGAAATGGGTCCACAAGGCTGATTGGTAATTGTCAGGAAACGAAGTAATCCATTGCCCATTCCCAAATAAACTGAATTGGGTTCCCTGTCGAGCAAGGGCAATATTTTCATATCTGGATTCTTGAGATGTTACGAGGGCAATCTGATCATTGAGGGTGTTCCAGCGTTTCACAATGCTCATCTCATCAAAAGATCTAAGGATGTTAAGAGAGAGGAAAGAGGAGAAAAGGAGAAGGAGGAAAAGAGAGAAGATTCCTATTGATATCCTTGTTGCCCCTTTCGTTAATACGAGGGAGAGGCAAAAACAATTGGCTAAGAGGAAAAGGGCAAAGAATGAACAGATCTCAAGCGGTGGGAGACGGGCAAGCAGATAGAGGCTTACAGCAAGGCCTCCAATGACGCTGCCTAGGGCCTCTACAATATAGACCAGACCAATCTGGATAGCTGGTGATTTTCCTTCTCTCATCAACAGTTTACAGGCAAAAGGGAAGACAAACCCGATGATGAGACTGAAAGGCAGGATCAGGAGGAAGGATGAGATGAGGAGAGGGACAAGTCCAATATATTCGCCAGTAGCAACATGCAGGATGCCCCGTGTCATCCGTATCAAGTGGATCTGAAAGGGCGGAAATACACTGAGAGAGATCAGAGAAAGGAGGAAACAGGGTGCATAATTCTCTATTCTCTCAATCAATACCCCTGCGACCAAAGCACCCAGGCTGATTCCCACCAGCCAGGATGCGAGGATTACCCCCAGACACAGCTCATTTCCATAGAAGACTACCAGGAACTCCCGAATGAAGATGACCTGGGTGATGGTTGCAGAGAGCCCGAGGAGAAGGAAGGATACTTGTAAGAGAAGACCCATTTCCTATCACCGCAATTCATATAGTAATGTTAGCACACTGGTTTCATCAGCACCGATCACAAGTGCTAAAAGGTTTCCCTTCCTCTGGAGCACCATGCTCTTATCAGTGGTCTTAGAAGATAAGAAATTTATCCTTTTGGAATCATCACGATACTCTGTGAAATGGGTGCCTTTCTTTGTTTCTTTGCTTACCTTGTTAAAGGCATCGAGAGCCTCAGGTGCTGATGGGTATCTCACAATGAGTAACCTTTCTTTCCCTTTTGGTCCGCCATACTCGGTAAAGGCACCCATAGCATTTGCCTTGAAGCCAAATAGGTCATCCTGAAAGAGATAGTACTGATTATTCAAGGCAAGCATCCCCTTGATGATCTTCTCGCTCCCTTTTATCCGGTCTTTTGCAGGAAGCAGTTCCATAATATCCGGTACCTTTGCATGGACTTTAATCCGTGAGGAGATCTCCTTTGCCAGCCTCATTGCTGAAGTGATAACCTCTTTCCCTGATCCAAGGGTAATTATCCTGCAATAGTATTTATCCTGCCAGAAACTGACCTGGTTTGCAGATGTAATCCCCTCGTCACCAACCTCAATCCGGCCAAGATCAGGTGAACGGTAAAATGAATAGATTCCATAGGCAGAGATTGAATCCACCATCTCTGCGATGTCTACCTTAAACTCTTCATTTCCCTTACAGTACACCTGAGCTAAGAATTTGTTAACGCCGTACTCACGATACATCTCTGCTTCCCCATCCATGTATTCATGGAGGTTAGAGGCATCATATATTCTGGAATCTCCCTTTGCCTTGAAGCCGGGTGCTACTTCGCTCGATGGTAAGAGCCTTTTTAGATCACCTTCATTACCGAAGGCAAGGAGGGGGAAGAAGATGAGGGATATGGAGAGAAGAAAAAGTCTTTTAATGTGCATTATTGGACCTTGCTTAGCTATCAGCCCTCAGCTGTCAGTTTTGAGACATTACCGCAGGAGCGGCCTTCGGTCTTTTTTAGCTGATTGCTGAGAGCTAAACGCTGATCGCTACTTTGAGAATATATAAATTTGGGGGTGGGGTCAATGAGCATTAAACTAATGTTGCTCGTTAGGTATCTAAAGTTATATAATGGTAATGACGGGAATGGGAATGGGTTTTGCGGTGAGAATACAA
>Ga0315289_10006692_pt1 | contig 16911 bp, 16 predicted proteins | sample YL17G11_40_MG_FD_203452 | JGI IMG/M metagenome (GOLD analysis project Ga0315289, IMG submission 203452) | Sediment microbial communities from Yellowstone Lake, YNP, Wyoming, USA - YL17G11_40 | ecosystem: Environmental > Aquatic > Freshwater > Lake > Sediment | place: USA: Wyoming | collected... | reverse complement strand
AGGGAACTTCGAGGGATTGAAGACCAATATCCGGAGCTTATCACGCCGGATTCGCCGACCCAGAGAATTGGTGGAAAACCGTTGGAGAAATTTGAGAAAGCCGCTCATCAAATACCGATGTTGTCGCTTTCGGATGCGTTTGATTTTCAAGAATTAAAAGATTGGGAAGTTCGTAATCACAAAATTCTAGCGACAAAATATGAATATTTTGCCGAGCTCAAACTCGACGGTTTGGCGGTTTCTTTGATTTATGAAAATGGCATTTTTACTCGCGGCGCCACAAGAGGCGATGGCAAAATCGGCGAGGATGTCAGCCAGAATTTGAAGACCATCGAGGCGATACCTCTAAATCTCAAAATGCAAAATGCAAATCTCAAAATGACAATGAAAAATGCAAAATTACTAGAAACCATTGAGATTCGCGGGGAAGTTTTTATGCCCAAAAAAGTATTTGAGGAGTTAAATCGGGAATATAAAAAGAAAAATTTACCGCTTTTGGCTAACCCCCGCAATGCGGCTGCCGGCTCGATTCGCCAGCTTGACCCGAAAATTGCCGCCGCCCGCCAGCTTGATTTTATCGCCTGGGACCTTTTACCTCACCTACGAAGTGAGGGCAAAATGGTTAAGACTCACGAAGAAGCCCATCGAGTTTTAAGGGAACTTGGTTTTAAGACTTTGGCAGAAAATCGTCTTTGTAAGAATCTGGCAGAGGTTGAGAAATTTAAAGAGGAGATTGAAGAGCGGCGAGAGGAATTACCTTTTCAAATTGATGGCATTGTGGTGGTCATTAATGACAATCAAAGGCGCGAAAAACTCGGGGTGGTTGGCAAAGCGCCGCGAGGGATGGTGGCTTACAAATTTGCGCCCGAGGAAGCGACCACCGTGGTTGAGGATATTCGCGTTCAAGTCGGCCGGACCGGAGCTTTAACGCCGGTGGCGATTTTAAAACCGGTTTTGGTCGCGGGCTCAACCATTTCGCGCGCCACTTTGCACAACGAAGACGAACTGCGCAAAAAAGACGTCCGGATTGGCGATACGGTGGTTATTCATAAAGCCGGCGATGTTATTCCCGAAGTGGCAAGAGCAATTAAGGAATTGCGCACCGGCAAAGAATTAGAATTCCATTTCCCCAAAAAATGTCCCCAATGCGGGGGGAAGGTTGTGCGCGAGAAGGGTAAGGCAGCCTATTACTGCTCAAATAAAAAATGTTTTATTATCCGGCGGCGAGGTTTAGAACATTTTGTTTCCCGTCCGGCTTTTGATATTGCCGGTCTCGGTCCCAAGATTTTAAATAAATTTATCGAAGTTGGTTTGGTCAAGGATGCGGCTGATTTATTTGAATTAAAAGTTGGCGATATCGAGCCGCTGGAAAGATTTGCCGAAAAATCGGCCCAAAATATTGTTGAGGCGATCCAAAGTCATCAGCAAATCGAACTCCCGCGTTTTATTTATGCTTTAGGTATTGCCAATGTCGGCGAGGAAACGGCAAACGACATCGCCAATGTCGTAAATCCGAAATCCCTGCCTTGCCGGCAGGCAGGCGAAATCCGAAATCCGAAACAACTATTAGATATTTTAAAAACAATGAAATTAGAGGATTGGCAGAAAGTTAAAGATGTTGGTCCGATTGTTGCCAAATCGATTAATGATTATTTTCAAAATAAGGATAATCAGGCTTTTATCAAAAAGTTAATTAAATCAGGTGTTAAAATCAAAATCAGTCAGCCGTCAGCCGTCAGCCGCCAGCTGGCTAATAAAACTTTTGTTTTCACTGGCGGGCTGGAACATCTCACCCGCGATGACGCCAAACAGAAAGTTCGCGATTTAGGCGGGGAGGTATCCGAGTCGGTCTCCCGCGAAACCGATTTTGTGGTGGTGGGTTCCGAACCGGGGGAAAAATATGAAAAAGCCAAAGAACTAAAAATCAAAATTTTGAGTGAAAAAGAATTTTTAGCTTTCATAAAATAATCAATTCTGATAACCATCTATAAAATTACGCTCCAGCGTAAAAGTTCATATAGCTAACAGGTAAATAAAAACCCCCGCCTTTCGGCGGGGTTAGGGCTCGGTCTTGGGTTTTTCCTCGGGATAAGTGAGGTTTTTGAGGGCGGACTTGATCCGTTCTCTGGCTCGTCTTGGGCTGCCGCTTTCGAGATAGACGATGGCCAGATTCAAGGACTTGACGGCATAAAGTAATCTCCGGCCGATTGGCCGGAAAGGATGGCGCTGGCATTCTCGAATGACGCTCCGAAGAAAGCTGACCACCGGTTTTTTGGTCTCGTCAGAGAAATTGCCATTGAAAACCGGCGCGTTGTTAAGAATTGAACTTAGACTCCGGCGAAATGAGCGGAGGGTCGTCTCAATTTCTTTGCGGAAGCTGGTAGTTCCGACACTTCTTTGGACGACTTTTTGAATTATCTGCTCTTGAGTGTCGAGAATTCTCATCAGTTCCGGAAGTCTAGCGCGTAAGAATTTGACATCCAGATATTTATCGAGAATATGGTCATGCAGACGAAGAGCATGGTCCAGATCTTCGACCTGCATAAACGCCAGCCGATGGTCCTTGTCGTCGAAATTCGAAATCCAGCAATCCGAAAGTGGAAAACCTCGGGAGGTGTAATAATCGACTTCCCAGGCTGGCACAAGCTGCCAAATCGGGACAAGAAAAATCCCTTTCCGCAGATAAGTCGTTGCCGTCTTTTTGCGAATCAGTTGTCGGCGAAACGTCCGATAAAACCAGGTTTGGCGGACAGTCCAGCCCCGGGTAAGAAAAAGAATTGGCGTCCGTTTGACTCTTTGGACCTGAAGAATGCCTTTGTCAATCCAGCGAACAACATCAATGGCTCGTAAAGCCGGCCGGTTTGAATGTTTTTTCAAAGGACTTTTACCCCCTGTTTTACTAATTTCTTATTCTACCTTATTTTAAAAATTTTTCAAGCATCTTGTGAAAGTTCCCATCTACCCGTATAATTTTCTTGAAAGGAAGATTATGGCCAAAATCACTTCGGGGGATGTTGATCACATTGCCGAACTTTCTCGTCTTGAGTTTAAGCGGGAAGAACAAAAAAAATATACCGGTGAACTTGAGAAAATCTTGACCTATATTGATGAATTAAAAGAGGCCCCCACTGACAAGGTCGAGCCAATTGACCAAATTGGCGGGCTTTCGAATGTCAGCCGGGATGACGAAATTAATGAGAGTCTTGCCACTCAAAAAGTCCTTGAAAATGCGCCGGAAAAACAAGCTGGTTTTATCAAAGTTAAAAAAATTTTTGATTAAAGAGAGAAAATGGCTTACGAAAAATTAACCATTAGCCAAACCCAAAATGATTTTCAAGCCGGCAAATTAAAGCCCACGGCCTTGGTGAAATTTTATTTGGCAGAAATTCAAAAAATCAATCCGGATTTAAATATCTATCTTGAAGTTTTAAAGGAAGAATCTCTCCGGCAGGCCGAAGAAAGTGAAAAGCGGTATCAAGCGGGAAAGCCCAAAGGTCCTTTGGACGGCATGCCGATTGCTTTAAAAGATAATATCTCGACTAAAAATGTCCTGACCACCGCCTCTTCCAAAATTTTGGAAAATTATCGGCCGCCTTACGATGCCACGGTGGTGGAAAAATTAAGAGAGGCGGGGGCGATCATTTTGGGCAAAACCAATCTTGACGAATTTGCCATGGGCTCATCAACGGAAACTTCTTTTTTTGGACCAACCAAAAATCCTTATGATTTGACCCGCGTTCCCGGTGGCTCGTCCGGCGGTTCAGCCGCGGCAATAGCATCGAACCTGGCTTTAGTTGCTTTGGGTTCGGATACTGGCGGGTCGATCCGCCAGCCGGCGAGTTTTTGCGGCATTGTTGGTTTCAAACCGACTTACGGGGCAGTTTCCCGTTACGGACTTTTGGCCATGGCTTCCTCTTTGGATCAAATCGGGCCGATGACCAAGACGGTTCGCGATGCGGAAATATTGTTTGGAGTAATTTCCGGGGCTGATCCGAAAGATTCGACGAGCATAAATATAAATCAAAATGCAAAATGCAAATCTCAAAATGACATCTCAAAATGCAAAATTGGAGTACCAAAAGAATATTTTGGCCAAGGTTTAGAGCCAGCAGTCAGGAAAATCATTAAGAAAGCGATTGATCAACTCAAGAGTTTAGGAGCAAAAATTCAGGAAATCAGCTTGCCAAATTCAAAATATGCTCTTTCTTGCTACTATATTATTATGCCGGTGGAGGTTTCTTCCAATTTGGCGCGCTATGATGGTCTTAAGTATGGCTATTCAGCAACTCAAAACTCAAAACTCAAAACTCAAAACTTACTTGAAGTATATTTAAAAACTAGATCCGATGGTTTTGGCGTCGAGGCCAAAAGAAGGATAATGCTCGGAACTTATGCTTCGTCAGCCGGTTATATTGATAAATATTACAATCAAGCTCAAAAAGTCAGAACGCTCATAAAAAAAGATTTTGATAAAGCTTTTTCCGAGGTTGATTTTATTTTAGGTCCAGTCTCACCGGAGAAGGCGTTTAAAATTGGCCAAAAATCCGATCCTTTAACAATGTATCTTTCGGACATTTATACGATTGCTGTCAATTTGGCAGGGCTGCCGGCGATCAGTGTTCCGGCGGGTATGGTAGATGATTTGCCAGTGGGTTTGCAAATAATTGGCCCTCAATTTTCTGATTGGCAAATCTTTAAGTTAGCCAAAGTCTTTGAAAGGATTCGTGGTGAATTATCGTATCCGGAAATATCATAAAACAACTGAACAGCAAATTGTCGAAGGAATTTTCAAAGGTCTTTGGTGGTTGATTTCTTGGCCGTTTCGTTTGCTACTCGGAAAAAGAAAGGGAGCCGGGGTAAATTATCAATCGGCAAGTTTTGATAAAAGTTTCTTAGCCGATAAATGGCAAGAAATTGAGGAGTTGATGCGGCTTGGTCATCCGTCAAATTTTAGTCGGGCAATTTTGGAGGCGGATAAACTGCTTGACCATGTTTTAAAAGCCCTGCGGACGCCGGGGATGACCATGGGTGATCGCCTCAAGGCCTCGCGCAATCGATTTTCGCCCGACGCCTACGAGGCCGCCTGGCACGCTCACAAGGTCCGCAACGAAATTGTCCACAACAGCGCCTATCAAATCACCGATTTTATTGCTAAAGAAGCAATTTCCAATTTTAAAAAAGCATTGGGGGAATTAACTTAAAATTATGAATTACAAAACTGTCATCGGGTTGGAAATTCACGTCCAATTAAAAACCAAATCAAAAATGTTTTGCGGCTGTGATAACAAGGCGGAAAATGCGGCGCCGAATTCTTTAGTTTGCCCGGTTTGTTTGGGCCTACCGGGAATTTTGCCAGTGGCAAATAAACAAGCAATTGAATGGACCATCAAGACTGGTTTGGCTTTAAATTCCCAAATAGCGGAAGTTAGTAAATTTGACCGCAAGCATTATTTTTATCCGGATTTGCCCAAAAATTATCAAATCTCTCAATATGATCGGCCATTCGCCACCGGCGGGTGGCTCGAAATCAGAAATCAGAAATCAGAAATTAGAAAAATTGGTATCACCCGTATTCATTTAGAAGAAGACGCCGGCAAACTTATTCATACCAAAGACGCGACCCTGGTTGATTTAAACCGGACGGGGACGCCTTTAATGGAGATAGTCACCGAACCGGAAATTTCTTCACCCGGGGAAGCAAAAATATTTATCCAAGAACTGCGGGCGATTTTAAGGTTTCTTTCAGTCTCGGAGGCTAGTATGGAAAAGGGACATCTCCGCTGCGATGCTAACATTTCGCTTTGCGAACTCAAAACTCAAAACTCAAAACTCAAAACTTTAGGCACGCCGGTGGAAATCAAAAATCTTAATTCCTTCCGGATGGTCGAAAGAGCGTTGATTTATGAAGAAAAACGGCAAAAGGAATTGCTTGAAAAGGGCGAAAAGATTACTAAAGAAACCCGCGGTTGGAATGACGTCAAAAATGAGACTTACTTGCAAAGAAGCAAAGAATTTGTCCAGGATTATCGCTATTTTCCAGAACCCGATATTCCCCCATTTGAAACAAAAAGTTTTGAGATTGAAAAATTAAAAAAAGAAATTCCCGAACTGCCGGCGGCCAAACGAAAAAGATATCGGCAAGATTTTAATCTTTCAAGCGCCGATGCGGCCATTCTTTCTCTTGATAAACAGCTGGCTAATTATTTTGAGAAAATCGTCAAAGTTATTTCGCCCAAACTGGCGGCGAATTGGGTGATTAATGAGTTGAAAATGGAGGGTGTTTTGGTTGTTGCTCCAGAAAAAATGATTGAGATGCTCAAAATGCTTGAAGAAGGCAAAATTTCCGGCAAAATTGCCAAAGAAGTTTTAGCTGAAATGATTAAAACTGGTAAAACCGCTGGTGAAATCATCAAGGACAAAGGTTTTAGACAAATGGGGGATGAAGAAGAAATCGCTAAAATAATTGAGCAAGTTTTGGCAGAGAATCCTAAACCCGCCGAAGATTTCAAAAAAGGGAAAAAGGAAGCGCTGGGATTTTTGGTGGGCAAAGTGATGGCGGTTTCTCGCGGTCAAGCCAATCCCCAACTGGTCAATCAAATTTTAAAAGAAAAATTGCAAAAGGCAAAGAGTTGACAATAGAAGATGATAAATGATAATCTAAAATTAGAAATTAGTTCGTAAATACAAGTGGAGTGTCAATGGCGAAAGAACAAATTGATATCGAAAAACTTTTAAAAGTCCAGCGTCAAGAATATCAGAGATATCTTAAAATTCTTTCCGAAGATTTTAATTCCAAATTGAAAGTTATTGGAGAAGGTATTGGCGGGATTTTGGAGATCGGGAGAAACACCCAAGAAATGGTGGCTAAAAACAGTGTTGATATTGAAGTGATTAAATCAGACATCTCTTTTATAAAAAGTGAGCTTAAAGGAAAGGTTGACCAAGATCAGTTTACTGCGTTAGAAAAAAGAGTAATTTTTCTTGAAAATAAACTGAAAAGAGTTTAACTTTGGCTAATAGAACCGGCCCCCATGAAGAAAAATCTTCGCTCGGAATTTTTAAAAACCATGACAGGGCTGGCAACCGCCGGTTTTGGTCTGGTGGCGGCCTTAGCTTGGAATGAAGCCATCAAGGATTTTATCAATAAATTTATCTCGCCGGGCTCGACCGTCCTTTCAAAAATAATTTATGCTCTGATTGTGACATTTTTGGCAGTGATAGTGACTTATTTATTGGGTAAAAGTACTCAAGAAGCCAAAGAAGAAGAAGAGAAAAAGGAGCCCAAAAGATAGCATTTGACAGGGCTGAATGCTTATTATATTATTGATTTTCAGGAGGTAAAATGGCCAAGATTTCTTATTTAGATAGCGATCGATTTCATCCCCGGCTGAAGCGCGGGGGGCTCTTTATTGTTTTATTTTTAGTCTTAAGTTTCGTCATGGGGCTGGCCGGCGGAACCGGCGCCACCCTTCTTTTAGTCTCCAATAGTCGTCTTCAGGAAATCTTGGGAATTAAAGGGGGGACGGTCAATCTCACCACCACCAAAACCGAGAAGTTGCGGCTGGAGGAGTCGTCGGCGATTGTTGACGCCACCAAAAAAGTTGTTCCGGCAGTGGTTTCGATTACTTCATCCAGCAATGTAACGGATCTTTTTGGCCGGATTGTTTCCCAGGAGGGCGGCGGGACCGGTTTTATTATTACCAATGACGGTCTGATTTTAACCAATAAACATGTTGCCCAAAGCGGTGAGAATTTAATGGTCTTGACCGCTGACGGGAAAAACTACCAAGCCAAGGTCGTCGCTCTGGATCCAACCAATGATTTGGCAATTTTAAAAATTGATGCCAGTGGTTTGTCAGTTGTCGACATGGGAGATTCTGATAGTTTGGCAGTTGGTCAATGGGTTATCGCCATTGGCAATGCTTTAGAATTGCAAAATACCGTGACTGTCGGTGTCATTTCCGCCCGCGAAAGACAATTGACCGCCGGCAGCGGCTCAAGTCAAGAGCAACTCAATAACTTACTCCAAACAGATGCGGCTATTAATCTCGGTAATTCCGGGGGGCCGCTCGTCAATCTTGCCGGTCAAGTGGTCGGGATTAATACGGTGATGGCGGGCAATGCCCAAAATATTGGTTTTGCCATTCCCATCAATCAAGCCAAGGGGGCGTTGGATTCTTATAAAAAAACCGGTAAAATTATCAAGCCTCAAATTGGCGTCCGGTATCTGACTTTGACTAAAGAAATTGCCAAAAGTCTCAACCTTTCGGTTGATCACGGCGCCTTAGTGACGGGTGGGCAGAGCCAAGCAGCCGTCCTCTCGGGAAGCCCGGCGGAAAAAGCCGGCCTTAAAGCTAATGACATTCTTTTGGAGATCAATGGTGAAAGGATTGATGAGAATCATCCGCTCGGAGCTCTTATCCAGAAATATCAAGTCGGCGACGAGATCGAGATCAAATATTTAAGAGACCAAAAAGAAAATACCACCAAGTTAAAATTGAGCTCAATTGAGTAACCGCTGCTCCGCCACCTACGAGGTGGCGGAGAATGGTAAAATTTAGTATTATTGAACTAAGGAGAAAAAATTGGAGAGTCGCAAAGACCCCTTAGTTAATGATCGATATTATCATATTTTTAGTCGTAGTATTGCTCAATTCAAGATTTTTAATAATAATGAAGATTATTTAAGAATATTACACATATTGGATTTATATCGGTATATTGATTTTAATTACAAATATTCGCATTTTGACGAACTCACAATTGAACATCAACAAGCAATCATCGCCGATTTAAGAAAAGATAATTATGTTTTGGTTGAAATTGTGGCATATTGTCTTATGTCAACACATTTACATTTATTATTAAAACAAATTGCAGATAAAGGAATTACGAAATATTTGGCCAAGGTGCTCAACAGTTATTCCAGATATTTTAATATCAAACATAAACGAATAGGACCTCTCTGGGCAGGCAGATTTAAAAGTGTTTTAGTGTCTTCTGATGAACAATTGCTTCATTTAACAAGATACATCCATCTAAATCCAACCTCAGCTGGGCTTGTAGATAAATTAAACGCTTGGGAATTTTCATCATATTATGAGTATATTGATTCAGATATTGAAAGAGAGAAGATCTGCTCGTTTTCAGATATTTTGACATTATCGCCAAAAAAATACAAAAAATTTGTAGAGAGCATAAAATCTTATCAGAAAGAATTATCTCTAATTAAAAATATATTACTTGACAATTATACCGGGTAACCAACCGCTCCGCCACCTCGTAGGTGGCGGAGCGGTCAAAGGTATTATTGTCTAAGGTTGAGTTCTAAATCAGCTTCTTTGAGGGCTTGGACAATTGGCTCTAAATTGCCATTTAAGATTTGTTCTATTTTTGACCAAGATTTTTTAATTCGATGATCGGTGATTCGATCCTGGGGAAAATTATAGGTACGGATTTTTTCCGAGCGGTCACCGGTGCCAATTTGGAGACGTCGGGTATCTCCTTGCTCTTTTGTTTTTCTTTCTTCTTCGGCTTGATAAAGCCGGGAGCGCAGGACTACCAAAGCTTTTTCCCGGTTTTTGATTTGGGACCGTTCGTCTTGGCAGGTGACCACCAGTCCGGTTGGAAGATGGGTAATTCTGACGGCCGAATCGGTCGTATTGACGCCCTGGCCGCCATGACCTTTGGAGTGATAAACATCAATTCGAATATCTTGGGGATTAATTTGAATCTCGGTTTCTTGGACTTCGGGCAAGACCGCCACCGTGGCCGCCGAAGTATGGATTCGGCCCGATTTTTCCGTTTGGGGGACCCGTTGCACCCGATGAACTCCGGATTCGTATTTTAAAAGCTCAAAGGCTCTCTCACCCCTAATTTCGGCAATGATTTCTTTAATCCCGCCGAGAGAAGTACGATTAGAATTAAGGATATTAAGCTGCCAGCCCATTTTCTCGGCAAATCTTTGATACATCCGAAAAAGTTCTCTGCCAAAAAGTTCCGCTTCATCCCCGCCAGTGCCAGCACGAATTTCCAAGATAAGATTTTTAGATGGAACATCATTGGCGATCTTGGTACTCAATTTTTCAATTTCCTCTTTGGCAAGTTCCTTTAAAACTGGGTCGGAAGAACTTTGATAAAGAGTCTCGGCATCCGCCAATTGTTTTTGGAGATCCTGGTTCATATTACTTCTTTTTCTTTTTTTGCGCCTGTTGAATGGCTGCCGCCCTTTTGACTCTTGCTTGGAATTTATCCACTCTCCCGGCGGTATCAATAAATTTGGCAGTGCCGGTATAAAATGGATGACAGGCGGAGCAGACCTCGACACGGAGCTCGGGCGAAGTCGAACCAACTTCAAAAGTGTTACCGCAAGAGCAGGTTACTTTGGCTTTTTGGTAATATTTGGGATGAATTTCTTTTTTCATATCTTAATTCTATCATAAAAGGATTAACCTGACAAGATTGGCAATCCCTCCTGACCATTTTGCACCCACCTACGCGGTGGGGTTAGATTGGTTAAATGAAACGCCCCACCCCGTGGGGCGTTTGGCCTGCTCCACCCAGACACTTGTTAAAAGTAATCTGACCAAAACTCATACCGGGTATGAGGGTTCCCAATCTCTATTAAGAAATTTAAAAAAGAAGCCCGCGTAAGCGGGCTGGAAATGGATTCGTCTTTCGACGGTCAGGGCAGTTGGATGGGATCGACATGCGTACTTTCGTATCCAGGAAACCCTCCCTCGAAGATTGTGTGCATGAGGTCACACTCGGGGCACCAGCTGACGACGTCCTTCTTTCTGCCACGGAGAGTCAGGTCTTTGTCACTAGCGGCCGGTTTGGTGTAATCAATGTCCACCATGGTGAGCTTGGCCCTGCAATCCGTACAACGAGCCGGAAAGAAGACCGATCTCTTACGAATCGTGATGGTCTCAACTGTCCCGTTGATGTCGCTGCAGACCTTGCGGATGGCGGCGATGATCTTGCTCAGCGATTCCGCAGAGGGTTTTGGAGTATCTCCCCCGGTCTTGAGAGCTACTTCACCACTAACTTCCATTTTGTCATCTCCCCTCAAAGTGATAGCTAGATTATATTCTTTCTCTTGTCAAAAGTAAAGAGATATGATAAGATTTTTATAGTAGTTAAGAAAATATCCACCGTCGCTCAATCTCTTTGAGAAATAGGTGATTATTCCTCTTCTCAAAATAGATTTCGCTTTGGCGGACTTCCTGTTCTTCCTTCCCCGCTTAGCGGGGAGCGGAAAACAGGAGCGAAAGGAATTATTATGCCGACACCTACCTTGATGGAGCTGCTGAAAGTAGGAGCTCACTTTGGTCACAAAAAAGAGAAGTCCTATCCCCGCTCAAAACAATTTACCTACACCATTCGGGACAATATCTATGTGATTAATTTAGAAAAAACCCTTGAGCAGATAAAAATTGCCACCAACTTTTTAAAAACCGCCTTTGAGACGGGCAAAATTATTTTATTTATTGGCACCAAACCTCAAGCTAAGGAAGCGGTAAAGACCATTGCTCAAAGTCTTAAAATGCCCTATATTGTTGAACGTTGGCTGGGCGGGACGCTGACCAATTTTGAATCGATTCGAAAATCATTCAAAACTTTAAGTAATCTTGAAGAGCAGATTAAATCACCGGACTTTTCTTTATTTACCAAAAAAGAAAGAATGAGAATTGAGGACAAGAAAGATAAACTTAATCTCATTTTTGAAGGAATCAGAGAGTTAAAAAATCTGCCAGACATTCTTTTTATTGTTGATACGGCTAAAGAAAATGTCGCCGTCTCCGAGGCGAGAAAGCTGGGAATCCCCATGGTGGGAATTTGTGATACCAATGCCAATCCTGATTTAATTGATGTCCCTATCCCGGCCAATGATGATTCTCAAAAAACCGTGGCGCTTATTTTGAAAAAAATTGAAGAGGGGATTAAAGAAGAAAAAAAAGTGATGCCCGACAAAAAGTCAAAATCAAAGGCTAAGTCTGATGAAGAATCAGATCGTCCTAAGGAGGAAAAATGATCTCTACCGAAGATGTCGGGCGGCTGCGTCAAGAAACGGGCGCGGGGGTGATGGCTTGCAAGCAAGCACTCGAACAAGCAGGCGGTGATTTTGAAAAAGCCAAAAAGGTTCTCCGCCGCGATGCTCAAGCAATTGCCCAAAAAAAGGCCGAAAGAGCGAGCGAGCAGGGGGTTATCGAAGTTTATGTTCATGGGGATAAAATTGGCGTTTTGTTAGAAATTTCTGCCGAAAGCGATTTTGTGGCAAAAAATGAGCAGTTTAAAAAATTAGCCCATGAGATTGCCATGCAAATTGCCTCAATGAATCCCAAAGACATCGAAGAATTGAAAAATCAAGTCTATATTCGTGATGAGTCGCTTAAGATTCAAGATTTGCTTGAAAGGGCGATCGCCAAAATGGGCGAAAATATCCAGCTCAAACGGTTTGTCAGATTTGAACTGGGTGAAGAGTAAAAGACTCTTCGGCGAAAATATTAAGGAGAAAAAAAGTTTGTATCAAAAGATTATTAACAATCTCCGTCTCAAAATGAAGGAAGTAATTGAAAAACTCTCCGAGAATTTTCGCGGGATGAGAACCGGTAAGGCGAGTGCCGCCTTGGTCGAAAATATCCTTGTTTCTTATTACGGTGCCAAAACCCCTCTTAAGCAAATGGCTAATATCACCGCTCCCGATCCTAACCTGATTGTCATTCAGCCGTGGGATGCCAATTCTCTGGGTGATATCGAATTAGCCCTTAGAAATTCCGATGTTGGTCTTAACCCCTCAAGCGACGGTCGGCTGATTCGTTTGTCGCTGCCGCCAATGACGGCGGAGCGGAGGGAAGAGTTGATTCAACTAATCCATAAAATTTCCGAAGAATCGCGAATTGTCCTTCGAAACCTCCGGGAAGAAGCCTGGAAAGAAATTAAGAAGCTCGAAAATCAAAAGCAAATCACCGAGGATGATCGTTATCGGGCGGAAAAAGAACTAAATAAAGAAATTTCCGATTGTAACTTAAAGATTAATAATCTTATCGAAGACAAAGAGAAAGAAATCAGGACTATTTAATAATGTTTCTGACCATTATCATTTTTATTGCCATGCTCGTCATTCTCATCTTGATCCATGAGTTTGGTCATTTTGTGGTGGCAAAACTCGCTGGCGTTAAAGTCGAAGAATTTGCCTTTGGTTTTCCCCCGCGGCTTTTTTCAAAAAAATATCACGGCACCCGATATTCTTTTAATTTGATTCCTTTGGGCGGCTATGTTTCTTTGCTGGGTGAAAACGAAGATGTCAAATCTCCCGGTTCCTATTATTCCAAAAAAATCTGGCAAAAGATTATTATTATCCTGACCGGGGTGCTGATGAATTTTGTTTTGGCAGTGGTGATTTTGACCATCGGTTTTAGTGTTGGTATGACTCCTCTGGTTTCCGATCCCAGTACCATGAGCGGGCAAAAGTCATCCCAAGTGATGATTATCCAAATTGTGCCCGACTCACCAGCCGAGAAAATCGGTCTTGAGCCGGGAAATATTCTTAAAGGTTTTGCCACGCCGGAAGATTTACAGCAATTTACCAAAAATCATGCCGGTCAAACGGTCAATTTAGAGATTTTAAAAAACAATCAGCCGGCGAATTTTCCGGTCACCCTTGCGCAAACCGAGGCTCCTTTAGGAGTGGGCGTGGTTTCCATTACTCAAGTCAAGCAACCGTTTTTTAAAGCGATTGGGAGCGCGACGATTGAAGTGGGAAGAAGCATTAAGATTATCGTCCAGGTCCTCTGGGGCATTCTCAAAAGTCTTTTTACCACCGGTCGAGCCGGCGTTGGCGGCGAGGGGGTGGTGGGACCAGTGGGAATTTATAACTTTACCGCCAGCGCTTTGAAAATTGGCTGGATTTATATTTTGCAACTCTTGGCAATTTTATCGATTAATTTAGGCATCATTAATATCCTGCCCTTTCCCGCCCTTGATGGGGGAAAGATTCTCTTTTTGGCTTTAGAGGGGGTTTTCCGTAAAAAAGTTGTCCGCCAAGAAATTGAAAACTTAATTCATACCATCGGTTTTATTATTTTAATTATCTTAATTTTAGCCATTACTCTCCGGGATATTTTACACTTTCGTTAAAAACAATAATTTTTGGTATGATTAAACTATGATTTATTCAAAATCGTTTATTAAAACTTTAAGGGAGACTCCGCGGGGCGCCCAATCATTAAATCAAATCTTATTGGAGAGGGGTTCTTTTATTTCTCAAATTGGTTCGGGTATTTTTGCTTATTTACCGCTCGGTTTAAAAGTGGCTGAAAAACTTGAACAAATCATCCGGGAAAACTTAGAAAAAATTGGCGTTCAGGAAGTTTCTTTACCCCTTCTTCATCCAGCCGAACTTTGGAAGAGAAGCGGTCGATTCCAAGAGATTGGCGAAGAACTGGTGAAGATCTCCACGGAAAAAACTGATGAATTTGTGCTGGCAATGACTCACGAAGAGGTAATTACGGAAATTGCCAAAATAAAAATTCAAACCGATGAGGATTTGCCTTTAATTTTGGGACAAATTTCCAAAAAAATTAGAAACGAGGTCCGCCCCCGCGGCGGACTGATTCGCCTCAAAGAATTTCAGATGCAAGATGCCTACAGTTTTCACGTGACCGAAGAAGAACTGGAGAAAACTTTTCAAGATTTTATCAAAGCTTATCAGGCAATTTTTGAGAGAGTTGGTCTTGAGGCGGTTTTAGTTGAAGCCGACCCGGGGATGATGGGTGGTTCGGCTTCAGAGGAATTTATGTTAATTAATCCGGCGGGTGAAGACAAAATATTTAGCTGTCCAAAATGCGTTAAAGCTTATAATAATGATGTTGCTCCAGCCGATAAGAAATGTCCGGCTGACCACGAGCAGTTGGCGGAAAAAAGGGCGATTGAATTAGCCCATGTTTTTAAACTCGGGAGTAAATATTCCGAGAAATTGGGCTTGAACTATCATGACAAAAATGGTCAAGAAAAACCGGTGCTGATGGGTTGTTATGGCTTGGGGTTGGATCGACTGATGGGAGCGATTGTTGAAGGAAGTCACGACGAAAAGGGGATCATCTGGCCAAAAGAGGTGGCACCGGCAGAAGTTTACTTGATTGATTTGGAAGGAAGCCGCGGCCAGGAAATTTACGATCAGCTGGTAGAAGAGGAGGTGGAAGTTCTCTTTGATGATCGAGAAGTTAGCCCGGGGATCAAGTTTGCCGATGCCGATTTATTGGGAATACCTTACCGAATTGTTATTAGCAAAAATACCTTGAAAGAAAATAAAGTCGAGCTTAAGAGGAGAAACAGCCCCGACTCAAGACTAATTGAGATTGATAAAATAAGTCTCGAAATTAAATAAAGGAAAAATCACTTTGAGAACCGGGGGATTTTGTTATTTTAAGAGGCTGAATACCTCGAAGCTTGATTCGAGGATGAAAGCCTATTTAAAACAAACTTGCCCGCAGGGATACTTCGCAGCTTACTGCGAAGTAGTTTATTTAAGGGATTGTGTTAAAATACAACTTATGAATTTTAGAATTTCTGCCAAATTCAAACCAGCCGGTGATCAACCCAAAGCGATTGAAAGTCTCTTCAGGGGATTAAAATCTGGCAATAAATTCCAGACCCTTTTGGGGGTGACTGGTTCTGGCAAAACTTTTACCGTCGCGAACATAATCGAGCGCGTCCAGCGGCCAACTTTGGTGATTGCCCACAACAAAACTCTGGCCGCCCAACTTTGCCAAGAATTTCGAACTTTCTTTCCGAATAATGCGGTCGAATATTTTGTTTCTTATTATGATTACTATCAGCCCGAGGCCTATTTGCCGACAACCGATGTTTATATTGAAAAAGAAGTCGAAATTAACAAAGAGATTGACCGACTCCGCCATGCCGCCACCCAAGCGCTCTTAACGAGGCGTGATGTTATCATTGTCGCTTCGGTTTCTTGTATTTATGGCCTGGGAAGTCCGGAAATTTATCGGGAGTCTTTTTTGACTCTTAAAAAAAATCAAGTCCAAACTCGCGAAGAAATTATTGGCAAACTTATTGAACTCTATTTTAGCCGTTCAGAGTTTTTAGAGAGGGGAAAGTTTCGTTTTCACGGCGAAACTTTAGAAATTATGCCGGCTGACCAAGAAGTCATCTTTCGGGTGGAATTTAAAAGTGATAAAGTTCGAAAAATTTCTCTTTTTGAATCTCTCTCCAGAAAAAAAATTGCCGCAAGGAAACAAATAACGATTTTTCCGGCCAAACATTTTGTCGTTCAAGAGCCCCTTTTGGAAGAAGCAATTTTGGAAATTAAAAAAGAATTAAACGAGCGTCTTAAATATTTCCAAAAAGAAGGCAAGATTTTAGAAGCCGAAAGACTGCGGCGCCGGACGCGTTATGATTTGGAACTGCTGCGGGAAATCGGCTATTGTCCGGGAATTGAAAATTATTCAAGATATCTCACCGGCCGAAAGCCGGGGCAGGCACCTTATACATTATTGGATTATTTTCCCCAAGACTTCCTTTTAGTCATTGATGAATCTCATGTGACAATTCCCCAAATTGAGGGGATGTTTTCCGGCGACCATTCGCGCAAAAAAGCTTTAATTGACAATGGTTTTCGGCTTTCGAGTGCCTATGACAACCGGCCATTGAACTTTAAAGAATTTGAAAGAAAAGTGAGTCAAGTCATTTTTACTTCCGCCACCCCGGCTAAATATGAACGGCAAAATTCTAAACCTGCCCGCAATGCTTCGCAACGCGATGCAGGCGGGCAAATTGTCGAACAAATCATCCGGCCAACCGGGCTGATTGATCCAGAACTGGAAGTGAGAAAAACGGAAAATCAAATTAATGATTTAATGACTGAAATTCAAAAGCGAGTAAAAAACA
>Ga0315289_10006691_pt1 | contig 16911 bp, 15 predicted proteins | sample YL17G11_40_MG_FD_203452 | JGI IMG/M metagenome (GOLD analysis project Ga0315289, IMG submission 203452) | Sediment microbial communities from Yellowstone Lake, YNP, Wyoming, USA - YL17G11_40 | ecosystem: Environmental > Aquatic > Freshwater > Lake > Sediment | place: USA: Wyoming | collected... | reverse complement strand
TCTTCCCTTTCGGTAGATCTCGAATTCCCGGCCCTTTTCAACCTGATCCAGGAATCTCTTGGCATGATTTCGTAGCTCGGTTGAAGTCACTGTTACCATACTCCTCCACCTCCTCCCAGAAAGTATTTATAATGATTATAATGCATTTTTTCAGGATATTTCAAGAATATAGTTTGTCTCAGGCTTGTAAGACGAAAGGGAAATAAAGCAGGAAATAAAGGGGACAACAACCTCCTTTTTTCTTTACCCTCTTGCAATCTTTCCTGAACAGGTGTATTTTCTCACCGTAATCCAGTAACAGAAAGATAAAAGTTCATAAAGAGTTCATAAAGAGGGGGTATCCATGAAAAAGATTTATGTTTTGTCTCTCATGTTTATCTTTCTAACTTCACTTTCTTTTGCAGGCACGATTGATCTTCCAAGAACCGGACAGACGAAGTGCTATGACACATCTGGCGTAGAAATTCCCTGTGCAGGAACAGGCCAGGATGGCGATATTCAAGCAGGGGTTGAGTGGCCAAGCCCAAGATTCACGGTGAACGAAGACACAACTATAAAAGATAACCTCACAGGACTTCTTTGGGCTCCGGATGGAAATATCATGCCAACCAGAGACCCCGGGTGGGATACAGATGCTACAGTCAATGATGGAGCCGTTACGTGGCAACACGCACTTGATTACGTGGCAAAACTTAATGCTGAAAATTACCTTGGCCACTCTGACTGGCGGCTTCCCAATGTCAATGAACTGGAAAGCCTTATCAATGCATCATATGAACTGGACATCGCCACCTGGCTTAATACCCAGGGCTTTATCAATGTGCAGGGCAGTAACTATTGGTCCTCTACTACCTACGCCTACCATACGGACTACGCGTGGGTCGTCGGTATGTGGGGTGGCTACGTGGGCGACGACAATAAGTCCAGTGTCCACGGCTTCGTGTGGCCTGTGCGTGCTGGACAGTCTGGAGCATTTGATAATTCGGTCATTTCACTTCCTAAAACCGGACAGAAAAAGTGTTATGATACATCAGGTAACGAAATTCCCTGTTCAGGCACAGGGCAGGATGGGGAAATTCAAGCAGGAGTTGCCTGGCCCGATCCAAGGTTTTCAGTGAGCGGTGATTGTGTGACAGACAATCTAACCGGGCTTATGTGGACAAAGGATGCAAATTTACCTAATGGTACAAAGACATGGCAACAAGCACTGGATTATGTGGCGGGAATGAATGGAGGAACCTATCCCAACTATGGGTACACAGACTGGCGTCTGCCCAACCGGGAGGAACTGTACAGCCTGATGGACTTTTCCCAATATAATCCTTCCCTCTCGTCAGGACATCCTTTCACCAATGTGCAGGCCAATAACTATTATTGGTCCTCTACTACCTTCGCCTACTATTACTATACGGACGACGCGTGCGTCGTCTATATGTGGCATGGCAACGTGAGCTACTCCTATAAGTCCAACTACTATTATATGTGGCCTGTTCGTGGAGGACAGATTCAGCCAGTTGGATGTTCAACTTGGTCTGATGTAATTGGGAAGTACGACACCTACGTGAGCGGTCAGGCAAGCTGGACAGATGTAATTGACTGCTATAACGACTACGCATCGTAAAAAAAGACCTACCGCGAAGCGCGGCCATAAGACCGAAGGCCGGTCTTCCGGTAGATTTTATCCAAAGACGGACCAAACGTTTTATGTAGGGGCAGGCCCCTGTGCCTGCCCTTTTATGTAGGGGCAGGCCCCTGTACCTGCCCAATAAAAAGGGAAGAAGGGCAACCACGGGGGGTTGCCCCTACACAAATATCATAATAATTAGGGACAACAACCTCCTTTTTTCTTTGTGGAAGGTCTGCCGAGTGGCCGTCCCGTTGACGTAGCCTTTCTTATGGGACTGTCTTCCCCGTCCTCCCTGACAAACCTCGCGTAATCGGACCGCTCAGACTTGTCGAGCCAGTCGAAAAGGTTTATGGCTCTATCAGGGGTTGTCCCTTTTTTCAAATTTTTTTCTTGACAAGGAGAATTTTTAGTGTAAAGATATAAACTAAAATTAATAATAACTAATAATTATTATCGTTCATTACTTGAAAATATTGCCTAAATTAGCTGATATTGATAAACTACATAGTCCTTTACAATTCTTTACAAAATGTGTATTAATGTTGCTTTGCTCGATCAAAAATGAAAGGAACAAATTATGAAAAGGAAATTTAGTTATATAAGTTATATAGTACTCTTTTTAACTATCACCCTAACAGGATGCGGGGGTAATAAAGCAACAACCTTCTCCAGCGCCACTGCCTTATCCAGTAGCACCCCCCAAAACTATGAAGAGAAAATAGAAAATTACCTTCTTCAGCCAGGTGACAACCTTGACATCAAGTTTTTCTATAATCCTGAGCTCAATGAGAGCATAATCATTAGACCCGATGGCCGCATTTCACTACCGTTAGTTGATGAAATAGTGGCTGCTGGTCTGACACCTGCCGAATTAACTAACGTGCTCAAAGAAAAATACGCTGTTGAAGTCAAACAGCCTAAATTAACGGTGATGGTTCGTTCATTCAGCATGCAACAAATCTTTGTGGATGGGGAAGTTAATAGAGCTGGAATCTTCAATTTAACTGGCCCTATGACAGTTCTTAAATCTATTTCCCTGGCTGAAGGACTTAGAGATACAGCCAAGACTGAACAAGTGATTGTTATTCGAAGAGGTGTGGATAAGAAACCTATAGGGATACTTGTAAACCTGAAAAGCATAATTGAGGGGACGGACATGAGCCAGGATATTTCTCTCAAGCCTTTTGACATTGTCTATGTCCCGAAATCCTCTATTGCCAATGTAAATGTTTGGATAGATCAATACATACGTAGAAATATTCCCTTTCAGCCTGGATTTGGTATTGCTCCGTAAAGTGGTTAAATGGGGGGAATCATAAATGATGGAGAGGGGTGGTGTCGTGGAGAATAATATGATAGATAGTGGTGGTAGTTTGCGTGATTTACTTTCGATAATTTTCAAGCATAAGAGAAAAATGGTTCTTATCTTCCTCCTTGTGTTCTTGGTAGGCATTATTGTTTCTTTTCTGATGTCACCAGTAGTCTATGAGGCTTCATCAAAGATACTGGTTAAATTCGGGAGAGAAAATGTCTACACCGTTCCAACTGCAAACGGAGCCTCCCCTGTACTCATTGATTCTGCCAGAGAAGAGCGCATGAATTCTGAGATAGAAATGCTCAGTGCACGCAACGTCGCAGAAAAGGTCATACGTGGTCTGGGTGTTAACAATATCTATCCTGGTATCGAAAAAAATGCAGACAATAAATCGCTTACTTTACGTCCTTCCTTTAAGCAACTCTCCCCCTTTGGGAAAGCAGTTCTCATCTTCCAGAAAAACCTTACGGTAGAAAGGGTTAAGAAATCTAACCTCATCGAAACTAAATTTAAACATAAAGACCCACTAATCGCCGCACAGGTGGTGAACAAATTCATAGATACCTTTCTGGAGGAACGCATCAAGGTTTACGGAGTATCATCAGGAGAACAAACCGTTTTTAGTGAACAGATAAAACGTCTCGGAGAAGCGATTAATAATGATAAAAATGAACTTGAAGCCTTCCGGAAACAAAACAACATAACCTCTTTTCAGGATCAAAAATCACTCCTGATCAAGCAGATTTCTGATGTGGAGATGGAAATGGCAAAAACCCGGACTGAATTTAGTGAAAACAGAGGCAAGCTGCAGGCCATGGAGGAGCAATCAATTTCACCCTCTGGTGAGGTCAGACTGGGTCAAGAGACTGATCTTAACCCCCTTACAACCAGCGCTATCAAAAATAAACTAACTGAGTTGCAATTGAAAGAAAAAGATCTGTTGAATAAATACACAGAGCAGAGCGGGTTCGTGACCGATATCAGGAAAGAGATTGAAGGTGCCAAACAACTATTAGCAAATGAAGAAAAAACATCCCATGACAAGGCAGTCATAACCATAAATCAAACTCTGAAAGCCCTGAGAAATAAAGAAGAGAGTTTGAAACAATTTGGGGCGAAATATCAACAGGAACTAAATAGGATGAACAATGGTGAAATGCAATTAAACGAACTGGAACGCCGGCTTAAACAACATGAGGAGAGCTATTACCTTTACGTCAAGAAGATGGAAGAAACAAAAATATCAAGTGAACTCGATAACCAGAAAAGTATCAACATCAGTGTGATCCAACCAGCACTCCCACCTATCAAACCCGCTGCGAGGAAGTTGACGCAGTATATAATCCTTTCCCTGATCCTGGGCGGGATTGCCAGTTTTGGGTTAGCATTTTCCCTTGAATATTTCAGCCATACCTTCAATAAAAAGGAGGATGTGGAAAAACGCTTAGGAATTCCGGTTTTGGCATCTATCCTTGACCTAAAGTAATGAGGAAACATGTATACCAGATTTTATGGTTTTTCAGAAAAGCCCTTTAATGTAACTCCTGATCCCAAGTTTCTCTATCTAACACCCAGTCATCGTGAGGTGCTCGCCTCCATGATCTACGGGATCAAAGAAAAGAAGGGGTTTATTTCTATTACCGGGGAAGTGGGGACTGGTAAGACAACCCTCATCTATACCCTGCTCAACAATCTGAATGAAAAGATAAAGACCGTTCTTATCTTTCACACCACTACCACCTTTGAACAGTTGCTGAAGAACATTCTTCTTGAACTCGAGCTCCCCATTGTGGATGAGAGCAAAACCGGCCTTTTGCACCAGCTCAATGAGTATCTGATTCAACTGTTATCACGAGAAGAGACTCTGGCAATCATCATTGATGAAGCACAGAATCTTCCCAAGGAAGTGATGGAAGAACTCCGCATGCTTTCTAACCTGGAGACAAGCAAGTCAAAGTTGCTCCAGATTGTTCTGGTGGGACAGCCTGAGCTTGGAACCAAGCTCGACTCAGATGATTTAAGGCAACTCAAACAGAGGGTTGCAATAAGGCGTCAAATCAAACCTTTAAGCCAGGAAGATTGCAAGAAATACATAGAACACCGCCTCAATCTGGTTGGTAGCAATAGTTCCGAGGTTTTCACCTCTGATGCCATATCCTTAATCTGTAAGTATTCTCAGGGGATTCCCCGCACCATCAATATCATCTGTGATAATGCATTCTTGATTGGCTATGGCTTATCTCAGAAAAAGGTTGGTGTTCCCATAATCAATGAAGTGATCGGAGACCTGGATAGTTCATTATTATTAGAGAAACCTATCCATCCACGAGTTGCAGATACCCTGGTATCATTTCCCTCGCCTTTAAAAACAGCCCCTCTCTACAACCGAGTAGCTTCTACCATTTTCTCAGGTCCTATTCTCTTATTAATATGTTTGGGGCTCCTTACTCTCTTAGGTATGCTTTTTCTCCAAAACAGTTTCACGAAAACACCTGATATTCCTTATCCCACTGCGATAAGAAAGGCTAAAAAGTTGCCGGTGGAAACCCCTAAACCTTCTGTAAATAGCGAATTATCTTCAAATGTATCTCCCGCCCTGATAAAAGCTGAGAGTAACGTTCACTCTTCCTCCACTAAGCCTGAGCCAGTCACCAAGGAATCTTCTAAGCTAATTTCTGCTCCTTCAGCCACTTCAACCACCTCAAAGGCAGAGGATAAAATAAAGGAGACCGTATCTGTAAAGAAGGATGATTGCATCTTTTACCTCGCACAAAGATATTATCACATGAATAATGAAACTCTCGCAGATCTCATTTTGGAAGTAAATCCTGAGATAACTAATGCCAATCTTATTAGGGTAAATGAGCAAATTAAAATTCCTGAAATCACCGAAGAATCCCTCATTATCACTTCTCCTGATAATACCTATAAAATTTATCTGGGAACGTTCCAAACACCTGACGCCGCCAAACCATACTCCCGGGAAGCTACTGTAATGAAAAAAGAAATAGAGATCATCCCCCGAAAAGTATCACCCACTGATACCTGGTATCGAGTGGTGCTCGGGAAGTTCAATAATAGAGATGAGAGCTTGAAAGCCGTAAGTATCCTGAAACAAAAAGGTCTTTTACCTTCTTTTGGAAATTATCAAAGACCTAATTTGAATCAAGGATACAGGAGGGAAAATAATGGCTAAAACCTTTGAAGCATTAATGAGAGCAGCAAAAGATAATCAGATAAGACCAGAAGAATCTATGGTATTTGATCTCAAGCCTCCCCGACCCAGCATCCTTATAGGGGCGGCAGATTTTAAGCTTTCTCCTCAGATCATAGAAGAATATCACAGGATGAAGCATACTATGCTCAGCAGTAACCCTAAGAAAATTAAAACGGTTCTGTTTTCCAGTTCTACCGAAGGGGAAGGCACTTCAACTGTCCTCATCAATTTTGCTACAACCTTAGCCTCTGAAGGTAGTAAGGTGTTATTGGTTGATGCCAATTTGAGGAATCCATCTCTTCACTCTCTGTTCAATCTGGAGAAGAAAAATGGCTTAACTGACTTGCTGCTTGGAAAAAGCACTTTGGAAGGTGTTATCAAAAAAACCCAGACCAACAATCTATCAGTCATTACCAGTGGCATCCCTCATTCTGTCCCCTTCTCTCTCTATGAATCTAATTCTTTAGATTCCCTTATAGAAGAGATGAAAGCACAATTTGATTGGGTGTTGTTTGATTCTCCTCCTATAAATTCTTACAACGATTCCAGCGCACTTGCTGCCAAAATGGATGGGGTCATCATGGTGGTGCAGGCGGAAAAGACCAGATGGGAAGTGGCTCAGAGTGCAAAGCAGCGAATAGAGAACGACAAGGTAAAAATACTCGGTGCTGTTTTAAATAAGAGAAAAATGTACATCCCTGAATGGGCATATAAGAGGCTTTAATCAGCAACCGATCAATGAAAAATTCAGGTGTGATCCTGAGCACAATATAAGAAAATGGAAAATGAGATGCTTGAAAAATTAACTCTCAACAACAACTCGCATAGCTTGCGGAATAAGGTTAAGGACAGAGTGCTTGATAAGGTGAACTTTGCTACCCTCATCCACGACGAGCGGGAACGGTCGGAAAGGACAAACAAGCCCTTTTCATTCCTATGTATTGATCTCTCAAAAATGAATGACCGTTCCAATGGACACCGCTTTAAAAAAGTTTTGGGAACTATTACCTCTTCAATTAGAACCATTGATCGTATAGGGTGGATTCGGAATAATCTTATAGGCGTCCTATTGCCAGATACACCAATGAAAGGGGCGCTCACTGTAGCTGAAAAGCTTAAAGACAAATTGAATGGGAGTCTGGGCAACAGCGATCTCCATGAGTGTACCATGGTTAGTACCTATCCTGATTCTCCTGATTGTGGTGATTTTAATGCCTATAGCAGAGAAGTAAGAAACAGCATAAGCTCTAACCTACCTCCTCTCAAGATTGTTGAAAGTTCATCCAGTTCACCAGAATCAGACATCGTAACAACTGATTCCTCTCTAATTATTTTTCTGGAGAAGATGGGACTTCAGTCTCATTGGCAGCTTTTTATGAAGAGAATCATAGACATTGTGGGTGCATTATTTGGCATAGTCATTTTTTCTCCTCTAATGCTGACAATTGCTCTGATTATAAAACTCACTTCCAGAGGTCCGGTTCTCTTCCGACAGGAGCGGCTGGGTTATCAGCGTAAGAAATTCATCCTTCTGAAGTTCCGCTCGATGTATATGGATAATGACAGTAGCATTCACCGTGAGTACGTGACGAAACTGATAAATGGTGATCATGAAGAGGTAAATATGGGATCTGAGGCTCATCCCTATTATAAAATTAAGAGAGACCCAAGAATTACACCTTTTGGAAGAATATTGAGAAAAGGGAGTCTGGATGAGCTTCCCCAGTTTTTCAATGTCCTTATCGGTCACATGAGTTTGGTGGGCCCGAGACCACCCATTCCCTATGAACTTACCAACTACAAAAACTGGCACCGGAAAAGGGTGCTGGATGTTAAGCCTGGCATTACTGGCCTCTGGCAGGTAAAGGGTCGCAGCCAGACCACGTTTGAAGAAATGGTGCGTTTAGACCTTCACTATGCAAAAAACTGGAGTTTATGGTTAGACTTCAAAATTATGTTCGCTACTTTTAAAGCTGTTGTTTCAAGGTATGGAGCAGATTAGAAAAAGGGATTTAAAATATGGGGGGAGAAAAATGATAAAAATCGCTGTTATTGGCTGTGGGTACTGGGGTCCGAACCTTATCCGAAACTTTACCTCACTTTCGGAGTGCAAAGTGAAAAGTATCTGTGACATTGACTCCGAACGGTTGTCACACATGAAGAAACTCTACCCTGGAGTTCAAACCTTCTCAGATCTTGAACATATTACCAACGATCCAGAGATAGATGCAATTGCAATAGCAACACCAGTTTACTTGCATTTCGAAATAGCTAAAAAAAGTCTCCTGGCTGGGAAACATACATTTATCGAAAAGCCTATGGCTTCTTCAGTTGCGCAGTGCCAGGAGTTGATTCATTTGGCGGAAAAGCAGAAATTAACCCTTATGGTAGGACATACCTTTATCTACACCCCTGCTGTGAGAAAGATCAAAGAGATTATTGATTCAGGAGAGGTTGGTGAAATCTTCTATATTAGTTCCCGTCGTCTGAATCTGGGTCTGTTCCAAAAAGATATCAATGCCGCCTGGGACCTGGCACCTCACGATATTGCTATCATCCTCTTTGTCCTCCAGCAATCCCCAATATCCATAAATTGCCAGGGTAAAGCCCATGTAGTCCAGGGGATCGAAGATGTGATTAATCTATCAATGAACTTCTCCAATGGAGGATTTGCCACCATCCACAGTAGTTGGCTTGATCCCCTTAAAATCAGAGAGATGAAGTTTGTTGGCAGCAAGAAAATGATCGTTTATGACGATACCGAACCATTAGAAAAGATCAAGATATACGATAAACGGGTTGAGGTCCCTCCCCATTATGACACCTACGAGGAATTTCAATACTCCTATCATTATGGTGATATGCATGCCCCGTTTATAAAGCAAGTTGAACCGCTGAGAGTGCAGTGCAACCACTTTTTGGAGTGTATCAAGAGCGGTGCGAAACCAGATTCAAATGGTTTAGAAGGCCTAAAAGTAGTCCAGATTCTTGAAGCTGCTTCTGAATCCCTGAAAAAAGGCGGTGCAAAGGTTGATGTTAATGGTTATATTGAGGCGAATTCTCGCCTCTCACATACAACATCCGCTTTCGTGAAGTCCTCAAGCGCTCGTTAGCATCAATAGCTTAGCGTTATTTATGTAATTGCATTACATTATCGGTAACGGTAAAAGTGGCTTCTCTATGAAAAAAATTGCACCTGACGTAAAACTTGGTAAAGGGGTAATAATCAATGACTTCGTAAACCTGTATGGGTGCGAGATTGGTGACAAGAGCAAGATAGGTACATTTGTTGAAATCCAAAAGGGAGCCAAGATTGGCAAAAACTGTAAGATCCAGAGCCATACCTTTATCTGCGAAGGGGTGACCATAGAAGATAATGTCTTCATTAGTCACAATGTAACCTTTATTAACGATATGTATCCACGAGCAACAAATAAAGAGGGTAATTTAGCGACTGAGGCTGATTGGGTATGTATACCCACCCTCGTGAAACGGGGCGCTACAATTGGATCAAGTGTAACCCTCTTATGCGGAATCACCATAGGAGAAAATGCTATTGTGGGGGCTGGCAGTGTCGTCACCAAAGACGTTCCCCCCAATACCATTGTAGCTGGTAATCCTGCTCTGATATTAAGGAAAATTTCGGAAGTTGACCATGAAACCGAACGGAGTTATCAGATTGATTGACCCCTTCCGTGATGCGAGATAGGATTCCGGTAAGCTTCCTGATCCCTCGGGATCATAGTCCAAACCAGAGAGAGAAAAAATTTGCAAATTTGAAAGCTATAGAGGATAATTTTACCTCTGGAACCGTAAAGGATTGAGAACTATAATGAAAGTTCCCTTTGTTGATCTCAAAGCCCAGTACGAATCCATACGGGATGAAATTGAGGTTGCAATTCAGCAAGTGTTCGGGTGGAATGCTCGCATGGATGGATTGCAGGGAGCTATCCTGAGTGTGAAGTTAAAACGCCTTGCTCATTGGAATGAAGCACGTAGAAAAAATGCACACCTATACAATGAATTACTTTCCAATGTAGATGGCATTTTTGTTCCCCGAGAAGCAGATTATGCCAAACACGTTTATCACATCTACGCAATGCGTGTTCAAAATCGTGATGCACTCATAACCACCCTGGCAGAAAAAGGCATCTCCTGTGGAATTTACTACCCTGTACCAATTCATCTTCAAGATGCATATCGTTTTCTTGGACGCAGGAAGGGCAACTTGCCAGTAGCTGAGAAATGCTGTGAACAAGTTGTTTCGCTACCAATGTTCCCGGAATTGACCAATGAAAAGATTGGTTTTATCGTTGGTGAAATAAAAGGGTTCTCGAATAAACAGAACAACGTTTAGACTCGTCTTTTTAGTTTTTTAGATAAAAATAAGGGGCCTTGCGTATATCTTGAACTGAACTGTAGCCGAAAAGAAATATCAATTGCAAAAAGAAACAAAAAACAAGGACGTAACAGAAGACGTTTTATGACCGCCTTATTGTTCACGTACAAATTGAGCCGTTAAGAAAATATTTGGGGGGGCATGGATGAGCATAGAAAAACAGATAATGGATTTTATAGTGACCACTCTTCTAAAAAAGACCGATATACATGAAAACATAACAGATACTTATCCGCTCATTGAGACAGGAATAATTGACTCTCTCGGGATTCTGAAATTGTTGTCTTTTTTGGAGGAAAAATTTAATATTCATATAATGGATGAAGAGTTAATTCCAGAAAATTTCGATACGGTTCAGTCAATATCTTCCCTGATTAAGGGCAAAATTAAATAAGCTGTTATATAAAAAATGCGGTGAGGAGCAGTTTAAATGGTACGGTACGCAATAATGCGACTTGTTCAGTTTATTGAAACCTCTAAGTTAGACGGATTCAGAACTGCAATACATGATTGGTTTTACATAAATCGTACAGCAATTGTTGTGGAAAAAGACCTTGGTGCTTTGTCATCCATCAAAAACAATCTAGCAAACCTTAATGTGGAATTGAAAGAGATATCAGAAGACATCTTTTATAGCCTCAGGACAGACTATGCCCTAAAAAACAGATACCTTAAAGCTAAACAGTATCTTGGAAAAGGATACCGGGCATTTGCAATTATTCGCGCAAACAAAATAATTGGGGACATATGGTATGCTATTATTACTCCATCGCAAACACATCCTGATTTAAAGTGGCTGGGCATAATATGCAATAATAATGATATCTACATGTTTGATATGTATATTCATCCCAAAGAAAGAGGAAAGTTTTTAGCTGTCTCACTGCAATATGAAGCACTGCAAAAGCTTCGTGAAAAAGGATTTCAAAAAGCTTATGGGTTTTTCTGGCTCGATAATGTGCCGGCATCATGGACTCACCGGACATTAAAATTTAAAGAAATTAAGAAAGTCGAAATGCTACGCTTTTTAACATTTCGAAGGAAGAATAGAGAAATACCTCTTCTATGATTATTTAACAGCATATAAAAAACAATGACATTTTTACTTTTAAACAGGTATTAATCAGACGACACATATATGCATGAAAAGAAATCACTTATGGTGCCTGACAGAAAAAAATCTTTGCCCATTGTGTATGGTGATACACCTTCTTTCCTTGGGGGTGACGTGCTCACTATAAATGCTCTTGAGATTGGCTATGATATAATATGTGTGGGAGTTCCATGGGAGGGAACTATCACCTGGGGATCCTTTACTGGATGCGAGCTTGCCCCCCGCACCATAAGACATGCCTCAGCCCGTTATGGCGGTTTCTTGCCAGAATATGAAATTGATCTGTTTGATTATCTTAAAATAGGTGATATGGGCGATGTTACGGTTAACCCTGAGAGTCCTGGAAAAACCATGGAAAATGTGTTTCTGGCATGCAACGAAATATATAAAAAGCAAAGCACTCCCTTTGTCCTCGGGGGGGATCACTCCTTTACTCCTGAAATTGTGCGGGCATTGTGTGAAAACACAGACGGCAAAATCGGAGTGATCCATTTTGATGCACACTTTGATAATATAAAAAGTTTTGGCAATGACGAGTATGCGCGCTGCAGCCCGCTTCACAGGATTGCACAAATAGAAAAAGTCAGAAAAGAAAGTATTGTACATATCGGGATTCGCGGCCCCAGGAACTCCCCGGAACAGTTTGAATACGCAAAGAGCATGGGGGCCAGAGTGTTTACCATAAGGGAAATAAGGGCCCGGGGGATTGATCAGGTTATGGATGAAGCAATTACAATTTTACAAAAGGATACGAAATGCATTTATGTTACGATCTGCAGCGATTGTATCGACGCTGCCTTCAATCCGGGTGGGCCCGCTGACTTTAACGGGCTGTTTCCAAACGAGCTTTTTTCAGCATTATACAAGCTTGGAGAATGCGGTATTGACGGCCTTGATTATGTGGAGGTTTATCCGCTTCAAGATCCTCATTCCTTTTCATCACACCTTGCCTGCTGGGCGATCATCAATGCAATGGCCGGTATGGCGGCAAAAAAAAAGCGGGGGTAGGCTCTCAGTGTATAACCAGTATTATTCCCATTATAATTCCAAAAAAAGTTATGAGATACTTACCAGAGGCACATTATGGATTTTTCATTAACCAGAGAGCAAATTGATTTTAAAGACGCGATTATTAAGTTCGCCCACCGTGAGCTTAATGCAGGAGCAAGCGACAGGGAAAAAAATAGTGAATTTTCCCGGGAAGGCTGGAAAAAGTGTGCGGAGTTTGGGATTCACGGCCTTCCGGTACCAGAGGAATACGGCGGGCTGAACAGGGATATAATGACGTGTGTTCTGGCAATGGAGGGCCTTGGCTACAGCTGTAAAGACAGCGGCCTGCTGTTTGCAATCAACTCACACATCTGGACATGCATTAACCCCATTTTAAAGTTTGGTACCAAAGAACAGATTGAAAAATACATTCCCGGGCTTTGCAGGGGCACGCTTATCGGCGGTCACGCCATAACAGAGGCTGATTCCGGCTCTGATGCGTTCCGGATGAAAACCCGTGCTGTCACGAAAGATAACAAATATATACTCAATGGCTCAAAAATATTTATTACCAATGCCCCTATCGCTGACATGCTTCTTGTTTTTGCGGTTACCGATAAAGCAAAGGGGTTTGCAGGAATATCAGTGTTTATTGTGGAAAAAGGGCTACCTGGCTTTTCCGTTGGAAAGCCAATCGATAAAATGGGCCTGCGAACTTCACCTCTTGGCGAAGTGATACTGGAGGAATGCGAAGTGCCTGTTGAAAATCGACTGGGAAAAGAGGGAAGTGGGGCTGCAATATTTAACTCGGAAATGGAGTGGGAGCGCTGCTGTCTGTTTGCCACTCATTTGGGCGCAATGGAAAACGAACTTGAGCTTTGCATAAAATATGCAAAGGAGCGTCAACAGTTTGGAATGCCCATCGGTAAATTCCAGTCTGTCTCAAACAAAATTGCCGAGATGTGTGTCAGGATTGAACTATCCCGATTAATCCTGTACAAGGTGGCGTGGATGAAATCTCAGGGGAAAAGAGCCCCTCTTGAGTCTGCGATAGCAAAGCTATACATTAGCGAAGGTTATGTGGAATCAAGTCTGGATGCACTTCAAATTCATGGTGCATATGGATATATGACAGAATTTGAACTTGAAAGGAATCTCAGGGACTCTATAGCGGGAAAAATCTATTCGGGCACCTCAGAAATTCAAAGAAATATTATTGCAAGCTTCCTTGGTCTATAAATTAAATATTTTGGAGGTCTGAATGAACACTTTTCTTCTCCAGCATTTGCTCACGCATAGCGCGGCAAATTTTCCCGACAGGGAGGCCGTCGTATTCAAGGATCAATCGCTCACATATGCGGAGTTGGAAAGACAAAGCAATCAATTGGCGAATAACTTATGCAGACATGGGGTGAGGGCCGGTGATCGGGTCGGCATCATGCTTAATAAGTCGATCGAAACGATTGTCGGCATCTTTGGCATACTCAAGGCAGGCGCCGCCTACGTTCCTGTAGACCCTGCACTTCCCGCCGGCAGGATTATATACATCCTTAAAAATACAGACATTGCCATTCTTCTCACGTCACTTTTGTGTTTGAAAAAAAATGTGCAGGAACTCCGGCGAGAAGATACCTTGCTGCGGAAGATTATTGTTACTGATGTCAGCCTGTCTGCGATGGGTGAGGAAAAAAGCCTTGCGGATTTCATCTCCTGGAAGCAGGTCCTTGAGGAAGAGCGCGAGACTTGCCCGGCGTTAACGGTTTCAGATGTAAGTCCCGCCTATATCTTACACACCTCCGGTTCAACAGGTTTACCGAAGGGAGTCGTCATTTCGCATCTTAATGCGCTTGCCTTCGTAAATATGGCAGCAGAATTCTTTCAGGTAAATGAGGAAGATCGCTTTTGCAATCATGCGCCGATAAATTTCGATCTTTCTATATTCGACATCTTTGTTGCGATGAGATGCGGGGCAGCGGTTGTACTCGTCCCGGAAAATCTATCCCTGTTTCCGATGAAACTGGCTGAACACATTGAACAAACCCGGATAACGGTTTGGAATTCAGTTTCATCTGTTCTGAGTATGCTTGCATCTCGAGGAAAACTGGATAGATTTGATTTTACTTCTTTAAGGCTTTTTATATTTTCAGGAGAAATTCTCCCCATTAAATATTTGCGAATCGCGAAAAAATATATGTTGAATACAGAATTTTATAACATCTATGGTCAGACGGAGGCCAATTCTTCGACCTATTACAAAATCGTTGATATTCCTGATAGTGACGCCTGGAAAATACCCATCGGAAAACCTTTCCCAAATTTCGATGTCTTTGCAATTAACGACGACAAGAAAGTTATATGTTCCCCGGGAGAAGAGGGGGAATTGTATGTTAAGAGTGCCACAGTGGCGCTTGGATACTGGCGGGACCCCTCAAAAACTTCTGAAAAATTCCTGATTGATCCGCGTGACCCGGACTCATTTAATATCGTATATAGGACCGGGGATTTAGTGCAAATCGGAGATGACGGGAATATCAATTTTTTAGGACGAAAAGATCATCAAATAAAGAGCAGAGGATATAGGATTGAATTGGGTGAAATCGAGATCGTACTTAACAGTATTCCTGAAATAAAACATGCTGCGGTAGTCCCTTTGCCTGACGATTTGATCGGTCATAGGATCATGGCTTGCGTTTCTCTTGTCGAAGGGGTCGTGATCGATTCCAAAGACATTTATTCTTACTGCAGCAAAACATTGCCCAAGTATATGATTCCTGAGTCTATGATATTCCTTGCGGAACTTCCGCAGACAGCAAATGGTAAGATTGACAGGGAAAAATTACTCAAGATAGTGGCGGAAGGTAATCGATCATAAATAAATGCCTTGTATATGGCGTTTTACATGAGAATATATAAAAAAAGTTATTTGTTCGTAAAAAAACTGAAATAAAGATAGAGCACCATGAAGAGAAGGTTCAGTGTAATTATTGCCACTTATAACCGTGAAGAGTACGTCCGCCAGGCAATTGATTCTGTGCTTTCACAAACCTTCACGGATTACGAGCTTATAGTAGTCGATGATGGTTCCACCGACCACACTCCGGAAGTACTTCAATCCTATGGAGCGCAGATCAAGACCATACGCCAGGTGAATCAAGGACCGGGGACAGCCTACAAGATGGGGGGCTTGCATGCGAGTGGAGAATACCTGGCATTCTTGGACAGTGACGACCTTTTCATGCCTTGGGCGTTAGCGGCGTACGATAAAATCATTCGGATGCTTGATTCACCCCCACTGATTCTCGGGTCCATCACGCGTTTCACGGAGGGTCAAGACGTTCAGACGGGCGGCGAGGATGTGGATATAATTGAGGTGTTTAAGTACCGAGATTATCTATCAAAGGATGTTGGAATCGGCCTTGCACAAAGCAGAATCGTTATGCGGAAGTCCGTTTTTGAGGAGGTGAGCGGCACAGCAATTCCTCGTTTTTTAAACGATTATAACTTGATGCTTCAGGCGGGGACCTATGGACCATGCGTAATCGTGAGACTGCCGACCACCGTCGCTTATCGACAACATGAGACCCAGGGCAGCAAAAATGTCGAGAGAATGATTGAAGGGGTTTTCTCCCTGATTCGCGCTGTACGGCGAGGGCAGTGTTCTGGAGGCCGGACCCGCTGCTTTGCCAAGTACGCATTCTTAGGCGGTCCCGTGTGCGAATGGAGCAGGAAGGCCTTAAATAGCAATCGTCCTGGATTGGCGTTCAGACTCCTGATGAATGGCGGGCCGATGGTGGCTGCGGCTGCATTGAGGAAATTCTGGTTTCTCTTTCATCCGACCGCTACTCCATTGATCCTTCCGCACGAATAGCGATTGAACTGACATTGGTACGTGAATACTGGGAGGAAAAGCGGCACGAGAGGCAGAATTCGATCAGGGGTGGAGGCGGATAGCACACCAACAGATTCCTGCGAAAGGATAACCCGGATATTTCTAAAGGTAATTATAAATGATCTGGCACTAAATCACAGATATTTTTAACCAACAAATGAAAGATATTTCTACTACGATTATTATATCTAAATTCCATTTCTTTTAAATAAAGAGGGAACCGTTTTTTAGAAACCCCATGATGCTTGATCAATCTTTCTTTTGCATAACTCCAGAAACCTTCCAGGCCATTGATATAGACTTTTCCGTTCGTGAATCGTCTTTTATGCTCAATTCTCAGATGTTTGTATCCACAGAACA
>Ga0315289_10006685_pt1 | contig 16921 bp, 9 predicted proteins | sample YL17G11_40_MG_FD_203452 | JGI IMG/M metagenome (GOLD analysis project Ga0315289, IMG submission 203452) | Sediment microbial communities from Yellowstone Lake, YNP, Wyoming, USA - YL17G11_40 | ecosystem: Environmental > Aquatic > Freshwater > Lake > Sediment | place: USA: Wyoming | collected... | reverse complement strand
CCGGGAGTGTGTGGGACGGAGGAGGCGCCCTGACTCGCGAACCGGTACCCACCCTTGCTCACGATGAGCGGGGCGCAAGTGTGGGCGCCCTGGGAGTACAGCCGAATGGTGAGGCCCGGCAGCCGGGTGGGTCGCCATCCCGAGAACGGGTGTTCAGGACACCGGCTCGTCCGCGACCTCCGCTGGTCAGGGCCGCCCGGCTCTGGCCCCGCTCCAGCGCCGGCCTCCTTCGTTGCCGGGACGCCCCCGACCTCGCCCTGCAGTGGCCTAGGGCCTGCCTGCCCTCCGAAGAGAGGGCAACTCGGCGTCCTGCGCGAACCGCATCCCCGGTCGGCGCTCTTTGGTCTACCACGTCCGGAATGCTGCCACGGGAGATGGTCGGACATGAACTGGCACAGCCTGGTCGGGGTCCTGGTAGTCTTTGGCTGCGGGGTCGCGAGCTCTGCGGCGGGGAAGCCCGCCGGGCTGTCGCTCTATGTGGCGACGAATGGCAGCGATGCCTGGTCGGGCGGGCTGCCTCAGCCGAACCGGGCCAGGACTGATGGGCCCTTCGCCACGCTCTCGCGGGCCCGTGACGGGATCCGCAAGCTGAAGTCGGGCCCACTGCCTGACGGCATCTGCATCGAGATCGCGGGCGGGGCCTACCGGCTGTCCGCTCCGCTGGAGTTCACCGCCGAGGATTCGGGCACCGCAGACTGCCCCCTCGAGTACCGCGCACGAGGGGGTGAGGAGGTCCGCCTCGTCGGCGGCAGGACCGTCTCCGGCTGGACCCGCGTCAAGGACCGGGCAATCCTCCGGCGCCTGGACCCCGCCGCCCGAGGCAGGGTCCTCCAGGCGGACCTGAAGGCCCTCGGCGTGACCGACCTGCAGGGCATCAACAGCGCCGGCACTTACCGCTCAGACCCCGGCCTGGAGCTGTTCTTCCGGGACCAGCCGATGACGCTGGCCCGCTACCCCAACCAGGGCTACATGAGGATCGCCGACGTGCTCGATGGCCAGGGCCAGGTCATCAAGTCTCCTCAGGCCACCACGCCCTCCGGGAGGTTCGTCTGCGATGACCCCCGGCCGGCGCGCTGGGCCGGCGAAAAGGGCATCTGGCTGCACGGGTTCTGGGTGTGGGACTGGGCAGATCAGCGCGTGCCGCTCGGCGGCGTCGACCCCGCGCAACACGTCATCAGCCTGGGCGGCGGCTGCGAAGTCCGCAAGGGCCAGTGGTTCTATGCCGAGAACGTGCTGCCCGAGCTGGACAGCCCCGGCGAGTGGTACCTGGACCGCGAGACCGCCCTCCTCTACTTCTGGCCGCCGGCCCGCTTGTCCGCCGGCGAGACGGTTGTGTCCACCGTCCGGGATCCCGTGAGACTCACTGACCTCTCCCACGTCACCTTCCGGGGACTTACCATCGAGTCCGGGCGTGGCAGCGCGGTGCTCATCAAGGGCGGTTCAAAGGTCCGCCTCGTCGCCTGCACCTTCCGCAACATGGGCAACTGGGCCGTGCTGGTCAACGGTGGCACCGAGCATAGCGTCATCGGCTGCGACATCTACCAGACGGGGCAGGGGGGCATCACCCTTGACGCCGGCGACCGCGGGACCCTCTCCGCCGGGGGCCACGTAGCGGACAATAACCACATCCACCACACCGCCCGCTGGGACCCGGTATACCAGCCGGGCATCTTCCTGTTCGGCGTCGGCAACACCGCCACCCACAACCTCATCGACAACGTGCCGCACGTGGCCATCGGCTTCAGCGGCAACGACCAGACCATCGAGTACAACGAGATCCACAGCGCCGTCTTCCAGTCTAACGACGCCGGCGCCATCTACACCTCGCCCCCGGACGAGACGTGGTCCATGCGCGGGCACAAGATCCGCTACAACTACCTGCACAACATCCACGGCTTCGAGGGGCGAGGCTGTAACGGCGTGTACCTTGACGACTGCTTCTCCTCCGCCGACATCTCCGGTAACGTCTTCTGCGATGTCGCCAACGCCATTCTGATCGGCGGCGGGCGCGACAACACCATGACCAACAACCTGTTCCTCAACTGCCGCCAGGCCTTCAGCATCGACGCTCGGGGCCTAGGCTGGGCCAGGGGTGTGGGCGACTTCGCGACCAAGGAGCTCGTCGGCCTCAACTACAAGCAGCCGCCCTGGTCGGTCAGGTACCCCGAGCTGCTTGGCATCTTGGACGATGAGCCGCTGGCTCCGAAGGGCAACGTCATGGCGCGCAACGTCTGCTGGGGCGGCAAGTGGGGCTGGACGGAGCCGAAGGCCGAGCCCTACGTGAAGCTCGAGGACAACCTGGTTGGCGTGGACCCCCGCTTCGCAGGCCAGCCGCCCGCCGACTTCAGCCTCGCGGGTGACTCACCGGCTCTCGCGCTGGGCTTCCACCAGATTCCGTTCGACAGGATCGGCGTGTACGAGAGCGCGCACCGCGCCTCATGGCCCGTGACGTCCGAGCTGCGCCGCGATCCCGTGCCTCCGGCTGCCAAGCCGAAGCCCGTCCGCAAGCCGGGCCCGCCGCCCGGCTTCGACATCCCGCGCCTGGCGGGCGCCGTGGCCGTGGACGGCAGCCTCACCCCGGAGGAGTGGTTTGGCCTGGACCCGGCCAAGGGTCTCGTCCTGCGGGAGGGAGTGGATGGCGAGAAGTGCAAGCTGCGCACCCTCGCGTGGCTGGGCTGGGACGATCACTCCCTGTACGTCGCCTTCGACAACGCCGTGGACCGAAGCCTCCCGATGGGGATGGAGGGCGTATGGGGTGGCAACGACGCCGTCGAGGTCTCGCTCAGCAACCCGAGCCTGGGCGCGAAGGCGCCCATCGTGGTGCTGCGCGGCTTCGCCTGCGGCACGTTCTATTCCAGCGAGGAGGCCGGCGCTCCGCCGGAGGTCGCCCGCAAGGCTGGCGAGGGCGTGCAGTACGCCGCACACGTCATTAGCCCCGCCCGCTGGGTGGCCGAGATGCGCATTCCCTTGGCGTCGGTGGGCCTCGACCCGGAGGCCAACCTGCGCTTCCCGTTCAACCTCGCCGTCCGCAAGCAAGGGGATGAGCCCTGGGTGATGTGGCGTGGCACCGGCGGCTGCACCTGGCTGGTGCCCGAAGCCGGTCGCGTGCGGTTCGTGCGCTGACCCGAGGTCCTGGACCGCCTCGACGCCGGCGTCTGCGTTCCGAGCACGCCGAGCGCTCACCCACCGGGGTCCGCGGACTCAGTGGGTGGCGCTACTGGTAGGTGAGGGCCCGGCGGTCGCGGAAGCGCTCCGGCAGGCCGCCAGCGCATCCCCGGACCGCTGCCAGCCGCCAGTCCCAGGGCAGCAGGCCGCCGGCAGACCGGTCTGCCGTGTGCAGAGGTCAACCGCAGCCATCTGCGGAAGCCGCGCGGCGTGGGCCAGCAGGAGCCCCCAGGCGCGTTCTGCGCGGACGCAGGCGCGCCGCGACGGTGCCCGGAGGTGGGCCACCTCGGTTGACGCGCCACGGTAGCCCACGGAGGCCGCCAGTCCCACGCCCAGGTCGGCGGACGACCTGCGGAGACCGGCCGACTGTGGTCGCCCCCAAGGAAGCAGGGATAGCCATGCTCCTCGCCATCTGCCTGCTGGGCGCCTGTGCCGGGCGCGTCCACGCCGGCGACATCGTCATCCCGGCCTCCGACGCGGAAACCGTAAAGCACTCGTCCGACTTCGCCCTCGCCGGGAGTCCGTACACCCTCGGCGGCAGGTATCTTGTGGCCCGCTCATCGGGGCCCGGCAGCCCACCCGGCTCAGTGCGCATCACAGCGCCCGCGGGGCGCTTCTACGTCTACGTGGCCTGGGTGCGGCATCCCGAGGGCGCGGGCGACGTGCGTCTCCGGGTCGGGGGCGTCGAGGCTCGCGTTGACCAGCGCCGATTGGCGAACGGCTCTTCGCCTGATGACCTCCCCCGTAACGACATGCCGGCCTATGCCGGTCTCTGCAGCTCGGGCCTCTTCCGTCTCACCGACCAGCCCCTCACCCTCCGTTCGGGCGATGCCCTCGGGATCACACGGTCCGACACCGACGCCGGGAGGGTGACGACGTTCGGCTACGCCGTCTTCTCTTCGCACCTCTACCTCGACGACCTCGGGAGTGACGCCGCCTTCGTCGGTCGGCCGCTCATCAACCTCAAGGACTACGGACCGGGTCTGTCCGGCGATGTGGGGTCGGGGCTCGCCTTCATCCCCTCGGACGACGCGGAGGCTGCGATCGAGTGGACGGTCCCGAGCGATGGCCTGTTCCTCCTCGCCGCCAACCCCAACGCGGGCCCAAGCCGGGCGCTGGACATGCCCCTTGCTCTGGCCCTGGCGAATGGCCAGGTGGTCCCCCTGGCCCTCGCCGGCCGGTCGGCGACGTACGGGCGCACGGGCTGGCAGGAACTCGGAGTTCTCCGCGATGCGCGCGGGGCCAAGCTCCGTCTAACGGCTGTGGAGGGCGGCGTCGCGTGTGCGGATCTCCTGCGGCTCGGGCCGGTCGCCGAGAGCGACCTCTCTCCGCCCCAGCCCCGCCTCGAGAGCACCTTCACCCTTCAGTGGGCCGCTCCCTCAGCCACGCGCCCCTGGCTGCGCGACGTCCGGGTCGTTCCTGCGGAGGCCAGGGATGCTCGCGTCACCCCTCTGAGCCCGAGCCGCGGCCTGCCGAGGGGGGTCCGGGTGGCGATGCCGTGGCGCCTCCTGCCGGTTCTGGGGGCCACCGACGGCGCGGGGCTGCCTCGCCCCGCGACCAGCGCTCTCCGGGTGGAGCTGGCCGGAGACTACGGCTTCAGCCTGTCGGGCGCTCTGCTTCGCCGCGAGCCCTTTGTGTGGTTGAAGACCCTCGGTATCTTCGCCTGCGCCGAGGGTGACTTCGCCTCCCACCAGGGGGCCATCGACGACATGGCCCGGCAGGTGGAGGCCGCGGCAGGCAAACCGTTCCGCTCGACCAGTGAGCGCTACTACGCCCTCACTGGCTACCACGAGTCACGCCCCGGCCTGGACGACCGGGCCTTCCAGTTCGCCTACGATCCCTCCCGACCGCTCCTACCCCGTGTCGGCGAGGCCATCGCCTCGATGCCCGAGGTGAGCCACCGGTACTTTCTCGGCCGCGTCGAAGAGCCAAAGCATCGGCGCATGTTCCTCGGCTGGCCGAACGTCTGCCAGGAGTTCTACGTGCTGTCAAACGGCCTCATCGGCGTCAGCTCCGGCTCCGGCCTCGGCACCGGGCACCCCCCGGCCGAGCACTTCACCGTGCAGTTCGGCGCCGGGCAGCCTGCCGTGTTCCACGAGCACGGCGACCCCTCCGTCACGCAGCGCCTGGAGGACGGCTATCACATCATCGTGCACACCGAGTGGCGTGACCCCGGCGCGCAGGTCCATGCGACCGCCTTCGCCTACCCCTTGGCTGGAGAGGACGTCCGTACCGGCAACGAGCCGCTCGCCGCCTTCGTCCGCCTGCGCCGCCGCTCCCAGAGCAGCGCGCCTCTGTGGCTGCGAATCCGTCTCGACCAGTTCGGCGGACCGGCAAACCCTCTGGCGCGGCTGGGCGAGGCGCGGGTCGACGGTGGCCTGCTCCTCGCCGGCCCACGCGTCGTCCTCGCCCTCGACGACGCTACCGCAAGCGTGGCGTCGGCGACAGACCAGGAGGTCGTCCTGCAGGTTGCGCCGCGCACGGAGCGGGCGGATCTGGTCATCCCGTACATCGCGGTGGAGCCGTCACTGGTGGCGCGCGGGCGCCAACTCGGCTTCGATGGTGCGCTCGCACGGACGAAGGGCTACTGGGACGCGCGGCTGGCTCAGGGGGCGGCCATCGACGTGCCCGATCACGTGGTGGTCGACGAGTACAAGACGCTCTACCCCCGCACCCTCGTCTGTGGCGACCTGGACACGCAGGGCGACTATGCGCTTAAGACGAGCCCCATTGTCTACGACGCGGTGTGGCTGCACGCCACAGCCTACGGGATCGAGGGCCTGGCCCGCCGGGGGCACTTCCCCGAGGCTCGTCAGTATCTGGAGGCCGCCTTCCACTGGCAGGGCTCCCAGCCGTCGGATGCCACCGGCTTCACCACCTGGCACGGCTTCTTCACCGCGCCCCCGCGCTACACCGCTCTGCTGTGGCTCAACTTCCATGGCTGGATGCAGTGGGCGGCTGCCCGCCACTTCCTCTACTCGGACGACCGGGCGTGGCTACAGGAGAAGCTGCCGGCGCTCATCGACAGCCTCGAGTGGACAGCCTCGCAGCGCAAGCTCACCATGCACGACGGCGCGGACGGTTCCCGGCCGCCGAACTGGGGGTGGCTCCCGCCCGGCCGCGTCACTGACGGCTCAGCCGGCACGAGCGCCTTCACTGACTGCATCAACTGGATGGGGTTCAACGAGCTGACGCGGGTTCTGGAGCGCGTGGGCCACCCGCGCACCGCGGAGTTCCGGGCGGTCGCGGACGACTACCGCGCCTGCATTCTGCGCGGCCTGCGCCTCGCCGCCCAGAGCCGCGAGCCTGTGCGCCTCAACGACGGGACTTACGTGCCGTATGTGCCCGGCTACCTGGAGTCAGTTGGACACGAGGACCGCATGTGGTACGCCGCCGTAGTGGACGGCGCACTGGAGGGCATCCTGGATTCGGGGATCATCCCGCCCGGCGACCCGATGGAGGACTGGGTGCTGAGCAACCTCGAAGACAACCTGTTCGTGATGGCGCCGAACCTCGCCGACGAAGCCTACTACCTCGGCCACGGCTGCGCTTACATCCGGCGGGACGAGGCGCCGCAGGCGATCTACACGCTCTACAGTGTCCTGGCCTCCCACATGGCGCGGCAGACGCTGACGACCTTCGAGCATCGCTCCTGGGGCGCGGGCCGCGTCTATGACCTCACCCCGTGGCCCATGGGCTACTACACTCGTCTACTGACGGGGATGCTCTGTGATGACGGGGCCGACGAGCTCCTCTACGGCCGCGCCACGCCCCGCGCCTGGCTGGACCCGGGGCAGGAGGTCCGCGTCGAGCGGCTGCAGACGCAGTTCGGGCCCACCAGCTTCTGCCTGCGCGCCGACTCCAGGCGCGTGACCGGTTCCGTCGACCTCCCCACGCGCTACCAACCGGCCGCCGCCCGCCTGCGGCTTCGGGTGAACGGCACGGTCACCGGCGTGAAGCTCAACGGCCAATCGGTTCCGGTCGACACGGCGACGGGCACTGTGGCCTTGCCGCGGGGCACTCCCCACGTCGAGGTCGAGGCGACGGTCTTGCGTCGGCCGTAGGACAGGGCAGGCGTCCGGGCCGAGACCGAAAGGCTCCCACCCCACCCTCCGCCCGGGCCGCGCCGGACATGTTCGAGCACAACACAGCGACCCCTCGGCTCCACGGGGGACCCGAAGAGCGGAGGTTGCCCATGCTGGAGCTAGCCACGCTCTCCTGCGCAGTGCTGGCCGCGGTGCTCATCACCGGGACGGCGGCCGCCGACAGTCGTGCGGACCCGCCACCCGCGCAGTCTACGGAGAGAACGCCGCTGAACCGTTGCGCCATCTTGTCGGAGCCTGACGAGCCCACCTGCGTACGGCACGCCATCGAGGACCTGAGGGCGTACCTGAGCGAGATCACTGGCGAGGAGGTCCCACCGGGAAGCGGCCTCGACAGCAGAGCCCGGGCCCTGGTGCTGGTCGGGCCGAACGAGGCACGCCGCGTGCTAGGGCATCTGCCGTCGACCGATGCGCTGGGCGAGGAGGGCTTCATCGTCCGGTCCGGGTCGAAGGACGGCCGTGCGTACGTGGTCGCGACGGGAGCCACTCCGCGAGGCACCATGTACGCGCTGGCGACGCTCATGAAGGCCATCCGGGCCGCTGGCCGCGACGCCTATGTCCAGGGCCCGCTCAACCTCACGACCAAGCCGGCGGTCGCCGTGCGAGGCATGCACCTGAACGGCTGGCCGCTCCGGCGGCCCTACGGCTTCCGCGCTTGGACGGAGGACGACTGGCGCCGCTACATCGACATCCTGTCCTACCAGAGCGTCAACCTCCTGTACCTCTGGCCCTTCATGGACATCATCCCCCTGCCTCTCGCGGCCGAGGACGAGGCGTACCTCCAGGAGTTCCGGCGAGTGGTCGACTACGCCCAGACCCAGTGTGGGATGGAAGTCTGGATGATGCAGTCGGCCAACCGGGTCGCACGCGACAACTGCGGGATCCTCGATCCCCGGATCCGCCCGTATTGGCGCCCGTCGCAGGTAGACCTCGACCCCTCCGACCCAGGGCAGTTCCAGGCCATCATGGACTCGCGGGAGGCCCTGTACCGCATCGTCAACAACGTCGATGGGGTGTGCGTCATCGATTCCGATCCGGGAGGGTGGGCCGGGAGTCCGCTGTCGGACTACGTGCGCATACTCAAGGGGTGCCGGACGCTGCTGGACCGCCACAACGTCCATGGGAGCCAGGCCAAGGTCATCAACTGGCTGTGGACAGGCTGGGGGCGGCCGCTGGGTTCGCCGGACGGCCCGCAGTTCATTGGCGAGACCATTCGCGCGATGAAGGCCGACATGCCGGAGCCCTGGCTGCTGATCGCCGGCGGCCCGGCCTACCTGCCGGTCTGCCGGGAGGAGGGCGTCCTCGACCGCACGGTATACCTGCCCTACGGGGCAATCGAGGCCGAACCCTCCTATCCGAGCACGAATCTGGGCTTCGACAACCAGGTGGCCGTCCTGGCGGACGTCGCGAACTACCCCGGGCTTCTGGGCGTGATGGGGAACACGATGTGCCCCCTTCTCCAACTCCTGCGGACCTACGACTACCTCGCCATGGCCTGGGACCCGGCCTACGGCCGCCGGCTCGAGAGCGAGGTGCTCCTCGAGGTGTCGCAGGCCCTCTACCCGGACCGGGCTCGCCTCATTGCCGACTGCTTCGCCTCCATGGCCGACCGCGATGCGGGCAAGGTCGACTCCTGCCTTGAGCGGCTGGAGCCGGTGGTCGAGGGGGGCAAGCTCGGACGCCCAGGCGTCCTGGGCAGACGGTTGTTCCCGGACTCGACGTTCGTCGCGCACGCGGTGCTTCTGCAGATGAGGCTCCGGGCAGCGGCCGAGCACCTCTACCAGGGCGCCGGGGCGGGTGCTGACCGGGCGGCGTACGCGCGGCTCGTCGAGGAGTTGCTTGACGCATACCTTACTTGGGATGCAGAACACGGGTGGCACGTTCTCTGGGGCAGCGGACCGTGGCAGTTGGGGAACCTGTCGGGAGACCCGCACTTCGCGACCGCCGTAGGCGATCTGCGGCGGGTGCTGGGGGACGAGGCCTCGGTAAACGCCTTCTTCGACGACATCGGGGCGAGGCTGACTGCCAAGCACAATCCGGCCAGCGCGATGGCCGACGCCGTCGAGCCGATGCGCAGGCGAGTCCTGAGCGCCGTGGTCCTGACACCCAACCCGGCACGAGACGCGACTGTGTCGGCCTCGTCCATCGCCGACGAGTCCCGGTACCCTCCCCGGAACGCCATCGACGGCGACATATCAACGCTCTACTGGCCCGGAGCCCTGGTCGAGGACAACAAGGAGTGGTTCGAGCTGGCCTGGCCACAGCCCCAGGTCCTGCACAAGGTGGACGCGTACTTCCTGAGGCACGACTCCATGTGGCACCGCACGATCCACCTGCAGCGGGAGAACGAGGCCGGGGTCTGGGAGGACATCGCGACCTGCTGCCCCGTTGACTCGGGGGCGCACGCAGTCGTTCGTTTCGAGCTGCCTGCCGCCGTGACAGCACCGAGGATCCGCCTCGTGAACCTGCTCGACCTGTTCGAGGTCGAGGTTCACGAGTGACCCGCGGGCGATCGGGGCGGCGCCCGCCCTACCCCCGGCAGACGGACAAGCACGGGACGGCAAGGCTGGTTCTCTTCTCTCCCTTCGTGGAGACGTCCAGGACGATCCTGCATTCCTGACCGCGGGCCTCGGCAGGGAGCCCAACCTCCACCACGGCCGGCCAGTCGCGGTCTTACTCCCTACCCTCGGCCGACTCCGCGGCAGGCGCCGTGATCTCCAGGTTCCCGACCAGCTTCCACGTGCGCTCCGGAGCGACCAGCGTCAGCGCAACGGTCACGGCGCTTCCCCGAGGCGGAGCGGCAGTCAGCCCAAACAGGCCGCGGAGCATCGCGGGCGACTCCGGCAGACCGACCGGCCACTCCGCCTGTCGTTCCGCCGGGGCATCGCCCCCCACCGGCACGATCAGCGTCGCCGGTCCGTACGTGCATCCGTCACACAGCACGGGGTTCCCCGCCACTGGTGGCGGCGGGTCCTGCGGTGTCCAGGTCGGAGCGGTCCGCGCCAGCTCGGCGACCGCTTCGGGCAAAGCGACCACCCAGCCTTCGCGAATGTCCACGCGAGCCCGAGTTGCCTCATCCGGCGCCTGGAGGATGAACTCAACGGCCTCGGCGTCCGCGGGCAGCTCGACGATGGCTGTCCGGAGCTGCCCCGCAGTGTCGCCGTTCAGGTCCAGGCGGGTCGGCTCCCCGACCGAAGGCGCGACCGTCAGCGCAACAGCGCCCGCCGTCGGGTCTGTCAGGCTCACCGTGGCGTACAGCCGCCGCGGTGCCCCGGAGGGCAGTTCATAGCGCCCGCGGAGGCTTCCGCCAGTCTGGTGAGGTGCAGACCGTGAGGGGACCGGCTTCCGTGTCAAGGCGGGCGTACACAAGCAGTCCCGCCCAGGCGGCTCCCGCCCGGCCCTCAACGCTGAGGACGTTCTCACCCGTGCGCAGGAGGTCGACGGGGACCGGGGTGGGTCGGCAGCCGGTCCAGAACACCTTCTGCGCGAGATGGCGGCCATTGAGATGCACATGGGCGACGTCGACCGCGGCCACCCAGACCTCGCCGCCCAGCGGCTTGGCCTCCAGATGGAAGACCCTCTGAGAGTACCTCGACTTCCCGGACTCCAGGCTCTCCGACCACATCCACTCCTCTCGTGGATCAGCCGAGCTAGTGAGCGCCGCCACCTCGATCTTCGCTTCGCCCGGACGAGGCAGGGGTAGCTGGAAGACGGCCTGCCCGGCGGCGTCTGTCAGTTCGTGCGCGCCCCAGCGCTTGCGGTTCGCGAACGGGTAGAGCATCACACTGGACACCGGCTTCCCGTTCTGGTCTGAGGCCCGTGCCTGGATACTGACACTGCGGCCCATCCCGACGGTCCGGCTGTCTACAGTGATCGCGAGGTCGCGGACGGCGGTAGTGGATTGGGCGTGGAGTGCTGAGGTGAACAGCGAGAGCACTCCGACCGCAGGGACCAGCGGCCCTGGTCGGCCGCTCGGCCTACTGTGACGCATCATAGGTAGGCTCCCTCGCTCTGGCTTCAGCGCAGTGTTACTCGGCATACGCGTAGCGGCACACGGGTCACCAGCCCACCCTCCGCGTCAGGCCTGCTGCGGGCAACAGGCTGCCCGTCCACCCAGACCTGCTGCTGCGGGAAGGCGAACCGGAAGCGTACGCACAGGGAAAGGCCATCGGCGTTCGAGAGGTTGCTGCCCTTCAGATCAACGTAGTCATGACCGGCCTCGATCCGCAGGTGATTGCCGCGGTAGAACACGTTTTCCGCCGCCAGCCACTCCAGGACGGAGGGCACGGCCGGGGCCACCGTGAGGACCCCGTCCTCGGCAGCCGAGAGGCCGAGGAACGCGAAGGGCACGAACGCGGTCCCCAGAGCCGCATCGGACAGGAACTCCCGGTCGAGCCCGAGTCCGCCCGGGGGGCCACCTCCCTGCTGGAGCCCCCGCTCCGGATGGCCGTCGTAGTAGGCCCGGTAGAACTGCGGGCCCTCGCCCGCGGCGGCCTTCACGTCGGCGAACCAGTCGCGAACTGCGAGCGTCCGCGCGAAAGCACGCTCCACCTGCTGCTGCTCTCCGGACTGCGCTCGCGCGACTAGCTCGAAGAAGCTAGTCCACGGTACGGCCCCTCCGTCCTGCACCTGGTTGCCGAAGGTGTGCAGCGGCCCCCCTTCCTTCATCCCCTCGGCCCAGGGCCAGAAGTAGTACGTCTCGTTCCGCCTCGTGGACGTCTGCGGCGCAAAGCGCCAGTGGTAGATGTCTTCGCCGGAGGAGGTGTCGCCCGCGACGACCCGTCCATCCAGCCAGGAGAGGATTGAGGCACGCTGCGCCGGAGTGCCCACGCCCAACGCCAGCGCCAGGACGTTGAAGTGGAGGAAGCCGTAGTCATGCTTGGCCCCGCGCACATCGACGTTCCGGCAGAACCGCCCCGTCTCCGGCATCCAGAACAGCTCCTCGATCCGCTCACGCGAGCGGACTGCGAGGGCGCGCAGCGTTTCCGGCGTCTCCTGGTAGGGGATGCGGGTCTGGCTATCGGGCCCGACGACGTCGACCTCCGGTAGGTGCAGACCGCGCCGGGCACATGCCTCCTCCAAGGCCGCCATGGCGGTCAGGGCTTCGTGGAATAGGAGGCTGCTTTCGATGTCGTACCTGCCAGCGGGCAGGAGGTCCCAGTAGCTGCCGATCAGGCCGTGGCCCGGCTCCAGCCCACCGAGACCATCATGGCCCACGATCCAGTCGAAGCACGGGACCGCCTCCTGGCGCCCGCGCAGGTGCTCCAGCAGGAACAGCATCGCGCGCCGAAGGTTCGGCATCATTGCCCTGACGAAGTCCCAGTCGCCAGACCAGAGCGCGAAGGCGGCGACGCAGCGGATGAGGTTCGCGTTGGACGTGGACAGGCGCACATCGTAGGTGGCGCGGAGGTAGTTGAGTGCGATCTCGACGCCCTCGTTCCCCGGGCCCGAGAGGACGAGGCGCAGTTGCCTGATACGCCTGCCCTCTCGCCCCCAGTTCGGGTGAAGGAACACGGGGAGGTAGAGCGCGAACCGCGCGGGCTCGGCCTCAGTGAATGGCGGTCCGTAGCAGGACGGGTACTGATCCGGTGGCAGCACGGAGTACTCCGGGCCCACTGAGTCCTCAGCGCTGAACTCGGGCGCATCGTCCGTCGTCCAGTAGAGCCGCAGCCCCCGGACCACCGCCAGCGGGTCGCGCCCAGCCAGGGTGCCGTAGGAGACGTCGAGCTCAACAGTGGGGACCTGGGAAACGTCCGTGTCGAAGGAGGGGCTTGTGAGAGTGGGAACCGGCCCGGTGACCTGCCCTCTGAGGCAGAAGCCCGGGTAGCCCGGCTGCAAGCTCAGGTCGCTTGACGACCACTGGTCCCGGGCGCCATCCCCCAGGTCGTTGAACTCCCAGCCCGTGGGGCGGTCGGTCGTGCGGTTCCAGTTGTACTTGGGCCACGGCCAGCCGAACAGAGGGCGGTACCCGCCGAGGGAGTCCGGCGGCTCCGGTATGGGCACGGAGCCGAACACGTAGCCGTGTTTGTCGACGGGGGTGCGCGCCAGGGTCGTGAGGATTGCGTCAATCGCTGAACCCTTCTGGCGATCCAAGCCCATAGCCCCCCGGTCGATCCACGGCAGGAACCAGGCGTCGGCCTCGATGGTCCAGAGCTGATCCACGGCCCCGGGAGCGATATGGGTCTGCCAGTAAACGCCGCGCGGGTCAACGCTGAGGTGGCGCAGGAAGTACTCATTCACGAACGCGTCCCAGCCCGGGTCGCTGCTCGTGAAGCGCGGCAGGCGGGAGAAGTCCGCGGTGGGCGCGGCATCTCGCAGCAGGTAGGGCTCCCCGGTGGGCCCGAAGCGCTCCGTCCCGCGGGCCTGGCAGGCGGCCGGTGTTGCCGCCACGAGCAGCGCGCAGGCTGCCAGCAAACATCCCCATAGATGGGGCTGGGAGGCCATCTCTCGTTTCCTCCGCGCGTCCGGGCATGTTGGTCGTGATCGGCCCGCCGTCGGTCCTCGGGGTTCCCCCTTGGCCCCCCGTCTGCCTCCCCGTGAAGAGGAAGCCACAGGAGGTCACCGGGCCGGAGCCTCGAACCTCGTGGTCTACTCCTGGTATCCGGGCTGCAGGCCTGACGCCGCCCTCCGAAACCACGCCGCGCGGCTTGGCGTTGATCCCGGCAATCGCACGTGCACCCCAGCCGCCGTAAGGGAGGCGCCTCGAATGCAGGACTTCGAGAAACTGGGCTCCTTCTACCTTGCTCTCCGTGGGGGCAACGCTCGTTGGCGCGCTGTTCGGGCGGAAGATCGCCAGCCGGCGGAACATCTCCGAGGCGGCCTCCGCCGTGCGCCGCGTGGCGCACACGGCCCGCGGCCGCGACGAAGTCGCACTGGCCGAAGCCGCCCTGAATACCGCCCAGGAGCAGCTTGCCGCGACGGAGCAGGAGCTGACGGCGGAACTGCAGAGCGTCGAGACGGTCATCGATGCCGCGCAGTTTGGCCTCACCGAGGTCGTCATCCCTCCCCGCAAGAGCGACCTCGCGATCCGCGCCTTCGGTCTGGCGTGGATGCCCTGGGCGGTCAACGCGGATGGCACCTCCCAGCCGCTGTTCCGAACGTAGGGCCACCCTCTCCGTGCCCCTGACTTCCACGCTCCCTGTTCAGCCTGAACACGGTGGAACAGGGCTCTGGGCTGCTTCCCGTCGGGTTTGCTGCGGCCTCGCCTCTCGCACGGCAGCGACCTCCCCCCGGGTCTGTCGCCACGCTCCTCTCCACTGCAGATGCCCTCCTTCGTGGGAGTCCCCTCCCCATGCAGCGCGAATCATCCCCATCACAGGACGGGAAAGGTTAGCGTGTTCCGCAACAGACGGAGCAAGTGCAGGAGGTGGCTGCCGCCTTGGAGAAGCACTGCCCCATCTGGTCGGTTGAGAGCAAGCGGGAACTGCTACAGAGCATGGTGGAGTGTATCATACCCAACGACGAAGACCTCAGTGCCTCGGAGATCACTTGGCGGGGGGTGTTTGAGCGGAACTACGGCTTCCCGCAGGAATTCTCGCACTACACCGACTGCGTACTCAATGACAAGCAACCGCTCGTGACGGGCGGAGGACGGCCGGGCAGTGATGGAGATCATCTTCGCGGCCTATGAGAGCGCCCCCACGGGCTGCCGCGTGACCTTCCCCTACACTCCCCCACCTGGGCCCACAGCCCCATCCACTGCTGGAAGCCGTGGCTCTCGCTCGACTGTCCAGACGAGTTGAGGAAGAACGGTGGATAGGGGACGCGGGGGCGCGAGCGCCGGCTGGCGGCGAGCGTAACGGCTGTGTGATACGGTCTGGAGGTGCGACCATGAAGGTCCGCCTGAGCAGCGTGGTGATGGTGCTGGCAGCGGCGACGTGCGCGGGCGCCCAGCAGACCCTGAGGCTCCCTGTCGCCGAGTACCGCGACAAGATGATCGGCGGGTGGCTCGGCCAGATCGATGGTGTCTCCCTCGGCGCACCCACCGAGTTCAAGTGGGCGGGGAAGATCATCCCCGAGGCGGATACGCCGAGGTGGGGGCCGGAGATGATCAACAACGCCTTCGGCCAGGACGACCTGTATGTGGAGATGACCTTCCTGCGGACGCTGGAGACGCATGGACTGGACGTCCCCATCCGGCAGGCCGGCATCGACTTCGCGAACAGCGAGTATGGCCTGTGGTGCGCAAACCGCGCGGGGCGCGAGAACCTGCGACGCGGCATCGCGCCCCCGGACTCGGGCCACCCGCAGTTCAGCCGGAACTCCGACGACATCGACTACCAGATCGAGGCCGACTACTCCGGCCTGATCGGCCCGGGGCTCCCGAACACCGCCATCGCGCTGGGGGAGAAGTTCGGGCGGCTGATGAACTACGGCGACGGACTCTACGCCGGCCAGTTCATCGGCGGGATGTACGCGGCGGCGTTCTTCGAGTCGGACATCGGGAAGGTGATCGCGGCGGGGCTGAGGTGCATCCCCGCGGAGAGCCAGTACGCCGGAATGGTGCGCGACCTGCAGACCTGGCACCGGGAGAACCCCGATGACTGGGAGAAGACCTGGGCGCTCGTGGAGGCCAGGTACTCGCGCGACCCCGCGTACCATCGGTGGGCTTCGGGGGGCATCGATGCCAAGCTGAACGGCGCCTGCGTGCTCCTGGGGCTGCTGTACGGCGAGCGGGACCCGGAGAAGACGATGGCCATCGCGTGCCGGGCCGGGTGGGATTCCGACTGCAACCCCTCGAGCGCGGCGGGGGTGCTGTTCACGACGATCGGCCAGAGGGCTCTGCCGGGGCAGTTCAAGACGGGGCTGCGCGAGGACGCCATCTTCAGCTACACGGCCTACACCTTCCCGAAGCTCGTCGATGTCTGCGAGAGCCTGGCGCGCCAGACGGTGACGCAGGCGGGGGGACGCGTGGAGACGGAGGCGGACGGCCGCGAGGTCTTTGTGATCCCGGTACTCCCGCCGGAGCCAAGCGCGTTCCACCCCTCGTGGGACCCGGGCCCGATCGCTGACAGCCGCTTCACCGAGGGCGAGATGAAGCAGATCAAGTTCGCCGATGAGGGGACGCGCGCGCTGAAGGCAGTGGCGCCGGAGTGGACGCTCGCGGCCTGCGGGCCGGACATGGGCGCACCGGCACTGCTCGGCGAGTTCGCCGGCAAGCAGAACGTGCTGATCACGCACCCCGTGGACCGCCAGACCCCGGGCCGCCTGACACGACAGCTCACGGTGCCGGAGGGGAAGAAGACAACGCTGAAGCTCACCGTCGGGCATCACCCGGACGGCGACTGGCTGCTCCAGGTGAAGGCGGACGGGAAGGTGCTGGCGGAGAAGGCCGTGGGCAGGGAGACGGCGACCGACCAGTGGCTCAGCCTCAGTGTGGACCTGACGCCGTACGCCGGCCAGACGGTGGCCCTGGAGTTGGTCAACCAGCCCACCGGCTGGGCCTGGGAGGCGGCCTACTGGGCGCAGGTGGCGGTGGAGAGCGAGTAGGCGCGGCGCGGGAGGCGCCCGGGACCGGGAGGCCCCTGCTAGCGCAAGTTTGAGAGTTTGGGCCAACGGATCCCCAGGAATGGGGGTTGGGATGGGCCGTTTTACATCACAATCCGGGTACGTCGCTGTTGGGGCCTGGGAGGTCGGGGCCCTGGAGCACGGTG
>Ga0315289_10006684_pt1 | contig 16921 bp, 16 predicted proteins | sample YL17G11_40_MG_FD_203452 | JGI IMG/M metagenome (GOLD analysis project Ga0315289, IMG submission 203452) | Sediment microbial communities from Yellowstone Lake, YNP, Wyoming, USA - YL17G11_40 | ecosystem: Environmental > Aquatic > Freshwater > Lake > Sediment | place: USA: Wyoming | collected... | reverse complement strand
TCTGGGTCAACGGCCACAGATGACCGGTGCCTTCTCCATCAACCCGTATCAGGTTGTCGTCACGTTCAGCGAGGCGGTAACGGGGGCAAGTCAGCTTTCGCACTACACGATCAACAGCTTGTTGGGAGGGCTTACCGTTCTGGGCGTTGCTGCCTATAACGTCCCACTTCATCAGTACGTGGTTGACACCTCCCGCCAGGGCATGAACACGCTCTACACCATTGTCGCAACGCTGGTCTTGGACATCTCTGGCAACCCTATCGACCCAGACTTCAACTCGGCGGACTTCCTGGGGTCGAACAAAGTTTCGTCCTTGCCAGAAGGACACGAGGTGCTTGATCTGGACATGTACCGGTTCTTGATTGAGCCGATGCGGGATGCTGACCAGAAGGAAGGCTCCCAGTTCCTCAAGCGGTTCCTTGAAGGCCCGCAGGCAATTTGGGCGCAGATCCAGGAGAAGGCATTCGTCATCAAGGACCTGTGGAGCGTTTCGGATTGCCTTGACCAGAATCTTCAGCACCTGAAGAAAATCGTTGGCTGGGTAGGGGCTCAAGAGGTGCTCACCCAAGACCTGGATCTCCTGACCCTTCGCCGCTTGATCCGAGCCTCTATTCCGATTTGGAAAAATCGAAGCACGGAAGCGACGATTTCAGACGTGCTCAACCTCCTTGTGGCCAGGCAAGCCAGGATCTGGAACTGGTTTTCGTTCCGTTGGATCACGGGAGATGAACTTGGAATCGCCACGGTCTTCGGAGAACAACGGCAAGGCCGTGACCCGTGGCTCCTGGATTTCCCGGGAGACGTTACGGGGGGCGAATTCTGGTCAACGATCAGGATGCGCGTGCCTGATGACCGAGTGCTCGTGCGAGAGATCCTGAAGCTGATGCGGCCTTTGGGCGAGCGATTCCGGGTGATCTACTTGCTGTTCATCGACATGTTCAATTACGAAAACGACCTCTCCCAGTGGACCAAAATTTTCGGTGAACTTCCTGTGGTCACCGGCGGCTCCCTGGTCATGGAAACCGTCACGGAGCGGCAAGCGTACTTTGCCTCGGCGGAGAACTACTCGGCCTGGAACCAGTACGTGGTTAGCTTGCGGATCAAGGCCTCCACAGGGATCGCCGGAGGGCTTTGCGGCATTTATCTCTACCTCACCCCCGCGACCGAGCGAGGATACTTTGTTGGTTTCGACGTCATCAACAGCCTGCTCAAGTTTGGAAAGGTTGATGGAGGGGTTCAAACCACTCTCGTCACTTTTGATTTCGAGGATGTCACCTATACCCTGCAGGAAGATTTTTGGTATGGGTTACGGGTTCAAGTGGTAACGGAAGGGGTCACAACTCGGTTTGTGGTGTACTTTGACGGAGAGGAGCTGATCAACGTTCAAGATGCAACCTATTCCCAGGGCGCCATTGGATGCTTCCACGATCCAGGGGTTGGTTGCCAGGTTGACGAAATAGAAGTGATGGGACTTCCGGTGGACTCAGAAACAATCGAACTCAGCTAACAAGGAGAGAAGACATGGCCAACATCCCTCAGCTCGTAGGAAACGACGGAACCGACTTCAACGAAATGCACAACGCAGAGGTGATCGACACGCTCAACGAGGTTATCACCAAGGTCAATGCCTTCACCGGAGAGGGCACCGGCGACGAGCGGATCGATGCCATGGAGGCAACGGCTCCTTCGTCGGCCCAGAAGACCTGGCTCAATAGCAATAGCGACTCGGGCAAGACCACCATGACCACCACAGAGAAGAGCTACCTCCCCAGCTCCGCAGAGAAGACCTGGCTCGGGGCTCAGTCCTCGGGGGTCGCCGTCACCTCGGCTCAGAAGACCTGGCTCGATGGTCAGGGTTCGACCGGGAAGGAGACCGTCTCTGTTGCCGAGCATGCCATCCTGACCGCTCTCCAGGCCGGGGGGAACTCGTTCTTCGTGGCTCTCGGGGCGCCCGTGGTCGCGGACACCGATCGGGTGGTGGAGAGCGTCCAGTGGGGAGATGGAACCCTGACCATCGCTGCCCAACCCGACGTGCCCAGGAACGTGACCGCGACCCTAACCGATGTGGACAACTCGGTTTCCGGTCTGCTCACTGTCAACGGAACCGACATCGCCGGCCGGGTCATCTCCGAGACCATGGCTCCCGACGGAGCCGGAAACGGCAAGACCCTGACCGGGACCAAGGTCTTCAAGACCGTCACCTCGGTGGTGATCTCCGGGACTGCCGGGGCGGGCGCCGGGGACAACCTGGTGGTGGGGGTCGGGAATGTGATCGGGGTTCCCGTGGACCTGGCAAACGTCGCCGAGGTGGTCTCCGTCCGTCTCGGGGGAGTCCTCGTCGGGAGCCCGACGAAAGCAACGGGGGTGAGCACCTCAGGGATCGACACCTCGGCCTCGACCTACAACGGCAGTAAGGTACTGGACGCTATCATTCAGATGGGCTTGACCTGATAGCGAAGTCTGTGATTTTGAATTGAACTGAAGGACTGAACAAATCAGGAGCGTGCCATGGCAACGGGTGACAAATACCTATCCATCTCCGAGAATCGTTTGCTGGGCTGGCAGTCATTGAAGAACCTCTTCTTCGACTACCTGGACAAGCAATCCCGGACCATGGCCGAGCGGGTGTACGCTACGGGTTCCACCTTTGGATCTGAGACCGCGCTGGTCGCAGACGGAGTGGACCAGTTCAAGCTCGTCGGGTATCCAACCGACTCAGTTTCGGCTGTTGACGGATTGGGGCGGTTCTTGGACTTCCGTCAGAGAACCAGCGACGTAGAGGACATCCACTTCGAGAACACCTTAGGTGTGGTCTACGAGGTGTCCGTTCAGCAAGCTCCTCTTCCAGGCGGCGTCTTCGTCAACCCAGCAGACGGAATGCCGGCCTGGAATTATTTTGAAGACATCGTGGGGTTCCTGGGAACCCCGAACCTCGTGACCGACAATGGAAATGGAACCCTCACGTTTGAGGTGGATTCGATCACCGAGGCGGGGCACGACAACCATGGTCGCCAGGTCTACGTCTACAAGAACACGATCACCAAAGGTGCGCTGACCGATCAGCTCGCAAGGCAGCTTTGCACGACGGTCTACACCGGAGGAAAAAACAAGATCACGACCACGCTCGTGGGCGCGGGTGGCGCTGGAACTTTCGGGCAGGTCGTGGCCTCTACAACCCCTTCCCATTACACCGTGATCCTGGTCGGTCCCAGGGTGGGTGTGGGCCTGGACTTGCTCGAAAGCACCTCGGCGTGCTTTCTGGGAACGGTCACAGGAGCAAGCCTTGGAAATGCCCCGACCGTTTTCGCCATGGCCGATCAGAACGTCTTCGACTTTGACCTCACCTTGCTCTCCGACATCACGCGGCTTGAGCCTGCCAGCGGCACTGACCGGCTCAAGGTGGACGTGAAGGTGATTCCCGGAGACGCGGCCACCGACCAGATCCGAGTGACCAACGGCGCGCTTTCTCCCACCGCGCGGTTCAAGGTCGACGGCTCGGGGAACGTGACCATCGAAGGGAACCTGACCGTCGTCGGAACCACCTACCAGCACAACATCGAGCAGTACAACGCGACCACGGCGACGATTGATAATCTGACCGCTGGAAACGCAGACACCGACACCCAGGCCTTCAAGGGCGGGATGACCCACACCCATGGAACTGGACCTGCGGTGACCGACTTCCAGATCGACGGGGCAACCGGGGAGGTCGGGGTTGGAGCGGCCAAGGAGACCGGGGTCAACGTTAAGCTCGGCGGTCGGGTTCTCCACAAGGTCGGCTCCACTCCCTATTTCGAGATCGACTCTTCCGGTCTGGTTGGGATCGGTGGGGTTCACGAGGACACCTTCGCCTTAAAAGTTACCGGGAATATGAAGGTGAGCGGGACTATCGATACCGGGGGAGGAACCACCTTCGGCGGGCACATCAAACCTGCGCTTGGGAACACCTACGACTTGGGTGAAGAGACTCCTCTATTTTGGAGGTCTGTTTACGCGACCACCGGCCAGTTTTCCAACATCAAATCCCGGGACCACTCGGTTGATATCACCGTCTTCAACTCCCTGCTCTCGAACGGGACTAGTTTGACCCTGGGAAGCGGGTCCTACTACTGGGGTGGGATCTACGCTACCGATGCCTATCACAACTCCCTTCGTCCTCGAAGCGGAAGCGATATCACCCTTTATGGGAACGTACTTCTGAGCGCCGCTGGATGGAACTTGGGAGCGGTTGGGACAAGATTTGGAACGGCTAGCTTCACCACGGCAAACATTGGAACTTTGCAAAATAACGGTGCTGACCTTGTGTTTGGCGACCATATAGTCGGGGCTACTAGTAAGACATGCGGAACGGCTGCAACGCCGTGGTCTGGTATTTTTGGTGATTTTTTTTCCGGGGTCAATGTTTACACGAACAATCTTGCCAAGAAGAGTGGAAGCGTCATTACGGTTTATGACAGTCTCATTCCTGCTACCGGTGGCACAAGGACGTTGGGAAATTCCACCACTTCGTTTTCAGAAATTTGGGGAGAGAGTCTAAAGATATCCCCTGCTTTATCAGATCGCGGAGGAATTCATGTGGCTTCAACTTTTACTTTCATGCCTTTGGTAGATATGGTACCAATGACCTCGACCGTTACTCTTGCCTGCAAAACAGGCGCAATCTGTAATACCTATTTGAAGTTTGCAATATACTGTCCCGGTTTGCCCGTCACCGATTACTATGGAATCCCTCTTATTGCTTGGGATTCTTTAGTTTGACTTTTGGATAATTGACCAGGAGAAGCGAATGGACAAAGAGCAAGCCACGCAATACATTTCAGATCTCATCAACAAGCGAGTTGAGGTAACTAGTCAGGAGGAAATCGAACTACTCAAACACCTTTTGAGTGCTCACGACACCGTGTCGAAAATATTTGAGGAGACCGTCGCTGCTCAAAAAAACGTGACGCGGTTGGAAAATTTGTTAAGCCGTTGCGAGGGAAAGCGAGAGGCTTTCGCGGATCTGTTGATCTCCGCAGAGTGCTCTAGAAGGACACCCGTTGCCCCGGTGTCTCATGAGCCAGAAGAAATTCTTCGCGGGTTACGTTCTGCTTTGCAAAACGATACTGTCGAAGTTGTTCGTGTTCCTGCACGAGTGATTTAGGGGGGCCAACTGATTTGTCCTAAAAGCAAAGGAGAGATTCATGGGTAGCGAAAACAGAAATTCCACGGAAGAAATGAATGAACATCTCAACGCGCTGATGACAGGAGAGGTCAAGGTAGAAGGGGTTGAAGGAACTGTCGTTCGGAGACTCCAAGAGGATGAAGCAGAGTTCAAAAGGCTGGATGGGATCATCTCTCAACTATCCCAACAATTGGAATCCGCAAAAACTCGTGCGATCAGTCTTCAGGGAAAAAGAGAAGCGTACATCCAACTTTTAGTGGACGAGGAGTCCGCCCGGCGCAAAGCGACAGAGGCAAGCAAGCACGCCATGAGAGCAAAGTTCGAGAAGCTATCCCACGAAGAGAAAAAAAGCCTGGGGGACGTTCTGGGATCTTCGTCTCCTGCGTTGGAGGTTCTACACGCCAAGGGGTGACCCATGTCTCACTTGATGCGCGGTGTCTCCGGAGAAGAGGTCGAAAAGCTTCAGCGCAAGCTGGCCCAACTCGGCTACTACCTAGGCAAGCCAGACGGCATCTTTGGCACCAAAGTTCACGAAGCGGTCTCGAAATTCCAATCGAACTACTTCGTGGACGGGATCGTGGACGAGAAGACGGGCGAGGCCATCGACCGGGCGATTGACTCCTGGTCGAAGACCAAGATGACCTGCTCTGTCCCCGTTCCCCAAGGAATCTCTGCCATAGAGGACCAGTTCGGCAAGATCCTGTTTGACGAGGGACAGGCGGGTCAGGTGACGATCAAGAACGACTTCGTGCAGCGGGTCAAGCTCCATGACTTCCCCATCGTCGGGCGCCAGTATTTCCACGAGGGGTTGATCTCCGTTTTGGAGGGCACCCTGATCATGGTCGAGGCCCGAGGGCTGGACAAGGAGTTCTGCCAGTTCGGAACATGGAGCCCCCGCCACAAGATGCATAACCCCAAGCTCGGTCTCTCCACCCATTCCTGGGCAATCGCCTTTGACCTCAACTGGGCAACCAATCCGGTCGGGTCGAAGGGGAATCTTTCGAAGGAGCTGGTCGCAACCATCACCAGCTTCGGCTGGAACTGGGGAGGTTCCTGGACCACTCCTGACCCGATGCATTTCCAGTATTGCACTGGATACTAGCAGTTCAACCTACACCCCCAAGGAGGTGCCTCATGGTGGCCGAGAAGAAGGTGGGCTGGTTGGTGGCCCTGATCCTGCTGGGCTGGACAACGATTCTGGTGACCGTGCTTTCCTGCTACGTGAACGCGAAGGACCCCCCATCAAAGGAGGTCAAGAGCAGCGTAAAGACGACCTCCAAGGCCTTGCCTGCGCCGCAACAACTCGCCCAGAAAACGTTTGGGATGAACGACCCTATCCAGGTTAGGGACCCGGTCATGGGGAGCCCCACAGGGCCTCAGAAACTGCTTGGCGAGCAAAGACAATCGGTGGTCCCTTCGCTCGTCTCTGAGTTGAAAAAGATCGGGCCGAACTGGGAGAGCTGGCGGGTGGTGGCGATTCTCTATGCATTGACCCTGATCCTGTTCCTGCTGATTTTCTTGCTCCGCTACAAGCCCATCGATAACTGGCTAGGCATGCACGATCTGAAGGGGTCGAAGCCCTTCCTCTCTGTGATGGTCGGGGTGGCTGCGAGCTTCGCCACGGTCTGGTGGAAAACCGAGACCTGGTTGCCCTCGTTCATCTTCGGACTGCTAGGAGTACCGCTTGGGCTTTCTTCTGTCGGGCTGCACCAACTTCTGACCCGAGGAAACAAGAAATAGGAGTAGAGTCATGGTGCTCTGGTTGAGGCGTCTGGGAATCCTGCTTCTCTTCGCGGCTGCCTCGGTCTTGTGCTGGGTGTTCGCTACCCGCTTCCGGCGCAAGGACGAAAGAGAAGATTCCCCCCGCGTTTCTCTTTTGGGTAAGGTAGAGGCGATCCGAACCGCCTGCCAGAAGGAGATTCAGGGTATCGACAGACGCCTCGACCAGGCACATTCGGAAGTGGAGAACACCCGAGCGATTCAAGACGAGAAAGCCCGACTGCAGGCACTGGCCGATCTGGCAAACAAGAGGAAGGATAAACCATGAACTGCGTCACGAACGTGGTATGGAGATCTAGGGTGCTCCTGGTCGTTGCCTGCCTCCTTTGCTTCGTGCCGGGAGGTCTCCTTGCCCAGGAGCCCCCACCTCCAGAACCTACGCTGACCGTGGTGGTTCCCGTGATCAAGGGAAGCGAGGCGCCTTTCTCCGGGCTGCTGGTCCCCGAGGAGCGCTTTCGACAACTGTTGCTTTCCGAAAGCTTCTCCGAGGCCTTTCGAGAAAAGCTGGAGGTAGAGAGGAAGGCCTGCAACGACCTGGAGCAAGCCTATCTCACGGCGCTCGACTTGGCCAGCAGGCCCAAGCCATGGCACCAGTCGCCGGAGATCAACCGCTGGCTCGGGTTCGGGGCCGGGGTGATGATTGCGGCGCTGGTAACCTTCGGGGTGGTGGAAGTGTACAAGGTGGCTAAATGATCGAACCCATTTTTACCGCGCTGCTGCAGCAAGGCCCCTTCGGCATCATCGCCGCGCTGTGCTTGGTTGCGCTGTGGCGCAAGGACAAGCAAGTGGAGGCGCTCTACAAGAGGCTGGAAGAGAAGAGCGAGAAGATGACCCGGAAGTACGAACAACTCGGCGGCGAGTTGAACCTGACCATCCAAGCGCTGGTCGATGCGCTGAAGAAGGAGGAAAAATGACCGAGCCCGAAGCTGTCAAGCCCGCAGATGCGGACCTCCTGATCTCGGGGGAGTTCGAGGTTCCCAAGGACATGTTCACCGAGGATCTCCCTCCGGCCATCCGCAAGGACAAGCGCAAGCTCTGTCGAATCCGGCGGGCTGACCTGAAGGCCCGGCAGGTCTACGACATCATGGACCAAGCCATCAACCGCCTCCGGGAACTCCGAGAAAAGTTGAAAGGCAAATCGTTGCGAAGACAAGATTCGCTTGCTTCCCAGGTGAAACCAGCGTAGCCATGGACCATGATTTTTCTTCATATCAAAAACCGGACGGTTCGCATCAACGGGGCCAGCGAGAAACTCCTCAAGCGCTTGGACGTGCTCACGTCCTATCTCATCGAAGGCCATAGGTTTGCTCCAAAATTTCGGGCCAAGAAATGGGACGGGAAGGAGCACCTCCTCAAGTATTACGCTCGGCGCGATCCGTCGGGCTACTACTTCCCGACCGGGTTGATCTTCGACGTGGTCGCCGCGCTGGATGGCTCCCGCGAGGAATACCGGCTGGTAGACCTGCGCCAGCACTTGACCCCCCGGCAAAAGTTCGGTTGGAACCTGAAGGTCGTCATGAGGCCCTACCAGCTGGAGGCGGTCGAAGCGATGACCACGGGGCATATGCCCGGGGTCGGCATTCTCAAAATGCCGCCGAGGTCGGGGAAGACGATTACCACGGCCCGGATCATTCACGGTCTGCAGGCGACGACCTTGATCATCGTCCCGTCGAGATGGCTGCTGGGACAGACGGCCAAGAGCATGGAAGCGGTCTTGCAGATCCCGGTCGGCAGGATCGGGGATGGGATGTGGAGCTACGGCGTCGTGACCGTAGCCACTATTGAAACTCTGCTCGCTCACCGCGGAGGCCTTCGCGAGCGCGAGGTCGAAGGCAGACTCATCCGGGAGAAGATTCCCCAGGACCCGGGTTACACTGCGCTCCTGACCAAGTTCGATCTGGTGGTTTTTGACGAGTGCATCGGGCTGGGAAGCAAGGTGGCAATGGGGAATGGGACCGAAAAAAATATTGAACAAGTTCAGAAAGATGATTATGTGTACACCCCGCTTGGACCAAGGCGGGTCTTGAAAGCAAAACGTCAAGGAGTAAGAGAGGTTATCCTAGTTCATACCGACAGAGGCGTTCTGTTTTGCACTCCGGATCATCCTCTCGCTTGTCAAGGAGGTAATGATGTCGTCTGGAAGGAAGCGAAGGACTCCGATGGTGGAACTGGGCATCTGTTCTATCTGCGGAAAGCCGATCACCAATTGGAACAAGGGGGTCCACAAAATCAATTGCGAGCAGAAGGAAGTTCAACGACTTCGGGTTTCCCAAGCCAACAACAAAAGGAGCCCAGAAGCGAAAAGGCGTTTTATCGATGCAGCGAGGAGGGCAAGAGAGAACGGGCATCCTGCCTTCGGGAGGGGGAAGCGGGGAGGAAACGGGAACCCGCCAACCCAAACGGAGGAGGATGCATTCAAGGCGATTCAAGATCTGGGATTCGAACTTCGGGTCAGAATCCGGACGGGAGAAAATCTCCCGAGAGGAGTGCCACAAAATTACGAGATCGACCTTTTGAATCGGGAGAAAAAGATCGCGGTGGAGATCGATGGGAGCGCTCATCTTGCGCGGAAGAGGCAAGAGGCAGATGCGAGAAAGACCAAGTGGTTAGAGGAGCATGGTTACCGCGTTTTGAGGGTCCCGGCTCGCCGTCGAGTCGGAGTGAATATCTCGGATCTGCGATCCAAAGTTCTTGCGATGTTGCTCGCGTTCTGAAAATCGAATCAATCACTACCCAAATTCCAGTTTATGATCTTGAGGTTGAAGAGGCTGGTTGCTTTTTTGCTGATGGGTTCTTGGTCCACAACTGCCACCACCTCCGGGGCAAGGAATGGCATAAGGTCTTCAACGACTTCGAGAGCTACTACCGGATCGGGCTCTCGGCGACCGCCTTTCCGGACAACGATCGGGAGCAGGCCAAGGGCGGGATCTGGATGAAGGCCTGCTGCGGGAAGGTCCGCTTCGACGTCAGCCCCACCAGGTTGATCCATGAAGGGTTCCTGATGCGCCCGATCATCGAGATGCATCGCATCCAGGCGCCCAACATGGAGGACCGCCCTTGGGATTCGGAACTGCTCAAGGATGGCATCTATGAAAACTGCTACCGCAACGAGCGGATTGCCGATATCGCCAATCGGCTGGTGCGCCAGCAGAGCTTGAAGATCTTGATCGTGACCAATCGCAAAGAGCAGGCCCGCCGGCTGGCGAAGCTCCTGGAGGCCCGTGGCTTGCTCCAGGAGTGCGTCTTCGGGGATACCCCTACCGAGACCAGGGGGAGGCTGGTCGAGAAGCTCGTGAAGGGGTTCCTGGACGTGCTGATAGGCACGGTGTTCGGAGAGGGCGTGGATATCCCAGAGGTGGAGTGCGTGATCAACGCAGAGGGCGGGCGGGACATCAAGGCGACCTTCCAGCGCATGAGGAATCTCACGGTCGCCCAAGGAAAGACCACGGCGGTCTTCGTGGACTTCCTTGATATGATTCATCCCTACCTCGCGCTGCACTCCCTGGACCGGCTACGGGTTTATCGCTCCGAGCCTGCCTTCGTGATTCGAACGATTTAGCTGCATCTGTTTGATATGAGCTAACAACTTTTTACTTGCAAATCAAGGGGTTGCCCTGTACTTTTAGTGCGTTTCATTGTCTAACGTTTTTGAATTTTGTCTAAGGACCAAGACCAAGATGGATCGCTCAACTAGCGCTTTCGGCTGTCTTTTCAATGAAACAAATCGTGGTCAATCCAATGAGACAATGAATCAGACCGCGAGGCCATCCCACTTGGCCAACAGAAGGCTACCTGTCTTCTTCAGCCGAAGGCGCAAGTTGAGCGACCCATCTTAGCACGAGCGAGAGAGGCATGGCGTCTAACTTAAGAACCCGCATCAAGTACTGGAAAGAACAGCAAAACAAGAGCAGTCCTGTCACCATTCAGGAGGCAGCCGAGGAGCTGAAGCCTTTTGCCTTCCGGCTCTGGATGCAGCTGATGTTGGTGGTCGACCCGAACGCCCTGTTCGGCATGAGGAACCTCTGCAAGATTTCCGGGTTGAGCGCAAAGCGCACTCGGGAGATCCTGAACGAGCTTCGCCGGAAAGGATACGTCAGCTGGGAGGTGAAGCAGAACGGCCTGCCCATGCAGCTGGCGGTGGTTCGCCGGGCCAAGCTGGTCGGCCGGGACAACTTCATCAAGCTCTCGAACGTGCTCCTGGACATGTTCCCGGACAACGAACGCTGGGAGGCGGAGAACATGGCGGTTGTGTGCTGCCCCGATTGTTTCCGCTTTTTTTCAAGAATTGTTTCAGCACGCAAAAAAGCCATGAATGTAGGGAAGTCCCAAGCCGCACGAGACTTCGAGCGGGTAATAGCCATGGCCAACGTCCACCGTGATAAAAACTGTATTTCATCCGCTTGCCAAAATCGTTGTTGGCGAATTTTGAGGGGGGGGGTAAGGTCCTTTAACTGTACCAGCGATCCACAGGGGGAATTAAGTGATCGACCAGTTTCTTCGTTTTCATGTGCGGGGTTTTTTGATTATTGCCGCAGACGATTGGGGGAGTAATGTATCGACATTCCTTTGTTGAAACTTGGAACAAAATAACTCAGAAAAGCTCTGAGGAATTGTCCCAGATCACTGGGGGGGGGAATTGAGATGAGCCAAAAAGTTTTCCACAGCCCATATCATAATACTACGTATTATGATGTGTATTATTTAATACTTAATCCTTATTTTAAGAGTTTAAAATTTAATACTTACCTCACACACCTTAACTGCGTAGCAGTTAAGGTGGAGGAAAACCCGCCGCCACTCCCTGGACGGCGAACCCATTTCGGCTTCCCAAGATTTAATCTGGACCCCAGAAGCATCAAACTTCCCCGGAAGGCGATCCAACCGCCTTCCGGAAATTTCAAACAGACTGGAGGTGTTTGGTGAAGGAAAAACAGAAGAAAGGTTTGCTCTTGGTAAGTAAGGCAAGGATGGCCTGGGAGGAGAACAAAGGTTCTCGTCTGGAGAGAAGGGGAGAAGAGAAGGAAAACTTTCAGCTCCAAGCGGTCAGGGTCGTGGAGAGGCACACCGGGAAAAAACATCTTGTCGATGACGCTCTGGAAATCCTCAAGAAGGACGGCCAGGTGATCTACAAGATTTTGATGTCTGGGTTTCTGAAGGAAAACGAGGTTTTTCATCCGGAAGAAGAAGAACACGAACTGGCTTGTGAAGTCTTGGGGAGAAGAAAAAACGACGCAGAAAAGAAGGAGTTGGTTGACACTCTAGCGAAATCGTTTTTTTCGGTATACCAAGGATATCGAACCCAGTTTCACCCTGGATTTGGAATTCCTCCCACTATGTGGTGGAAGGTTTGCGAGGGCGCTGCCCTCAGTTTCAGGATGCGAGTTTCCCCGGCTCAGTTGATATCTTATTGGGCCGGAGCGGTTCGACAATTTTCTTCGATGCAGTATGTCCCGCTTAACTTCGTCTGTGCTCATCCAAACATCGACAGGGTTGCTTCTGAAAGTCCACTTCCTTGGGAGTTTGGAGCTGAAGCGAAAGAGAAGCGGAAGAGAACGCCAGTTCAAAAGAGAGCGGAAGCTGAAGTCACCCGGGACATCATGAGCGCCTTCGGCAAGGAAGGTGACTTGGACCCGAGGATTCGCTCTGGCCTGACGGCCGCGGGGATCGACGTTAGCCAATACAACAACAAGTTTCTGGTCTCATTCCAGGTTCTCGGTCGTTCCTACTCGGTTGACCCGACAACTTTTTTGGCTGGCGCCTCCGCGCCTATCGTCAAGTGGATCGCCGAAAACATCTACGGTTGAACCAGAAAGGGTGGCGAAATGAGAAGCGAGCATGACGTGGATGAGTACGAGATCAAGCAGAGCAATCGTCCGCACGATTGCAAGACCTGCAAAGGTCTTGATTCTAAATGCGAATGCCGTCGGGAGGTCTACCGGGACATCAAGAAATATGAGGCCTGCATTCCTCTCGATCATTGGAACGCGACCCAGCGGGAGATCGTCCACAACGTGGCGGTTTTCGACAAGCTCATCGTGAAGTACGCGGACAAGCTCAAGATGGCTTACAACCGCGGCTACGGGCTGATCTTGTTCGGGGAGCCTGGGTCGGGCAAGACGACCTTCCTCTGCTACATCCTCGTGCGAGCCATCGAGAAAGGCTACCTGCCGTATTACACCACCTTCGCCCGCCTGGACCACCACCTCAAGGCAGGCTTCCACGATCCGGCGGCGGCTCGCCGGCTGGAGACCATGCTCACCAGTTCGTTCGTGGCCATCGACGACATGGGCAAGGAAAACTACAAGGGCGGTGACTCCTACTTCCGAGCGCAGTTCGAGCGCATCCTGCGCGAGCGTTACGAGGACAATGCCCCGACCCTGCTGGCGACGAATTCCACGCCGGAAGTTTGGGCCGAGACTTACGGAGCGTCCATCGACAGCCTGCTCCACGGGAAATTCGTTATCGCCGCGATGGAGCCCGGGGACATGCGCCGGGCGAAGGAAGTCCACGACAAGATGGAAACAGAAATGGGCTTACGGGGTTAGCCATGACCTTCGACCTTGCGTTTGAAGAAGAGCTTCTCGCGCAGTGCCTCAGAGACACAGAATTCCTCAAGGCAGCCTATCGGCTCCTGGAGGCGCACCACTTTTCGACGCCCCAGCTTTCCTGGATTTGGAAGCAGACGCGGGAGTGCTGGAAGTCCTTTGCAGAACGCATCACGGTCAAGCTCTTCGTTACCCGGGCGGAGAGAGAATATCCTGACCCGGACGAGCAGCGAGCCGTGCTGGAGGTCGTGCTCAAGCTCTTCCGGCTCAAGCCGCTCAGCCCCCGGGCTTCGCTCGACGAGCTTCGCAGGTTCGTGCGCTTCGTCGGGCTTCAGGTCGCCATGGAGAACGCCGTCAAGGACTTGCATGAGGACAAGGTTGACGAGGCCTTCTCCGCGCTTCGCAAGGCGACTCTGCAGGACCTGCGCCCGAAGTCTTACCGGGTCTCGCACTGGATGGAGGAATTCGACGACCGCCAGCGGGAGCGCAAGCACCGCAAGGAGCACCCGGAGGAGTTTACGTGCATCTCGACCGGGTTACGAAAGCTCGACGCGACCATGGGCGGGATGCGGGCCGGGGAGCTGGGCCTGGTGGTGGGGACCACGGGCCGGGGCAAGTCGATCTTCCTCAACCACCTCGGCTATCACGCCATCTTGAACCACTACGGGGTTGTGCATTTTTCCCTGGAGATGCCCGAGCATCAGGTCGCCGCGCGTTACGACGCCCGTTTTACCATGCTGGCTCACAGGAAATTCAAGACCTTCGATTTTACCTTGGATGAGCTTCGCATCATCGACGCCCGCTTGGACAAGATGAAAGCCGTGCTCTCTGGCAGGTTGCAGATCATCTCGATGCCTTTGCGGCGCTGTGATATTCACTCGGTTCGGAACGCTATCGACGAGGCCAGGAGCGAGATGCCGGTTCACATGATCGTTATCGATTCCGGAGACCACATGCAGCCGTCGGCGAAGTGGGAATCCAAGCGCTTGGAGCAGGCCGAGGTCTACTGGGATTTGAAAACGCTCGCCGAGGAGGATGGGCTGGTGGTCTGGTCGTCGACTCAGGCTGGCCGGGAATGGGAGAGCCGCACTGCTGGCGCCGAGTCTGTTTCCGAATCCTACGACAAGGCCAGGATCGCCGACGTCATCCTGACTCTCAACGCCGTGAAGTCGGATCGCTCCCGCACCAAAGGAGATGCAGGTGACGTCGAGTCCGAGAGCGCCGAGAGCGAAGCCAAGAGCAAATTGGAGGTCTACCTGGCAAAGTATCGAGACGGGGAGAGCAAGACGAGGATTCCCCTGGACCCTGATTTCAGCACCATGCTGATCCGAGAGAGCGAAGATGACGAGCGAAAAGAATGACTTGATTCGCGTCCACGTTGAGGTTGAGCCGATTCGCTTGGAGCCGGATCGGGGCGAGGGAAAGCCAACGGGCATCTGGTTCATCCCGCTCGATGGCTGCGCTTTCGAGGCCCCGTTCTTTCTTCTGCCGACCAAACCGGAGAAAGATCAAGGCGATGATTCATTTTGACGTGCGCGGTTACGTTCAGCGAAACCTCTCTGGAGTGAAAGAAACCGGAGGGGAGGCGCTGACCGACTGCCCGTTTTGCGGGAAGGCGGGGCACCTCTCTGTGAATCTAAGCTCCGGGCATTTCATCTGTTTTCGCTGCGAGGCCAAGGGGAGGCATCTCGTCGGGGTGATCGCTGCGGTCGAAGGGATCTCTCGCGAGGAGGCCAAGGCCTTCGTCTTCCGGGAAGCAGCGTCTTTCGCTCGGCGGAGGTCAGAACCCCTCCCAGAATTGCAGGAGATGGTCCAGGAGCTTCGCAAGGGGGTTGAGAGGCAACCTGATAGGGGTTTGGTCTCCGAGGACCTCCCAGAGGCCTTTACGCCCGTCTGGGACGGTTCTCGGTTTCGAACCCCGAGCTATCTTCTGGAACGGGGGTTCTCTCGCGAGGCCATGAAGGAATTCGAGATGGGCTTCTGCTCGCGGGGGAGATATGCAGGGAGAGTGATCTTGCCTTTCTCCTGCCCGCATGGGCGGAGCTTCACGGCTCGCGATGCGACCGGACACCAGCGCCCGAGGTACTTGAACCCGAAAGGCGTCGACCATGGCCGATTGCTCTATGGGTGGTTTCAGGCCCATAAACAGCCCGAAATCGTCTTGGTCGAAGGACCGTTTGATGTCGTGCGCCTCTGGGAGTTTGGGATTCCCGCCATCGGGCTGCTCGGCAAGATGCTCACGCGAGCGAAGAGGACGCTGCTCTCGCGCCTCCCGCCATCGACGCGCCTCGTGATCATGCTCGACCCAGAGGAAAACGAAGCCCCGGAAAGGGTCGCCCTGGGCCTGGCCTCGCATTTCGATTCCCTGCGGATCGCCAAGCTCCCGTTGGGGGTTGATCCTGGTTCAAGCGAACCTGCTCACGTTGAGGAATCTGTAAATAAATCAAAGCTGTTTACGGGGAATCGCTTGGACGCGTTGGAAAAATGCCTTTCTCAAGTGTTTGATTTCCCTCGCTCATCAAGATAACCTGTAAGTTCCTGATATCAGCAATCAATATTTCTCGACTTTTCCGCAAGATTTCTCTTGCGGTCCAAGCGAGGAAGAGCGATGCTTGAGTTAGGCAAGGACCTAAACCCAGGAGGAACCCAATGGCAAGCGAAACCGAGACCCTGGAAGGTGCTGGCGGGAAAGCGAAGTGCATGGTCTGCGGCGAGGAGTACCATCGCGTCGACGCTCACATCATGCAGAAGCACAAGATGCGGATCGCCGAGTACCGCAAGCAGTTCCCCGAGGCTCCGATCATGAGCGAGCATGCCAAGAAGGTCGTCGAGGCCGGCAGGCAGGCCCGCATCGCTGCTTCCAGGGTCCTTCCTCCCGCGCCCAAGCCCGAGCAGGAGGCGCCCGCCCCCGCCCCCGCCCCCGAAGAGGTTGGCGTCTACAAGGTCGGGGTGGCCAGGCTGCGCCTTAACGACTTTCTCCCGGCGGGAGACGAGGTATTCGTGCCTCGCTTCGACGAGGGCTGGCAGGTTGGGTCCACCGAGATGGACCTGATGGAGAGCCTCGCCCTGGCCATCGAATCCGACGAGCCTGCCATGTTGGTGGGTCCTACCGGGTGCGGCAAGAACGCCCTGGTGGATCAGCTGGCCGCGGTGCTGAACCAGCCGGTCACTCGCATCAACCTGCACGGCGATGTCAGGGCAGCAGACTTCCTGGGAGAGAAGCGCGTCGAGATCGACCCGGCCACCAACCAGTCGGTGGTGGTTTGGAAAGACGGAGCGCTGCCTCGCGCCATGCGGAACGGCCACTGGTTGCTGCTCGACGAGATGGATGCGGCGCCCCCGGCCATCCTCTTCGTGCTCCAGAGCGTTTTGGAAAAAGGCCATCGCCTGGTGCTTACCGGGAACGGCGGCGAGGTGGTGGTTCCCCACCCCC
>Ga0315289_10006683_pt1 | contig 16923 bp, 12 predicted proteins | sample YL17G11_40_MG_FD_203452 | JGI IMG/M metagenome (GOLD analysis project Ga0315289, IMG submission 203452) | Sediment microbial communities from Yellowstone Lake, YNP, Wyoming, USA - YL17G11_40 | ecosystem: Environmental > Aquatic > Freshwater > Lake > Sediment | place: USA: Wyoming | collected... | reverse complement strand
GTCCATTGTTTCCCTTTATAATGCAAAACAACCACAAAAACTTTTTTCATTAATTTACTTGAGAATAATTTTGATCCTGGCCGAATCCAAGAGGGCTTCATAACCCATGGTGGACTTCATCATCACCCGATAAAGTTTCCTGTCTGAAGCCAGACTGATTTCTTTTGATTCCTCACGCTTACTCACCGGTCCTTCACTGGAAACTTCACTGTACCAAACATCATGTTGTTCGGTGACATTATAAAGTTTGGCATAAACCCGGCCATTGGCGGTGGGAATCCTCATTGAAGCTTCAAAAATAATCGACTTGATTTGAGGATAATTAGCCAGGTCTATGACCGCTTCCGCTCCATTGATGGCTTCCCAATCCTGGCTTTTGGTCGAGCCGGTTCCCAAAGGAATGTAAACCTCTTTGACCGTCGATGAAGGAAAAGTGGTTGCCGATGGAGAAGAAGTAATTTGGCCGGTGGTGTCGGCGATGACTTTCAAGCAAGCTTCGGGACAAACTTCTTGATTTTCTTCAGAAGAAAAGGGCAAAGGGCTGACTACGGGTGAGGTTTCGGCTGTTGTTGAGGCCGTCTCCTCCTTCTTTTCTCCAGTCAAAAGTTTGTAATTTAAAAAAAGGACGTTTAACCAAAGAAGGAAAAAAAAGAAAAGGAAAACCATTTTTTTTCCCTTGATTCTCGCTTTGATTAACTCCCAGTTCATTTTTTTCTTTTTAATCGGCGTTTAATTTTTAAGATGAGTTTTCCCCATTCCCCTTTTTCCTCCTCGATTCTCGCGGTCAAAAGCCAGTAGCCAATATTTTTTTCGAGGTGGGCAAATTCCCGGTTGATTCTGGCCAAAAAGTTCTCTTGTTTGACTTCTTTAAAACCTTGTTTTTCCCAAAGTTTGGCAAAAGTGATAAAACTGGAAAAAGCCTGAAGCAAGCTAAGAACCAAACCGTGTAGACCGTCTCGATAGCCTTTTCGGGCAAAAAAAGTGGCCAAAAAGTCTTCAGCCGGAAAACGAAGAGCGTCGTACCAGTGAATTTTTTTCTTCTCTCTCAGAAAAACCCGGAGGTCATTTTCCGTGTAAAGATTGTTTAACCTCTCGACGTATTGCGTCACCGTCTGATAACTTTGATGAATTAAAGGATTTTTTAAATAACCCGCCCTGCCTGTGAGCTTCGGTTGTTCATGAACACTCTTGCAAGGCAGAAAGGCCTTACCGCGGCGAAAAAGGCGCAGTTGATAGTCTGGCCACCAAAGTGAATGTTTAATCCATTGGCCAAAAATAATGTTTTTTCGGGGCAGCCAAAAGCCCTGAAAACTCTTCTTTTTGACAGCAGCAAGAATTTCTTCTTTTAATTTTTTGCTGACCCGTTCATCGGCATCAAGATACAAAATCCAGTCTTGAGTAGCCGCCTCAAAGGCTTTTTGCTTGTTAAGGTGGAACATCAGTGGATTTTCCCGGACGATGATTTTGTGGGTGTACTTCTTTGCCAGGGTCACGGTCTTGTCGGTGCTTTGGCCGTCAACAATAACGATTTCGTCCGCCCATTTGACTGATTCGAGGCAGTCCTTAAGGTTTTCCTCTTCATTAAAGGTGGCTAAACAAACGGAAATTTTATTCATTAATCTTTTTTTCGAGTTCACGAGAAACAAGCTATGCTTATTTTATCACTCTCCCTGTTTGATTTACAATTAATCCTAGCTATGTTAAATTGTTCTCACCACAAACATGAGTGACGTCATTCTCGTTAACACCCTCCAACATGATTTCCAAAAGGGTTTTTACACGCTTGGTAATTCTCGAAAAAACCAACCTTTAGACTTAGCCTTGGCCGCAGCCGTTTTGGCAAAGGAAAAGCTTGAGGTCAAAATTATTGATGCCAATTTAGAGCGCTTTTCTCATCAAAAAGTGGCCCGAAAAGTGGCCCAAGAGAAACCAAAACTGGTGGTCATTAACACCGCTTCTCTTGACCGCTGGGAGTGTCCTTTGCCGACGATTAAAGAACCAAAGCGATTAGCCGCCGAGATTAAAAAAGCCTTTCCTCAAGCCCTTTTGGTTGTCATTGGCCCTCACGGCACGACCACGCCCGATTGGTTCCTCCAACAATGCCCACAAATTGACCTTTTGGTTCGAGGAGAACCAGCCATCACTCTCCAAGAGATTAGCCAAAATCTGCCTTTAACCGAGAAGGCTAAGAAGAAAATTTTGGGCATTAGCTATTTTGATCATAATAAAAAAATTATTCATAATTCCCCTCGACCATATCTTGAAAACCTGAATACTTTGCCTATGCCTGCCTACCATCTTCTGCCCATGAAAAAATATGGGCCGATGAGTGACCATTTTGGCGGCGATCATTTTGAAGGTGCCGTTCATCCTTTCTCCATCATTCTCACCAGTCGGGGTTGTCCTGGTCTTTGTGTCTTTTGCTACAAAGAAATGTATCAGGATAAAAAAACTTATCGTTTTCGCTCACCCCCGAAAGTGGTTGATGAGATCGAACTCTTGGTTAAAAAATTTGGGGTGCGCGCCCTTTATTTTCAGGATTTAAGTTTCTGCATCGACCCAAAAAGGGTTTTGGCCATCTGCCAAGAAATTAACCAACGAAAACTGAAATTCACTTGGGGATGTGAAGCCCGTTTTGACAGTGTTAATCTTTCTCTGCTTCTGGCGATGAAAAAGGCCGGCTGCGCTTTTATCAACTTCGGTTTGGAAAGCGGCTCGGAAAAAATTCTCTTTTTATGCCAAAAGAACATCCCTCTCAAAGTGATTGAAAAAGCGGCCGTTGACTGCCGTCAAGCTCAAATTGCCGTCGGTTGTTTTAAGTTAACCGGTTTGCCCGGGGAAACCAAAAAAACTTTTATCGCCACCTTAGAATTCATGGTCAAAAACAAAATTTTTATTCCTTATCCTTTCCCTTTAAGTCTGCCTTTGCCTTACCCAGGGACAAAGCTTCATCAAATGGCGGAAAAACAATTTGGTCAAAAAATTACCTGGGAAGACGCGCCTGACTATGCCGGCCGGGTGGAAACGGACTTTTTCGAAAAGGTCAGTCTTGCAGAAATCCAAAGATTAGCCTATCAATACAAATTAAAACAAGAAAACAAAAAGAAAAACAAACATTATTTTCGCCTTTTGGCTATGGAGAAAATGGCCAAATTCAACTTTCTTCCTTCAAAGATTAACCTCGTTAAAAGTGATGAATAAGAAAAAAGCCATTCTTATTGGCCTCTTTTTTGTCTTTGTCTTGGTGAATCTTGTCCTGACCGCTTGGTATGTTTTGCATGACGACATCATTTTCACCGCTGATATCGCTCGTGATTTTCTTCTCTATCGGGAAATTGATGCCAAAAAAATAATTCTTATTGGCCCGCGTTCAAGTGTTTCAGGATTATTTCACGGACCTCTTTGGCTCTATCTCAACTACCCAGCTTATTTAATCGGTCAAGGCAACCCTGTGATTGTCGGTTGGTATTGGGTTTTTTTGACCATTTTATTTTTGATTGTCTGTTTTATCATTGCCGAAAAACTTTTTGACCAACTGACTGCCTATTTTTACGTTTTAATGCTCTCGGTCTACGCGGTCTTCCATACCAAGGGATTGTTCAACCCCCATGGCGTTTTTTTTCTTCTCCCCATGTTTTATTTTTTACTAATAAAATATTTAGAGACTGATAAAATTTATTATTTAATCTCTCACCTCATCGTCGGGAGCTTGTTAATTCAGTTTCAAATCGGCATTGGCATACCCTACGTTATTCTTTCTTCATTGCTTATCATCTATCACGCTTTTAAAAACAAAAAAAGGGCTCATCTTTTAATTTTACTGTTGATCCCGCTCTTCCTCGGTAATTTTATTATTTTTGACCTTCGTCATGATTTCACGCTCACCCGGGGCATCCAGTTTTTCTTTTTGGCCCACGAAAGGGAACAACAAATATCATATCTTTCCATGGCTAGGGATAATCTGCGTTTGATCGTGACCGGAGCGGAAATTCTCCGCGCCAACCCGATTAACATTAATTTTAACCTTAGGATTCCGATAACCATCATTTTTGCCATTTTTACCTGGTTGCAAATTAAAAACAATCTTCACCAAAAGAAATATTTAATCTTCTTATATCTTTACCTTGGTTATTTTATCTTAAGCTTTGCCAACAAAGGCTTTATCCTTTATTTTTATCTTTACCCCCAATTTTCCCTGGTCTTTCTTGTTTTTGCCTCTTTTGTGACCTCAAATTATAAAAAAATATTTATTCCTATTTTTTTAGTGATTCTTTCTTTTAATTTTTTAACGGCTATTAAAGACACTAGGGAGGCAAAAAACTACATTGGCAAAAACACCGAATCATGGAAATTTCTTTACCAACTTTCAAAAAAAATCTACGAGCAACCAGAAGACACATTTGGTTACTTTATTTATTCTCCCGATGCCTTTGGCTATCAACCAAAATATGCCATGTTTTACACCGCTTCACTCTTTAATAAAAAGGCGTTTAGTTTCGAAAAAAAACCAATCACCTATGTCATTGCCGCACCCCATCCCTTTATGAAAGACCAATGGTGGAGAGAAAATCAAGTCAATCTTATCGATGAACCCGAATTTACAATTCCGTTTGGAAACGGTTATAAAATTGAAAAATATCTCTTAAATGAAGAACAGATTAGTGTCACGTTCGACCCAAGCATCAATCCTGGGATTCACTTTCGCTAACGATTATCAGTCACTAGTTTAAGCTATTTCTCTCTGAAAAGACTTTTTGCTTCCAAAAATAAACGCTTTCTTTCCAAAAGAAGAATGAAAAATAAATAGATAAGGCCGCCCAGGCCGATGGTGATCATGAGCTGGACCAAATTGTTAACCCAAACCCTGCCGAGAAAATAAACCAGTACTCCCATAACTAAAGAAGCTAAAGCCGCCCCCCTGACATCAGCCAAAAGATTAAAACGGATTTCTTGAAAACATTTCTTTATTGACCAGAGGGAAACAAAGCCAGTCAAAGCCCAGGATAAAGCGGCACCGTTAAAACCCCATTTAAGCGTAAAAAACGGTGTCAGTAACCAAGTGGCGGTGGTAATCATCACCATAAATTTCAAGACAATTTTTATCTTGCCAATGGCGCTGAGGGCATTGGTGGCAATGGAATTGAAAAGACCCCACAATAAAGTGATCGAAAAAAAGTAAACTGAGGGAATGGCCGGCAACCATTTGTCGCCGCCGTAAAGATAAAAAATCAGCGGTTTAACCAAAGCGCAAATGCCGACGATCAAGGGAAAAGTTAAAACCGAAAGGAGAAAATAGGTTTTGCTCATCGCACTGCCCAAAATTTCTCTTCTTTCTTGAAGTCTTGAATAAACCGGAAAAGTCACCCGAATAACACTATCCAAGACTTTTTTAGGTTGATAGGAAAGCGTCTTCGCCCAGCTCAAATAGCCAAAGGCAGCGGGAGAGCGCAAGATAAGCGCGACAACATTATCCATCAAATTATCCTTAAACCAAGCGAGAATGGTGTTAGCTTGAAAAGGCAAACCAAAGCGAATCAGCTGACGAGCACTTTTTTTATTAAAACCAAAGCCAATTCTCCAAGGAGACAGGATGTAAATGGCAATTAAACCAATTACTCCTCGTGACAAAACGGCCCAGGTAAAACTTTTGATCCCAAACCCAAAATAAGCCAAGCCAACGAGAACACCATTAAAAACAATCGTTTCAATGATTTCGGGAATGACTAAAAGGTTGAAAGCTAATTTCCTTTCCAGCAAAACCGAAGGGATTGATTTTAAAGAAGCCAAAAGAAGAGAAAAAGCCAAGGCCCGTCCCAACCAAAGCCCATCGTCACCAAATTTTAAGTATTTTTGGGCGAAAGGCAGAAGGATTAAAATTAAAACTACTAAAAAACAGACCAAAAGCTGTTGAATGGTAAAAGTCGTCGTTAAGTCATCTCGAGTCAATTTTTTCTTCTTTTGAATCAGCGCCGCCGCCAAACCAATATCCGAGAAAAAGACAAACAACAAAACAAAATTAGCGACAATGCCATAAACCCCGAAAGCGAACGGGGTTAAAAAACGGGAAACAAAAATACTGGCGATAAAAGTGACGATTTGGAGAAAAACCATCCGCAGAAGAAAACTGGAAATCCCGACCACGGACTTCCGTTTGACTTCTTCGAATTCGATTTCCGGCGTTTCCACCGCCTCCATCATTTCTTCGCTCATAAAATCATTCTAACATCAATTTAAAATAATGAGACATAAAAACAAAATGGCGCTAATAAACGAAATTAGGTCAGCGATGGCTCTGATCGGTGTGTTAGCCAAACGGACCAAAATTTGGTGTTCCCCCGGCGGGGGAGTGAGTTTAATTTTACCTCTTGCCAAAGTGAAGCTCGTTTCTTCCCCATCAAGCCAAACTTGCCAACCTGGGAAAAAGGCAGTGTTGACCAAAATTTCCGTCCCCTCCCCGGCTTCAATTTCAAAACGAGTGAGATGAGACTTGACCAGAAGATTTTTAATCTCTGCTTCGCCTTTGACCACCGCCACCTTGTTCCAGGCGACTTCATTTTGGCTCTGGGGCACCGGAAAATCTTTGGGCAAATATTCATCGGAAATCTTCGAAGTTTCCCATTTAATCTTCTCTTCCTGAAGATAATCCTCGCCAGAAACCTCCAGATAAGTTTGGGGTTGAAAATATTTGAGATTAAAAATTAGCAGAACCAGAATGATTATACTTCCCCCAATGTAGGTCAATTTGGGGTTTTTTCTGAACCACAAAACTATCGTTCCGGACATAAAAGAAACGGCAAAAGTGGCTAAGAGCAAAAAGCGCCAGGGATATTGGATAAAAGCCATGGCGGGGATTATCTTCCAAAAGGACGAGGACAACTGATTGGTAAAAAACACGGCCATGACCAAAAGACCAAAGGCGGCCAAAATTGTTAAAGCCAATTTTTTTTCTTTTTTAAACCAAAGCCAGCCGGCGGTGATCAAAGAAAACGCCGCCAAAAAAAGATGAATTTTGCCAAGCATAAAACTCATCCCGTCAAGCCTTCCTGGCGCCGAACCGGCAAAACCCCAAGGGCTAGTCCAGAGTTGATCAAGGAAAACAAAATGATCCCGCCAATCGGCTCCCCCACCGATTTGACCCAAAACTTGGGTGAACTTCATTTCGACCATGGCCGGCAGCCAATAAAAAGCAGAGAGCCCGAGAGCAAAGGCGGCAAAGAGAACGTATCTCTTGACACTTTGCTTCCTTTTCTGAGAAAAGGCCATGAGGAGTAATACTATTAATAGTATCAAGGGCGAAATCATCATGGCGGTGAGATTGTGAGAAAGAATGACGGCCGCATAAGCTAAAGCACTGATGACCATCCATTTTGAGCCTTTTTTTTGACTCAGTTTGTAAAGACTTAAAAAGATGAGGGGTAAGAAGGCCATCGCCCACAGTTCTCCAACGGCGCCACGGACATAGATATCGACCGCATGATAAGGGACATAAAGATAAAAAAGTCCCGAAATGACTCCCCCCATTTCTCCCCAGAATTCTCTGGCTAAAAAGTACATAAAAATGCCCGAAAGAAGAATACCGCTGAGAAACATCAGTTTGGTGGCCAGCAAGGCATCAAAGCCAATTAAATTGAAAATAGCCCCGACGTAATAAGCCAGGGGGGCGTAAAAGTTAAAAATGGGGTAGTTGTAACCATAACCCAAATCCCCCACCCAACGCACCGGTAATTGACCGTCTCTTAATGCCTGAGCCATTTGTTGGACCCGAACGACTTGGGTGTCGTCGTGCATGGGAAAAAAACCCGGGTGAAACAAAGGGACGATGGCTCCCAAAGATAAAAGCAAAACTAATAGTAACCCCCAATATTTTTTCATTTGTTTTTTCGTCTCATCAACCAAATACCGAGAAAAATGACGCCCGCTAAAGAAATAACATCCGCCAAAAGGCGGAAAGGCGTTTCACCAAACTCGACCCTGACTTGATGGCTTCCTTTCTCAATGGGGATCTCGATGACTCCCCTTTCATTTTCAAAAGAAAAAGTGGCTTTTCTTCCGTCCACGAACACTTGCCAGCCAGGATAATAAAGGGTATTGACTCTCACCCTGATTGATTCAGCCGCTATGACCCTAAATTCAAGCCGTCTTCCCTCATCCCGAAAATCTTCTATCTTTCCTTCTCCTTCAATGATCTCAATTTTCTCTGAAGCTCGCTCAACCGGATGAATCTTGACCCAAACCGGCAGATATTCATTATGAACCGTGGTGGAATCTTCATTAGTCAGATATAAACCTTCGGGTTTTTGGCCAAACTCAGTCGGTCTGGCAAAAGGCAGGGAGAAAAAGAAAAAAATGATGAAAATTAGTCCGAACCAAATCACTTGCCTCTTTGGAAAGAATTTTTCAAAGACAAAAGCCGCCAAAAAAGCGGCCGCGGACAAAGTCAGTGACAAAAATCTAAAAGGAAATTGGAATAAAAATGACCAAGGAAAAATCTGCCAGAAAAAGGTAGAAACGGGCGTCGAAAGAATAATCCCCAAAAGAAAAAGGGCGAGAAAAAAACCGACTCGCTTCTCTTTTTTCTTCAGCCAAAGAAAAAAAGCCAAGAAAAAAACCAAGCAATTAACCAGCCCAAGCAGGGCAAGATGGCTCACCAGATGTTCTAAAGGTTTGCTCACCACGGTTTGGCCGAGAATCGTTAGGTGCGACTCCCCGATTGCCGGCAGCCAGAAAAAAGCGGAAAGAGATAAACCAAGCAAGAAAGCAGACAAAGTATACCGAATGGCCTCTTTTTGGGGACGAATGGTCAAAAAAAGGTAAACCAAAAAAACAGGCGTAAAAATAAAAGCGATAATATTATGAGAAAGAACGAGGAGGCCATAGACCAAACCGCCCCACCACCAATTTTTTTTCTCGACGGCCCAGAAAAAAAGGGGCACTAAGGCCAACGCCAAAACTTCACCCATTGATCCCCTTTTGTAAATGTCCCAAAGAAAATAAGGGGCATAGACGTAAAAAAGACTGCCTAAAAAAGAAGCGATGAAGGAAAATTTCGTTTTTAACCAAAGGAAAGAAAAAAGGCCGGCCATGACTACACTCAAACCAAAAATTAACTTCACCGAATTGACAAAATTCATCCCGGCCAGGTGGAAAACCTCCCCTAAGTAAAAACCGCCAGGATAAAGAAAATTCAAAACCGGATAGCCGTAACCATGATTTAATCTAAAGAGAAAGCGCACCGGCAATTCACCCACCGCTAAAGCTTGATGAAAAGCCGTCAGTCTGATGACCATCCATTCGGCATCATCAGAAACGAAAAGGCCTGAATGAAACAAAGGCAAAACAACGGGAAAGATGAACAAAATTAACAAGATGCCCAACAAAAGGCTTTTTTTACTCAACAGATTCAACGATAACATAGGCTCTTTCCTCCACTAACTGATTAAAGATTTTTTGTTTAACGGCATAGACGGCCGGTCGAGTGGGGTAAAAAATTTCTTTAACCACCGGTATTGAGGAGGGCAAATGTTCTGGGGTGACCACCAGCAGAGTGTCTTTTTGATAATAATCCATTGACCAACCAATGGTTTTAAACTCATATTGGCCAAACTTCAGTGGCTGACTAAACCCTTCGGAATCATCAGGCGACCAAAGAACTGTTTTCTGAAATTCCTCCGGAGAGTAAGCTTGATAAAACAGCAAAGAAGTGTAGACCAAGCCAAGGGAATCATCGATAATCACCTTTTTGCCTTCCGTTGTCCTTGTTTGAAGATAAAGGGCCAATTCCTGGTCAGCCGCTCGCCATAAGGGTGCGTATAAAATGGGAAACCTGACATAGTAAGAGGTAAAGTAAAAGACAAGCGAATAAACCCCAATGGCCAATAAAATGGCCAATGAGCCAAAACGAATCAGCCAAGTTTTTTGTTTCTTTGTCCAGTCAAGAAAAGCTAAAAGTCCGTAAGCCGAAAGCAGGGCACAAGGAAGGATCAAAAAGAAACTTCGTGTTGCCTGGGGTGCTTCCCGGGTTAAACTCGCCACCGCGATGGTGGCTCCTCCCCACCAGGCAAAAGGGAAAAACCATTCGGGTTTCTTTTTAATGATCGTCAAAATGCCCAAAATGATTAACGGTAGTTCAAAAAGATAAAACTGACCAAAATTGCCAATGCCGTGACTGCCATGAGAACTACCGGAAATAAAGAAAAAATCAATCGAAAGATAACTGGCTAAATTAAGCAGGTACTGCCATAACGATTGGCTCCAGCGATTGAAAAACAAACTGGAAAAGAAAAAGGGTAAGGAAATCAAATAGGAACGAAATTCCAAAAATTTGGCTTGAATGACGGCGCTGCTAAAAATAAGCGTGCCGCCAGCAGAAAAAATTCCTCCGGGCGAAAAAAGAGTGGCTAAAAAAGGTATCAAAATTATTAGAGTCAAACCTAAAGTCAGGTAAATAATTTTTCGGGGTAGTTTCTTTATGGCCGAACGGTGATAAATTAAAAAAATTAAAAGGAGCATTGGGGCCAGCATTCGAGTGAGATTATAGGCATAGATGACGAAAAGAAAACTGGTCACTCCCAAGAGAAAAGCAAAATTTTTCTTTTTTTGAAACGCGATTTGGAAGAACAGGGCGCCCAAAACAAAAAGAAAAAGACAAAGACTGACTTCAAAAGCAGCTCGGGAATAATGAAGATGCCAGGGATTAATGGCAAGGAAAAGGGTCGTCAATAAAGGCAGCCATTTGTCTTTGGTCATCAAACGTAATAAAAAATAGACCAGCACCACCGTCAAGCTGCCAAAAAAGGCCGAAGGCAAACGAACCGCCCAACCGGTTAAACCCAACAATTTGACACTGATGGCCGTCAGGTAAATATAAATGGGCAATTTATAATCACCAAAAGATTTAAAATAGAGTGGCCACCGCTCACCGTGTTCATCTCGGCCGGTCTCCAGCAAAGAAAAAGCATTGTAACCAATCGCCGTCTCGTCTTGATTAAGACCAAAAGGAACCTGACCTAATTGGTAAAAGCGAAGCCCGAAAGCCAGCAAAAAGATAGTTATTAAGCAAAAGAGGTAAAGTCGTTTTTTCTTCATGTTTTTTTCCAAAGAAAAGATACTAAACTCATCAAGGCCAAACTGACTAAGCTTATTTTAACACCCCAGGCCAAAGATGAGGGTTGGTAACTAAACAATATTTGGTGTTCCCCTTTGGGAACAGCCACCGCTCGAAAGGCGTAATCGGCCCGATAAATTTTAGCCGGCTTCCCGTCAATCAGGGCCTGCCAACCCGGATAATCAGTGTCCGAAAGAAAAAGCAATTGATTAGCATCAGTTTTGGTCACTAACAAGATCTCATTAGGAAGATATTTTTTTAACTCGACTTCAGCCAACTTGGCCAGTTGGGGTTTTAATGCCGGCTCTTCTTCCAATAAAACTTTCTTTTGAATTTCAAAATCAGGGGCAAAGAAAATTTTCTCGAAATCTTTTTTCTCCGTAAAAAGCTGATACTCACTCACCAAAAAAACTCGGGGCGCCACCCTTAAGTTTTCAAAAATCCGCCAGCCGTTATTCTGCCAAAGCAATCGATATTTTTCCGGAGGAAAAGTTTTTTCCGTGGCCGCGTTTTCCTCTCGGTCAAGAATATATTTGACGCCTAAAAGAACCAGAATTTTCTCCCGATAAGAGTTATCAACCATGTCCGTTTCGCCAAAACCTGGGGCAATCACGGCGTCTGACCTGGTAGAGCGATTCAAATTAGCCGGGAACAAACCCCCCTTCGAGGTTTCAAGAAATTCGCCATAACGCGCCGGATAAAGCGGATCATAACCGTCTGGGGAATATATTTGCTTTTGACTGGCAAAATTGGCTTCAATTTGAGCGTGGCCGTAACCCCAAAAGCGGTTAATTCCTCCGTTCTCCTCCAGCCAAGTTAAAACTTCCGCTTGAGGAAAGACCAATTCCGGAGGAACAAACGGATTAAATTTCCGGAAAAAATAGAAAAGGTCAAAAACGAGAAGAAAAAGAAAAAGAAAGACGGCCACCTTACGTCCTTTTTTCCAAAAAGACAAGCCAAAAATCAGGGCAAAAAAAGCGAAAACTAAGGTTGAATATAAGCAATTTTTAAAACTGACAGAAATAAATTTACCCGCTAACCCTACTGACTGAGGAAAAAGAAAAATCACCAGCCAAAGCCCTAAAAGCCCAAGCAAAAAAACCAAACTGATGAGTAATCTCCTTTTCTTTTTTTCTTCAAACCACCGGTCAAGGCCGAAACCAGCGAGAATGGCGAGAGAAAAAGCCATTAGAAAAATCGCGTTGGTGGGTGAACTGGTAGAAAGAAAAGGAATTTTAAATTGATAAAAAAATTGAGTCAGCGGCCAAGAAGTGATCAGCAAAAAAATCATCGCTGCCGTCAGCGTAAAAAAGCGAACCAAGAGATTTTTCCAAAGAAAAACAGAGGCAAAAAGAGAAAAAATTAAAGAAATTAAACCAACGTAAGTCACTTTACTCACATAAGTGTCACCCAGCCAATAACTGTGAGTGGCGGGATTGCCAAAAAAATCGGGGACCAAAAGCATCACCAACTGTTTTGGCTGAATCAGGAGCTTATCCACGAGAAACCGATAATCATGAGCCGCTCGAGCGGAATGACTAATCAATTCCGCGGTGGGCGCTAACTGAAGGCCCGCTAAACCTAAAGAAAACAATAATAAAAGACCAATCTTCGCCCCCAAGTTTATCTTCTTCTTAAAAACCCATTTTTGCGTGCCGAGACGGAAGAAAACGTAAATTATTTCAAAAGCAAAGATTAAGCCCGCCGACGGTAAATGACCCGCCAAGAAAGGAAAAGCCGAAATTAATCCCAACAAAAAGAAGCGTTCGAAAGTTTGCTTCTTAATCAGTCTTTCAATCAGATAACCAATCAAGGGAAGCCAAAGGACGGTGTGACCAATAATATTGTATTCCAGCAAAACAGACATAAAACCGGAAAAAGAAAAAATGATCGCCGCCAAAAGAGCGCCTTTTTTTCTCAAACCAATTTCTTGACCAAAAAGATAAGTGAAAAAACCCGCCAGCAAAGGCTGAAAAATGATTAAAATCGTCCAAGCAACTCTCTGGGGAAAAAGAAAATAGAAAAAATTCAGCGGATAAAAAACCGCTGATTGAAAATTAGCCAGAAGAGGCGCGCCAGAGAAATTGTAAGGATTCCAAAGGGGTAAACTCCCCTCTTTTAATAAAGACAAAGATAAAGTCTTCCAAGGATAGATTTGGCGCAAGGTGTCAAAATATTGAGCTTTGTGAGGGTAAGAGCCAGGTAAATAACCCAGGTAAGAATAGGTTGACCAAGGTTTGTATTCAGCCGTCAAAAGATCGCCAGGGAAAGGCAGGTTGCCTCTTAAAAAAACTTGACCAAAAAAGAAAAAAGTGATGAAGGAAAAAAGAAAAATGGGCCAAAAACGATTAATCAACTTCATCGGCAACCACCTGATAAAGGCTCATGCGAGTCTGACCATTTCCTTTAAAATATTGACTGATTAATTTCAGGGGCCACTCAGGAGGAATCTCTTGGGTCTCATTAAAGACAAAGTAAGTTGGTTTCTCTTGGGCGATGGCCAGCACTTCTTCAGGTATGGCTTTGACCGGCCAATAACCCTTGGTTTTTATCCGCGGATTATCCCAAAGATAAAGCTCCAAGGAATAAGGCATTAAACCAAAAGTGCCTTCGGTGGCGATAAAAATTTCTTGATTTTCGGCTTCTTTTTTGGCAAAGGCAACGACTTCATTCACGCCGTAACCAGCCGGCCATTCGTCAAGATATTGACCTTTATCGCTTCTGGGTAAAGGCGCCGTCTGGGGATGAAAAAGAAGCGAGACATCAAAATAAAGAGGATAACTAAAAAGCAAAAGAAGGATTAAGGAAAAAAGCCATTGATTTTTTATCTTTTTGGCCAACTCCTCCAAAAAGTAGGCGGCTAAAATCAAAAGAGGTAAACTCATAAAGAGAATAAAACGAGGAAAAAGGACTTTGCCGAATAAGGCCAAAGCGACAAACGGCGCCAGCCACCAACCGTAAAGGAGAAGGATTTGACGGGGTTTTTGCCTCAGAAAAAACAAGGGCGCCAAGACTAAGGCCACCACTGGCCAGGTGAGATAACTCGTCAGCCAATCAATCAGGCCGCGTAAGTTGCCGAGAAAAAATAACCAAGGGTGCTGGCGCCATTCGGCCAAAGGGTAGATAAAAAGAGTGTTTTTTTGGGCAATCAGATTGAAAAAAGGGGAAAGGCGGAGGATGTTGTAAAAAAGTTGAGAAATGATCACCGCTAAAAGCGCCAGACTCGCCCATTTCAGTAAATTAAATCTCCATTTTTTGTTTTTCCAATCAAAAAGAAGGAGAGTCAAAGGGAGAAGATAAATACTTAAAAAACCTGACGACTTGGTCAGAATTCCCCCACCCAAAACCGCCCCCAAAATCAAAGCGACGTCCAAACGAAGAGTCTGGACTAACAAGACCGCCATGAAAAGGGCGTAAACACTAAACGTCCCCACCATGGCGTCCATCAGGGCCATCCGGTCGTAAAAAAGGTAAAAAGGACCAATGACGTACAACAAAGCGCAGAAAAAGGCCAGGCGCCGCCGGGAAAAAAGCCGGTAGCTCAAAAGACCCAAACCGATGGCCGTTAACCAGCCGGTGATGACCGAAACCAGGCGCCCCGCCACCAAAGGGTCTTTGATTAATTTCATCATCACCATCGTCGCCCAAACAAAAAGAGGCTGTTTGCCGTCCGTCAAGGAAATAAAACGCCAGTTAGAGTCGAATTTGGCAATTTGGGCCCAACGGAGGTAAATGGCTTCATCAACGAAAAGAGGAATGAGCTTCAAATTGATTAAGCGGGTAAGCAAGAAAAGCAAAAAAAGAAAAACGCCGCCGATTATCTCCCCTCGATATTTTTTTATGCCTGGCCACCTCATCATCATTATTATACTATAATCTCCTCTCTTTTTTTATTACAACTGCATCAAGCCGAATAGGTCGAAACTTCAACTATGAGGCGCAGGTCCGACGAATGTCGGACTAGGAATAAGAACTTTGCTTTCAGCAAGAACCTTGTTTCTCACTGCCGCTCGAAATGCAGGCGTAACGAAGACCTTTCGGCGAATGCCGAATCTTTCCTCGAAATTTCGAGGAAACCCCCAGTCTCCCTGACTGCCGTCAGGCAGGCGTACCGGGGGAGGTTTCATTTTACTATTTTCTCTCTCTGTTCTACAATAAACCTGTGGAAAAAAAGACAAAAATCATTCTCATCAGTCTAATCCTTCTTTTGGCTTTTTGGCTACGTTTCTACCGGCTTAATGAGACGGTTCTTTTCCTCGGTGACCAAGGCCGAGACCTGCTTTTGATCCGGGAATCTCTCTTGGCAGGCAAAATTCCCCTTGTCAGCCAGCCCACCAGCCAGGGCATCAACGCTGGTCCCGCTTATTTTTACTTGATTATTCCTAGTTTAATCTTAAGTAAGTTTCAACCTATTGGCCCGATTTGGTTTTTTACGGCTCTGGGAGTGGTAACGACTTTTCTTCTCTTTAAACTGGGTGAAAAACTTTTCGGCTTGATTCCTGCCTTCCTGACGGCCTTAATTTACACCAGTTCACCTCTGGAAATCCAACGGACCCGGGGTTTTTGGAACCCCATCCTCTTGCCTTTCTTCAGTCTTTTCATTCTTTTGGCTTTGTACCAGGTTCAAGAAAAAAAGAAACTTTATTGGTTCCCTTTGCTTGGCTTTTTGGTGGGCGTGGCTGTCCAGCCCCATCCTTCGGCTTTCTTTCTTCTTTTACCCATCTTGGGCTGGTGGCTCTTCTTTTTCTTCAAAAAAAACAATCAAAAAACGCGGCTCACCGTCATCAAATGGTCAGTTATCGGCAGTCTCTGTTTTCTTCTGCCTCTGCTTCCCTATTGCCTTTTTCAATTTCAAAACGATTTTATTGATTTTAAAAAAACCGTCCTGATTTTTTTTGAAATCTTTTTGGTCAAAGGCCAATCGGCTTTAAACTGGTCTTTGCTTCCCCATAAATTTCTTCAACTCTTTGCCGATCAATTCCAGGTATTAACTTTCTCAAATTCAATCTTAATCAATTCCCTTCTTGGTCTTTCCCTGATTACCTCTGCCTGCCTTTTCTCCAAAAAAGATCAAGTTTTCTGGCCCATTTTTCTCACCGGTTGGTTTATCGGCGGTTTAATTTTCCTCACTCTGTATCCTTGGGGGGCTTTTGCTCATTACGCCAGTTTTCTCTGGCTTCTGCCTTTCTTTTTTTTGGGCTTTTTTTTAAAAAAATTGACCCCATTCTTCTCGACCAAAATCCTCGTTTTCCTGACCGTTGGTTTCGTTTTGCTCGCTGTTAGCCACCATCTTCTCAACTTAAATCCAACCTGGGACCTAATCCAAACCGAAAAAACGGCCCAAGTCATCAACCAAAAAACTCAAGGCCAATCCTTTTCTCTTCTTCTTGACTCCCCTCGTTCGCCTTCTGATGCTCACTTTCGCTACTTCTTGACTTTGGAAAAAGCTTCCTTAAAAAAACTTGATGACCCGGAAGTTAAACTCCTGGTTTTTATTTGTGACCATCAGGCCTGTGTTAACCCAGAAAACATTAAGGAGAAAACTTTTGTGGACACCGAATGTCTGCCAGAATGCACCACCCTAGATCAGCAAAAGAAGATTTCCTTAAAAGAGTGGCATTTAATTGAAAGTGAAACCGTTTTTCGACAGAAGCTTTACTTTTTCCAAAAAAATCATCAGCAGACCTAAAACCAAGCCGAGACCAAGAAGCCAAAACTTAATCTCGGGCACCGGCGGATCCCAATGGCCGTAATAAAGAAAGGGCAGGTAACGCAGAAGTGAGCCAAAAGAGAGACTGGTCGTTAACCAAAAACCCCAG
>Ga0315289_10006680_pt1 | contig 16928 bp, 12 predicted proteins | sample YL17G11_40_MG_FD_203452 | JGI IMG/M metagenome (GOLD analysis project Ga0315289, IMG submission 203452) | Sediment microbial communities from Yellowstone Lake, YNP, Wyoming, USA - YL17G11_40 | ecosystem: Environmental > Aquatic > Freshwater > Lake > Sediment | place: USA: Wyoming | collected... | reverse complement strand
CGCCGGTACCATTGCCACCTTGATTGGCTTGACCCTGGGATTGCTGGCGGGCTATATCGGCGGCCTGGTGGATGACGTCATTATGTTCTTCACCAATCTCTTTACCGTCATCCCCGGCTTTGTACTGCTGATCTTGATCTCGTTCAGTATCGGGCAGGAAAGACGCGGCGCTGCCACAATCGCCGTGGTGATCGGGCTCACCTCCTGGTATTGGACGACCAGGTCTGTGCGGGCGCAAGTGATGTCGCTGCGCAATCGCGACCATGTCAGTCTGTCGAAACTATCTGGGCACTCTATCGCTTACATCATCTTTGCTGATATTCTGCCCTACATCGCTTCTTATGTCGTGATGGCGTTCATTCTGCAGATCACCTCGGGCATCCTGGCGGAGGCCGCGTTATCAATCCTTGGGTTGGGACCTAGAACGACCGAGGTGCCAACTTTGGGTTTGATGATGAACTGGGCGATGATCTATCAGGCGCACATCCTGGGAAAATGGTGGGCGTACTTTCCCATACTCGTAACCATCGCGCTGATTACATTCTCGATGAATTTGATGAATACAGGTCTCGACCAGGTATTCAATCCGGCACTGAGGGAATAGGTGGTTGAAATGTCGAATGTAATGCTAGAGGTCAGAGACCTGACAACGAAATACATCACCCGCTTTCGGGAGGATATTTACGCGGTTGACCACGTTTCTCTCAAGGTCGAAGAAGGAAAATCGTTAGGAATTGCGGGGGAATCCGGCTGTGGGAAGTCAACGTTGGCGCTCAGCCTGATGGGGTATTACTTTCCTCCGCTGCACTATACGTGTGGAGAGATCATCATTGATGAACATGATATCTCTGGGATGGATCCCGATGACGTTCGCAAATCAATATTGGGGACCGAGATCTCCTATATCCCCCAATCGGCGATGAACGCGCTCAACCCCACCCAGAAGATCATCCACTTTATCGAGGATGTGATTCAAGCACATGATCCATACCAGACCAAGCAAGAGATTGGTGAACTTGCCAGAGGATGCTTCGAGTCCTTGGGGCTACCAGCGAGTGTACTGCAGCAATACCCCGTTGAACTTTCGGGCGGCATGAAACAGCGCACGGTGATCGCGACATCTGTGATCCTTTCTCCAAAAGTGTTGATTGCTGATGAGCCTTCCTCCGCACTCGATGTCACTTCACAAAAGATGGTCATCAAGATGCTAAAGAACTTGATGGAAAAGGGCTTTATCAAATCACTGATCTTTATCACGCATGAGCTTCCGTTGCTTTACAACGTGACGGATGACATTATGGTAATGTACGCTGGACAGATTGTGGAGAAGGGCACCGCACAAGAAGTTGTGTTTGATTCACTCCACCCGTATGCAAAAGGCCTCATGGGCTCAATCATCGTGCCTGAAGAAGGTCTGCGGGCAAGCAAACTGACTGCCATTCCTGGAGTGCCGCCGAACCTGAAAAACCCGCCGTTTGGCTGCCGGTTTGCCGAACGCTGCAAATACGTTCGGGCAGAATGCACGGCGTTTTCCGTGGGCATGCGCGATCTTGAACGCGGCCGCGCTTACCGCTGTATCCTCTCAGAACAAGAGCTGAGGGATGCCTATCGGAGGGGGGAGCAATAGAATGCCGGATGAAAGAAAAGTGTGCCTGAGCGGATCGGAACTCACCAAAGTGTTTGGTTTTGGCCGCCGGAAGACGGTAGCCGTGGATCATGTGGACTTTAGTTTCTACGAGGGCGAAGTGGTCTCGATCGTGGGTGAATCGGGCAGCGGCAAGACCACTCTGGCAAAGATGCTTTTGGGATTGATCAGCACTACGGAGGGTGAGATTTACTTCCAGGGGAAGAAGCGCGATATCAGTACGCAGAAGAAAAGACTGGAATATTGGAGAAACACTCAGGCGATCTTTCAAGATCCGTTCTCTTCATACAACATCTTTCACAAGATTGATGCCGTGCTTTCAGATTGCATTAACATGCGCGGCGGTCGGAGATCTTCGGATGCAGAAAAAGTAGAGATGATGACACAGGCGTGCGGCTTTGTCAATTTAAAGTTCGAGGAATTGACCAACAAGTATCCCTTCGAGCTCTCCGGTGGACAGCAGCAACGCTTGATGATTGCCCGTATCTGTCTGCTAAGACCCAAGATCCTGCTGGCCGATGAGCCAACTTCGATGATTGATGCCTGTTCACGCGCGACCATCCTGGATATGCTGATGCAATTGCGTGACGAAATCGGGATGACGATTATCTTCATCACCCATGATATCGGACTGGCGTATTATGTCTCCGACAGCGTATACATTATGGAGCGTGGAAGATTTGTTGAACACGGATCTGCCGATGATGTGATTCTGCGTCCGAAAGAGACATATACCAAACGCCTGATCAATGATGTACCCAAGATCTACGGAGAGTGGGATCTCTCGACTGTACTCCCCTACAAATATGGTGGATAATTCCGCATAAGTAGTACAAGAAACCAGGTTTTTCCCAAAAACCTGGTTTCTAACCAACCAGCGAGGAGGGCAGGGACGGGCTCCCGAGCAAGGAGTGTACGCCCACCCCTGCCCTCTTCCGCTTGCCAATACGCCAATATCAGGTAGACTGGGGCAGGCGCTCAGCCTGCCATTTTCTCGTCTCGTGGGGAGCCACACATTGCCAGTCACGTCACGCCTTGGGCAATTCGCGAGCCAGATTAACCGGTTATTTGAACGCGCCACCCCGTTCCTCCTGCTGGCGATCGTCGCCCTGGGTGGCGCCCTGCGCTTCCACCAGATCGGCAGCAAGGCGCTGTGGCTCGACGAATCGTTCAGTGTCTGGCTCGGCTGGCAACCCCTGGGCCGCATGTGGGCCTGGCTGATCAACATTGACCAGCACCCGCCGCTCTACTACACCCTGCTGCACTGGTGGATGCTCCTGGGAGATAGTGCTGCCACCGTGCGCGCCTTCTCCGCCCTGTGTGGCACGTTGACCATCCCCGTGCTCTATTTCCTGGGACGCCGCCTGGCCAACGCGGCGGACCGCGCAGGTCCGGCGGTCGGCCTGCTGGCCGCGCTGCTTCTGGCCGTCTCTCCCTTTCACGTGCGCTTCGCCCAGGAGACGCGCATGTACACGCTCCTCACCCTCAATGCGGCGCTCGCCTTGTACGCCATGGTGCGCCTGCTCACTGACCCGCGCGCCGCACAGGTGTCGCTGGGCCAGCAACTCGTAGACCTGTGGCAGACCTGGCGGACCGCCCGCAGCGCCGAACTGCAAGCCCTCCCAGACTCACGGGTGTACTCACCCGCCTCACGGGTGTACTCACCCGCGACAGCCGGCTACGGGCGGGATTTCCGCGCTACCACCGATTGGGTCAGCGCCCCCACCCGCCGCCGCTGGCTCCCGCTGCAAGCCATCGAGACCGACCTGGCCTGGCTGGGCTACATGGTCTTCACCGCCGGGACACTGCTGAGCCACAACACGGCCATCTTTTTCCCCATCGCCACCAATCTCTTCATGTTCGGCTACATCCTGCTCCGTCCACTCACCTTACCAATCGCAAATCGCAAATCGCGAATTACGAATTACGAATTACGAATTACGAATTACGAATTACTTCGTAATTGGCTCCTCGCCCAGGCCGGCGTTTTCCTGCTCTGGAGTCCCTGGCTCGTCGCCTTCGTCCTCCAGAGCATGGGGGTCTACCGCGAATTCTGGATCCCATCCCCCACCTGGCAGACCGTGGTGGACACGGTCAAGACCTTCCTCAGCAGTTTTCTGCCCCCCGGCGTGCGCTGGCCCGCAGTGGTGTGGGGGCTATACTGGGTGTTGGCTGCGCTGGGCCTGCTCTACTTCCGCCGCCGCCCTGCCATTCTGGCGCTCCTGTTCATCCTGTTCTTGACACCCTTCGCCGGAGAATGGCTGGTCAGCCTGCGGAGGCCAATCTTTTACGACCGCACCTTGATCTGGACCACCATCCCCCTCTACCTGGTGTTGGCCGCCGGCATTGGGCAGTTGCGCTACCGGCCCTATATCATCGCCGCCGCCCTGATGGTCCTCACCGTCAACGGCCTATCGCTGCGGGAGTACTATGCCCATTTCGAGAAGGAGCAATGGGACGATGCGGCGGCCTTCGTCGCACAACGGGTGCAGCCGGACGACCTGCTCCTGTTCAACGCCACCTGGGTGCAGATTCCATTCGACTTTTATTTCCGCCTGCACAACCGCCCGGTAGCCGAGCACGGCCTACCGGTGGACCTGTTCGACCGGGGCATCCTGGAACCGAAAATGGCGGAAAGCGACCTGCCCCGGCTGCGTTCTCTCATCCGCGGCCACAACCGCATCTGGCTGGTCTACAGCCACAACTGGTACACCGACCCACAGAACTTGATCCCCCCGGCCCTGGACGACGAACTCGACCTGCTCGATACGTGGGACTTTTATGGCCTGCAGTTGCACCTGTATGGTATACAGTGATCAGGGATCGGTGATCAGGGATCAGGGATCGGTGATCAGGGATCAGGGATCAGGGATCAGGGATCAGGGATCAGGAGGTGACTCGATGAAGTCCAGAACAGTTCGCATGACACTTGCGTTGGTCCTTTTGGCCCTGTGGGCAAGCGCCTGCGGCACGGCCCGCCCGCGCGTCATCACGCTCGCCGTTAGCAGTGAAGGCTACGCCGATGGCTCTGGCTCTATCGCCCAGTTCAGCGGCCCTCTGGACGTGGCGGTGGACGCCCAGGGCAACGTCTACGTCGCCGATACGGGCAACCACCGTATTCGCAAGACTGTTGTGCGTGGCTAATGAGACGCAAGATCGCGTTGAGCATCCTCACTCTGTTTCTCATCGTGGACGCCCTGGCGTGGGTGGCCTCCTATCGTGCCGCCAACGCTCCGTCTCCCGAGCAACTGCGCATATTGGCCGGCGCGACTCCCACCCCCCAACCTTCGGCCGTGGAACAGCGCGGGGATGGGTTCTACGACCAGATCTCGCTGAACGGCGAGTGGCGCTACCGCCAGACCGGCAGCGAACTGGCCCCTCCCTCTCCCTCCCAGGGAGAGGGTCAGGGTGAGGGTGCCTCTCCCTCTCCCTCCCAGGGAGAGGGCCAGGGTGAGGGTGTCCTCTCATATTTCTCACCCGACCTGGACGTCACCCGCTGGCACACCATGACCATCCCCTCGAACTGGTACCTGGCCGGGCTGAACTACCATGGCGTGGTCTGGTTCCGCCGCGAGTTTCTGGCCGATTCCTCCTGGCGCGGGCGCGCGGTGCGCCTGCGCTTCGACGGCGTGGACTATTTCGCCGACGTGTGGCTGAACGGCCAGAGCCTGGGCGCGCATGTGGGCTACTTCCAGCCCTTTGCGTTCGACGTGGCCCCCTACCTCAACTATGGCGGGCGCAACGTCCTGGCCGTGCGCGTCGAGAGCCCGTACGAAGAGTTCGGCGCGGCCTGGCCCCACCGCAAGGCGCTCATCAAGGGCATCTTCCAGCACCACGACGCCCGCCCCGGCGGCGCCTGGGGCCGCGCCGGACAGGAATACAACACTGGCGGCATCTGGAACGACGTGACGCTGGCCGTGAGCGACTATGTGACCGTGGACAACCTCCGCATGCAGGCCCGCTGGCCGGCCGGCATCGCCGAGGGAGCCGACGCAGCATTCGCCGCCGAAGCGGTGCTGACCAACCACGCCGACGCGGTCGCCGACGTGACGGTCGCGCTCACCCTCACCCCGCGCAATTTCGAGAGCGGCCAGGCCTACACGCTGACCCACACGATGACGCTGCGCCGTGGCAAGACCACCGTGGAACTGACCGGCACGCTCCCCGGCCCGCGCCTGTGGTGGCCGTGGGAGCGGGGCGACCCGAACCTCTACACCGCCCGCCTCACCGTCCACCAGCGTCATTCTGAGCGCACACGGGTGTACTCACCCGCAGAATCTCCGGGGCCAACCCTCGCCGGGTACGAAACCGCGTTCGGCTTTCGCGAGGTGCGCGTGGGCGAGGATTGGACCTGGACCATCAACGGGCAGCGTTTCTTCCCCCGCGGCTCCAACTACGTCTCCGCCCAGTGGCTCTCGGAAACGAATGAACAGTGGTTCCTGCGCGACGTGCGCCTGATGCGCCAGGCCAATCTGAACTTTGTGCGCGTGTACGCCCACGTCGAACCGCCCGCGTTCTACCAGGCGACGGACGAACTCGGCCTCCTGGTCTGGCAGGATTTTCCCCTCCAGTGGGGGTACACCGACGTGCCAGAGTTCGTGGATGAGGCCCTGCGCCAGGAGCGGGACATGATCACCCTGCTCTACAACCATCCCAGTATCGTCGTCTGGTGTGCCCACAACGAGTCTCCCTGGGACACCCGCTGGCTGGCCGACCGCATGCCCGACTACGACGCGCGCCAGAACAAACGGTTGGATGAACTATTACGCGACCAGGCGCAGGAATTGGACCCCACCCGCTATGCCCACCTCAACTCCGGCACGGGCGACGCGCACCTGGTCACGGGCTGGGGTTCCGGCCGCTGGTCAGATTTCGCCGACTTGCCTGGTGCCCCCTTCGTCACGCAGTATGGAGCCCAGGCACTCCCGAACCTGGAGACCATGCGACGCATCTTTACGCCGCAGGAGTTGATCTACGACTCGGGTGAGATCGGTGCACGCTGGGAGTTTCACGACTTTCAACCCCGCGAGACCTTCGACAACGCCGGCCTCAAGAGAGGAGAGGAGATCGAGCCATTCACTGCCGACAGCCAGGCCTACCAGGCGAACCTGCTGCAATTCGCCACCGAGACCTACCGTCGCGCCAAGTACGATCCGATGCAGGGCATCTTCCAGTTCACGTTCGTCGAAAACTGGCCCAGTATCACCTGGGCCGTGGTGGACTATTACCGGCAGCCCAAGGCTGGCTACTATGCCCTGCAGACCGCCATGCAGCCGATCCTGCCTTCCATCGCTGCTGCTCTGCCGGCCCGCCTGGAGCGCACCCGCTGGGTATACCTCAAGTCCACCGACGTCCAGGCCTCGCTGTGGGTCGTCAACGACACGCTCGCCGAGTACCCGCAGGCTCAGTTGCGCTGGCGCATCGAGGCGGAGGGGGGAGCGCTCGTGAAGGACGGCGCATCCACGGTCAACGTACCGGCCGATGGGGTGCGCTGGGCCACTGCCTTGCGCCCATCAACGTTGGTTCCCGGCTCGTACACCCTGTACGTCGAACTATTCGACGCCCAGGGCAGCCGGCTGGGACACAACGAGTTCTCCTTCGCCATCGCACCACCGGCGGAGGAGCAAGCGCAACAACCATAGGCCGCCGACGAGAGAGGCTGCGGAACGTACGTGAAGACAGGGGGGAGTGGCTGGGGGAGAACACTGTCATTCTGAGCGCAGCGAAGAATCTCGATGGCGCTGATGGGCTAATGCACGCGTTCGCACAGGGGCTGGTTCGTCAGGTCAGGCCTCCAGGCCACCGTCTCTTTGTGCATCTGCATCTTTTCCGCACGGCTGGACGTGACCATGAGGCACATGAACACGACACCGACACTCGCTCCCAACACCATACCCACAAGCACACTGGCTGCAATGATCCAGAACATGATACCACCTCATCACATGATTATTAAGATATTTTCAGAGCCATGTTACCTCACCCTGGCCGAGAAAACAAGATTACCTTCGGCCCATTACCACGGTACCACAACTACCCTCCCGCAGGTACCGTAACCTGCGGGAGGGTGAACAGTTACGAGGAGGAAACCGATGCACGTTGATGGAGCCTGGTTCAAGGACGACGAGGGACGCACGCTGCTCCTGCGTGGGGCGAACCTGGGGGGCAGCACCAAAGTGCCCTACCGGCCCGACGGCGCCACCTACCGCCGCGAGGGCTTCTTCGACCACCGCAACGTCTCGTTCGTCGGCCGCCCTTTCCCGCTGGCAGAGGCCGACGAACACCTGGGCCGGCTGCGCGCGTGGGGCATGACCTTCCTGCGCTTCCTCATCACCTGGGAAGCAATCGAACACGCCGGGCCGGGTGAGTACGACGCAGAGTACCTGGATTACGTCTACGCCGTCATCGAGAAAGCGGGCGAGTATGGCATTGACGTCTTCATTGACCCGCATCAGGACGTCTGGAGCCGTTGGACCGGCGGCGACGGCGCGCCCGGCTGGACCCTGGAGGCGGTCGGCATGGACCTCACCAAACTGTCGGACACGGGGGCGGCCATCGTGCACGCCATCCACGGCGACCCGTTCCCGCGCATGATCTGGCCCACCAACTACGACAAACTGGGGGCCGCGACCATGTTCACCCTCTTTTTCGCCGGGAACGACCTGGCCCCCCAGACCCGGATTGACGGTGTGCCGGTGCAGGAATATCTCCAAAGCCACTACATTGGCGCCGTCAAGCAGGTGGCGCTGCGGCTCAAGGACCTGCCCAACGTCGTGGGCTACGATAGCCTCAACGAGCCCAGCAGCGGTTTCATCGGCTTCGAGGACCTGACAGCCGTACCTCAGGGGCTCCTGCTCGCCAGGGCCATGCCGACCCCGTTCCAGGCCATGCTGCTGGGGGCAGGGGTTCCCCAGGAAGTGGGCATCTGGGAGATGGGCTTCGGCGGCCCCCAACAGGCCAGGACGGTCACCCTCAACCCAGACGGCGTCTCCCTCTGGAAAGAAGGGTACGCGTGCGTCTGGAAGCAGAACGGCGTGTGGACCGACGAAGGAGGGGAGCCCCGCCTGCTGCGTCCAGGCCACTTTGCCCAGGTGGGCGGGCGCAAGGTGGATTTCGCGAACGACTACCTCAAGCCCTTCATCAGGCGCTTTATCACCGAGATGCGCTCCGTTCACCCGCAGGCGATCCTGTTCCTGGAAGGCATGCCTGGCGGCCAGTATCCCCACTGGGGGCCGGAAGACCCATCGAACGCAGCCAACGCGGGCCACTGGTACGATGGCATGACGCTCATTTTCAAGCATTTCAACCCCGAGATGACGATTGACATCTTTACGCGCCAGTTCGTCAGTGGGACTGAAGCGGTGCGGGAGGCCTTTGCGGCGCAACTGGCCGCCATCCAGCAGGCCGGCCTCGAGCACATGGGCGGCCTCCCCACCCTCATCGGCGAGTTCGGCCTTCCGTTCGACCTCGACGACAAACTCGCCTATACGACCGGCGATTTCTCGAGCCAGGTCCAGGCCCTCGACGCCTACTACGCCGCCATGGACGCCAACCTGCTCCACTGCACCATCTGGAACTATACCGCCGACAACACCAACGAGCGCGGCGACAAGTGGAACGACGAGGACCTCTCGATCTTTAGCCGTGACCAGCAGAAAGACCCGGCCGACGTCCACTCCGGCGGCCGCGGACTGGAGGCGATCGTGCGCCCGTATGCCCGCAAGGTGGCCGGCCAACCGCTGCGCATGCACTTTCGGTCTGTCCGCGACCTGCCCACGCGCACCTTCGAGTTCGAGTTTCGTCACGATCCGGCCGTCCGCGCTCCCACAGTGATCTTTGTGCCCAACTACCAATACCCGCGCGGCTACACGGTCGAGGTCTCCGATGGGACGTACGAGGTGGACCAGGCCAGCCAGACGCTCGTCTACCGGCACGGCAGCGGCCAGGACGTCCACCAGGTGCGCGTGCGGAGCATCTCCTGAGGCAAATGCCAGCGATGAAAACACCGGCGACGGCTCACCTGCTCCTCAGTGGCCTGATCCTGGCAGGGCTGGCCCTGCTCGGACCACGCCTGGACCGCGTCTTCACCCATTCCAGCCCGGCCCAGATCGTCGTCCAGGCCGACCAAACACTGGCTCCCGTCAACCCACTCCTATTCGGCCAAAACTTGGGTCCCTGGATGCACACGACGGAAACCTACGTCGCCCAGTACCAGGACGTGGGCGTGGCGCTCCTGCGCTTCCCTGCCGGCAACTGGGGGGACGAACACGATCTCTACCCCAACAACCTGGACGACCTGGGCGCTCTGGCCGATGCGCTCCAGGGCACCACCTGGCAGGGCCTCATCGGCAACCTGGAGGACCCGCGCCCGGTCTACGACGTCTACCGGCTCTACGCCCGCTGGGGCACCGCGCAGGTGGCCGCCGAGTCGTCCGACGAACCACTGCTGCCCGCCTTTGCCAGCCTGCGCGACGATCGCCGGCTGGCCATCCTCGTCGTGAACAAGGACCCCACCCTGGCGCGGGAAGCGACGCTGACGGTCGAAGGTTTTCGGCCCGCCGGGCAAGCCCAGGTGTGGCTGCAGGATGAGCAGCACCTGGGCACCGAGTTGCCCGCCATCGCCGTAGCGGAGACGTTCCCGTATACTTTTCCCCCCTACTCGGTCACCCTCTTCATCCTGGAGCCTGCACCGCAGAGCCGCTGGATACTGTGGGCGGGCCTGGGGCTGCTGGCGGTGACCCTGGCGGTGCTGGCCACGTTAGGGCGGTGGGTGTGGAGGCCTCGATGACGGCCGACCCCCAGTTCGAGCAGGAAGTGGCGCGCCACTTCCGGCACAACGCCGTGGTCAACTGGCTGGACGGCACCTTCTTCTGGCTCGGCATGAGTTTCGTCGCCTCGACCACCATCCTGCCGCTGTACGTGAGCCACTTTACCGACAGCAAAATGGTGCTCGGGTTGCTCTCGATGTTGGCCTCCATGGGCTACCTTCTACCCCAACTGTTCACCTCCAACTGGGTCGAACGGCTGCCACGCAAGAAAGTGGCGGTCGTGAACGTCGGCCTGTTCACGGAACGGTTGCCCCTGTTACTGATGGTGCCCGCGGCCTGGCTTTCCACCCGCGCTCCTGTGCCGGCCCTCGTCCTGTTCTTCGTGCTCTTCGCCTGGCACGTGATCGGCGCGGGCGCGGTCGCTGTCTCCTGGCAAGACATGATCGCCAAGGTCATCCCGCGCGACCGGCGAGGGAGGCTGATTGGTCTCACCAACTTTGCCGGGACAGGGACCGGGGTCCTGGGGGCAGCGGTCGCCACGTGGCTCCTGGATCGCTACACCTTTCCTTATGGCTACGTGCTGTGCTTTGCAGCCGCTGCCGTCCTGGTCTTCGTCTCCTGGGTCTTTCTATCGCTCACCCGCGAGCCAGCCCAGGCCAGCCTCAAGCCCTCCGTCTCGCAGCGGGAATACTGGCGCCGCCTGCCGTCCATCGTGCGTGCTGACGCCAACTTTCGCCGCTACTTGCTCAGCCGGATCGTCGTGGCCACAGGCGGGATGGCAGTCGGCTTTCTGGCCGTCTACGCCGTACAGCGCTGGCAGTTGCCCGACAGCCAGGCCGGCACCTTCACCGCCAGCATGCTCATCGGCCAGGCATTATGCAACCCGCTGTTTGGCATGCTGGGCGATCGCAAGGGGCACAAACTGGGGCTGGAGTTGAGCGCGCTACTGGGAGCACTGGCCGTGGGGTTGGCCAGCCTGGCCCCCACCCCCGCGTGGTTCCATGCCGCCTTCGCACTCCTGGGTGCCAGCGCTGCCGGCAGTTTCCTCTCGGGCACCATGATTGCCTTCGAGTTTAGCGCCCCCGACGTGCGCCCCACCTACATCGGCCTGAACAACACGGTGACCGGCATCGCCTCCGGCCTGGCCCCGCTTCTCGGCGGCTGGCTGGCCGGCGCAGCGGGGTACCGGCCTCTCTTTGCCACTGCCTTCGTCGTGGGGCTGGCGGGCCTGGCCCTGCTGCACTGGTCGGTCCGCGAGCCTCGCCGGCCACGCATACCTGTGGGGGAGAGTGAGGCATGATGACGCACCACGAATTACGAATTACGAATTACGCATCACGCACCACGCAATACGCAATAATGCTGTTGGCCCTCGTCCTTGCTTCGTGTGCCTCTGCCCAAGAGCCTTCCCCGCGCATTCTCGCCGTCGAACCGGCCAGCGTCCAGGTCGCCCGCTACGAGAAGTTGGAACTCACCGTTGGGCTGGAGGCCGCCTACGACAACCCCTACGACGCCCGCCAGGTGGACCTCACGGCCGTCTTCACCGGCCCCGACGGGCGGGAGTGGCCGGTGCCGGGATTCTGGGATGGCGACAAGGCCTGGCGCGTGCGCTTTACCCCCGCGGCCACGGGGGAGTGGCGCTACCGGTTACAAGTGCGCGACCGGCAGGGAGCAAGCAAGCCTTACACGGGGCAGTTCACCTGCCTGCCCTCCGGCCATCACGGCTGGCTGCAGGTGGGCGCCTGGGTGGACCCCACCTACAGCGCCCGCTACCTGGTCTACCACGACAGCAGCCCCTTCTACGGCGTGGGCCACTGCGATGCCTTCGACGTGATGTCCTACGGCTGGGACGCGGAAAAGGGCTTTACCCTGTTCGACCGCATGGCCGAACACGGGGAGAACGTGCTCGTATACTGGCCCGTCTACTCCAATCCCTTCTTCGCCACCCGCTACGACCACTATTCCCTGCCCGACCTGAAGGTGATTGACCTGGTGGTCGAGGATGCGGCCCGCAAATCCATCTACCTCGTCTTCACCGTGTGGGACCACGGCCTCCTGCGCGATTCTTCCCACCCGTGGGGCAACGGGCTGTGGGAGACGCACAACGGCTTCCGCGCACTGGGCAGCCTCGATTCGTTCTTCACCAGCGCCGAGGCGTGGGCCTGGCAGGAAAACCTCTACCGCTATTTTATCGCCCGTTGGGGATACAGCCCGGCCATCGGCCTGTGGCAGACCGTCTCCGAGATCGAAGGCACCAACGCCGGTCTGCACACCGACCGCTGGCACGCGCGCGTCAACCGCTACTTTGTCGAACACGATCCCTACCGCCACCCCACCACCGCCAGCAAGGCCGGCGACGCCTGGTGGCCCGCCGGATACGCGGAGATGGACGTAACGCAGATGCACTCGTACAACTCGAAAGACGATGCTGTGGGCACCGGGTCCCTGATTGCGGATTGGACGCAAAAGATGTGGCAGGCCCAAGGCAAACCCAATTTCATCGGTGAGTTTGGTACCAACGACGAGCGCCAGCACCCGGCTCTGCTGCACAATGGCGTGTGGGCCGGGCTGGCCGCCGGCGGTGCGCTCACCCCGCTGGAATGGAACGACTCTAGCGCCTGGGGAGAGATGGACGACGAGATGATGGACCACATGGCCCACCTGGCGACCTTTATCGCTGACCTGCCGCTGGCATACCTGGACCCGGTTCCGCTGGCGATCACCACCGGCGACTCCCAGGTGCGGGCCTGGGGGCTGCTGGGTGAGGACGATAGCAAGGCGAGCGGCTTCTTGTGGATCCAGGACACGGCGCAGCCAATCGGCCAGCCAGCAGACCGGCAAGTCCGCCAGTCGGTGACCGTCGTCGTAGCGGGGTTGGCTGCGGGTACGTACGCCGTCCGCCCCTACGACACGTGGCAGGGCGTCTACCTGGAAGAAAGTAGCGCTACGGCCGGCGAGTCTGGCCGGCTGACCGTCGCCCTGCCCCCCTTCCGCAATGACCTGGCCATACGGCTGGAGCAGAGGTAACCATCCGATGACCCAACATTCGACGCCCAGGTCTCCGACGACTGAATCCCCGACCAGGAAGGAGAGCGACCGCGTCGGGGGCGTGGTGCGCACCGCCATCGCCACGCTGGCCTTGCTGCTGTTCTGGAGCGCCATCGGCTATGGCCTCGTGCCGGAGTTCGCGCCCCGCCTGTTGCGCATGGCCCAGCCGCTGCGCGGCGTCGGCGCGGAGCAGGTCGAGAGCCAATACTTTGCAGTGCGCAACAACTCCCAGGCCAGCGACCGCCAGGTACAGCGCATGGTCGAGCAACTGGAACAGGATTACGTCGCGCTGGCGGCCTTCCTGGGCCGCCAGCCGGAGGGGCCGATTCCGGTACTCTTGACCGACGGCGCCGCTCCGTCTTACGCCGAGGGCGGCACGCTCAACATCTTCTACGACCAGGGGGTGATCGGCATGGACACCGCGCCGTTCTTCCTGGCCTCCCTCATCGCCGGCCCGTCCTCCGGCTCCCTCTTCTTCGACCTGGGGCTCTCTCTCTACGCGGTCGAGGAGACCCAACTGGCCCAGGGCCTCACCGGCCAGCCGGCCGACGCCTGGGTCGTGCTCTTGCAGCAGGAAGAGGCACTGATTCCCCTGGAAGACACCTGGGCGATCGAGATGCCCGGGGACGAGCAGGGGTTGTACGACTTTTTCCGCGCCATGATGGAAGGAGGCTCTTTCGTGCGCTGGCTGATCGAGCAGCGTGGGTGGGACACCGTGTGGGCCATCCGCGCCGGGGGCGACCCGCAGGCTCGCCTCGGCGTGCCGCTCTACCAGGCCGAGGAGGAGTGGCTGGCAGCCGTCGCGGCCAAGGACCTGCGCCCCAAGCCCTGCCTGCTGGCGATCCCCGGAAGCCCGGTGTTTCGGGGACTGTGCCAACAGTTGGAGGCGCAGGAGGAATGACAAACGTCACGTCATTCCGAGCGAAGCGAGGAATCTCCTCAACCAGACAAGTCTGCCGGAAAGGACGTTTTGACAAGTTAGAGATAGTGTGGTATATGGTTCTCGTGCGTTGACCGTCGGCGAAGTTTTCCTATCCTCACCCCTTATGCCATGAAAGGAGCATCATGAGTGCACTGAACATCGGAGCGGCAGCGTTTGGCGCGGTGATTGGTTGGATGGTCCACCGCATCCTGGCCCACAAAGAGAAGGCTGACTGGAGCGACATCTCCACCGTCATCGCTACCGTGGGTGGCGCGGCTGTCCTCAGCCTCTTCCCGGCTCAGACCGAGACCTTTGGAGCCTACGCCATCGGGCTATTCGTCGGTTTCTTCGGCTACTTTGTCATCTTCCTGGTCATCGCCCGCGCCGGCAAGACTCCCTGGATGGACATCATCACGGGCAAACCGGGCATCTTTATCATGAAGGACGACAAGGGCCCTCTGAACCAGTGACGGGTAGATAGATGGCAGAAACCAGGTTTTTAGGAAAAAACCTGGTTTCTGCCTGCACGCTGCTCTGTCAGCCAGCGCACGGCTGTCTCGCCGTTACCCGGTTGGCTCCAGGTGCAACTCGGCGTAGCAGTAGGGGGTATACACCAGGCCCAGCGGGTTGTTCTTCAGTAAGAGCCTGTGGCGCACCTCCTGGATGATGCGCGCAGCCTGTCCCCGCCTGGCGAAGGCCTTGAGAAAGTGCAGCCCTACCTCCTGGGCCAGCCGCTCGTCCACGCTGATCTCGGTCCCGATGACGCCCGCCGCCCCGGCCACGGTGAACTCGTGCAGGAAATCGGCGACCGATTCAGGCGAGAGGCTGAGCGTGCCGCAGCCGTTGAGGAACACCAGCGGCACGAAGGGGGGCTGGCCTTCTTCCCACTTGTTGCGCAGTTCCCATGCGAAGCGGATGTGATCCGGCATGATGTACTCATCATCCCCAACGCTGAGCCACACCTCCTCGTCCGACTCGGATTGCCCCCCGTGGCAATAAAAGTAATAGACGTGCAAGGGGGTGCTCGACAGCCCCTGCCCAATCGCCTGCAGCGTCCGGTCTGGCTGGAAGGGTTGGAAGGCCCCCTCGCGGCCGATCCAGTCTTGCAGCGTCTTCACGTGTGGCCCCACGAAATCTAACTTTAGGCTGATGCCTACGTGCAGCACCGGTTTCCCTTCGTACTCGATCACGCTGTGAACGGAGGAAGGCCGGCGCTCTCGCTCCCCCCCGCCTTCATTCAACTTGATGCTGGCGGAAAGCGGCTGTTCCACCACGTGCTTGATGCCCCAGAAACCAAACACGCACACCACGTCCGTGTCATGTTTGGGCGGATTGTGGGTACGGTCCAGGTAGGGACACGCCGCCCGGCAGGCCGCATAATCCAACGTGCTGTCGGACGTCACGTGACGCCGGAACTCGAGACAGACCTTGTTCGTCTTGGTGCGCACGAGCGGCATGTCGTAGAGCACTGCCCAGGGGAAGATGTGCTTGCCCTTTGCGCGTACGATCTGGATCGTGGTGGGATCTTCCAGCCGCTGGCGCAGCGCACCCTGCAACTCCTGCTTCTCTTCCCCGAACAGATCACGATACCACTTGCTGCCCACGTGCGCCAACCGGCGCAGGTCCGTCGTAATCGTCTCGTCTGTGCCCCAGTTGGGCTCACCGCTCCGGCGATCCAGGCGATACCTCTCTGCCCCCTCCTCGAACATGATTTTGTTCAGCGCGCCCCGGAACCCTTTCAGCGCTTCCGACATCTCGTCTCGCAGGTCGAAGACGTTGTCCTTGAGTCCGTCTCCGCGCACGAACAGCGCATGCGTCCCCGTACGATCCTCGTTGAACACGATGTTGAGGCCGCGCGGCTGCAGCCGGTCCAGGTCACCGAAAGTTGCGCTGAGCGTAACCTCCACCTCGGACCAGTTGCCGCGCCCGGCGTCCGTCCGCTTGCCGCGGCCGACGTGCGCATAGACCATACGAGACTGCACCAGGTTGTTCTTGTAATAGACGCACAGGCGGATCTGGGCCAGTCCCAGCCGGTCGGGAGCGACCACCTGGAAGTAGAGCCGCTCGCCAGGACCGTAGAGGGGCAGCCACAGAGGCTTCTGATCCTCGACCAGGGTGAAATCCTGGCTAAAGAGCGCCACCCGCAGCGAGCGCCCTCCCTGGGCCTCGGCCAGCTCCCGATCCGGCAACTGCTGGTCAGGCCACTCTACCTCGTCTACGACGTGGCTACCGGAGCGGTCGGAACGGATGTCTACGGCCACGTAATACGTGCGCCCACGCCCCAGACGGCTCCCTGGCGGGACGGGATCATCGCCGGTGTTTTCCGGCTCCGGGCGCGAGCGGCTGAAATGAGTGTTGAGATAACGCACCTCCCGATGGGCGGTCTCCGCCTCTACTTCCTCGCGCAATTCCTCCACTGCCGCCTCCGCCTCGGCCATGGCCGCCCGCGCGCGCGGCATCTCCCGCCATACGTCGGCCAGGGGCAACAAGCCCCTCGATTCGTGTTCATAGTCCAGGTTCAGACGCCTGACGCGCCCGGCATAAC
>Ga0315289_10006678_pt1 | contig 16930 bp, 31 predicted proteins | sample YL17G11_40_MG_FD_203452 | JGI IMG/M metagenome (GOLD analysis project Ga0315289, IMG submission 203452) | Sediment microbial communities from Yellowstone Lake, YNP, Wyoming, USA - YL17G11_40 | ecosystem: Environmental > Aquatic > Freshwater > Lake > Sediment | place: USA: Wyoming | collected... | reverse complement strand
TCGGCTCCATGGACAGATACTTGTTGATCATGTATACGTCCTGGTCGTACTCTTCCGGCTCCTTCAGCGGCTCCTTCTTGCTGAATAGGTTTTTCATGTCGTCGAACAGCATTACATTACCTCGAGGACGCAGGCCATGAAGTTAATCTCACGATCCGCTATGTAGCTATCCCGATACAGGTACTCTGCTATGCGGAGTCGCTTCTCGGTCTGCTTGATCTTGTCCTTCTCAATCTGGTCGATGCGGTCAAATAGGTATCGGTAAACTTCCACGAACTCGAGCCTGTAGCACACCCCTCTAATGTCATCCAGCTTCCTGCCCTTTATCAGCTCCATGACAGTCAACGTGTCGGAGAAATCCTCCACGATCTTGTCGAGCTTCTTGCCCTTGACGCTTAGCTGCGCCAGGTTGATCATCGATCGCAGGTCGGGGTAGAGCAGGTCGGTGATCTGTATCACCCTGTCCGGGTCGTATGTCACGCCCTCTGTGTCGAGTATCTTCGACAGCCTTTTGAAGCAATCCTTCTTCGCCAGCTCCCTGAACTCCACCATCTGACACCGAGACTGTATCGGCTCGATGATCCTGTTGACGTAGTTGCAGGTCAGTATGAACCTCGCCTTGCCTGAGTACTGCTCCATGAGGTTCCTGATCGCCTGCATCGCGTCCTTTGTCAACCCGTCCATCTCTTCAAGGAGGACGATGCGCCACTTGTGCATGCCTCGCATGACCACGAAGTTGTTGATCTTGTTCCTTATGCTATCAATGCCCCGATCCATACTCGAGTTCATCTCGAGCGTCTCGCAGTCCAGGCTCGCCATGATTATCTTCGCCAGGCTCGTCTTGCCTGTGCCTGCCTTGCCATGAAGAAGGAGTTGCGGGATCTCACCCTCCTCCAACATCTCTTTGAACTTGTCCTTGATCGCCTTGTCCATCACCATCTCGTCTAAAGACTTAGGGCGATATTTTTCCACCCACAATCGATTAGCCATCGCTTCCATCCCCGACCTCCTTTTACTTCTTTGGCCTATCAAACATCTCTCCGCCGATCGGCTCACGTTTACGCTTTATAGCCAAGCCCTTGCCCACAACCTCCAGCTGGTTCTCGTCAATGTATATCGTATCAGGCAAGGTGCCGTCCGCTTTAACCCTCGCCCTCACCCCATACTGAATGCATCCGTTCAGATACTCGACTCTTGCAGATGCAATGCCAACAAGACCTGATACCTCGTCCTTCACCTTCTCACCTAACTTAATCACTTGCGCCTCCTTCTTTAGGGTCGGCAGAGGGTGGTAGGCCATCTTGCCTTCTTAGCCACCTTCATTGTGCACCACGTTTCCTGTTAACATGGGAACATTAAGCACTCGGCCTCTCCTGCCGTCCCTTACTCTACTTGGTTCAGTATGTACTTGACGTCTGCCTCTTTGATCACGACTGGTGCCTTGCCCGGCCTGATCTCCATCTCGATCTCGTCGCCTGTGCACTCTGTCAGGATCGCCTGGAACTCCTTCTTCGACAGCATCACGGTGTCCTTCAGCTCCGGTGCATCACCAATCTTGACTCTGAATTTGTGCTCGTTCTCACCGCCTATGTTGACATTGATCGCCTTGCCTGATTCAGAGGACTCCATTGTGACGATCGTGGCATCCTTTAGAATCGTCGCGCCCTGCAGTATCGCCTGCACGGTGTCCTTTGCCACCTTGACCTTGACCGCCTTGCCTGCCTTCGACAGCTTCTCGAGGATATGTGGTTCGTCCTTGATTGGCTTGTACGCTGTGTAGATGACCTCGGGGTCAGCCGTCAGGTACTCAAACACCTTGTCCTTCTCCTTGATCTTAAGGACGCCGTCCTTGTAGCTCATCGTCGGCTCGCTCAGCATCTTGAGCATGTCGAGTAGCATCGACAGCGTAAATATCCCTATCTCCTCCTTGAACAGCTCCTTGTCACCGCCCGGGTATATCACCATCACTACCTTGCCTGAGTCCGTGATCTCGAACTCGCCCTTCTTCCCGAGCTTGACCATACCTATCAGTCCGCCCAGGTATGCCTTCTGCAATATCTCTTTCATACCATCCTCTCCTTTGTTAGAACCACCCTCGCACCGCAGGCTGGACGAAGAATGTCAGCCCCGCCTTCCTGTCCACGTATAACTTCAGTCGATCGCCGAATGCCTTTACGATGTCGGCGAAGTACTCAATCTTGTATTTCGCTACCAACTCCGGCGCATCCTCTTCGATGTCCACGCCCATCTGGAGGACGATCGGGTGCATCGTCTTGCCCTGTATCTCGACCGTGCTCTCGTACTCTTTAAGGAAGTGCTTGTCGTATGATCCGTTGTTCAGAGTCACCTTGTCCTTGTAGATGGTGAGCGTCTGTGGGTTCTCTGTGCCCTTTTCCACGAACTGCCTCATGTACCTAACCATCTTCTCGCATCCACTGATGTCGTATATCTTACAGATGTGCTTCTCTTCCAGGTGCTTGCCCACGGGAGGGTATCGTGCATCGAACAGCGGCATAATGAACTCGAACAGCCCTGACTTGAATGCGATCAGCTCTTTGTAGATGCTAACGTCAAATCCCGATCCCAGCCTGTCGGCCTTCAGTATCGCCTTCATCACCGGTAGGTTGCTGCCGATCGGCACGACGTATGATCCTTCCACCTTCTCGTTGCTCGTTATCAGACCGCCACGGTACATCCGCTTGCCGTCCGTAGCCACCACGAACATGTACCGCTTCTGCACCTGCCACAGCATCTTATCCATCTGCCTGTAGGTATCTCTCGGGTCGGTGAACATCACGGCTGCCTCTATCACATCCTCGAAGTTGCTTCGGTGAATATAGAACCTACCCACGAAGTCCTTATCGTTGCCCTTATGCCTTCCTGGATACTCACCATCATAGTATGTGGGCTTGACCATCACGGTCTTCTTCGCCTCGTACACGCCGGGATCCAGCCCGATGTCGGCTGCCGCATATATGAGGGTGCGCTCCGCATCTGTCTTGTATGCCTGATTCTTCTCTACCTTAATGTAGTTGGCTGATGGCAGACACGATCCCCTTGCCTTCATCACATTGAATACCTGTATGACCTCTTCTCTCATCTAGCCACCTTCACTTTGCCATATCTGGTTCCCCAGTCGGTATCATCCACAATCATGACTTCCTTGATTCTGTGCAGTTGAAATACACCGACTCGTCTCCTGAGACAATATACTTCCTTCTCGAATCTCAGTGCTGCGGTAATCTCTTCGTACACGCCTTTTCCTATATGCCCTTGAAATTCAGTGCACACCACGGCATGACAACCCTTTACCTTATCTATATACGGGTTCATACTGCCCAGCTCACCCATGTCTCTATTAGGGCAACAAACGGCCTTAAAACGTTTCTCTATATAAGACCGCTCCATCTTCTCTCTGGACGTGTTGTAGATCTTTTTGCTGTGTGCATAATATACAACCTCTCTCATCTATATATCCCTCTCAAAAACAAATCAATTCTCCAGCGATACTTCTCCACAGCCACGTCGTGCCCTTTCTCAGCCTGAGCCAAGGTTGAGTGTCGTTCTTGGTCAATGCCAACCATGCCCGGCGCAAAGACCATGGTCTCAAATATCAACGGCGCACCTTCCCCCCAGTTGTGGTCTAACCCCAGCCATACCGTAGACACAGTTACCCACGGATTATGGAACCACCCGACACGAGCATAGTCCTTGTCCTCAAAGAGCTTGCCCCATTCCACGGTGCCTGCTAACGGCTTACCCATTTTGTCGTAGTACAGTGGCCTCATCCTGCACATCCTCTCTACTAAGAAGGACACGCTTGCCCTCTAACTTTCCAGTATTTCTACGTGGAACCCTTCCTTGTTATATAACTTCAGCCTCTCCTTCGAATGCCGCTCGAGGTACTTCTTGTCCAAGTCGAATATGTCCAGGATGACCACAACGTTCTCACCTGTCTTGCGCCTGAGCCCTCGGCCGATCCGTTGCAGTATCTGCCTCTTAGACTTCTTACCGCCTGCCAGCACCAGCATCTGTATCCTCGATATGTCAATGCCCTCGTCTATGATGGACGAGGATATCAAAACCCGTAGTGTACCCTTCCTAAAGTCGGCAAGGCTTCCTTCCCTGGTATCCGCAAGCCCGTGTATGAAGTCAACATTGTCCTCCCCTATCCTCGGCTCGAGCAGGTCGTACAGCCTCTGCCCATGATCCAGGTAGTCCACGACTATGAGGGTCTGCCTGTCCTTATACTCATTCGCCACCTTCTCCACGACCTTCATGCTGCGGTCGTCGTTCCGAACGATGTGCTCCTGCAGTACCTTGGCAAACACCCTCTTGTATACCTCCTCGCGCTCCTTCCACGGTGTCGGGTAAGTGATGCCTTTGCTGGCGTTGTCGGCCCGGATGTCCTCTACAATCTGGTGGTAATCGATGTGGTGATAGTGCTTGATCATGTATATCATCGGCTCCGCCGATATGCCCTGGTCGATCAGCTCCTTGTTGGAGATGTTGAACACCACATCTCCTATGAACTGCCTGCACATCCATCCATCGTATGTACCCTCATCCGGTATCGTTCCTGACATCCCGAATCTGTACACCGCCTTTGACCTGCGAAGCAGTGCCAGGTGCGTCTCCGCCTTCATGTGGTGCGCTTCGTCCACCATCATCACACGGCTGTTCTCATACATGTGCCTGACGTTCGGATCTGCCTCTATCCTCTTTAGCATCGTCATCACCATTACGATGTTGACATAGGGGTCGATCGACACGTCGTCAGCCATAACGTATCCCACGTTCCTGCCCGATCCTTCCATCAACATGAGCCTGAGCTGCAACAGGAGCTCCTTCCTATGCACGAGTATGATGATCTTCTCCTGCCATAGGAGCTGTATCAACCCTGCCATCATCGCGCTCTTGCCTGCGTTGGTCGCTGCCTGTATGAGACAATTCTTGTGCTCGAATGCGTACAGCATCCCTTCCTTCTGGTACATGCGGAGCTTGATGCCATGCACGTCCGGCACCTTGAACGGGATCGGTAGGTACTCTCGCTTGTCTATGATCTTGACATCGGGGAACTGCTTTACCACACGGTAGAGGAATCCAATCGGGAACGTCTCGTTGAACCTGTTGAGGAAACACTTCGTGCCGTCCCACTGGTGGCTGCGGTACTTCGCTGTGTACTGAGCGCCGGGTATCTTGATGGTCAGGAACTTCTTCAGCTCCTGCCTTTGGAAGTCGTTCTCATACTGAACCTTGACCCAGCTCGGCTTGTCGTTGAATATAAAGAGTATCATTTATTGAACTCGAACTTCTTCTGCATTGCCTCTTCCTTATCGTAGCTGATCAACGTATCTGCACCCAGCTCAGTCATCTTGCCCCACGGCATTACTATGAACTGGTTTCCGTCAGCACCTACTATCTGCTCACGGAATTCGGTCGGATGATGTGCCAGCTGATACGCAATGTCTTTCAGCTCTACCATGGCCATTGATAGAACTTCAGTGCCTCCTTCGTTGACGTACACCTGAAGCAGATATCCTTCGGGCACATGGCCGCTTCCATATGCCTCGATCAGCCTGGTGGCCTCTGTCCGTTCCGTTGATCCGTTCTCACGTGAACGTACTGTGAACGTATTAAACTTCTTTACCGGCCCTTTAACTTCTTGAATCCTCACATATATCGTGCATCGATTGCCGTCCTTCATGGCTGTGCACGACACACTACACTTGATGAATGCCCTGTTCAGTGCTATCGATTGGAAGAAGTCCTGCGCCCATTTAAGCTCGAGCATCTTAGGCATAACCTTAAACCTAAACCACTGCTCTTCCTTTGTCATGCTATCCTCCTATATCCATCCTTTAACGGTCACTACCTCTTTCTCTACTCTTGCCTTTGCCATCTCGTAGTATTCGTCCTGCTTCTCTATGCCGATGAACCTTCTGTGCCGTTGCTTGGCTACCGCGCAGGTCGTGCCCGACCCTACAAACGGGTCGAGTATGAGATCGCCTTCCTCGGTGTAGTTATCGATGATCCATTCGAGCAGTGCCTCCGGCTTCTGCGTGGGGTGCGCGTACCTCTTATCGTCCCCGTCTCTGATGTACCCATGCCACTTGTGCGCGAATACTCGGGCGGGCCCGTCGAAGGACGTCCATATCAGTTCGCAGTCCGCGAACGTCTTGCTCGGCAGTCGTTCCTTCTTGTACCACACCAGCCAGCACGAGGACGGCCTGAGGTGATCGGCGAAGTAGTTCCCTCCGAATATTATCTGGTTCTTCGACACTCTCCGCATCTCATAAAAGTATAGGCCTCCTGGTTTGACATCCCACCTGCTCGGTATGAACTCATTCTTCTTGTCGCTTGATCCTTTGATCGCCAGCGTGCCTGTCTTGGCGATGTCCTTGCCATATGGAGGGTCTGTAATTATTACTTTAACCGCATCGTTCGGCATGCCGCGCATGATGTCCATGCAGTCGCCCTTGACGATCGTATCTATGTATTTAGTCCAGCTCATGCGTGTAGCCTCGCTTTGATATAGCCAACAAACCCCTCTCCACCCTGCAATCCAATCTCTGCCACGTCCTTCTCCGGCAGGTATATCGCTCGCACCTTGCCCTCTCCCAGCTCCCTCTTCAGTGATGCCTCATAGTTCCACTCCTTCTTCGATGCGTCGTTGTCGAGGCACAGCACCACCGAATAATCCTTGATTCGACAAAATTCCGTCAGTTTTTGTGAAATTTCCGTACCTAAGAGGACTATTGTTGTCTTTCCCATCTTATTGAGCCTGATCGCGTCAAACACCCCCTCTACAAGAAAGACGCTCTTGTCCTCTGAATTTCCATTATAAATGATGACCTTGTCCGACTTCGACACGTCCGCGTGAATGTACTTCGACCGGGCATTCTTGTAGATCGTTCTCGCTGTCCAGAATATCAGGTTGCCCAGCTCGTTCCTGAACGGGAACATGATCCTGCTCTGTGGCTCCCACCACATGATGCCATACCTCTGGACGTCTGCCTCATCGATCCCCCGCGACTTCAGGTATCTCAACACGATGTCCACGTTGGTCAGGTTGTGGTTGATCGGCAGGCATCCTTCAGGAAGCTCGCAGGCCTTGTCAGCACTCTCCACTACCTTCTCTTCCTTTGGTATCTGCCTGATCTGGTACTCGATCTGAAGCTTGAATAGCAGCTGCGCGAGACCCCCACCGTTTCCGCAGACCCAGCAATGATAAGCTTGTTTCGCCAGGTTGACTTCGAAGTTGGCTTTGGTGTTCCTGCAGAACGGGCACTCCTGAAACACGGCTTCGTGCCGTCTCATACGGTACGGGCTGATCTTGTCCCTCAGTAATGCCAGTAACTCCTCATCCATTCTTCCACCATACCTTACATGTCCTGCACAAATGCACAGCGTACGGATAGGGAACATTACTCCACCACGCATCGCTCTCCGAATAGGTATCGTGAAACCAATGCGTCCAGAAGTGCTTTGGCTTCTCTTCCTTCCATTCCTTAGTTATCTCTGCCCACCTAACCATCTCTCTTCATGCTGACCTTGTGGGGTCGCCTCCCTATTCCCTTTGTCCTTACGATGCTTACGATCATGTGCTTCTTAATCATCCGCTCCTCTATCTTGTACTCGTTGTCCAGGTACCTATTTTGAAGCTCCCTCAACTTCTTCTGTAGCCTATCCATCCTTACTGCCATTGGGCGCTCCTATCTTTTCAAATATCGCCACAACCCTGGTAACCCACAACCTATCTATGTCATCCACCATACCTTTAGGCACCGGCTTGTCTAAGTCACTTGCGTACTGCGCTTCGAGGCAACGCAACTTAGGGAACACCATCTTAATACCATCCACCGTAAATCGGAAGTAGTCCTTTGGATACTCGTGGACACACCAGATGAACGGCACAGTCACAAACAAAAGAGCGCCGCTCTTCAAGGAATTAGTAATGTTCTTTGCAACCACAAACGGGTTAGTAGTATGCTCCAGCAGATCCATGCAAATACCCACGTCGTACTTCTTTCCTCGTATAGGTTTCATCAGATCAATTCCAGTGGTGTAGTCCAACGCTATGTAGCTATTGATCTGCAAGGGCCTCAGCAACCTTCTGACCTCTCTACCCCACTTACCCGCACCGCCATAGTCAGCGACACGCCCGGTAATCCTTTGAGAATAGGCATGTATAAAATAAACCAAGCATTCCCGGGACACCGGCGTCATCTCTAATTTCCCCCACCTTTTACCATCGGCGCTATCTCACTCCACGACTTCTCATCGTTTACCCTGATCGGGTCTTTGCCTGTGAACTTAGACCACCTATCCAGTATCAGTCCACAGTACTGCGTATCCAGCTCAAGCATGTTGCACTTCCTCTTCAGCCTCTCACAGGCGATCATGGTCGTACCCGACCCGCCAAACACGTCCACCACGAGCTGTCCTCTGCCTGTATATAGAAGGAGGTGCCGGTCGACCAATTCTACGGGAAATCCTGCCACGTGCCCTGCCTCCTTAGCAGTGCCTGTAATGTCGTCCCAGTAGCCCTGCAGTGCCCATTTCTCGCCTGTTGTATGCCCTATGAGGAGCTTGCCCTCTCTTGCATAGAACGTCGCCAGGACGTTGACATCCTCCTGATTGATCTTGTCCTCCCACTTCATCGGCTTGCCGTCGTCCGCCTCGTAGGTGCCTATGAACTCGCAGTGCTGGTCTATCACGTCCGTCTTTTTGTTGATCGACATCATACCGCCACGCTTGATCCAGTGCCGGACGTGGCGCAGGTTCCATCCTAAGTCGTAGAGCTCATTCGTCCACTTGTCTATCAGGAGGAGCGTATGCCTCTTCATCTTCTTGTCGATCGCTGTCGTGAACCCCGTACCGGTGTTGATGATGATTCTTGACTCGTCCTTTGACATCGCCATGATCATGCATGCCGCCACATCCCTGATGAACTTGCCGATCTCGGCCACGGACTTCTGCTTCTCGTACTCTTTGCCCACCCAATACGGTGGGCTTGTAAACATGAGTGTCCCCCTGTCCTTACCCATTAGCCGTTCTATGTCGGTCACCACGGTCGCATTCCCACACAGAAGCTTGTGGTCTCCCATGAGGAACAGATCGCCCTTGACGATCGGCACCTGCCTCATGATCGGCACGTCGTCTGCCTCTCCCATGTCCACTCTTACATCAAGGATGCGGTCGAGCTCGTCTGCATCGAATCCCACGTCCTTCAGCATCTCTTCAGTGTACGTCCCGAGCTTAGTCCAGTCCCATCCTGACATCTCCGTGGTCTTGTTGTCGGCCAGTATGAAACGCTCCTTCTGGTCAGCCGTCAGCCCCTTGACCCGTATCACGATCGGTATGTCCTTGGCCTCCATCTTCACGAGCGCCTTGTACCGGGTGTTGCCAGCAAGTATCTTGTGATCCTCATCTATGATGATAGGTGATATGTACTCGCTGGCCTTGATGCTCTTGATCACCGAATTGACCGCCTCGTCGTTGATGCGCGGGTTGTCAGGGTTGAGCTTGACCGCGTCCAGGGACACGTTGTGCAGCACTTCACGTTCTATCATGTGCCTTACCTTTCCGGCTTTGAGTCCGTATAGCCCAAGTCATATTCTAGCCGCCAAAACTCTTTGCCTTCTTTAGTGCTTAGCCAATCATCAGCGGAGAAGCGGTACTCTTCCAAGCACCTGTCCATTGCTTTCTTAAGCAACTTCTCATACCTTTTCTGCTTCTGTTTCTTACTCATACGGTACTATCCTTCACCGTAGCATTCGCAACCTCCACAGCCTTCAGCATCATCTCGGCAATGGCCTGTACCATTCCGGGGCTGGAGTGCTTGAACTTAAAATCCTCACGTTCGAGGTTAGTCGTCAGTGTTATCCTGCCATCTTTGACCTCCAGGAACAGGTGCTTCGTGCCATTGGTCAGATGGTACTTTGTCGATACCAGCTTAACAGTAGTTTCCATATTGCCTCCTATGCATGCTGAAGGTCGTCCCTATCCCTTTGCTGGATGCACTCGAAGTGCGTACAGCTGTATACTCTCTTCTTCTCAACGTAACAGTATAGCATGCTCGAATCGGCCGCGTCTGCAGGCCCGCATTCGGGGTGGTTGCATGCCACTACCCACTGCCTGTAAATAACACACCACTTCATCAGAACCACCTTTCCACGGCAACGGTCTTTCGCAGCCGTTGCTCGGCCATCTTTATGTATTCCGAATTGAGCTCGATGCCAATGTACTTACGGCCCAGCCGCTTTGCCACGACACCTGTCGTACCGCTGCCATTGAACGGATCGAGCACCGTCCCACCTTCGAACTTGGCATTGCACTGGCACTTGGTATAGTCCACGAGTATCGCTGAGGAGTAGACGCCTCCATCGTTCCTGTGCAGCGACTTGATGCACTGCCTGGATCCGAACGTCCCCTTCGGCGCTGCCTGCTGGAACTCGTCGTTCTCCATATATTCCTGGGACGGATTGTTGCTTTCGTACACCTTTATGCGTGGCTTGTTACACTTCACGCATATGTGCTCGGGGCATCCTGCCTTGATCATCGGCTCGATCAGTGCCTCCGGGAACGTAGCGAAGTGCGCCTCCCTGAACGGCTTGGTCGGAATGCTCCAAACACACCGCTTGATCCGTCCCATCACTTTGACCCTGCCCTCCATCTTTGCCCGGCCTTCAGGGCTATTGATGCCTTTGTAATCGTAGTTGCCACCTTGACCTTTCTTCTTCAAAAACTCCGATGACGGCGATGCCGATCCATACTTGCCTTTGTATCCGTACATACGATTCCTGACAACTCCCGGCGGCCTCTTCTCATAAGTGTCGGCAGGCTCATATTGAGTGTCAAACCAATACTGCTTTTCCTTTACGAAGAAGAAAACCTTCTCGTAATCTACTGTGAATCTATCTCGCGCTGAGCTTGGCATGCAGTTGAACTTGTGCCATATGATCTCATTGCGGAGGATCCATCCCCGCTTCACCATCTCTATGGCAAACCTGGCAGGTACTTGCAGCAGGCACTTGTCGGCCTTGCCTCCTTGCCCCATGAATGCGTGGACTCCTTCGTGGATCTTCCACGATCCTGTCGCCGTATCCACTCCTCCACCACGCCAGTTGGCGTTGTAGGAGTCGCCCAGGTTTACCCAGCATGTGCCGGTGTTCTTGAGCAGCTGCTTGCCGATATCAAATATGTCAGCGAGGTGCTTGACATACATGTCCACGGTCGGCTCGAGGCCCAGTGATCCCTTCCACGCTTTGCATGCTATACAAAACTTCCCATGTGATATCGCACCTGACGTCTCCGATGTCCACCGTTGCTGACCTCTCGTTCCCTTCGCCCTACCACCTATCCTGTCCTGCTGTGGGTGAACCTCCTCGGTTACCTCTTTATCCCACAGGTGGGCGCACTTGTAGCTGTTCTCGTTGCCGTCCCAGATCTGCTCGTTCTCCTTGCCGTAGTCTCGCAGGCCGAAGTAGGGTGGGCTGGTGATGATGCAGTCCACCGACTCGATCGGCATGAGCCCCATCATCTGCATCGCACTGCCTTTGATGATCCTATGCTTATCAGTCACCAGCGGTACCCCCTATCAAATTGCTTGGGTCAGCGCAGGTCGGGCAGTAGTGATCCCACCCGTCCTTCGACTTGACGATCTTCCAGCCCTTCGCTTTGATCTCCTCGATCATGGCCTGCCAATCGTCATCCGTGTCGATCTCTTCGGTCTCGTCGCAACTATCACATTGGACGGTGAATACTTTTGTGTTGTAGTCTTTCTCTATCATTTACCCGGCCCTGGCTGTACCGTTCCGTTCGGGGCCCCCGTTCTCTTTCTGATCTTGAATACCCTGTGCATTGGTATCTGATACTCTACGGGATCCCCTTGCAGGTCGTGCCCTTCGAGAACGATGCAGTCATCTACGATGTCTACAAAGTTGCCCCACACTTTGGCCGGGTCGCCCGGGAACCCTCCGTCGTATGACACGAGCGTATCGTACTTACGGTACTCTGGCCTCTCCGGCGGTTCCTCCCTATACTCTGTTCTTGGTGCTGGATCCCTGCGCTCTTGCCTCGGATATCCTCCCCAAGACGGCCTTTCCTGCCCTGTGCCTCTATGATACCCACCACCGCCACGATCGTCCCTGTATCCCCTATCACCGTATGCCATCACATGCCTCCCTTTTTAGAACGTTTCTGCATCCGTCTTCAGTTTACCCTTATCATACTCTACACCGTTGCACAGTATCGGAAGGTGCGGATATGCCTTCAGCATCCTTCGCAACGTCGCGTCCACATACTTAGCGTCAAGCTCTATCCCATATCCAATTCGACCGCACTCCTGGCATGCCATGATCGTGCTGCCGCCTCCAGAGAACGGGTCAAGCACGATTGATGCCCTGTGGCTACTTGCCTCGATCCCTTTCCTGCAGAGGGCTACGGGCTTACTGGTCGGATGGTACGGGCTCTTAGAGGGCTTCTTCTCGAGCCAGACATCCAACTGGTTCTTCTTGTTGACAATCCTGCCTTTGACCTCCCCATCAAGCTCAAGGTGATATTCCCCAAGCTTGATGTATGTCTTACCATCCTTGTACTCTGGCCTGATCTCTTCCAGGCCAGCCCATACATTGCCCTCATCTCGCCACCCTGCGAAGTAGTGACCTGTGGTCTTGCCATTCCATCCATACAGGATCGGCTCGTACTGGCTCTGCCAGTCCGACCTGCTCAACGTGAACGTGTTCTTTACCCACACGATGAAGCATTGCCAGTGGCCGCCCAGCTCCTCGAACGCCTTCTTGAGTGAAGGAAGCTCCTTACCACTCATGCATATGTAGAACACGCCGTCGCAGTACTGCATCATCGGCGCTATCGAGTCGTGCAGGAACTTGTAGAAGTCCTCTGCTGACATATTGTCGTGGGCTATCGGATCCCTATGATGTTGCCCCGTTGCCGACATCCCACCCTCGTATGCCACATTATAAGGGGGATCCGTAAAAACCATGGATGCGACAACAGGAACTGCATCCTCTTCTCGATATTCAAACTCATGACCACACTCACACTTTATTCTTGGCATATATCCCCTCTATCTTTCTTTGGTATTCTTTCTTCCAGTACTCTCTGTTGTAGTTAGCACGGTTGTTACAATAAAGACATGTCGTAATCAAATTAGTATCTTTACAATTCTTCTTGTCGTAGTCTATGTGATGTACGTGAAGATTCTGCCCGACTACCGCCCAATGCTCTTCTTCAGTCATGCCACAGTTTTGGCATTCGTAATTGTCTCTCTTCCGTATCCGATCTCGGTCTTTCTGCCCCCATCCAATATCGACAGAAGAGATGTCCTGCATGTGCTACGAGAGTGCAATGGGGTGATGGCCCTCGATATCCTTTTAGCTTTACACCACAACCCAAGCAATTAGGATAATTCCTGATCATATCGTATGCATCTTTCTACACTTCGGACAATACACAGCTCGACCCATCAGCTTCTTGTATGTCTCGAAGTCGCGTGAGTCACCACACAAGAGCTTATGTGGCCCAATCTGAAACAGGTCGCCTGTCTTGATGTCGACGTTCTCCCGGATGTCCGGCACGATGTCGTGATCTTTCGAATCGGGGTTCAGTATCTCATCTATATCGGTATCGCTGAACCCCACGTCCTTCAGCAGGGTCTCGGGGTATCCTGCCAGCTTCTCCCAATCCCACTCCGCAAACTCCTGCGCCTTGTTGTCGGCCAATATGAATGCGTCCTTCTGCTCCCTGGTCATGCCCTTTACCCGGATGACTATCGGTATCGTATCCCTGCCCATGGTCAACAGTGCCTTGTATCTTGTGTTGCCCGCCATGATCATGTTCGCCTCGTCCACGATGATCGGCGAGATATAGTCGCTCGTCTTGATGCTCTTTATGACATAGGGCACCGCCTCCTCATTGACTCTCGGGTTCTCGGGGTTCATGTGTATGTCCTTCACAGATACGTTGTTTAGAACTTCCCTCTCTATCATCGCTCCTCCATATCTGGGTAGTACGTATCTAAGGGAGTCGGCAGGCTCATGCCTCGCCTGTGCGCCTCTTTGATCAGGTTGTTGAACTTGTCGGGCACGTAGTCCTCCCACGTCGATTCCATGACGTGATCAAACTCCTGCTCGAATGCCATCATTGCCATGTCCGCTGTTGGCCCCGGTGTACCCATGTAAAACTTCTTGGTCTCATACATCTTTGCCAATGTGAACCGATACAGCAGTATGATACTGTTCAAAAGGTGCGAGTCCTTCATATCACAGATCCTAAGCCTCTGCCCTTCCTTTGTCTTCCACAACATGGTCTGCTTGCGTATCTTCATCCTGCTTAATCTCCATCTCTACTTCGTAGGGCTCGGTGACGATTTCCTTCGTCACTCGGATACGTCCCTTACCATCTACCCAGACGTCTGTGACGGTTTCCTTTACAATCTTGACCTCTTTCATTATGTTTTAAGTCCTTTGATGCGCTCGGCGATCGCTGTGTTGATAAGCTTGTCAATGTCCTCATCCAGCTTGCCGCCGTCTACCAACACACCCGCCAGCTTCAGCCTGTCAAGCTCCCTCTTCACGATCTTGGGGTCGAGCTTCGTGATGTTTATGATCTCATCCTCTTTCTGTGTAATCGTCCACGCCGCGCATATCTGAAGCTCGCGCTCGTTGAACACGATCATTATCTTCTTGAGTGCCATTACTTCTTCTCCGTAGGGTTCCTGGTCTGCTCGCATGACCACTTCATCAAATCGAAGGCCGTCATCTTGGACGGCAACATCTTCGTGTGCGTGATACAATCCGCTACCAGCTCATCCAGACTCTTGTGCAGATCCTTATGGCGCTGGATGTGCTCCTCTGGTGTCATCTTTTTTGCCATCGTCTCCTCCATCAAATATCTTCTCGGAGTCGCCTTCCCACCCCAACCTGTACGGATGCGGCTTGACCCCATAGCCCTGATCGCCGGACTCTGCGTGCTTGCCTGCATGCCCCTTCTCAAGCTGGCACTTGAACGTCGTGTGGTTGTCGCCGTAGTCATCGCCGAACACGATCGTCGACTCGCACTTCTCTTTAGTCGCTGGCGAATCAGCTGCCACCATCTCCATACCTACACCATCGCTCGCACCCATGTTCTCATGATTTACCATTGGCTTCCTCCTTCTGCTGCACCTTCAGTCGAATGAACGCTATATTGTCCAGTGGGATACTCAACACCACTTGGTACACGGCCTCGGTCTTTTCTTCCCAGGAGAAGCACAACCACTTCTTTTTCTCTATCTTCTCAGGTGAAGCCATGACCCTAAAATTAGCCACGTTCAAATTGAACTCGATGCTGTCGGCCTTTGCATCAGAGAATGCCTCCCCGCTCCTAAGCTTCACTTCCCATGCAAGCTCATTTGCCATCTGTATCCTCCCCTTTTACCCCGACAACATTGGGAAGCAGGTTCGCCTTCGCACAGGCCTCTTGTGCTGTAACGGCCTCGACCGTTACGATCTCTTCGTGCAACTCCATCCTCAGCACCTTAATCTTGTACGGCCTCTCTGCAACCACTATGCATCCTCACCCTTGATCTCGTACTCGGGCTTCCGCACCCATACAAACTTGTCCTTCTTCCAGAACTCCACGATCGCAACGTCTATGCAGTTCATCGTGTCGCCGACGCATCCATGGCTTGGCGGATCCCCGTAGTGTGCAGGGAACCATCTGTGATCTCTGTCCTTCATGAACGTCTTGATGTCCTCTTCATAGGAGTACGCTCTCGGGTTGTACAGCTTGTCCATCATACAGAAGGACAGCGCAACCATGAAAGGTGTCCCACAATCTTGACATTTAATATTCATCAGCAGTGCCTCGGTTGCGTAGATATTCGGCACGTCATCGGGAGTGAACTTGCCATACCGGGGCGTTCCGTTCTGGTCGTACCATGTTGGTACCTCTACAATCCTGCTTGTTATATCGTTGAAGTGGTGATGCATGTTACCCTCCCATCGTATATGATCTCTTCTGGTCTTACGTAGCCACCTTTCTCAAACCTAATATGCGCGCTGTTACTAACGAACGCCATGAGGTTCTCGGGCCGATTGTCGGTCGTCACTTTGTTTACATGGTGCACTGGTTCGTATGGTTGAAGGTATCTTCCTATCTGTGCCTCGACCACCAACCTGTGCTCAAATATATATCCTCTTGAATTGCTATATGGGTGATCCGGCCTCAGTAAAGCTATGTAGTGATACCCATCATGTCTATGATGCCTAACTCCGCCCTGCCATGCTGGATTCTTGTCACCCATCTTTGATATGCTACAATTATCTTTATGCTCTTGTGACAACTTCATACCAGTATGTGTTTGAGACATCTTTAATCGAGTGGCCTCTGTATGTCTATTTCCAGTGCATGCTCTGCATATCTTCTCACGAGTCTCCTCTGACACAGTATGCCCCATCAGTGTTTGCCGTATCTTCTCTCTTGTCTCGAGCTTACAGCATGTTGATGACATAATTTATCCTCAAAGCCACGAATTCTGCTGCGCGTAAAGGAGATCACAAACCAACATGAGATCCAGGTCACTGAAGCACTCGATCGCTGCGCCCTTGTAATAGTCCCTGTTCTTTATCACGGCCAGACGCATCCGCTTGTTCTCGAGCTCCTCCGGGGTCTGGTTGATGCTGATGATGACATCTGAGCTCTGCACCTTGCCATATGACTCACCGACGTCCGAATCCGTCACGAGCGCCTTCTTGGACGAATCCCTGTTGCTCTGTGTCGCTGTTATGATCGGGATGCCTCGCGTGAGCGGTATCTCTCGCAGGTCGTCTACGATGAGCCGCCAGTACGAGTAGCTCTCTTTTTGCCTTATGGATTTCGTCTCACTTGTCATTAGATCGAGGTGGTCGATGATTATGACGTG
>Ga0315289_10006677_pt1 | contig 16932 bp, 21 predicted proteins | sample YL17G11_40_MG_FD_203452 | JGI IMG/M metagenome (GOLD analysis project Ga0315289, IMG submission 203452) | Sediment microbial communities from Yellowstone Lake, YNP, Wyoming, USA - YL17G11_40 | ecosystem: Environmental > Aquatic > Freshwater > Lake > Sediment | place: USA: Wyoming | collected... | reverse complement strand
GGATGAATCCCTGCGCTATGGTCTTTCGCCCTCCGGGCTGGGCTGGTCCGGCAGGAAAAGACACAGAAACAACGAATGGCACGAGTCACACGAATGGATAAGAGAGATGAAGCGATGGCATTCGTGTCATTGGTGCAATTCGTGGTTGAAAAGCACTGAGTAAGAATTTCTGCGGGATTTTGGTTTTTGCGTCAACATGGGGGCGTCGAGAACCGTCTTAATATGGTGCAATGACCTCATCACAGAGACATCGCGATGACAGCGACAATCCCCAGTTGCTCGCGGGAGATGGGTTGGGCCCCGGCTCCTTGCCCCCCCTACGCGGGGTCAGACTCTCCGGCGTGAAAGTCCGTGCCAAACGAACCCAATCTGGCCAAACCGGCAGGCGGGCCGGGTCGCCCAAGAGCGCAAACGTGCGAAACGAACCCAATTTGGCGCCACTACACCCCGCAACCGGCTGCAATGGCGCCAAACAAAGCCAATTCGGGCCGGGGGTGCAGGCATCGGCGGGACGGGACGTGCGAAACAAACCCAATTCGGCCAGACTGGCAGGCAGGCCGGGTCTCCGGAGAGCGAAAATGTGCGAAACGAACCCAATTGGGGCCGGGAATGCAGGCGCCGGCCGGACCGAACGTACGAAACGAACCCAATTCCCGGCGGGGCCGGGTCGGACAGGACCTCGGGTACGAGGGGCGAACGTGCAAAACGAACCCAATTTCGGAGAGCGGACCGGCCGGGGCCGGGGCCGATTGTGCGAAACGAACCCAATTTGGGACAGCCCGCCCGGCGTCCGGGGGCCAATCGTGCGAAACAAAGCCAATTCCCGGCGGAGCCGGGTGGGACGGGGCCTGGGGGGACGAGGGGCGAACGTGCAAAACGAACCCAATTCCCGGCCGGGCCAGGTGGGCCGGGGCCGAAGGGGCGTGGGACGCTGGCGAATCGCGCAGAACGAACCCAATTTCTCGATTGCGGACTGTGGCCCCCGGTCGCAGCCGGGGGTGACAACATTGCGGATCGCGGATTCGGGACGGATCTGCGGCGGAACGCCTGCCCTGCGGCCTGCCGCCTCCAGCCTCGGGCCTTTCCCGGGGCCGATGGCGCGAAACAAACCCAATCGGGACCGCGGACAAGCGAGGACAAGTGGTCGATGGGAAACGAGTTACGACGAATACACCAGGCCGGAGCTATGGATGGATCTGGAATCCGCCACCGTGGGGCGGCCCGCCGCTGCCGTATGCGTACGACAAAACAGTTGCGTTTGCGCGGCAGTTTTGGCACCATAGAGCGATCGTAAATCGAAAATCATAACTCGTAGATCAACAAGGGGAGTCATCCATGCACGTGAGAGTGATTAGCAGACGGGAGTTCATCGAGCGGTCCGCCGCGATGGCCGGCGGGGTATTGCTCGCGCCGCTGGCGGCGCGGGCGGCCGGGAAGAAGACGGCGGTCGATCTGGTGCCGCTGGGTAAGACGGGCCTCAAGCCCAGCCGGCTCGGCATCGGCTGCGGTACGACCTCGGGCCGGGTCCAGCAGGAGTTGGGCCAGGAAGGCTTCAACCGGCTCGTCCACTATGCCTACGACCAGGGCATCACCTACATCGACATCGCCCGGTCCTACCGGACACACACGATGCTCGGGGAGGCCATCAAGGGCCTGCCGCGCGAGAAGCTCTTCATCCAGACCAAGATGGGCGGTAATCCCGAGAAGCCTCTGGAGCAGATTGATCTCTATCGCAAGGACTACGGCGTCGATTACCTCGACTGCCTGCTCGTCCACTGCACGATCACCCCGAACTGGGATGAGGAGCGAAAGCGCATCATGGACGCCATGCAGGAGGCCAAGGACAAGAAGATCATCCGGGCCCACGGGGTCTCCTGCCACAGCCTGCCCGCCCTACAGTTGGCGGCCGAGCTCGACTGGGTCGACGTGAACCTAGTCCGCGTCAATCCGCAGGGCGTGCTCATGGACACGGCTCAGTCAACTAACTGGAACGCCGAGAGCAACGCCGCCCACGTGCCGCCCGTCGTGGAACAGATCAAGCGGATGCGTGACAAGGGCCACGGCATCATCGGCATGAAGATCATGGGCGAGGGCCGCTTCACCAATCCCGAGGACCGCGAAAAGTCCATCCGGTTCGCCATGCAACCCGGCCTGCTCGACTGCGTCACCATCGGCTTCAAGAGCCCCGCCGAGATCGACGAGGCGATCAAACGCATGAACAGCGCCCTGGCCGACCTGGCGTGAGACAACGAGTGTGAAGTGTCAAGTTTGAAGTGTGAAGTCTGAAACACCAAACAGACTTCGCGAGAATCGCAGATAGTAGATCGTCTTGGAGAGCCTACAATGAAGCGCAAGCATCTGGTGATGGCAGCACTGTCCACTTTCGCACTGACTTTCGCGGGTCTGATCGTCTACGCCGGGGAGTCGAACAAGATGAGTCCCGAATTCCGCAAGCAGTTCCTCGAGAGCTTTCATCGAACAAGCCTGAACACAACCCCGGAGGATGCGATGATGCTCCGTATCCTCGTCGAGAGCTCCGGCGCCAAGCGGGGCGTGGAGGTGGGCACGGCGAGCGGCTTCGGCGCGATCAACATAGGGATCGCCTTCGAGCGGACCGGCGGCCACCTCTGGACCCACGACATCAACCCGAAGGCCGTCCAGGAGACACAGGAGAATCTCAAGAAGGTAGGACTGGAGAACGTGGTCACGTGCGTCGAGGGGGATGCCCTCCAGACGCTGGGGAAGGTGGAAGGCCCCATCGACTTCGTTTTCATCGACGCCCTCAAACGCGACTACTTCAAGTATCTAAAGATCCTGGAGCCCAAGCTCAAGGTGGGAGCCATCGTCGTTGCCGACAACGTCATCGTCTCTGCCCGAGACATGAAGGACTATCTGGACTACGTCCAGAACAGCCCCAACTACGACACCGTCATCATCCGGGCCTCCCTGGAGAAGAAAGACGGAATGTCCATCAGCTACAAAATCCGGTAGTCCATTGCCGAGGAGATGGTATGCGTAGCACAGCCTGCCCCGCGAGCCACTAGCCTTAGCCACGACGCAACGTCAGCGGCGCCGTCGGATAGGGGCACCCGGTTTCAGGCGCAACGGGATACGGTCTTCCGGGCGAACGCGTCTCTGGAGTTCTCTGAGAGCATCGACCGAGACCGAATGCAGATTGTTCTTTGGCTTTGACCGACCCTTTACTGCCTCCTATGCAATGGCACCGGGGCCGTTAAAGACCTCGATGAGCGCGCCATCTGTTCCAACCTGCACCCCAAGGTAGTAGTTGGGCACGTGATCGGCTGAGAATGTGAGCTTCTTCTTCATCGTTGCCTTGATCTGAACAAGCCGACCGTCAGAGCATTCGGCGTCATGACGCTTCTTCACATCCTCGTAGAGCTGGAGATCGTATGCATCTGCGTCACAGCCTCTGGGATCGTGATGCTCATGTTCTTTCGCCCCATCAACAACGGAACTGGTTCGGAATGGATGCAGGGTCCTGCTTTCCTGCCCGTATGGCATGCCAGTGCGCTTCAATGGTATCTGCGGACAAATCAGCGCCACACTCCCATTCGACGAAGTATCCACCGTTGGAGACTTTCATGAACTCGTTGGGGTCGCGAAGGGGTCTAAACGCCTCATATTCCAGATAGGGACTCACGTCAAAATTGCCAACGCGGCCGTCGTCCGCAACGATGGACAAAATCCAATTCGGTTGGGGACAGAGTTCTTTGATTCTCATTAGTCAAGACCCTTGATTGGAAACGGCTTCTTGCCGTCTACGGCCAGGTTCCAGTCGGCAAGTAAATCCTCTTGATGAATCTCGATCCATGCGATGACCTGTTTGTGTTTGTTCGGCGGCAACGACATCAGACATGTCGGCGTCAGGAATCTCGTCGCCTGTCTCTCGGGCTCACATGATCCTTGGTTTTATCTCGGAACTCGGCGTGCTTGACCATCTCATAGATTTCCAGCGAGTCGTCAGCGTAGATCGATGGCAGAGTCAGCACAACGTAGTTTTGCAGGCTGTGGTTGATCCCCAGCTTACCCGTCTTGGGGAGGTCTCTCGGAACGGCAACATACGCTTTGCCATCTTCCGTGAGCAGTTCCTGCACTCGGCCGAGGACCCTGGCTCTGTTGGTACGACTGAGAGCGCTGACGACCGAAATGCAAACGATTGTATCGAATTGACCTTCGGGCAGTGCCGGCCGATAGTATGGATCGTATGAGCCGCGACTCACGATGATTGCCGCCGCAGCGCTGGGCTTGGACCGCTTGATGGCGCCGCCAAGGGCTCGCTTGGAGCGATCTATCCTTGCCATAGCCTGCACCAAGTTGCTTTCGCGGGAATAATAGTCCGTAGGGTGGGGCTTGCCCCACCGATTCTCCCACGGCTCTGGTGGGGCAAGCCCCATCCTACACGGAGCACCGTCCGCATCAGGTCCACTTCACGCTTTCAAGGATGTGGGTTTTCTCGGCAAGGTTGAAGATCTGGCGGGCATTGCCATGCATGATCGGATCGGTCAGGTCCATCGCGTCGGAGAGACTGAGCCAGCCTTCGTCGACCAGCTCGCTCAGGGCCAGGGCGATGCCCCGGCGGGCGATGACCGCGTGGCCGAGGACCGGCTCCACCGGGATATAGTCGCCGCCGAAGGTCAGGATCTTGTTGGCCGGGGCGGTGACGAGGAACTTCTTCAGAAAATCCTTCGCCGCCACGGGATTGATGATCCAGGACCAGCACATGTCCACGTAGGCGTTCGTGTAGTGCTTGGCCGCCACGAGCAGCTCTTCGTAGTACGGGTAGCAGATGTGCATGAAGACGAACCGGGTCTCCGGGGCCCTGCGGCACAGGTCGGTCGCGGAACTGGCGTTGTGGCTGAGCCGGCCCAGGGGCATGCCGTTCTGGCCGGCATAGTAACCGGTGTGCAGCTTGACCGGCAGCCTGTGCTCGGTCGCCTTTTTGACGGCGTACCAGAACAGGTGGTCCTCCAAAGCCTTTCGTTCTTCGGCCGTCAGTGGCTCGTTCGCCAATCGCTTCTTGAAGGTGGCTTCGACCTTCTCGGCGGGGACCTGCTCGTAGTCGATGTCCCGGCTGTAGGCGTTCTGTGATTTGACCGCGACAGCGTACTTGCCATACTTATCGAACCACCAGTCGATGACACGGTGCCAGTCAGCCAGAGAGTGTACCTCGATACCGGTCGGTTTGCCGAAGCCCTTGAAATCCGGGCCGGCGAACATGCCAACGATGCTGAGGTCCTGCATGAGCAGCGTGGGCATGTCCGACTCGCCGAACGGCCGGGCCAGGTAGTTCACCTGGCACGACTCGATCTTGCCCAGCTCGCACAAGATGCGCCGATAGAAGCCGGCCCGGCGGGTTTGCTCGTAGGCCGCCTGCACCCTCTTTACCGTTGCGGCCGACAGCTCATCCACATCATAGAGCTGTCGCATCGTGATTCGCACCGCCTGTGCGTAGCCGGTGTTCTGGACGGCCGGCCAGTAGGGCTCGATCTGCCGCCACTTCTCGACTGGATCGGTGTCCTTCGAGAAGAATTTGTCGTAGGCGTTCTTGGGCATGCCCGCCACGAGCAGATCGGAATTCAGGTAGTGATTCAGCAGCAGGCTCCAATCATCCGCCTGGACCCGCGGATGCGAGGCGGCCAGCCGCTCCTTCTCTTCGAGCAGATGCTCATGTGTGTCAATGAGCGGCGTCTCGAACACCTTCTTGGCAATCGCCGGATTCGCTCGCCCGGGCGAGACACTCTCGCGATTTGTCGCGACCTCGGACCCACCTGCCTGCGTTCCCAGGAACGCGGCCGCCCCTGCCAGGCCCACCCCTTGAAGTGTATGCCGTCTCGATACGCCGTTCTTCTCTGTCATGGTGGTTTCCCCTTTCGATTCACAGCCAAGATCGTAATGCGGCCCATCGGACAAATCAACCGTGTCTGCGAGAAGCGCCGAGGCGGTCGCGCAGCAGCGACGCGATGATCCCGGCGGCCAGGATCAGGAGGACCGCCGCCAGCAGGTAGAAGTTGAAGTGCTCGCCGATAAGCGCCTTGAGCCAGGGGGCGACGAGCATTTTGACGCCCACCACCAGCAACACCAGGGCCAGGGACACTTTGAGGTAGCGGAACTTGCCCACCATCCCGGCCAGGGCAAAATAGAGGGACCGCAGGCCGAGGATGGCAAAGACGTTGCTCGTGAACACCAGGAACGGGTCGGCCGTAATGGCGAAAATGGCCGGGATCGAGTCCACGGCGAAGATCAGGTCCGTCGATTCAATCACGGCCAGGGCCAAGGCCAGCGGCGTCAGCAGCACCGTGCCGGGCGTGGCGCGGTCCACCATCTCGTCCGGCTCTGGGACCGTGCCGGGGAGTTCGCTCTCATGAGAGGCACGCGACCCGGCCCGTACGATGAAGTGTTCTCCATGGAATCGGGCCGTGACCGGAAACCAGCGTCGCACCAGCCGCACCACCACGTTCTGGTTCGGGTCTTTGTGCTCGGTCTTCAGGACCAGCATCTTGATCGCCGTGAGGATCAGGAAGATGCCGAAGAGATATAGCACCCAATGGACCTTGGCAATCAATGTCGCGCCAATGGCAATCATCAGGCCGCGCATCACCAACGCGCCCAGGATGCCCCAGAACAGCACACGGTGTTGGTAAATCGCCGGTACCGCGAAGAAGCTGAACATCAGGGCAATAACGAAGATGTTGTCCACGCTCAGCGACTTTTCCACGATGTAGCCGGTCAGGTACTTGTGCGTCGCGGTCCAGCCGTCGTTCACCAGCCCGTCGGCGGCGTCCACACCGACCCCAAGCCCCAGCCACTGGCCCTGATAGCCGTAGTACACAAACACGGCGAAAGACAACCCCAAGGTGATCCACACGGCGGACCAGGCGAGGGCCTCTTTCACGGAAACTACGTGGGCCTTGCGGTGGAACACCCCCAGATCCAACGTCAGCATCAGCAACACAAACGCGATGAAGCCTGCATAGAGCCAAATCATTTCTCTTGGTTCCCCATCAACCCGATCATGCCACTAACACGGTTCCCACTGCTAAGACGCTCAACGCCCACATTCCTTCTCCTACTGCTGCCATCATAATAGGGTACCTCGGCCACTCAATACAGGAAAATGCCGCTCGCGCCCGTGTCCTGGATTACCGCGACCACACCCTGGAGATGTTGCCTTGGTGACATCGCGAGGGTGCCTGGAGCCTGTATTCGCACGTGACGGGAGACGGCATGACTGTCGCAAGAAAAACTGCGCATCGTTAAACTAACCGGACGGACCACGTCGTTTCTACCGGTGGACAGCCGGTTGTTGAAATTTGGCAGTTTTGGCGATGATTGAGGACCGAATACTCGTCTGGCGGTTCAATCGCGGCGGCGCTGTGCCGGATCTATGAGAAGTACCGCGATGGACTGCTCCAGGTGGCGGCGGCCCTGCTCAATGACAGGAGCGGCGTCGAGGACGTGTTGCACGATGTCTTCGTGGATTTTTCGCAGATGACGGGCCGATTCCACCTTAAGGGCAGTCTCAAGGGCTATCTGTCGATCTGTGTCGCCAACCGGGCCCGCGACAGGAATCGCACGAGACGGCGGCGCAGTGCCGCGAGTCTGGATAAGCCGAACACCCATCCGGCAGGGGCGGACAGTCCCGAGCACACAGTGATCGGCCGCGAGCTCGCCGCGAGACTTGATGCCGCGCTGGCGGAGCTGCCCAACGAGCAGCGCGAGATCCTGGTGCTGCACCTGCAGGGTGGGCTGCCGTTCCGCGAAATCGCCGGACTCCAGGAGATCTCTATCAATACCGCCCAAAGCCGGTACCGGTACGGCTTGGATAAGATGCGTTCGGCGCGGCCAGCAGACTGCCGGTGACCATGAGGCAATGGCAGAACCTGGATCGCAGCGGGCCTCCGAGCTTCGATGCCTTCAGGATTATCTACTACGAGGACCTGCCGGACAACATCTTCGATGTCCCTGTCCCAGGCGACGCCAAGCACGTCGAGAAGCCGCTGCAAATCCCCGACGACACCGTCGGCGCCCTGGGCAATCCCCAAGACGGGATCTCGGCCGAAGGACTGACACAGCAGGAGGCGGCCGAGAAGGTCGTACGGACCCTGTACCAGGCGGTCATTGCTCAGGACCTGGACCAGCTCAAAAGCATTAGCCCCTTGTGTCGGAACTGGGGCGATGAGTTCCTGCGAAAGATCGTGTTCAAGCCGGACAAAGAGGACCGCACCGTGGAGATTGTGAAGATCGGGCAGATCAGCAGGACGGGACGCTCTCCCCTTGGCCCTATCGCGGCGGTGCCAACCGTGGTCAAGCTGAAGAACGGCAAGAAGATCGAGCAGCAGATGATCGTCCAGTTCCGTCAGTTCGGAGGCGAATCGTCCTGCGTGGTGCACGGCCCCTACGGCCTGCCCCGCGAGATTGAATAGCCGGCCCCCCTTCTCGCAAGCACCGAGAGCCGCCCGGGAACTCCTCCGGCGGCTCTTTTCATGCGCTCGGAAGGAAAGAACACACCCCTCGCGAAAAGAACCATCCGGCCGTAGACTAATTCACCCCGGCCAATCGTGTAAGGTGAGAAACGGCCGTTTCGAGTGACCGGTGTCGGCGAAGTGCGATGGAAGACAAGCTGTTGATCCTGAGGTTCAAACGCGGCAGCACGGATGCCCTGTGCCGCATTTACGAAAAGTACGAGGGCACTATGCTCGCCGTGGCGGCCGGACTGCTGAACAACGTCGGTGCGGCCGAGGATGCTGTCCACGATGTCTTCGTCGCCTTCGCCCAATCGCCGGAGCGGCTCAGGCTCGCGGGCAGCCTGCGCAGCTATTTGACAACCTGTGTGGCGAATCTCGCGCGCGATCGGCTACGGGCCAATAAGCGTCAGACCGTGAACCCACCGGCGGCAGAGCCGCAGACCGATGAGCAAACGATGCCGCTGAGCCGGGCAATTCACGACGAGGAATTGCGGCGACTGGCGGAGGCCCTGGCGACATTGCCGTATGAGCAGAGGGAGGTCCTGGTCCTGCATCTCAAGGGCGATCTGACCTTCCGCGAGATCGCCAATGTTCAAGGTGCATCCATCAATACGGTCCAGAGCCGGTACCGCTACGGGATCGACAAGCTGCGATCCATGTTGAATGGCGAGGTGGAAGAATGAAGTCGGCAGAACAGATAGAGCGATCCATTCGAAGGCTCGGCATCGAAGCCAGCGCTGAGAAGCGCGAGCGAACGCGCTGCGACCTCATCGACGCACACACACGACAGAAAGAGAGGATGCCGGCGTCCAGCCGACAGCGTCTCGGGAGAACTGTCATGAGACACAAGTCCTTGAGGATTGCCGCCGCCGTGGCACTCGCAGTGCTTCTTATCAGTGCCTTCCATCCGGGCACAGGGTCCGTGGCCCTCAGCCAGACGCAGCGCGTGGTCAACACCACCCTGGCTTGGCTCAAAAGCATGATCGTGGGAGGCCCGGTCGGAGAACCTGCGGCGCTGTCCCCTGGGGCGGGCGAAATCGGTGAGCGGACGGCGGACCCCAACCGCAGAGAGGTCACATGCGCCGCCAGTTTCTTCATGGTTCCGGAAGACGAACAGGGCCTATGGCAATCCCTTCGAGATCAAGGGATTGAGTTCGTCAGAGTGTCAATGGACCCGGAGGCGTATTGCGCCACGCTCAGCCGGGAACAAGCCCAATCCTTCGATGCCTCCGTGACTCTCAAGTGTCTTTCCGCACCACGCGTCACGGTACTGGAGGGCGAGTCGGGGGCAATCGCCATCACGGACACGACCCCGCAAGGCCCTCAGGGGCTGGCGGTAGCCTGGCTGCCTACGATTTCGAGCGATGGAAGGGAAATCGAATCAACCATCTCCTTTCACGACGGCCGCAACGGCTTCGAGATCCCCATCGCCGGCACCGAGTCGGGCGGAGTTGTGTTGATTCGCACAAGGGGGATATTCCGCGGCCTGGACGAAGGCAGCGGCAGTCCGAAGGAAATCCTTATCCGCCTCCAGATGGACATCCAGTAGCACGGGCATCTTGCCCGTGATCCTGAATTCATGGGCGCTCGCGCCCATGCTACTGTTTGGATTGCGACTTGGCCACTTCGTCCACCTTCGTACGGATCAGTTTGGCCGCCTCAACGGCCGCCTCCTTGCTGAAGCCGATGCATTTGTGCATCCCGGAATTGAAGGATTTGACGAGTTGCTGCGAATTCAGGGCCGAGCCCACTTGTGCCAGTTGCAGCGGCGGCGATTTCTGGTCGGGCGTCGGCGCCAGGCAGTAGATGGCGGTCGCAAAGCCCGCCGCGTAGACGATGAGCAAAAAGACGAACTTGGTTCTCCAGCCCATGTAAGGATTTCCCCCTTCCTTCCCCGACGCACCGCAGCGCGACGGGCACTGGACCTTCTCGGCCTCCCGGCCGTTCTACGAAGCTCCCTACTCAAAGTCTACGACAAAAAGCCCGGGATGCAAAGGCCGCAGGCCGCGGCAGGAATGCGTTTTTCAGCGTGAAGATTCGCCCTTTTATGTGAAATACGCTCATCGCAGAAAGGCATCGAGCACCGCGCGCAGGACGCCGCAAACGATCGCGACCTCGTCCTGGGTCAGATGGTTGTAGAAAGGCAGTGCGATCGTCCGGCGGCTCACCGATTCCGCGAGGGGGAAATCGCCGGGGGCGTGCCCGTACTGGGCCGCGAGAAAGGGCTGCAAATGCACCGGCGGGAAGTAGTTGCTCACCTGAATGCCTTGGCGCTCCATCTCCTGAAGGATGCGGTCCCGTTGCGGGAGTCCGTAGGGTTCGACCAGTTGGACTACGAAGACGAACCAGTTGGTCTCACCCCCGGGCGTGTCCTGCGGCACGATGAGCCGTTCTTCCGCCGCCAGGATTTCCCGGTACCAGGCCGCCACCTGGCGTCGCCTGGTCTTGATCTCGTCGATCCGGGACAACTGGGCGAGCCCCAGAGCACAATTGATGTCGCTGAGCCGGAAGTTATAGCCGAGCCGCTCGTGCGCGAGCCAGCCGCCGCCCCGTCCGCGGCCCTGGTTCCGCAGGGAGAAACAGAGGTCCGCCCAGTCCTCACGATCCGTCACAATCATGCCGCCCTCGCCGGTCGTGATCTGTTTGTTGGGATAGAAGCCAAAAACGCTCATCTCACCGAAGGCACCGGCCTTTTGGCCGTACAAAGTCGATCCCAGTGCCTCGCAGCTATCCTCCACGACTCGTAGATGACAGCGCTTTGCGACCTCGCAAATCCGGTCAAAGCCGGCCGGATTCCCGAAGATTTCGACCGGCAGGACCGCTTTGGTGCGGCTGGTGACGGCAGCCTCAATCCGCCCGGGGTCGAGGTTCAAACTGACCGGATCGATATCCACAAAGACCGGCCGGGCGCCGGTCATCATGATGGAGGTCGCCGAGGCGATGAAGGTGAATGGCGTGGTGATCACCTCGTCCCCCGGCCCGATCCCCAGCGCCAGCAGACTCAGAAACAGGCCGCTGGTGCCGCTGTTGACCGCCACGGCGTGCCGGCGGCCGACATACGTCGCGAAGGCCTCCTCGAACCGGCGCAGGGTCGGCCCCAGCGACAGGTTCGGGCTGCGAAGCACCTCCACCACACGTTCGATTTCCCACCCGGTGACATCGGGCCGGGATAAGTGTATCTGCATCCGTGTTCTCCAGTTCTGGATTTACCGCTTACAATTCACCGCCTGCTATTGTACCCACCTAGGGCCCTCGTGGAGCAGAGACTCCATCGTAAATCGTAAATCTTCCATCGTAAATCCTTGTCGTCCTTTCGTCGGACGAGCGGTCGCTTTATCGGACCGTGGCTCCTAACAGGGTCGGCCCCCTTCTGCGCCGGCCGGAATTCTGTGTCCCTCGCTAAATGCCCGCTCCGTTCAAGCCGAAGAATCTGGCGGCATCAGTGCACATATTCGGGAATCAAGGTATGGCAAAAGGCAAGAATGTACTGACGACGGGTGATGTGGCCAAGATCTGCAACGTGGCGCCGCGCACGGTTTCCAAGTGGTTCGATTCCGGTCAGCTTAAGGGCTATCGCATCCCAGGCAGCAAAGACCGGCGGATTCCGCTGCCGGAGTTGCTCCGCTTCATGAAGGCCAATAATATGCCAACGGAAGCTTTGCCGGCGGGCAAGATCAGAATCCTGGTTGTGGACGGCAGCGAACGTCCCGCCTCGGACTTGCTGGACACCCTGCAAGCCCGGGGCAGTTACGATGTCCAGCTCGCGCGCAGCAGCTTCGAGGTCGGCGCCGCCATCCAGAAGCTCGCGCCTCACGTGGTTGTGATCAACCTTCTGACGAACGGCGTGGACGCCCAGGGCATCTGCGGGAGTATCCGGTCCAACGAGGACTTTGCGACGATCAAGATCATCGCCCTGGCCAACCATCTGAGCAGCCAGGAATCCGCCGCCCTTCTCCAGAGGGGGTTCGACGGCTATGTCTCGAATCCGAGCGACCCCCTGGAAGTGATACGAAAAATCGAGGAGGCCACCGCCATCATCTATTGAGAAAGGACCATGCCTGTCCCCCGACCGGCATTGTCACTGATTCGACTTCGCTCTACTCGAAAATCTTGCCTGGTAGTCTCCTTTGGGGCTGTGTCGTAGGACGGCACAGCCCACCTTATTTCGGCCCTTCCGCGCTCAATAGTCCTTGTATTTCCGCAACCACTGCGGCCAATCGGCGGACGAGACGCCCCCGCCCTTGGTCCAGGGCCCGTTGATGTTGTAGACACGGTTCCAGCGGAGGGTCCACAGTTCCTTGAGCCCGACCCGGCGGGCCGACCAATCGACGAAGGTGAAGTTCACAAACCCGTTGTGGCGGTCGATGCAGAACTGGTTCATCTCTCCGCTGGTGCCTTTGTCGCCCCAGCCGTAGTCAAACGGCAGCGCCACGGGCGTATCGGTGTGGCGCGGCCAGGCGTCGTGCCAGGTGTTGTCCGCAAATAGCGGCACCTGGCTGGCGTCCGGCACGTTCTGCACACTCTTCCAGAACCATTCCACGAGGCGATCGCCGCGGTTGGCCACCATGTAGTCTTTCCAGCTATTGACGCTGTAGCTGCCTTCGAACCGCTTGGTGGGCCCCTCGGAGCCCTGCGGATACCGATTCCCGACATCCCGATACCAGGCTTTGAAGGTCCCCCAGTCGCTGCTGCCGAGGACAATACGGGTGGCCGTCGGGCAGAACCGCATCTTCTCGTCGCGGTAGTAGGGCCGCAAGGCGTTCATCCACAACCCGTACTCGCCGTTCTTCCCGGAGTTCTGCGGGTGGCCCGAGTAACCCCACCCTTCATTGAAGAACCCGTTGTTGTCGTCGGTGTAGAGCTTGAACAGCATGCCCCAGCTCTTGATCCGGGACATGCAGGCGACCGACTGGGCCTGCTTCTTGACGCGGCCCAGCGCCGGCATCAGGATGGACATCAGCAGCGCGATGATGGCGATTACCACCAATAGTTCGATGAGTGTGAAACCTTTGCGTCTAATCATGACAGTACCCTTCAGCCGTATGTGGACGAATCGTGCCGATCTATGCACCTGTGCCCCCATTTTAACAGGCACAGGCCGGGGGTTCAAGGCCATCGCCTGGCCGACCTTCCGGAGATGGCCGCTATTTCCGCCGCCCTTGCAGCATGTGGTCCTGGAGCGTGATCAAGGTCTTGGCGCTAACGGTCCGGGTGGTCAGGTCCCCTAGAATGACGCCGTACCTGCCATCGGGCAGCTTCCAGTGCATGATGACGACGCAGGGATCGTTGAACTTGGCTTGATCGCCGTAATAAACAACCTCGCGTCCCTGGGCGATCAGCTCATCGCGGAATTGGGCTAGGTTGCCCAGAAACTCAGCCTTGTAAGCGCGTTCGCCGCCCAGGGTATAGCGCAGAAACAGCTTGCCGTCCTCGACCATTTGCGGGGCGGCCGCATCCCGGCCGCCGACAAGCCGGCCAATCACGAGCATGGTCAGGAGGATCACCGCAGCAGCGGCTACCCGGCTGACTCGCAAGTCCACGATAATGTTGATCGTGTCCCGGCAGTGCGGCGTCAGTCGAGGGGGTATCCGATCCTTGATCTCCTGGCCCAACCCCGGTCGAGCGCGCTCGATGCCGTGCTCGCCCAGTGACCTCAACAGCTCTTCAAGTCTGTGTATTCCCATCATGGGCTCACTCCCTGGACCAGCAGGACCGTACGCCCCGACACCCTACTCGTCCGTCACTTCTTCTCTCAAGCTCTCCAGGCCCCGATTCAAGCGGCTCTTGAGCGTTCCCGGGCGAATCCCGGCCGCCTCCGCCGCCTCCGATATCGTCAATTGCTCCATGTAATGCAGCACAATCGCCTGTTTGAGTTTCCACGGCAGCTTTGCCACCGCCTCATACACACGACTCATTTGCTCCCGATCCCCAGCCCGGCTGGAACCGTCGACGCCGCCCGACTGCGGCTCGATGCTATCGAGATCGACCGTCGGCCGGTCCTTGTGCCTGCGATGGTGCAGCTTCGACACGTTGCTGGCGATGCGAAAGAGCCACCCGTTCAGCGCCTTGCCGTCGCGTAACTGGCCGATGTGATACCAGGCCCGCAGAAATGTTTCCTGCGTCAAATCCTCGCTGGTCTGGCGGTTATGGCCCACGGCTCGCATAAACAGGTAAATCCGTTCGTAGTAACGACTTACGAGATCCTCAGCCGCCGTCCGCTCGCCTTTGCTGAGCCGGCCTGCCAATGCGGCGTCATCCTCAGCAGGGTTTTGCCGGTCCCGGCCGACGACCGCCTGTTCGCTCTTTAGATGCGCTGAACCCTCGTTCTGTTCTGCCACTTGGGCATCTTTCCGCATTCTGCCGCCCCGAGAGGGCTCCCCCACGCGAGATTTCGCGGGCGGACCCCAGAAGCTTGTGCCCTCAGTATACCCGAACCGCCCCGCACACTCAAGGACTTCACACTTCGCCTTCATCCGCGCCGGCGGAAAATGGGTCAATAACCAACTGGGCGGTCACTCGTACCGGGGTAGATGGGCTTTGTTTGGCGCGCTTGCCCCTGGACCTCCGGCCGCAGATTGGAATCCTGGAAGGAGGGAATCGTGGCAGGACGGGGTATCTCGACCGCCGGGGCGACGCCGATTGGGTTTGTTTCGCGCAATTGCCCCTGGCTCTCCAGCGTGTTCGTCGCGACGCCGTCCGGCGGTTCCGCGTGGGTTGGGCGTCCCCGCCCGACTTCTTCCTCCTCCCTGTCGGAGCAGATTGGCTTTGTTTCGCAGGATTGGCTCCCGGCCCGCGACACGTTTGTAGTGACGCCGTCCGGCCTTTCCTCCAAAGCGGCGCTCGCCCCGAGCAGGTTGTCCAGGGTCAAATCCGTAGGGTGCGGATCACGCACCGCTTCTCCTGCGCGGGTGCGCGGCACCCCTCCCGCCCCCTGGCGCTGCCCCTGCACCTTGCGCAGCTCTGCCATCGTCCGTTACAGGCTGTTCTCGATCCGCCGCTCGTAGCCCAGCAGGCGCTCCAGGACCTTGGTCTCGGAGAAGTCCTGCACCACCGTCACGCCGATGATCGGGTCGGCCGCCTCCGGCCCCGGGTCCGGCCACTTCCGCCTGACCTGCGGGTCGGCGTAGTGCTGCGCGTACAACACGTCAAAGGCCTCCGTGTGGAACCGCTCCGCCCGGCGCAGCCGCCAGGACAAGCCCGCGATCCGCTCGACCAGCAGCGACTCCACCAGCCCGACCGGGGCCAATTCCGCGCGGAGCTGGTCGCGGAAGAGGTCGAACTCGTCGAGATCTTCGCCCACGACGACCGCCTCCCGGGCCAGCAGGCCATGCCGGATGGCATTTCGGGCGACTTGGGCCTTGCCCTCGGGCGTCCGCGGTCCGGTGGACTTCTGGGCGTTGGCACGATTGGCTTCGATTTGGGCTTCGGTAGCCATGATGTTCCCTCCGAATCTGAAGTTTTCAAGCCGTCGCCCCGCGGGCGACAAGTATGTATATTATACCATATTCACAAGCCAATGTCAACAATAATGCAAAAATTCGGTACATATTTAATCTCCCCTAAACCTTTGTCCCACCAAGGGTAACGGGACGCAGCGAAGAAAAGATGTAGCTCAGCCGCCCTCGGCGGAGGACTCTTGTCCTTCCCGCGCGGCCGGGAATCCAAGTCTTCTGCCACAGAGGTCGCCGGGGACACAGAGCGGAGAGGACGACAGACAGACCGGTTACCGGCTCCCAACTGCCCCTCCTTTCCCCAGGGGCTCTGCCCCCGGACCCCCGGCATTTCCCGCTTTTCGCCAATAGCATGGCGGGAGAAGGGGTCACGGGCCACCTGTCGTGATGCCAGCGTTCGCCGCGACCGAGGGACACCCCCCTCTTTCTACTGTCATGCTATTGGCCGAATGCGAAAAATGCCCAGGGGTTTGGGGACGCAGGCCCCAAGAGCACCGCAAGATTCGGCACGCCAGATCAATTCGAGACCGAGATGAGGCCAGCCTACCCGGGATTCCAGGAGACGCTGGACCAGAGTCTGGCCGATTCAAGCTGCGTTCAGACGTTGATGGCGCAGCCTGTACCCGGCACATCCGAGACCGATCATGCCAAGCAAAACGGCGTCCGGGAGAGGGACAGGCTCAGGACCACCGTCTCTGAGGGCAAGACCGTGCCACAGCCCTGCGTCAACGGCGACGAAGTCACTACCGATTGGCGTGTTGCTAACCTGCCCATAGTTATCCCAACCCGGGCGAACCGAGTGTCAGACCTACACATTTCACTTTGAGACAGAGCCGCGTGGGCGACGGGCTGCCGACGGTCGTTCCTTTGCCGCCGGGGTCCATTCGGGGCTCGCCGGTGAGGGAGAAATGAGGGGACAGGTGTCCCCCCACTGCTTCTGAGCCTTCGTCAGCAGGGCCATCATTTCCTCGACTTTACCGGCGCGTTCCGGTTTG